>Ga0079995_1058814_pt1 | contig 76668 bp, 72 predicted proteins | sample FaiFalFF_MnMetaG_2_FD_69198 | JGI IMG/M metagenome (GOLD analysis project Ga0079995, IMG submission 69198) | Freshwater microbial communities from Yellowstone National Park, Wyoming, USA - Fairy Falls C (FF_Mn_C) (SPADES assembly) (version 4) | ecosystem: Environmental > Aquatic > Freshwater >... | reverse complement strand
CAGCGCCACCGACGCCCCCTACCGGAACGCAGTCACACAGTCCACCAGGGCCGGGGTCCCGTCCTCCACCGCCTGCAGAGCCCGCCTCACCGCCGGCCCCACCTCTCGGGCGTCCTCCACCGGACCCTCCGCGTACCACCCCAGGGCTCGGGCCACGGAGGCGAAGTCCGGGGGCGGACGGTCCAGCTCCATGCCCACGTACGCCTTCCCCTCATCCCGGCCCCGCTGCCGGGCCACCTCGATCTGGTGCTCCCAGTCGTTGTAATAGGCCCGGTTGTTGAACATCACCGTGAGCATGGGAATGCGGGAGTGGCTGGCCACCCACAAGGCGCCCAGGTCGTACATGAGGTCACCGTCCGTCTGGATGTTCACCACCAGCCGAGCAGAGCCGCGGTACGCCAGCCCCACCCCGAGGCTGATCCCGATCTGCGTGGCCGTCCCCAGGGGTTTGCCCGAGTAGCGCTCCGGTCGGTCGAACTCCCACACCTTGGGGACCCAGTCGTTCACCAGGCTGCCTGTGAACACGAAGTCCCGACCCCGGATCTGTTCCCACACTTCCCACACGAACCGTCCGGTGGCCATGGGGGGGCCTGCACGGCCTGAGCGCGCCGCCTCCCGCCAGCCCTGGCGCATCCGTGCGTGTTCCTCCGCGAGGGCAGCCACCCGGGCTTTCCGTTCCTCCCCGTCCCCGCGGCTCCGGATCCGGTCCCGACAGCACTGCAGCAAGGCGGGCACCGCCTCCCGGGTGTCCGCGAGGATAGAGAGGTCCACCTCCTGGTACCGCTGGAACTGGTGCGACCACGCCCGGATGCCCAAGTCTCCGTAGCCCACCTCCACCACACGGCAGCCCTCCGCCACCAGGGGGTGTGCGGTCCGCGCCCGCTCGTCGTACTCGTGGAGCCAGCCAAACGGGTCCCGCACGTCCAAGAGGAGCACGCAGTCTGCGCCGCGCAACACCTCCCGACTGCGCCGCCACAGGGGGTGGACGTTCGGCAGGTTCAGCCGTCCCCCCGCGTCCACCACGGGGGCGGCCAGCAGTTCCGCCAGCTCCGCCAAGGCGTCCACCGACTCCCGGTGACGGCCCAACAGGTCCGCCACGATCACGGGGCGCCGGGCGGACACCAACCAGTCGCTGGCCAGCTCTACCGCCCGCGGGTCCGGAGACAGCCTGGTGTAGGAGGCCCGCCCCGGGTCCGGCAGGGGGATGTCCCGTGTGAGTTCCTCCTCCTGGAACGCCACGTCGTAGCAAAGGTACACGGGCCCTGCGGGCTCCGTGCACGCCACCCGGTAGGCCCGGGCGAAGGACTCCACCAGGGCGTCCAGCCCCACCGGCTGGTCGTCCCACTTCACGAAGTCGCGGACTGCGGTGCCCTGGAGCAGGGCGGTGTGGTCCCAGTCGATCCGCGGTCGCCGCAGGGCTACGTCCGCTGGGCCGGTGGCACCCAGGACCAGGATCGGCACGCGGTCCAGGAAGGCCTGGTAAATCCCCATGCTGCCGTGCAACAACCCCACCACGTTGTGCAGGATGGTGGCCATGGGGCGGCCCGTTACGCGGGCGTATCCGTGGGCGATGCCCACCGCGATCTTCTCGTGCGGGCACTCCACGATCTCCGGCCGGTTGCCCGCGTAGTTGACCAAGGAGTCGTGCAGACCGCGGAAACTTGACCCGGGGTTGAGGCTGACGTAGGGGACGTCGAACCGCTGGAGCAGGTCCACGAGCACGTCCGAGACGTACTTCCGCATCCCCGCCTCCCCGGACACGTTTTGGCGCGCCCTCACTCGCCGAACTGGAACAGCTCCCGGAACACCCGCTGCACGCCTGGAGGCGCGGAGAGCACTTCCTGTACGGTGCGCAGGCACTCCTCCGGGGACGTGTAGGCGGGTTCGAACCCGCTGCGCTCGACCTCGCTGCGGAAGGCCGCATCCTGGGCCAACCGTCGGAAGGCGTCCTGGTACAGCCGGACCAGGTCCCCGGGAACGCCCGGGGCAGCCACGAAGGGCCGCCCCAGCTTCAGGGTGATGGAACGCAGGCGCAGTACGGCCCGAGCTACGTCACCGGTGGCCAGGTCCTGGTCCACGGGGAGGGCCCGCAGCTGCGGGTCCGGGTTGTCCGACAACGTCCGTACCAGGGGACGGAGCAACCCCCGCTGGATGTGGGGCAGCAGGGACGACCACGCCCCCGCGCGCCCGTCCAGCTCCCGGCGCTCCACCGCCAGGGCCACCTCCCCCGTGCCCTGATACCCGCTGATGATCCGCAGGTTCAACCGCAAGAACACCTTCAAGGCCAGAGGGTAATCATGGGACCCCGTGCCGGGTCCCGTGGAACCCACCGCCAGGGGAGGGTCCGCCCGTCGGAGCTCCAGGACGTGGCGGTAGGGGAGGTCGGAGCGGATGGCGAACACGTAGGTCTCGCCCGCCAGGTTCCCGATCCAGTTCCAGCGCCGCATGTCCACCCGCAGCTCCTGCACTCCTGCCAGCTGCGCGATCACGAGGTTGCGGTTGAACAGGCCCAGGGTGTACGCGTCGGTGCGCGCCACGTGGAACAGGTGGTTGGCCGCCACGATTCCCCCGGCCCCCGGCAGGTTCTGCACCACCACCGTGGGGTTCCCTGGCAGGTACCGGGGCAGGTGGCGGGCCACGATCCGGGCGAACCGGTCGTATCCGCCCCCGGGAGGGTTGCCCACCAAGACCGTGACCGTGCGGCCTGCGAAGGGCGGCTGTCCGAGGGCTCCTCCCGCCCCTACCGCCAACACCCCGAAGGCCAGCAAAACTCCCCGCAGCCGCATCGTCCTCCACCTCCCCGCCTCTTCACACGAACCCCGAAAAACCTCTCGGCCGCCCGGAAGGAACCCGGCTCCCAGGTGTTCGAAGGCTCCCCGGACAGGCCCCGAGGGCGTCACTCCCTGCGTAGCACGGACGCCGGCGCCGGACAAGCGCGCAGTTCGGCTATCCGGGACGAAGTGCCCTTGACCCAGGGCGGCGCAAAGGGTACGCTCTTCGCGCACAAGAGGTCGTCGGGGACGCTGCCATGTCCGTCACCTTGCTCTTGCTGACCGCCTTCCTCCTGGGAGTCCGGCACGCCCTCGACCCGGACCACCTGGTGGCGGTGTCCACCCTGGTAGCGGAAGAGCGTCGGCTTTGGCCCGCGGCGCGGCTCGGCCTGTGGTGGGGCGCCGGCCACCTCCTGCCCATCGGGGCCTTGGGGTTACCCCTGGTGGCCCTGCGCCTGCAGCTTCCGGAGGCGTGGGAGCAGGGGGTGGACCTCGGGGTGGGGGCGCTCCTGCTGCTGCTCGGCTTCCGGGCCCTGTGGAACCTCCGGCGGGAGCGGGTGCACTTCCACCTCCACGAGCACGACGGGCAATGGCACCCGCACTTCCACAGCCACGCCCACGGTGACGGGCACGGGCACCTCCACCCTTCGGCCGGTCGCCGCGGTCGGATCAGCTTCTGGATCGGTGTGGTGCACGGTCTTGCGGGCAGCGGGGCCGCGGCGGTGGTGGCCATGACCGCGTCCTCCTCCCTGGCGGTGGGGGCGGCGTACCTCCTGGCCTTCGGCTTCGGCACCGTGGCAGGGATGTTCTTCACCACCCTGTGCATCGCCGCGCCCACCCTGGCTGCGGCTTCCCGTTGGGATCGCGTCGACCCCCTGGTGCGGGCAGCCGCGGCGCTCGCCAGCGTGAGCCTCGGCGTGTGGATGTGGCTGGAGATCCTCCCCCAGCTCCTGTAAGCGGGGCGGCGCCGCCCGGGTTCAGCATTCCCGAACGAGGCTGTTGCGTTTCCCCTGTTCCTTGTGGACCGTAGTACCGGACCCAGAGTGCATGGCGGAGGCGGCACTGCACACCCAAGTCCTCGTGGTGGGGGCGGGCCCGGTGGGCCTCACCCTGGCAGTAGATCTGGGCCAGCGGGGCGTGCGCTGCGTGCTGGTCGAGCGGAAGGACGCGCCGCAGTTCCTGCCCAAGATGGAGCGTTGCAACGCCCGCACCATGGAGATCTACCGCCGCATGGGCCTGGCGGAAAAGATCCGTCGCGCAGGATTCCCCCGGCACTACCCCATGGACGTGTTCGTCGTCACCTCCTTGGTAGACCCCCCGATCCTGCGGCTGCCCTACCCCTCCGTGGCGGAGGCGGAAGCCCAGATCCGTTCCCGCAACGACGGAACCCTCCCCCTGGAGCCCTACCAGCTCGTCTCCCAGTACACCCTGGAGCCGCTCCTCAAGGCGGAGGCGGAATCCCTGCCCACGGTCAGCGTGCGGTACGGCCACGAGCTGGTGTCCTTCCAGCAGGACACCCACGGGGTGACGGCCCGGATCCGGCGGACCTCGGATGGGGCGCTCCTGGAAGTCCGGGCGCAGTACCTGGTGGGCTGCGACGGCGGGAACAGCACCGTGCGGGAGCTGCTGGACATCCCCCTCCACGGAGAGGGGAACATCCGGGAGCTGTGCCAGGCCCTGTTCCGGTGCGAGGACCTGTTCGAGCGGATCCCCATCGGCAAGGGACGCCACTACCACGTGGCCGACACCCAGCAGACCATGCTCATCGTGCAGGACGACGCGCGTCACTTTACCCTCCACGCGGTGGTAGAGGACGACGGAGAAATGCCCCGCATCTTCGAGCGGGTGGTCCGCATGCCCGTCCGCTACGAGCTGCTGTACGCGGGCCGGTGGAGACAGCAGCTCCTGCTGGCGGAGCGGTACCGGGTGGGGCGGGTGTTCCTCGCGGGAGACGCGGTGCACCTGGTGATCCCCACGGGCGGCCTAGGCATGAACACGGGGGTGGGAGACGCCGCCGACCTGGCCTGGAAGCTGGCCGCGGTCCTGGAGGGTTGGGGCGGGGCCAAGCTGCTGGCTTCCTACGAGGCGGAGCGGCGCCCCGTGGGGGAACGTGCCGTGGCTGCGGCGCGCTTCGCTGCCCTGGGCCGGCAGGCGTGGAGGGCGGCCTACAAGCCCTGGATCGCGGAGCCCACGCCTGAGGGGCAGCGAGCCCGGGAGGAGATGGCGCGTATCGCCAACGTGGAACAGCGCAAGACCAACGAGATGCTGGGTACAGAGCTCGGCTACCGGTACCTGGATTCGCCCCTGGTGTGGCCGGAAAAGGGCGACCCACCCCCGGACAGCTTCATGGAGTACCGGCCCAGCACGTGGCCCGGAGCGCGGCTGCCCCACGTGTGGTTGCAGGACGGGACCGCCTTGCACGACCGCCTCCCCCGCACCAGCTACGCCCTCCTCCGGTTGGGCGGCACCCGGACCGACACCACTCCCCTGGAGCAGGCCTTCCGCTACTTCCGGGCTCCCCTGGTGGTGGTGGACGTCCCTGACGAGCACGTGCGCGACCTGTACGGATACGACCTCATCTTGGTGAGACCCGACTTGCACGTGGCCTGGCGCGGTCACCGGCTGCCCCGTGACCCCTTCGGGGAGGGGGTGTACCGGCTCGCGGCGCGGGTCACAGGGCACGAGGACGGGTTGGGCTAGGAAACTCCACGGCGAGGAGGTGGACGGTGGCGTCCGAACGGTGGGCACAAGAGGGCGCGGAACTGCGGGAGCGGGTCGCGGTAGCGTGCCGGGTGCTGGCCATGGAGGGGCACACAGACATCACCCAGGGCCACGTCTCCGCCCGGCACCCCGGGACTTCGTTCTACTGGATCAAGGCCAGCGGCCTGGGCCTGGACGAGGTCAGCGCCGACGACGTGGTGCTCGTGGACCTGGAGGGGAACCTCCTGTGGGGTACGGGGCGACCCCACAGCGAGCTGCCCATCCACGCGGAAATCTACCGGGCCCGGCCCGAGGTGATGGCGGTGGTGCACACCCACCCTCCGTACGCCACCGCCTTCGCAGCCGCCGACGTCCCCCTGCGGCCGGTCAGCCACGAGGGGGCCCTGTTCTGGCCGGACGTCCCGCGTTACACCTTCACCACCGACCTGGTGGTCACCCGGGAGCAGGGGGAGGCCCTGGCCAGGACCCTGGGATCCGCCCGGGCGTGCTTGATGCGCAACCACGGCATCGTAACCGTGGGCGCCAGCGTGGAGGAGGCGGCCCTGTTTGCCCTCCAGCTGGAGCGGGCGGCCAAGCTGCAGATCCTAGCCGCCTGCCTCGGGCCCTACACCTGGACCCCAGACGCGGAAGTGGCCCAGAAGGCTGCGCACCTCCACTCGCCGCGGCAGCTGGACCGCAACTGGAGTTACTACGTGCGGAAGCTCAAGCGGTGGGAGCGGGGGCTGGTACCGCCCCCGGTTCCCGCGTAGCCCCATGAGCCGCCTCCAGCTCAGCCTGGCCTGCGGCGACTACGACCTCCTCCAGCCCCTTTGGGACGGTGAGGTGCGGGCGGAGGGGATCGACCTGGTAATCGTCCGGCTCCCCTCCCCCGAGCGGCACTGGCGGATGCTGCGCCACGAGGAGTTCGACGTGTGCGAGCTGTCCCTGGCATCCTACCTGGTGGACCGCGACCGCACCGACCGCTTCACCGCCATCCCCGTTTTCCCCCACCGCCGCTTCCGCCACGGGTACATCTTCGTGCGCACGGGAGGTCCCGTGGGGGAGCCCGGGGACCTGCGGGGATGTCGGGTGGGACTGCGTACCTTCCAGAACACCGCGGGCCTCTGGGTCCGCGGCATTTTGCAGCACGACTACGGCCTGGACCTGCGGACCGTCCGGTGGGTGGCTCAGGACGAGGAGGACCTGCCCCTGGACCTCGCACCCCGTGGGATCTGGCTGGAACGAGTGCCGCCCGGCGGGAACGTCGACCGCATGCTGGTGGGCGGGGAGCTGGACGCGGTCATCTACCCGGAGGTCCTGCCCTCCTACCGCCGGGGAGACCCCGCGGTCCGCCGCCTGTTCGAGAACTACCCCGAGGTGGAGAAGGCCTACTTCCGACGGACTGGGATCTTCCCCATCATGCACACCGTGGTGGTGCGCACCGCCCTCCTGGAGAGGCATCCCTGGGTCGCCACCAACCTCCTCCGTGCCTTCGAGGCCAGCAAACGGGAGTGTATCCGGAGGTTGCAGGACCCGCGCCGGGTGAGCCTAGCCTGGTTCCTGCCGGCTCTCGAAGAGGAACGCCGCATCCTGGGGCCCGATCCGTGGGCGTACGGGTTCGAGCCCAACCGTCACACCCTGGAGGTGGCCGCTCAGTACGCCCACGAACAGGGTCTCACCAGCCGGCGGTTGGAGGTGACAGGGTTGTTCGCGCCCTCCACCTTGGGTCAAGCGCCCCGGTTCGTGGAATGAAGGAGGATCCATGGCAGAGCGTTCCCCGGAGTACGGTTCGGACCTCATCGTGGAGCTCATGCGGCGCTGCGGGATCGAGTACGCGGCCCTCAACCCTGGCGCCACCTTCCGCGGGATCCACGACTCCCTGGTCAACTATGCGGGCAACCGCGCCCCCGAACTGATCCTGTGTACCCACGAGGAGATCGCGGTGGCGGTGGCCCACGGCTACGCAAAGGCGGCGCACCGGCCCATGGTGGCCCTGGTGCACGACGTGGTGGGGCTGCAGCACGCCTCCATGGCCATCTTCAACGCCTGGTGCGACCGGGAGCCGGTTCTGGTGGTGGGGGGGACCGGCCCCATGGACGCGGCCCAGCGGCGGCCCTGGATCGACTGGGTACACACCGCCCACCTCCAAGCCAACCTGGTGCGGGACTACGTGAAGTGGGACGACCAACCCACCAGCCTGGAGGCCATTCCCGAGTCCTTCTTCCGGGCCTACCGCTTGGCGACCCAGGAGCCCCAAGGTCCGGTGTACCTTTGCTACGACGCGGCGCTGCAGGAAGCCCGCCTTCCCGGGCCGGTGGAGATCCCCGACCCGGAGCGCTACCTGCGCACCACCCGCCTGGCTCCGGAGGACGACGCCGTGGCGCAGCTGGCGCGGTGGTTGGTGGAGGCGGACTTCCCGGTTGTGGTGGCGGACCGCGCGGGCAGGCACCCCGCGGCGGTGGCATCCCTGGTGGAGCTGGCGGAGGTGGTGGGGGCGGCCGTCGTGGACACCGGTCGGCGCCACAACTTCCCCGCAGACCACCCCCTGGACGCCAGCGACGCCAAGGAGGAGGTCCTCTCCCGGGCGGACTTTATCCTGGCCCTGGAGGTGTACGACTTGTACGGCGCCCTGCGGGCTCCCGTGGACCGGACCACCCGCCGCGCCCGGCCCCTGGTGCGGCCTGAGGCGCGGGTGGCCCACATCACTGTGGGCGACCTGCACGCCCGGGGGTGGGTGCACGACATCAACCAGCTCCAACCCACGGACCTCACGGTGGTGGCGGACACCGCGGTGGCCCTCCCCGCCCTGGTGGAGCGCGTGCGCCGGCTCCTGGGGGTGGCTCCCGGGGCGTTAGCCCGCGAGGACCGGCGGCGCTTCGTGGAGCGGCTCCACCGGCAGGCCCAGGAGCAGGCGGACAGGACGTTGCGCCGAAGCTGGCAGGACCTGCCCGTCTCCCTACCCCGCCTGGCCTACGAGGTGGGACAGGTGCTGCGAGAGGTCCCGTGGCAGCTGGCCAACGGCCGTCTGGGCGGCTGGCCCCGGAGGCTGTGGCCCTTCCGCGAGCCCGACTGCTTTCTGGGGTACAACGAGGGCGCCGGGTTGGGCTACGGCATGGGAGTTTCCCTGGGAGCCTGCCTGGCGAACCGGGGCACCGGCCGGCTGGTGGTGAACCTGCAATCCGAAGGGGATTTCCTGTACACACCGGGAGCCCTGTACACCGCCAGCGCCCACCGCCTGCCCCTGCTGGTGGTGCTGGTCAACAACCGGTCGTACTACAACGACGAAGAGCACCAAGAGGAGGTGGCACGCGCCCGAGGCCGGCCCGTGGAGAACAAGGGGGTCGGGATCCGCTTGGACAACCCCGACGTGGACTACCGGAGGCTGGCAGAGGCGTTCCAGGTGTACGCGGAGGGCCGCGTGGAGGATCCGGAGGAACTGGGTCCCGCCCTGCGACGGGCGCTACGGGTCTGCGTAGAGGAGGGGCGTCCCGCCTTGGTGGAAGTCCTGTCCGCGCCACGGTAGGATGCTGGAGGGGAGCTGCCATGGCCAAGATCCAGCTCGTTTCCCTGCGGAAGACTTACGAGTTCCGGGGCCAGCTGGTGCGGGCCGTGGACGACGTGACCCTGGAGGCCCCGGAGGGCAAGATCCTGACCCTGCTGGGACCCAGTGGGTGCGGGAAGACCACCACCCTACGGTGCGTGGCGGGCCTGGAGCGGCCGGACGACGGGGAGATCCGGTTCGGCGACCGGGTGGTGTTCAGCCGGGCGCGCGGGGTGTTCGTGCCCCCGGAGCAGCGCCACATCGGGATGGTCTTCCAGTCCTACGCCATCTGGCCCCACATGACGGTGTTCGAGAACGTGGCCTACCCGCTGCGGGTGCGCCGCGTGGCGCCTGGCGAGGTACGCCGGCGCGTGCAGGCAGCCCTCGAACTGGTAGGGCTCGCGGCCCTGGCGGACCGCCCTGCTCCCTACCTCAGCGGCGGCCAGCAGCAGCGGGTCGCCCTGGCCCGGGCCCTGGTGTACGAGCCGCAGGTGCTCTTGCTAGACGAGCCCCTGAGCAACCTGGACGCCAAGGTGCGAGAGCAGGTGCGGGAGGAGCTGCGGACCCTCCAGCGGCAGCTCAACATTACCACGGTGTACGTGACCCACGACCAGATCGAGGCCCTGGCCCTGTCGGACGTAGTGGCGGTCATGCGGGATGGGAAGGTCCTGGAGGTGGGGTCGCCCCGGGACCTGTACGAGCGGCCCCGCACCCGCTTCGTGGCTCAGTTCCTGGGGACCACGAACCTGTTGCCGGGCCGGCTGGCCCACGTGGAGGGGACCACCGCGGTGGTGGAAACGCCCCGGGGAGTGTTGCACGCCCGGGCCGACGGGGTGGAACTCCGACCCGGCGAGTCTGTCCTGGCCAGCGTGCGGCCGGAGCACGTGACCGTGGGCCCCGCGGCCCAGGCGGAGCCCGGGACCTGGCTGGGCACCGTGCGCTCTGCCCTGTTCGAGGGCTCAGCCACCAAGTACCGCATCGACCTCGGAGATTTCACCCTCCTGGCCTACGGGGAGGCCGGCTGGAACCCGGGAGACCGCGTGGCCCTGCACTTCGACGCCCAAAAAGTGATCCTACTCCGGGACGAAGCCAGCTAGGCGCGTGTCGGGGAAAACCCTCCGGCGACGGGGGACCGGGGCCCCAAAAAATCGCTGCGCCTTGCGCTACGGGTGGGAGAACTGCGAGAACCACTCGCCCGGCAGGGGACGTCCTGCCCCCGCGGCCTTCGCGCGCTGGTAGACGACATGCGCTACCGCCGCGAACTCGATTCCGAGTCCCCAGTTCTTGTTCAGCAGGGTGACCTGAGCCGCCTCTGTTCTCCCAGGTACACGGCCTGCCACAAGGTCCGCGAGGAATCGGATGCGGTCCCGGTATCTTTCGAACCGCTCGTTTTCTAGATCCTCCCGTTCCGTCTCCCTCTCCAGAACACGATGCACTTCCTCAAACGTCTTGGTACCGTATGTGAAGTACCCGCTGGACGCGGGAGGGCCGGAAAACACGATCACATCGCTCCTTGCCCAGGCTTCCTCGTCGAATTCGTGGGCTCGAATGCAGGTCAAATGCGTTCCCGCGCCGACCCACTCTCCGGAAACTACCGGTTCGGCGGCATTCGTCGCACACGCCACAATGTCCGCGCCCTCTACCGCTTCCCGCGCGCTCTCCACCGCCACCACTTCCCGACCAAGTTCCCCAGCGGCCTTCTCCGCGAAACGCCGGCGATGCTCCGGATTCGGGCTGTAGACCTTGATCCGGCTCACGGGCCTCGTGCAGACCATGGCCCAAGCCGCCGTCTCCGCTTGCCACCCGGTCCCGAGGAGCGCTGCAGTCCGCGCGTCTTTCCTCGCGAGGTACGAGATCCCGATTCCCGTGACCGCCGCAACCCGCATCCTCTGCAAGTGCCCGTCGGTCATGATGGCCAGCAGTTCTAAGGTCTCCGCGCTATAGAGGAACACCAACCCCACGTAGCGGTTGCCCGGAGCAGCCGGAACCTTGACCCGGCGCCGGATCCCCTCCACCGTGGGATGGCTGACCAGATCCGAGTTGACACGCTGCGCCATCACCCCCCACCGTTCTAGGCCTCCCTCGATGGTCTTGAATGAGTAGTACGCATCAGGGCGCGACGTAGCCATGAAACTGTCACGCCGCGGGGCGTTCACCGCGCGACCCGCTGCCAGCTCCCGAAACGCCTCCTCTACGGTCCGGATGCAATCTTCCATGGGCAGCAACCGACGCACGTCCTCGTCGTTCAGCAGGATGGTCATGCTTCCCTCCTCCGCCGTCCTCCCGTGCGCCGTGGCCACCGTCGCTGCGCTCCCGCACTACACGCTCCGCAGGCGCAAAAGCCGGACCGCGTTCTCATAAAAGATCATCTCCCGTTCCCTTTCCGAAAGGGTCGCGTTCTCGACTGCCCGAACGGTCTCGCGAATACACAGGAGGCCGTGCTGAGGATCGAAGGGAAAGTCCGTGCCAAACAGTACCCTCTGGGCGCCGAAAAACGCCACGCCGCACTCGACTGCGGCTACCGACCCGTACAGCGCCGTGTCCGCATAGAAGCGCCGGAAGTACTCCAGCGGGCGCCGCTTCAGGCGCGCCCGCGCCACCAGGTCCTCCGGCTCGTCGGTTCGCGTGCCTAGCTGGTCTAGGCCCCAACCTACCCGTCCCTCGAAATACGGCACCATCCCACCCATGTGGTGCGTCAGGATCTTCAGCTCGGGCCAGCGGTCGAACACGCCAGAGAAGACCAAACGCGCCATGCAGATGCTCGTCTCGTACGGCCAGCCCAGGGCCCACCAGATGTCGTATTTCGAACGTGATTCCGTGAGATAGTCCGCCCTCCTCGGCGATCGCGTAGGGTGCAGCCACACCGGCACGTCCCGCTTCGCCGCCAGCTCAAATACTGGCAGAAATTGCGGGCTGTCCAACGGTTGTCCTTGCACGTCCGTAAAAATCTGCAGCCCCACTGCTTTCAACTGCGTTACGGCTCGTTCCCCCTCCCGCACCGCCGCCTCTGGGTCGTCCATGGGCAGTGCCGCCACGAAGCCCACGAAGCGCTTCGGGTAACGGTCGACCAGCTCAGCGAGCGCGTCATTGGCAAGCCGCGCCAACTCGCAGGACCCGCCTCGGTCCGCCAACGACTCGATGGGCGGAAGGGGCAACGCGATCACCTGCACGTATCCTGGGAACTGGTCCATCAGCCGGAAGCGCGCTTCAAGCTCGTAGAGTGTGGGAAGCCCTCGAAGCCGCTTCTGCATATAGTCCCTCACGCTGGTCCTGGCGAGCATCGCTTCGTAGAACCCCGGAGGGAGCACGTGCGTGTACACGTCGATCTTCCGAGTGCCTCCGTGCAACATCCCTACGCCTCTTGCCTCTCGCCTAGCGACGCCGAAACAGCGCCCCTAGCTCCTCCCGCGCCCGCCGCAGTTCCTCTTCGCCCAACCCCTCCATGATGCGAATCCGCAGTTTTTCCACATCCTTGATGGGCGGATAAACCCCCGGTAAGGCCACGAAGTCGCCAGCCTGGGCCAAAGCGAGGAGGGATGCCCGGGACACCAGCGTGTCCAGGAACAGACGCCCCGCGTTCGGGTGGGGAGCCGCCCGCTGAACCGCGGCGTACTGCACGTCCGCCAGTACAGGGTCCAGCCGCACGTAGTCCAGGGGAGCACCCTCTCGTCCAAACACGTAGACGTACGCGATTAACCCAATCCCTACCGGGTATTCTCCCGCGATTACCTTTCCGGGCACCGTCAAAAACGAGTCGATCAGAGCCGGCTGCTGAGCCGCCAGGCCCTCAACAAAAGCCCGCCACCGGCCCCCCAGCACCTTTCGGAGATTCACCAACCAAACCGCGGTCGTCGTGTGGAGCGTCGGATCCGGCATCACGATGCGGCCCCGCCACCGAGCGTCGAGTAGATCCCACAGGTCCCGTGGCGCCTCCCGAGCCGGTACCACGCGAGGGTTGTAAAGCACACTGATGGGTACCAGTCGTATCGGAGGCGACAAGACGCCATCCGGATCCCGCGCCGAGGCGGGGAAGTCCTCGTACCCCGGCGACCGGTAGACCGCGAAGGCCCCTTGCCGCTTTAAGATGTGAATCAGGTCACCGTTCAGGATCACCACATCGTGGAGCACGCGGCCCGCCCGCACCTCAGCCAGGGCGCGGTCGAACACCTGCGTCACCGCAGCCCGCCAGTACTCCGCCCGAACCCCGTATCGACCTTCGAAGACCTTTTGGATTACCGAAAAGCGCTCTGTGTCGATGGTGCCGTAGACCACTACCCGCCCTTCTCGTTGCGCCGCCATGGTGAGAGCGGGCGATCCCCATGCGGCTCCCACCATCACGACGACCGCCAGCGCGCCTGCGGCAGTGCTCCGTCCCAGCCTAACTCTCGACACCATAAGCCCGCCCTCGTGGTGAATTTTCCCCACCTATTCCCCGAACCGGAACAGCTCCTTGAAGATCCTCACCACGCCCGGAGGTGTGGCGAGCACCTCTTGGACCGTCCGTAGACATACCTCCCCCGGTCGGTAAGAAATTTCAAACCCCGCCCGCTCCGCCTCAGATCGAAAGACAGGGTCCTCGGCCAGCCGACGGAAGGCCTCGCGGTACAGACGGACCACCTCCGGGGGAGCGGCCGGGGGTGCGACGAAGGGGCGTCCGAGGGGGTTTGTAGCCGAACGGAGCCGGAGCACCGCTTTCGCGACGGGTTCGCTGACAAGATCCTGGTCTACGGGGATTCCCCGTAACCGCGGGTTCTCGGAGGGAGTCCGCACCAGTGGCCGTACCAGGCCCCGGTCCGCCAGCAAAAGCATGGAGGAGGACGAGCCCGCCCGCGCGTCCACCTCCTTCCGCTCCATGGCCAGATTGATGTCCGCGCCCCCTGGATAGCCACTGACAATTCGCAGGTTCAAGCGGAGGAATGCCCGAAGTGCTAGCGGGTAGTCGTACGTGTTCGCGCCCGGTCCGGTCGCACCTACCACCACGGGCGGCTCGGCCTGGCGGAGCTCCAAGATGTGCCGGTAGGGCAGGTCGGCTCGGATCACGAAGACGTCCGTTTCTTCCGCAAGGTTGCCGATCCACTGCCATCGACGCACATCGAACCGGACACCTGCCACCCCTACCAGCTGCGCGAACACGAGGTTGCGGTTGAACAAACCGATGGTCAGGCCGTCCGGGCGAGCCGCGTTGAACAGGTGGTTGGCGGCGACCACACTTTCCGCCCCAGGCATGTTCTGCACCACGACCGCCGGCGTACCCGGCAGGTACCGCGGAAGGTGACGCGCCACGATCCGGGCAAACCGGTCGTACCCTCCCCCCGCCGTATACCCGACAAGGATGGTCACGGTCCTCCCCGTCAGCTGCGGTTGCGCCGTCGCGGGGAGTCCGAACAAAAGCAGTGAGACCCCGAGCACGAGCAGCGCCACACCGAAAGGCCAGCTGTACCGGGGCCCCGCCCGTTTCCGGGCCTCCTGTTCCAGTGTCGACAACGTCTTCATGCGTCCCCCTCCCTTGAATCGCCAAGCGTGGCCCGGGCTCCTCCTCGCGAATCGGACACGGTACGGCGGCGGTGAATCCTAGCTGCGCCCCGCACCTTGCCCCACCCACCTGCGGGTCAGGCCCACCACCACCACGCACAGGGCGCTCACCACCACACCCAGGGCGGCCATCCGCCCCGGTTGCGCGTCCTGCCACAGGTGGTAGAGGAGCGGCCCGATGGGCTCCGCACGGGGTGTGTACAGGAACACGGAGGTGCTGAACTCCCGCACGTAGATGGTGAACAGGATGGCCCACCCGGCCAGGAAGCCGGGACGGAGGAGCGGCAACAGCACCCGCTGGAAGGTCCGCACGAACCCCGCTCCGCACACGCGGCTGGACTCCTCCAGCTCTCGGTGGACCTGCACCATGGTGGCGGTCATGGACCGCAGACCGTAGGGTAAGAACCGGGTGACGTACCCGATGAGGAGGATCCACACGGTCCCGTAGATGGGAAGCGGGATCTGGACGTAAGCCCACAGCAGCCCGATGGCGAGGGCCGTACCTGGGAACGCCCAGGGAACGAAGGAGAGAGCCTCCAGCAGCCCGCTCAAGGCCGTGCGGCGACGTACCGCGAAGTACGCCACGAGGCTCGCCAGCAGCATGGCCACGGTCGCCCCACCGAGGGCCAGGGCCAGACTCACCCGGAGGGCCCGAGCCACACGGTCGCTCTCGAGCAGGAAGGCGTAGTGCCGCAGGGTGAGCCGCGGCAGCACGTCCCAGCTGGGGATCTCGTAGAAGGGGATGAGGGAGACGTACAAGAGCACCAGGAAGGGCACGAGGACGAGCATTCCCAGGACGAGAAGGGCCACGGCGGAGGCCACGTACCTCCAGGGGCCTAGGTCGATGAGGTGCGGTCGGTACCCCCGCCCTGTGATGGTGGCGTAGCGTTCTGAGATGCCCGTGACCCGTCGGTACAGGATCACAAAGGCCACCGCGATGGCGAGCTGGCTCACCGAGTAAGTAGCTGCCAGGTTGTGGTTGGGCGGGAACGCCGCCAGCGCCTCCCGGAAAACCTTGGTGCTGAACACCTCGATCCCCGCCGGGAGAGCGATCACGGCAGGCACATCGAAGCTCTCGATGGCCCGCACGAAGTTCAGCGTGGCCGCGGCCAGCACCGCAGGAACCACGAGGGGCACGGTCACCCGCCGCGCCACGTCCACGGCACTGGAGCCGGCCAGGCGCGCCGCCTCCTCCAGCGAGGGGTCCATGGCCCGGAGGGCCGCGGCGATGATGAGGAAGGCAAGGGGAGTCGTCACGAGCGCCTCCACGAAGATCATGCCCCCCAGAGAGTAGACATTCAGGGGGGGTAATCCGAGGGGGCGCAGGAGGGCCACGTTCAGAAGCCCGATCCGGGGACTCAGGACGAGGGTCCAGGAGGTGGCCACCAGGAGTGGCGGCAGCACGTTGGGGGCCAGGGCCACGAGCTCAAACAGGGTTCGGCCTGGAGCGTTCGTGCGGACCGTGATCCACGCGAGCACGAGCCCGAACAGTACCGAGAGGGCCGCGGTCCCCGCGCCGAACACGAAGGAGTTCCACATCAACCGGTAGGTGGCGGGATCAGTGTAGGCTGCCCGATAGTGGGCCAAGGTGAGACGGCCCAGGGTTCCCACAGGCGCATCGCTGAGGCTCCCGTAGAAGAGCATGGCCGTGGGGTAAAGGGTCAAAAACGCGAGCAGAAGCCCGACTCCCCCGCCGATCCAGGTCGTGGTCTCCACCCGGCCCCACGTCCGGGGCAGGGCCAGGGTTCGGGGGACCGCACCGCCGAGGTTCATCCTACCGCCTCCGGAACAAGGGACCCAGCTCGTCCCGCGCCTTGCGGAACTCCTGCTCGTCGAGATCTTCCATCAGGAGGATCCGCAGTTTCTCCGCGTCCTTGATGGGCGGGTAGATCCCGGGCACGAGGACGAACTCGCCCGTCTGGGCCAGCGCGATGAGCCCTGCGCGGGAGGTGAGGGTGTCGATGAGCAGCTTGCCCGCGTTGGGGTGGGGCGCGTTCTTCGCCAGCGCCACCAGGTGGGCGTCCGCCAGGACCGGGTTGAGCCGCACGTAGTCCAGGGGCGCTTCAGAGAACTGCCTCACGTACTTGACGTAGGTGACCCCCAAGGCGTACTCCCCGGCCACCAGCTTCTGCACCACGGGCAGGAAAGACTCCACCAGGCCCACCTGCTGTCCCAGCCGCTCCACAAAGGACCGCCACTGCCCGCCCAGCACCCGCCGCAGGTTCACCAGCCAGGTGGCGGTGGTGGTGTGGAGGGTGGGATCCGGCATCACCACCTTGCCGCGCCACTTGGGGTCCAACAGGTCCGCGTAGGTCTTCGGGGCTTCCTCCGGACGCACCAGCCGCGTGTTGTAGAGCACGCTGACCACCACCACGCGGTAAGAGGGCGACAGGATCCCGTCCCGGTCTCGAGTGGCGGGCGGGAACTCCTCGTAGCTCGGGGAGGAGTAGCGCTGGAACACCCCCTGGGCCTTGAGGATCTTCATGGGGCCGCTGTTGGTCAGCACCACGTCAAACAAGCCCCTTCCGGACCTGTGCTCCGCCAAGGCCCGGTCCAGGACACGGGTACTGGCCGCCCGCCAGTACTCCACGGACACCCCGTACCGCTGCTCGTAAACTTTCCGGATCACGTCGAAGGCGTCCGCCTCGAGGGAGCCGTACACCACCACCCGGCCCTCCCTTCGGGCCCCGGCCACCACCTCCGGAGGAGCCTGTCCAAGAGCGGCAACCGCCAGGGCCAGCACCACCAGACACACCTGCGCGGTAAGGCCCAACCTCTTCATCGGGATCCCCCCTTTCGTTTCGTCGTCCAGCGCCCCTCGGCGCACTCCCTCAGCCACCGAATCGGAACAGCTCCTTGAACACCCGCACCACGGAGGAGGGTGTGCGGAGCACTTCCTCCACCAGCCGCAAGCACTCCTCCCCGGGCAGGAAGGCCAGCTCAAACCCCGCCCGCTCTGCCTCCGCCACGAAGTCGCGGTCCTGGCTCAGGCGTCGGAACGCCTCCCGGTACCACCGCACCAGCTCCGGGCTCGCCCCGGGCGGCGCCACGAAGGCCCGCGCCATCCGGTCCGGCACGTCCTGCAGCCGGAGCACCGCCTTGGCCACCGGCTCCGTCACCAGGTCCCCGGCTACCGGCACCTCCCGCAGCTCCGGGTCTCTCGGCGTCCCAGGCAGACTCCGGACCAGGGGCCGCAGCAGCCCCCGCTGGACGTGGGGCCGGAGGCTGGTCCAGGAGATGCCGATCCCGTCCGCTTCCCTCTTCTCGATGGCGAGGAAGATCTCCGGGCTCCCCGAGTACCCCGTGACGATCCTCACGTTCAACCGGAGGAACACCTTGTACATCAGGGGGACCTGGTAGGTGATGTCCCCCGTCCCGGTGGCCCCGATCACCGGCGCTGGGTCTGCCCGCCGCAGATCCCACACGTGTCGGTACGGCAGGTCGGAGCGCACCGCGAGCACGGAGGTCTCCTGGGCCAGGCTCCCAACCCACCCCCACTGCCGGAGGTCCACCCGCATCCCCTCCACGGAGGCCAGCTGCGCCAGCACCAGGTTCCGGTTGAACAGACCCAGGGTGTAGCCGTCCGAACGCAGCACGTTGTACAGGTGGTTGGCGGCCATGAGGCTCCCAGCCCCCGGCAGATTCTGTACCACCACCGTGGGGCTCCCCGGAAGGTACTTGGGCAGGTGGCGGGCTACCATGCGAGCCAGCCGGTCGTACCCACCGCCCGGGGGGAATCCCACCAGCACGGTGACAGTCCTGCCCGCGAAGGGGGTCTGCGCCCTGGCCTGAGACCAGGCCAGCAGAACCGTCACCAGGCACGCGAAGCTCACCAGGCTCCTCGCCCACCGGACCATCTTCCCTCCCCCTTCAGAAGCCAGGTTCGTCCTCCACCGGCACGTCCACCAGGTACGGCCTTCCCTCGTGCAAGGCCCTCTGGAAACCCTCCCGCAGCACGTCCCCGAGCTCCTCACGGCCTTCCACCCGCAGTCCGCCAGCCCCGTACCCTCGCGCCACCGCCGCGTGGTCGATGCCCGAGAGGTCCACCCCAGGCGTTCCCGGGGCCGTCTTCCCTCCCAGCAACCTGCGCACTCCCGCCTCCACCGCCAGGTACTTCCGGTTGTTCAGCACCACCACCAGGACGGGCAGCCTCTGCCGCACCCCCGTCCACAGGGCCTGAGGGGTGAAGTGGAGGCAGCCGTCCCCCACCACCGCCACCACCGGTCGACGGGGATCCGCCATCTGCGCGCCCAGCGCCGCGGGGACTCCCCAACCCAGGGAGCCTCCCGCGGTGCGCAACAGGCCTCCGGGACGCGCGCAGTAACCTTCTAAGAAGGCCGGGGAGGAGCGCACCGCCTCTTCCACCACCAGGGTGTGCGGGGGCAAGATCCGGCCGAGCTCCCTGCCCACGTGGAAGGCGGTGACCCCGCGCGCTTGCGCGTCCCGCTCGGCCCGCGAAACCCCCTCCGCCTCCCACCGTGTCCTCAACGCGGCCACCCAGCCCACGCGCTCGGAGTGCACCGCGGCGACCTCCCCGCTGCGCGCCCGCAGGGCCTGCAGCAGATCCTGCAGCACCAGTCCCGGGTCGCCGTGCACCGGCAGGGCGGGCGGGTACAGGCGCCCCAGCTCCCCGGCGTCGGCGTGTACGTGGACCAGTTGGGCGTGCGGGGGAATCTCGGGGGAGGAGGGAGGAGAGAACTCCACGAAGAGCACCGCTCCCAGCACCAGGAGCAGGTCTGCGCCCGCCACCGCGGGGTGGGAGGGATCATAGCCGCCCACGAAGTGCGGGTCTTCCGGCGGGTAGGGGATCTCCACCAAGGTCCTGCGGGGCTCCCACAGCACCGCCAGCTGGAGCTCCGACGCCAGGCGCACGGCCAGCTCCGTGGCCCCGCTGCGGGTGACCTCGGAACCCACCACCATCACGGGCCGCCGTGCTCGCAGCAGCCGCTCCACGAGTTCTTCCACGGCCCGCGGGTGTGCTCGGGGCGGCAGGGCTTGGGGCGTGGGCGTGGGCCCTACCCCAGGGACGGCCTCCGCCAAGAGGTCTTCAGGGACCAGGACGTACGCGGGGCCCCGGGGGGACGCCAGAGCCTGCTGGAAGGCCCGCTCCACGTCCTCCCCCACTTGCTCCGCCCGCAGGGTCTGGTGCGCCCACTTACACAACGGACGGGCGAGGGCCGTGGTGTCCGGCAAGGAGGTGAATCCCCCGCGGCCCAGGATGCGGGTGTCCTTGTGGGAAGCCAACACCACCAGGGGGACGCGGTCGCGCCAGGCGTTGTACAGCAAGCTCAACCCGGCCAGGGTGCCCACGGTGGTGTGCAAGTTCACCACCGCCGCACCTCGGGTGGCGCGGGCGTAGCCGTCCGCCATGGCCACCGCCACGCCCTCCTGTAGGGTCAAGACGTACCGCACGTCGGGCGCTTCCCGCAGCGCGTCCAGCAACGCCGCCTCCGTGCTCCCCGGAAGGCCGAACAGCACCCGCACCCCCCGGGCCCGCAACACCGCCAGCACCGCCTGGGCGCCCCGGACCTGGTTCAGCCCCGCCTGTGGCAACCCCGCTCTCCCCCTCACCGCCTCCGGAACACGGCCGCGAACTCTGCCCGAGCGCGCTGGAACTCCTCCTCGCTGGGCTCCTCCATGACCACCACCCTCAGACGGTCCGCGTCCTTGATGGGCGGGTAGACCCCGGGAACCAGGACAAACTCGCCCGCCTGCGCCAGGGCCAGCAACCCTGCCCGGGAGGTGAGGGTGTCCACGAACAGCCCTGCTGCGGCGGGGTGTGCCGCCCGGGCCCCCACGGCCACGTGGCTGGGGAGCGCCAGGACCGGGTTCAGGCGGACGTAGTCCAAGGGAGCTCCCTCCTTGCCGAAGAGGTGCACGTACTTGATGAAGGAGACCCCCAGGGGATACTCGCCCGCCACCACCTTCTGGGCGACTTCCAACACCGACTCCACGAGGGTGGCGTTGGCTGCCAGCTGCTCCACAAACGTCCGCCACTGCGTCCCCAGTTGTCTGCGTAAACCCAACAGCCACGTGGCCGGGATCACGTTCACCGTGGGGTCTGCCAGCACCACCTTCCCCCTCCACCGGGGGTCCCCGAGCTCCCCCACGCTCTTGGGGACGTCCTGGGCCCGGACCGACCGGGTGTTGTACAGGATGCTCAAGGGGGTCAGGCGGTACGCGGGAGACAGCACCCCGTCGGGGTCTTGGCTACCCCGGGGAAACAGCTCGTAGGAAGGCGAGCTGTACCGGGCGAAGGCCCCGTGCCGCTTCATGAGCTTCATGGCCGCGGCGTTGGTGAGCACGACGTCGAACCCGACCCTCCCCGTGCGGAGCTCCGTGAGGACCCGATCCAGTACCCGCGTGTTGGGAGCCCGCCAGTACTCCACGGGGATGCCGTAGCGGCCCTCGTAGATCTTGCGGACCACGTCGAAAATGTCCGACTCCATGGAGCCGTACACCACCACCCGCCCCTCCCGCCGCGCCTCTCCCACCACGTCCCGCGGAGCCTGCGCGGAGGCAGAAGCCGCCACGACCACCACCGTCACCCAGGCCAACCACCCTGCACGCCGCATCTTCCTCCCCCCTTCATCCCCTCACGTCCTGTCCGCCGCCCGCCGATCACGCACCGCAAGTTTCGCCGCCCGCTGCAGCCACCCCGCAACCCCCGCGGAGGCGGCCAGCAGGGTGACCCCGAGCCCGAAGACGGGTCCGTAGGTCCTGAACCGGTCGTACAGGGCACCCCCCGCGAAGGCCCCCGCCGCGGCTCCCAGCTGGTGCACCAGGGACGCCAGCCCCACCGCCAGGCCGGGTGCGGAGCTTTGGAACAGGCTCAAGGCCAGGGTGTTGGTGGGGGCGATGGTAGCGAAGTGGGTGACCCCGAAAAGGGGCGCGAAGAACCACACGCTTCCCGTCCCTCCCAACACCAAGACCGCCAGGGCCGCAGCCCGCACGCCGTACAGGACCGCCAGGACCGCGCCCTGGCCCCAACGGTCTGCGCTGTAACCCGTGACCACCGTGCCCAGGAGGTTTGCCACGGCCAGCGCCGAAAGCGCTGCCGCCAGGGCTGCCTCGGACACCCCTATTCCCCGGGCGTAGGGGACGAAGTGGTTGTCCACAAGCCCAGAGTCCGTGAACCCGCAAACCGCGTACGGAGCCAAGAACACCCAGAAGCGCGGGTCCCGCAGCAGCGCCCTGGCTCCTGTTCTGCCCGCCGTGCGTTGCCCCGCCCCTCCCGCCGCGCCCTGCCCGTTGGACCGCATGGCCCACCCCGTCGTTGCCGCCAGGGACGCCGCCAGGGCCGCCAGGAACCAGAACACGGGCCTCCATCCCCAGCGGGCCACCGCCAGTACCTGGGCGGGCACCACCAGCAGCTGGCCCGCGCTCATCCCCGCCACCACCGCCGACAGGGCGAAGCTGCGCCTGCCCTCGGGCACGAGGTGGCGAACCGCCACCGAGGCGGTCACGTGAGACGCTCCGGAGAACCCCGCAGACGCCAACACCCCGTAGAAGAGGTACAGGCCTCCCAGGGCCCGTGCCGCGGTGGTGCCCACCAGTCCCACGGCCACGAGCCCCAGGCTCACCGCCATCACCCGCCCCACCCCGAACCGTTCGGACGCAGGACCCGCCACCACGTTGCCGATTCCGTAGACCAGCAGGCTCAGGGAGGACACGGAAGCGATCCGGGCCCGGGAGGAGGAATATTCCGCCTCCCACGGCAGGACGTACACGCCGAAGCCGCTGCGCACGCCCATGCTGAGGGCCAGGGCGCAGAAGGGCAGCACCACCCACCGCCAGCGGTCTCTCACCCCCGTTCTACGGCCACCCCCGTGCCGGGGCCGGCCACCGGCTGCACCGGATGTCCGTGCTTTGCGCGGTAGTAGTTCCACGCGCGGCCGAAGTGGTCGTAGGGAACGTCCGGACCCGTCCGCCGGGCCACCTCCTCCGCGGTCCACACCACGGGCCGGCCTGCGGACCGCGCGGCCAGGTGGAGGCGGGCGGACTGCTCGAGGAAAATGGCCTTGACGCAGGCCTCCCCCACGGTGCGCCCCACCACCAGCTGTCCGTTGCCCCGGAGGAGGACCGCCTCTCCGGTTCCCAAGGTCTCCGCCACGGCCCGCCCCAGGGCCGCGTCCGTAATGAGGAAGGGCGTGTGGAACACGGGGACCTCCACCCCGAGGAAGGCCCCGAACCCGTGCACGGGCCGCAGGGGTTCTCCCAGGGTGCTCCACGCGGTGGCCGCGAAGCTGTGGGTGCGGCACAGGGCGCCCACGTCTGCCCGCCGCCGGTACACCTCCGTGTGCATCCACACCTCCAGGGGCGGCTCCGCCTGCCCCTGGACCACCCGCCCGTCCAGGTCCATCACCAGCAGGTCCGCAGGGTCCCGCAGGAGGGACGGCGCGTAGCGCGGGGTGACCACAAACCGAGAAGATCCCTCCAGCCGGGCACTCACGTGGCCGTAGGCCTCCACCAGCCCCTCCCCGGCCAGGACCCTGCACGCCCAGAAGACCTCTTCCCGCAGCTGGCGCTCCGTCACCGTCCCTCCTCCGGATCCCACACCCACGTGTCCGTGCGCCACCCTGTCAGGTCGTAGTCGTTCAGGCAGCGGTCCACCAGGGCCAGGAAGGCGTCCAGGAGGCCCCGCTGCCGGGCGAAGGTCAAAAGGTCTAGGCGCATCTGCTCGTGGTTGCCGGAGTAGTTGCGCTCGTACAGCTCGTGCCGGCCACCGAACTCCGTGCCGAGGGCGTCCCACACCAGCTTGAAGAGCTTGATCCGCTCCTCCGCGGGCAGGCCCGTCCCCCGGTAGTAGCGGTCAATCAGGGGCCGCAACTCCTCGCTCTGCAAGTCCCGGTAGCTGGACACCGTGTACAGGGGGCTGCCGCCAAGGATGAGTTCGAAGATCTCCTTCACCCGAGGCCACGCCAGGGTGGCGAAGAGCCGGGCGGTGGCCGCGTACTCCAGGCGGGGGATCACGCTGCCCCCGGGCCCGGGCTGCGGGTCCAGGGCCATAGCCGAAGTCATGGCCCACACCAGGTTCCGCCAGCCGATGACCTCCCCCAGGTGGGCCTGCACACCCCGGAAGGCGTCGGTACCGTTGGCAGCCAGGGCCTTGGCCAGCAGCCCGCACATGAAGTCCAGCTTGACCCCCAGCCGCGTGCTGGCCTGGAGGTTGTACCGGTTCAAAAACCCCGAGGCCGCGTAGAACTGCTGCGCCTTGTCCACGTCCCGGTACACCAGGACGTGCTCCCAGGGGATGAAGGCCTCGTCGTAGATCAACACCGCGTCGTTCTCGTCGAACCGGCTTGAGAGGGGATGGTCGAAGGGACTCTCCGCCCGCAGTTCGTAGGACGGGCGGCTGATCAGCTTCTGCCCCCGGGTGTTCATGGGGGCGATGAACACCAAGGCGTAGTCCTCCGCCTTTCCCTTCTCCAGCATGGCCGCGCTGGCGCTGTTCTGCGCCACGAAGGTGGCGTGGGTGAGGGCGGAGGCGGTGGCCAGCATTTTGGCCCCGCTCACCACGATGCCGCCGTCCGTCTCCCGGACCACCCGCAGGAACACGTCGCCCACCTCGTGGGCCTGCTTGGTGCGGTCCACGGGCGGGTTCACCAGGCAGTGGTTGAGGAATAAGACGCGGCTCGCGTACTCTCGATACCACCGCGCCGCGTTCTCTGCGAAGGGCTCGTAGAACTCCGGGGCCGCGCCCAACGTGGCCATGAAGGACGCCTTGTAGTCAGGGGTGCGCCCCATGAAACCGTACGTGAGCCGCGCCCAGCAGGCGATGGCGTCTCGGGCCTCCAGCAACTCTTGCGGCGAGTAGCTGGGCTGGAAGAACTTGTGGGTGAGGATCCCGAACCGGTCTCGGGCCGTGAGGACGTCCCGGTACTCCGGGTCGTGCAGAGCGTCGTACAGACGGGCGATGGAGCGGGCTGCGTTGCGGAAGGCCGGGTGGGCGGTCACGTCCCTCACCCGCTCCCCGTGGAGGTACACCTCCCGGCCGTCCCGCAGGCTCTCCAGGTACTCCGCCCCGGTCAGGGGGCGAGCGCTCACTTCCAGCATAGTCCACCCTCCTTCACGCCGGCGCGCGGACCCGCGAGGGGCGGACCCGCCGCACCAGGTAGTCCCACGCCTGCCGTACCAACTCCGGCGGGTAGCAGTGCTCCCGCTTGCGCAGGGCCTCCTCGTCGCTGGACCAGGTGACCAGCGGTCCTGCGGCCATGGCCCAGAGCTGTTTGCGGCACGCCCGTTCCAACAGGATCGCCCCCACCACCGCGGTGGGGACGTCGGGCCCCACGGTCACGATCCCGTGGTGCACCAGCAAGGCCGCGTTGCGTCCCCCCAGGGTCTCCGCCAACGCCTGTCCCAGTTCCCGGGTGAGGATCAGGTCGCCGGTCTTGGTGAAGCGGGCCACGTCCGGCGGTACGAAGAACGTACCCTCGTGGGAAATCGGGCGCAGGGGCTGGCCGAGGGACGCGAAGGCCACTGCCGCGGGCGCGTGGGTGTGCACCACACACTGGACGTCCGGCCGCGCCCGCATGATCTCCGTGTGGATGGGGTATTCCGCGTGCCTGCGGCCGGAGCCCTCCAAGACTTCCCCCTCCCAACCCACCAACAACACCCGGTCGGGCTCCACCTCCTCGAAGCCCCACCCCGCCGCCTTCATCCACACGCCCCGCCCCGCGGGGTCCCGGACGGAGACGTGCCCCCACACCAAGTCTCCGTGGTCCTCCAGGCCCAGCACCTGGGAGGCCAAGGCCACCAGCTCCCGAAGCTCCTCCGCCCTCACCGGAGACCCTCCTAGCCCCGCACCCCGATGCCCCCGTCGGAGTGCAGAATTGTCCCCGTCACGCCCCGGGCGCGGTCAGAGGCCAGGTACACGTAGGCCGCCGCGTGGTCCTCGGGCCGCAGGGCCACCCGCAGGGGCGTGCGCGCCCGCAACTCCTCCTCGCGACCCGCCAGGTCCCCCAAGGTCCGCCCCTCAAGCCCCAGGGACCGCAGGCCCCGCAGGGAGGTGCCCAGGGTGCCCCCGGGCGCCACCCCGTTCACCCGAACCCGGGGGGCGAGTTCGTACGCCAGCTGCACCACCAGCCCTCGCACCGCGAACTTGGAGGCCACGTACAGGACGCCCCCGCGGCCCGGGTAGAAACCTGAGGTGGACACGGTGAACACCACGCTGCTTGCCGGGCGACGCAGCAGCTCCGGCAGAGCCGCCTTCGTGCTCAGCAGCGCGCTGGCCACGTTCACCCGGAAGACCTCCTGGCAGGCGTCCGCCAGGCGGTCCGCCGGGATCTCCTCCAGCTTGGTGTAGAAGTCAAATACCCCCACGAAGGTGGCCAGGACGTCCAGTCCCCCGAAGGCCTCCACGGTGGCCTGGACCGCCCGCACATTGTCCTCCCAGCACGTGGCGTCCCCGACCACGGGGCACACCCTCGAGCCGTAGCCCCGCAGAGTCTCGGCCCGGCCTGGATCCAGCTCCAGCACCCCCACCCGGGCGCCCTCCGCCACGAAGGCGTCCACCACCGCCCGCCCGATCCCCGATCCCCCGCCCACCACCAGGGCCACCTTGCCGTCCAGCCAGCCCACGGCGTTACTCCTCCTCCGGGCCAAAGGGCGTCGCCAGGAAACGGGAGAAGGTCTCCGGGGTCTGCCAGGTCAGGCTCTCCAGCTCCAGGGGACACAGGGCGATCCGGCGGCCCAGGCGGGGCGCTTCGATCTCGATCCGCTCCCCGTTGCGGGTCCGGCGGCGGCGCACCCGCACCACCGCGAACTCGTTGGCCACTTCCCACTCCGCGACCTCTTCGCGGTCCGCCATGGCCTACAGGAAGATCGCCAGGTTCTGCGTCCGCAGCACGGACTCGTCCACCACCACGCGACGGTGCGCGAGCCGGAGTTGCCCCTCCACCCGGCGGAGGCGGTCTGTGCGCTCCGCGCACACCCACTCCGGAGGCCGTACGTCGCCCCGGCTGCGGAACAACAGGAGGTACGACTTCGCCACCAGATCCCCGGAGGGCGCCCGAAACACCCGCAGGTTGGTGACCACGTGACGGGTCCGGGAAGGCGGGTCCTCCGTCCACGCGTACTCCGTCTCCAGCCGCTCCACCCGCTTCTCCAGGCTGAACCGGTCCTCCCGGAAATGGTCCATGTCTGCCAGGACGCTGGCCTCCAGGGTGCGGGCCCCCGTCACCCGCACCGGCATCTCGTACGTCACGTCGTCCGCCAACAGGGCCAGCCACTCCCGCCACCGACGCTCGTCCAAAAGCTCCGCCTCCCGATAGAGGAACTCCGCCACCGCGTGGTAGTCGGCGTCCCGGCCGTCGAGCCGCACCAGGCGTTCGTCCCCGGCGTCCGTAGCCTGTCTCACCGCCGCACCGCCTCCCTGGCCTCCAGGTACTGGCACCACAGCCCCAGCAGGGCCCGCTGGTTGTACTCCCCGAAGCCCTGGAAAGCCTGCCCCGGCCCCGGCCACCCCTCCAGGGGCCGGCGTAGCACCGTCCCGTCCGCTGCCAACCCCATCCGGCTGTGCAGCCGGATGCGCCCGGACCAGCGTCCCGCGGCCACCGCGGTGATGGAGGTCCAGTTCTCCACGTCGTCTTGCTCGAACATGCCGCTCGTCCCGAAGGACAGCAGGTAGGAGCGGTACGAGTCCCGCTTGAACTCCTCCGGAGCCAGGCGGTCCACCGCGAACCAAGAGTACACCTCGGTCTCGTCCGGGCCCACGGGCTGCCACAGGCGGATGGAGAGAAAGGGGACCGGAGGTCCGCCCTCGCGGATCCGGGGCCAGTTGTGCACGAAGCTCAGGTTGGGGAACAGGGTGGCCGCGGACACCATGAACCCCGCCTCTCCGATCAGGGCCCGCTGCTCCGCAGACCAGGTCCGCTCCATCCGCTCGATCATCTCCTCGGGGTATCCCACGTACCGGAGTCGTTCCGCGAAGCTGCCCGGGGGCAGTTTGTACGTGGTCCCCCCGCCGCGGTCCGCGAAGTACAGGGCGCCCTCCTTCCGCTTGCTGGGCTTGTGCTCCCCGAACAGCCCGATCTCCGCGATGCTCTGGTGGGTGTAGGGGGTGTGGTAGGTGTCCCCGCAGAAGTTCTCCGCCCCGATCTTCCAGTTGGCCCGCACCCGCCAGCGCTGGGGGCCGCGCACCTCCAGCCCCGCGGAGCTTTGCCGGGTGTACAAGTCCAGATAGTACCGGAACCCGCCCAGGTAGTCCTCGAGGTCCGGCGCGAGGGGGTCCAGGCTGGCGAACACGAGCCCGTTGTATGAGGCCACCCGGGGCGCGCTCAGCAGGCCGTAGGCAGACTTGGGGAAGTGACGGTCTCCCCCGTAAGCCTCCTCGTGGAAGGGCACCCCCACCAGGTCCCCCGTGTTGCGGTACGTCCACCCGTGGTAGGTGCACCGGAAGTGGCTGGCGTTGCCCCGCTCCGCCCGGCAGACCTGCATGCCCCGGTGCCGGCACACGTTGGCCAGGACCCGCACCGTCCCGTGCTCGTCCCGCACCACGATGAAGGAGTCGTGCACCACGCGCCGCACCACGTAGTCCCCGGGCTCCGGCACCTCCGACTCGTGGGCCAGAAACACCCACGCGCGCCCGAACACCCGCTCTACCTCCGCGGCGAACACCTCCGGGTCGCTGTAGATCGCCGCCGGGATCCACCCCTGCCGGACCTCCTCCACCAGGCGCTCCAGGGACCCGTCCTCCCGCATCTCTGCCTCCTCTACGGGCACACCCCCGCCCAACGGGGGTCCGCGAACTCCTCGAAGGAGATGGGCTGCCGGACCACCTGGTACTGCACCGCCAGGCGCATCTCCGCTTCAAAGCCCCGGCGGCTGAGGCAGCCCGTCCCGAACCCGCCCCGGATCTTCCGGAACATCTCCACCACGAAGGGCCGGGCCAGACCCGTGAAGTACTCCCGCGTCTTGGGGTGGTCCATGAGTTCCGTGGCCAGGCGCTCCGGGGAGGTGGCCCGCACGTACTCCAGGCCCCTCCGCGTGGCCCGGACGATACGGCCCACGAGATCCGGGTCCCGCTGGATGACGTCCTCCCGGGTCACCAGCATCAGGGAGAGGGCCTTGTCCGACCCGTACCACTCCCGGTGGTCCTTGTCTGCCCACGCCCGCACCAGGGCGTAGGCGAGCCCTTCCAGGAGTACCCGGGTGGTGGTGGGCTCCCACGCGGAGAAGGCGTCCACGCGCCCGGTGCGGATGGCGCTGTAGATCACCCCGGGGTCCCCCCCCAAGGGCAGGAACCGGACGTCCCGCTCAGGGTCCAGTCCGGCCTTGCGGAGAAACACGTTGGCCGCCATCCACGAGCCCGCTCCGGGCAGGGAGAAGCCCACCGCCTTGCCCCGCAGGTCCTCCACCCGCTTGACCTGCCCCTTGAGCTCGTTCCGCACCACCAGGCTGAAGATCTCGCGGTCGTGGAGGGCCAGCACGGCCTTCCACGGCGACCCTCCCAGACGGGCCAGGGGCACGTGCACGAAGGCGAAGTAGCCGAAGTCGAACTCCTTCGCCATCACCGCGGTCCGCATCGCTGCCCCCGAGCCGAACACCAGCCGCGTGACCTCCACCCCTTCCTGGTCGTAGAAGCCCTGGGCCAGGGCCGCGAACACGGGAAGGTTTTGCTCGTAGGACAACACGCCGGCCATCTGCACCCGGTACCGCACCTGGGCGGACACCGGACGGAGAGCCAGCCCGCACAGCACCGCCGCCACCAGCAGCGTCCCCAGTCCGCGCATCTTCACGGCTCTGCCTCCCTTCTCACATGGCCACTTCCGGCCTCCAGCGCAGCAGGTAGGCCTCCACCCGCCGCGCCCCCTCCACCACCGCGTATCCCACCGTCATGAGCACCAGCAAGATGGCGAACACCCGGGGCGTGTCCAGCACCCCCGTGGCCAGCACCATGCGGTACCCCAGCCCCTGCGTGGACCCCACAAACTCCCCCGTCACCGTGGCCGCCAGGGCCAGGCTGATGCTCGTCCGCAGCGCCGCAAACACCCAACTGGCCACCCACGGCAACACCACCCACCGCGCCACGTGCCGGCCGTCCCCTCCCAGCACCTGCACCGCCCGCACCAGGTCCGGGTCCACGCTCCGAACCCCCGCGTACGTGTTCATGAAGACCACGAACACCACCGTGAAAAAGGCCAGCAGCACCTTCGAGGTGATCCCCAGCCCAAACCAGATGATCAGCAGCGGCGCCACCGCCACCCGAGGCAGGGAGTTCAGGGCCGCCAGCAGCGGCTCCAGGGCGTCCCCCAGCCGCCGCGCGTACGCCAACCCCACTCCCAAGGCCGTCCCGACCCCCATCCCCAGCACCAGCCCCAGAAAAGCCTGCGTCAGGGTCCGCGTCACGTCCACCGCCAGCAGCCCCGACCGCGCGTACTGTACCAGGCTCTCCCACGTCTCCCCAGGACTCGGTAACAGCGCCGGCGGAAGCGGCCGCCAGCCCAGACCCCCCGTCCCCGCCTCCCACACCCCCACCGCCACCAGCACCGCCAGCACCCGCAGCCCCGCGTTCCCCCGCACCTGCACCCCCCGCCGCGCCCGAAACCTCCCCATGGACCCTACCGCCGCCACTACGCCCCCACCCCCTCCGCCTCCTGCGCCCGGAACTCCCGCGCCAGCCCCTGCCAGATCTCCGCGTACAGCAACCCGAACTCCCGCTTCCCCTGCAGTTCGATGGGGTCCCGCGGATACCCAAAGGGGACCTCGTACACCTCCACCACCCTCCCCGGACGGTGCGACAGCAGCACCACCCGCTGCGCCATCACGATGGCCTCCGTCAGATCGTGCGTCACAAACAACACGGTGTTCCGCAGCTGCGCCCACATCTCCGTCACTTCCCGCTGCAGCCCCAGCCGCGTGTGCGCGTCCAGAGCCCCAAAGGGCTCGTCCATGAGAATCACCTGCGGCTCGTACGCCAACGTCCGTAGCAGCTGCGCCCGCTGCCGCATCCCCCCCGACAGCTGGTGCGGGAAAACGTGCTCAAACCCCTCCAGCCCCACCATCCGCACCAGCTCCCGCACCCGCTCCTCCCGCCGCTCTCGATCAACCCCCCGGATCCGCAGCCCTAGCTCCACGTTCTGCTGCAGGGTGAACCACGGCAACAGGGTGTCCCGCTGAAACACGTAGCCCAGCTCCCCCGCCCAGTCCGCAGCCGTCCGGATCTCCCGCCCCTTCCACGTCACCCGGCCCGACCGGTCCACGTCCAGCCTCCGGTCCACCAGCCCCGCCACCACGTTCAACAAGGTGGACTTCCCGCACCCGCTGGGCCCCACCACGGACACAAACTCCCCGGGCGCCACCTCCAGGCTCACGTCTTCCAGTACCTCCACCCCGGTGGCGTACCGCAGGGAAAGCCTCTCCACCCTCAAGCTCACGTCCCCTGGCCCCCCAGGGCGGTGTCTTGTCCCTCCGGAGGGCGGTAGAACCGCGCCTCCATGCGGGAGGGCACTCCCTCCCGCCGCAAGGTCTCCTCGTACTCCCGCCGGATGTGGGGGTCCTCTTCCCAGTACGGGATCGCAGATCCCCCCTCGGACAGGTCCAGGGCGTTTTTGTCCAGCACCTCCTCCCCCGGACGGCCGGGCTCCCGTCCCGTACCGCGGCCGAAGGGCCCGAACCACGCCATGAGCCGCAGGGGCTCCTTGCCCACGGAGAAGTGCTGGTGGAACCACTCCCCACCCATGGGAGCCGCGCTCACCAGTCCCACCGGCTCGTAGTCCTGGCGCACCACCCGGTGCGCGTGACCGCTCTCCCACGGCCGGGTTCCCAAAGCCCGGGGCCACGCGTAGGTGTACCCCTTCCCCTGCACACAGATGAGTACCGCCGCGGACTCGTGGGCGTGGGCCTTCGAGTAGCGGCCGCTCTCGTGTTGGCCCACCCACAGGTAGAACACGTTGCGGTCCAGGTGGGGCTCCAGGCGTCGGGACCCCGGCGAGCGTCGGTTGTCCAGAGGCAGTTCCAGGGTCCGCACGTCCGGGATGAAGTTGGTGCGGACCATGGCAAGGCCGCGGTACGGGTCCGGCTCCAGCTCGTCCAGCTTGGGACGGAAGTAGTCTTCCTGCTCCTCGTCGTAGCGGTCCCGGAACACGTACGGGCACTGGAACACGAAGTCCACGCTGTTGAACAGATTCATCACCGCAGGGGCGGTGGTGCCTACCAGGAGCAACGCCGGGCCGCTGGAAAGACCGTTCACGAGCCGGTGCCACGCGTTGAGGGGGATGGTGAACAGGGAGCCGGGCTGCCACTCGAACACTTCCCGCCGCCCCCCCTCCCGCACCCACACCTCCGTGGCGCCCCTCCCCTCCACCACGTACACGACCTCCTCGTACAGGTGCCGTTCCGGGCTGAGGGCTCCGGAGGGCGGGATCTCCACCACGTACATCCCCCAGATCCCCTCCGTCCCGTACAGCTGCACGTACGTGCCCCGACCCCCGAGCCGGGGCCACGGCCGCAGTTCCAGCTCCTGCACCCGGCGCACCCCGATTCCCCGGTACACGGGAATCCCCTCGGACTCCATGAACCGGTCGTACACCGAGGGCGGCCTCCTCCACCGGCCGTAGCCCGCGCGGCGCTCCCCGGTAGGTTCCTGCCAGACGCTGTTGCTCACCGCACCACCAGGGAGGTCAGGACGCCCGTGGGGATGGGCAGGTGCAGCAGGCGGACCATGAACCCCTCGAGAACCGCCCAGGTCCCCACGGTGAACACCCCCGTGAACCACCAGCTCTCCCGCCCTACCCAGCGCAGGTACGCCAGGACCAGCAGCACCATGGCGGGGATCAGCCCCACCAGCCAGCCCGCCACCAGGAAGCCCCCAATCCAGCCCAGGGACTCCAGGGTCCGGGCCCGCACCACGGGAGCCGGTAGGTCAGAGTCCAGCTCCAGCTCCACAGCCGCGGCCCGCTTTTCCCCCCGGTCCAAAGCGGCCAGCAGGCAGCACGCCAGGGAGGCCAGTACCAGGGCGCTTCCCACCACCCTGGGGTACAGGGCGGCTTTGAGGGGCCAGGATCCCGTGTACAGCACCGCGCCCGCGCCTACGGCCACCAAGAAGCCCGCGAAGAGGACTTCCCCCAGCCGGCCCTTCCCCTCAGTCCGCATGCGCCACCTCCCGGTGCAGAAGCTGTGCGGTACGGCGCTCCCGCCACTCCTGCAGGAAGGGGTACACCAGCACGGCCAGGGTGAGGACCAGGAGCACCACCACCCCGGGCCGTCCCAGCCAGTCCCAGCCGTAGCGCGCCACGGAGATCCACAGGTACCGCTCCGCGAGGTCACCCAGGACCAGGCCCAGGACCAGGGGGGCCCGCGGCCAGCGGAAACGCACCATGGCGTACCCGAGGGCCCCGAAGGCCAGGGCCACCACGATGTCCCCCCAGCTGTTGTTGGCGGTGTACGCTCCCACGAACACCAGGAGGAGCAGGAAGGGCGCAAGCCGGGTGGCCCGGATGGTGGTCAGGCGGGCCAAGTACGGGAGCAGGGGAAAACACAGGGCTACGGTCACCAGGTTGGCCAGGGCCAGGGTCCACACCATGGAGTACGTGACCGGCAAGTGCTTGGTGAGCATGTCGGGGCCGGGGACCAGCCCCGTGAGGAAGAACCCTCCCAGCAGCACCGCCATGGCGGAGCTCCCCGGGACCCCGAAGGCCACGGTGGGGATCAAGGCTCCTCCTTCCTTAGAGTTGTTGGCGGCCCCGGGCCCCAGGACCCCCCGCACGTCCCCCTTTCCGAACCGCTCCCGTTCCTCCGGGGTCTTGGCGCTCTGTACCGCGTGCCCGTAGCTCATCCACTGCGCCACGCCGCCCCCCAGCCCGGGCATGATGCCGATGAAGGCACCGATGACGCTGCAGCGCAAGGTTAGGCCCAGGTGGCGGAAGCAGTCCTTCACCCCCTCCCAAACCCCCACCAGCCTCCCGGTGGGGACGGAGGCCGCGATGGAGCTCCGCCGGACCATGAGGTCCAGGATCTCGGGGATGGCGAAAAAGCCCACCACGGCGGGGACGATGTCGATCCCGCCCCACAGGTACAGCTGTCCGAAGGTGTAGCGCAGGATGCCCGCCTGCGGGTCCTGCCCCACCGCGCTGAGCAAAAGACCCAAAGCCCCGGCCGCGGCACCCCGGGCCAGGCCGCGGGCGCCGCGGCCGCTCAGGGACGCGATGAAGGCGATCCCCATCACCGTGAGCATGAACAGCTCCGGGGAGCCGAAGCTGAGGACCAAGGGCCGCACCACGGGGATGGCCAGGGCCAGAGCCGCGGCTCCCACCAGGGCACCCACGAGGGAGCTCATGAGGTTGGCGCCCAGGGCCCTGCCTGCCTCCCCCTTCTTGGCCATGGCGTAACCGTCCAGTACCAGGGCGGCGCTCAGACCCTCCCCGGGGATCCCGAACAGGATGCTGGTGAGGTCGCCGGTGGTGGCCACCACGGAGTGCATGCCCAGCAAGAAGGCAAAGGCCTGCACGGGCTCCATCCCGTACACGAAGGGCAACATGAGGGCCAGGGTGGTCACCCCTCCGATGCCCGGGAGGATGCCTACCCAGAACCCGATGAACACCCCAAGCAGCATGTACAGAAGGGCGTTGGGCTGCAGGACCCGGAGCAGACCGTCCAGCAGGGCTTCCACCACCGCCGCCTCACCCCCCTCCCGGGTTACTCGCCGAAGCGGAAGAACGACTTGAACACCCGCACGACCCCGGGCGGGCTGTTGAGCACCTCGTCCACCACCCGTAGGACCGCCTCCGCGGGCGTGTACACCACCTCAAACCCCAGCCGCTCCGCCTCCTGCCGGAAAGCTGGGTCGTTCGCAAGACTCCGGAACGCCTCCCGGTACGCCCGCACCAGCTCCCCGGGCACCCCGGGAGGCAGCACGAAGGGGCGGCCGATGCGGTTGGGCACCGCGTGCAGCTGCAGGACCGCCTTCGCGGTGGGCTCGGAGACCAGGTCCACGTCGGACGGGACCTCCTTCAGCTCCGGGTTGTCGGAGGGAGTCTTCACCAGAGGGCGCACCAGCCCTCTGCGGACGAACGAAACCAGGGAGGACCACGAACCCGCTACCCCGTCCAGCTCCTTGCGCTCGATGGCCAGCATGATGTCGGACCGGCCAGGGTAGCCGCTCACGATGCGTACGTTGAGTTTGAGGAAGGCCTTCAGCACCAGGGGGAAGTCATAGGACCCGGAGCCAGGCCCTGTGGCCCCGACCGCCAGGGGCGGGTCGGCGCGCCGCAGGTCCAGGATGTGGCGGTAAGGGAGGTCCGCACGGATCACGAAGACGTCCGTTTCCCGGGTGACGCTTCCCACCCACTGCCACTTCCGCATGTCCACCCGCAGCCCCTCCACCTGGAGGAGCTGGCCGAACACCATGTTCTGGTTGAACAAGCCCAGGGTCAGCCCGTCGGGCCGGGCCACGTGGTACAGGTGGTTGGCGGCCACGATCCCCGCGGCGCCGGGCATGTTCTGCACCACCACGGTGGGGTTCCCGGGGAGGTGCCGACCCAGGTGCCGGGCCACCACCCTCGCCAGACGGTCGTACCCTCCCCCCGGAGGGTTCCCCACCAACACCGTCACGGTTTTGCCCGCAAACGGCGCCTGGGCCAAACCGACCCCGGAGGCGAGGGAGAGGGCAAACAGGATTCCCGCCGCCACCAGCACGGTTCGCGTCATGCGGCTTCCCCCCTTTTCTGTCCCGTGCGGGACCTTCTACTCGAAGCGGAAGAACTCCTTGAACACTCGCACGACCCCGGGAGGTGTGGAGAACACCTCGTCAAACATCTTCTGGATCTCCTCCGCGGAGGTGAAGGCCACCTCCACCCCGGCCCGCTCGGCCTCCGCCACGAACTCCCGGTCCTGGGTGAGCCGCCGGAAGGCTTCCCGGTACAACCGGACGAGGTCGGCTGGTGCAGCCGGACCAGCAACGAACGGCCGGCCCAGCTTGTTGGGAATGGCCCGCAGCTTCAGCACCGCCTTGGGGACCGCCTCCGTCACCAGGTCCTGGTCCACGGGCAGGGCCCGCAGCTCAGGGTTGTCGCTGGGGGTGCGCACCAGGGGCCGGATGAGGCCCCGCTGCACGAAGGGCTTCAGAGACGACCAGGACCCGGCCCGGCCGTCCACCTCCTTGCGTTCGATGGCCAGCATGATGTCCGCGCTCCCCGGATACCCGCTGATGATGCGCAGGTTGAGTTTGAGGAAGGCCTTGAGGACCAGGGGGAAGTCATAGGTGTTGGCCCCGGGTCCCGTGGCGCCGATGGCCAAGGGCGGGTCCGCGCGCCGCAGATCCAGCACGTGCCGGTACGGAAGGTCCGCGCGGATGGCAAACACGTCCGTCTCTTCCGCGGGGCTGCCGATCCACTGGAACCGGCGCATGTCCAGCCGCATCCCCTCCACGCCCACCAGCTGGCCCAACACCAGGTTGCGGTTGAAGAGGCCGATCATGAACCCGTCCGCCCGGGCCACGTTGTACAGGTGGTTGGCGGCCACGATGCTGTTGGCCCCGGGCATGTTCTGCACCACCACGGTGGGGTTGCCCGGAAGGTGCCTGGGCAGGTGGCGGGCCACGATCCGCGCCACCCGGTCGTACCCGCCCCCGGGGGTGTAGCCCACCAGGATGGTCACGGTCTTCCCCGCAAAGGGAGCCTGAGCCCCCGCGGGCAGCGCCACCAGCACCGCCACCAGGGCCAGCCCCAACGCCACCGTCTTCCGCATCCCGAATCCCTCCCCCTCGCCACCGGAGTCGACGCGGATCCCCGCGCCGGACGGCCAACAGTATGGTGGCCGGCCCGTTCCACGCCCACAAGGGGCGGGTTCCGCATTCCCGAACAGCGGGCTTTTCCGCCCCGCCGGGGTACCCTAGACTGAGGGTTGCGAATCCCGAAGGCGAGGTGTGCCGTGCAGAAAGAACCCGCGCCGCTGCCGAAGGAGTGGGGCCGGACGGCCTTCAGCCAGTTCCTCCAGCAGGAGGGCCTGCCGGTGCTGACCGGGCTCGCCATCCCGGACCTGCACGAGGTGGAGACCGCTCCCTGGCCCCGGCTGGACGCCCGGGGCGCCTACCTGCAGCTTCTGGGGGCGGAGGACACCAACATCGCGTACGTCCTGGACCTGCCCCCCGCCCGGGCCACGGCGGTGGACCGCCACCTGTTCGAGGAAGTGTTCTTCGTCCTGGAGGGCCGGGGCACGTGCGAGGTGTGGAACCAGGCGGGCGGCCGGGCCAGCTTCGAGTGGCAGCGGGGCAGCGTGTTCGCCATCCCTCTGAACACCTTCCACCGGCTCCACAATGGCTCGGGCCAGCAGCGGGCGCGCCTGCTGGGGGTCAGCACAGCCCCCCTCATGATCAACCTGCTCCGCAACCTCGAGTTCGTGTTCGGCTGCCCCTTCGACTTCACCGACCGATTCCGCGGGGAAGCGGACTACTTCACGGGAGAGGGTACGGTGTACCGCCGGCCCGACACCACCCAGAAGATCTGGGAGACCAACTTCGTGTCCGACGTGTACAACCTGCACCTGTACGAATGGGTGGAGCGGGGGGCGGGCGGGAAGCACATGAAGTTCGAGCTGGCCAACAACGCCCTCATCGCCCACGTGTCGGAGTTCCCCGTGGGCACCTACAAGAAGGCCCACCGGCACGGCCCCGGGGCCCACGTGGTCATCCTCCACGGACAGGGCTACAGCCTCATGTGGACCGACCAGCACACGGACTTCGAGGAAATCCCGTGGAAGCCCGGGACCTTGTTCGTCCCGCCGGGCATGTGGTGGCACCAGCACTTCAACACGGGGCCCACCCCCGCGCGTTACCTGGCCATCCGGTGGGGCAGCACCAAGTGGAAGCTCACCCGCTACCTCGACTACCAGGGGGTGGACAAGGACGCCAAGGCGGGCGGCAACCAGATCGAGTACGCGGACCAGGACCCGCGGGTGCACCGCATGTTCGTGGAGCGCTGCCGGGCCAACGGGGTGGAAGTCCGCATGGACGCTTTCTTGGTCCGCACCTAGGAACTTGTCCGGGAAGAGCCTTTGGGCGGAGGGGACCGGGGTCCCCAAAAATCGCCCGGCGACTTTTGAGGTGGTCTAGCAGGGCATGCACGAGGAGGACGAGGACCACATCCACCTCGGGGACGAGGAGACCCCGGTCTACGTCGGCGAGCGGGTGGACCTGCTGACCGTGGGCGTGGACGTGGGCTCCTCCACCTCACACCTGTTGTTTTCCCGCTTGCGCCTGGAACGCCAGGGTCGGCGGCTGTCGAGCCGCTTCGCGGTGACCGAGCGGGAGGTCTTGTACCGGTCCCCCGTGCTCCTCACCCCGTACGCCCGGGGCCGTACCATCGACGCGGACCGCCTGGGCGAGTTCGTCCGCGCCGCCTACCGGGAGGCAGGCCTCACCCCGGAGGCGGTCCACACGGGCGCGGTGATCACCACGGGGGAGGCCGCGCGCAGGGAGAACGCCCGGGCCGTGCTGGAGCTGTTCGCCCAGCAGGCAGGCAAGTTCGTGTGCGCCACCGCGGGCCCGAACCTCGAGAGCCTGCTGGCGGCCCACGGCTCCGGGGCCGCGGAGCTGTCCCGGGAGGACCCGGAGCCCTTGCTGAACGTGGACATCGGGGGTGGCACCACGAAGTTCGCGGTGTGCCGCAAGGGGCGGGTGGAGGAAACCGCCGCCCTCCACGTGGGGGCGCGCCTGGTCGCCTGGGACGAGGCGGGCCGCCTGGTACGGGTCGAGGACGCGGCCAGGGAGCTGGCTGCCCAGGCGGGGCTCCCTGAGGCCCCTGAGCCGGGGGCTCTCCTGGGGAGGGAAGCCCGCGCACGTCTGGCGGAGTTCCTGGCGGACCTCGTCCTGGAAGTGGTGGTCGGCAGGCGCGCCGGCCTGCCGTGGATCACGCCTCCCCTCTCCAGCCCCCAACCCTTCCGCCGGGTGGTGTTCTCCGGCGGCGTGGCGGAGTACGTGTACGGCCGGGAACGCCGCAACTTCGGAGACCTGGGTCCAGAGCTGGCGCAAGCGCTCCGGCGCAGGGCCGAGGCCTTGGACCTGCATGTTTTGGAGCCCAAGGAAGCCATCCGGGCCACGTGTATCGGAGCCTCGCAGTACACCGTGCAGCTCAGCGGGGACACCATCTACCTCTCGGACCCCGACCTGCTGCCCGTCCGCAGCGTGCCCGCGGCCGCGGTGCGGGGGATCCCTTCTCCCCCCACGGCGCCCTCCGTGGCCGCCGCGGTTCGCAGGGCGCTGGAGCGCCTGGACCTGGCAGACGGCGAGGGAGCCTTCGCTCTGGCGGTGCACTGGCACCACGGTGCGGACTACGCTTCCCTGCGGGAGCTGTGCGCGGGCATCGTCCAGGCTCTGCCCCGGACGGTGCAGTCCCGAAAGCCCCTCCTGGTCGTCCTGGACGCGGACGTGGCGGGGATCGTGGGGGAGCTCTTGCGCACGGAGTTCGGTGTCCGCGGGCCCGTGCTGTGTGTGGACCAGGTGGCCCTGCGGGAGTTCGACTACGTGGACGTGGGCCAGCCCCTCCAGCCTCAGGGGGTGGTGCCGGTGGTGGTGAAGAGCCTGGTCTTCCGCTAGGGGCGGGCTCGGGGAGGCCCTCAAGCACGGAAGGCACGCCACAGGAGCACGAGTAGGGGAGACGAAGATTCGGATGGAAGCCGCGTGGAGGAGCCCGCTGCGCTGGCGCATGCCCCGTCCGGACCTGTCCAACGTGGGGCTGTGGGCCATCGCCACGGGACACGCCCTCAACCACGGCATCTCCGCGGCCTTCACCCTCCTTTTGCCCTTCCTGGCCAAGGACCTGGGCCTGAGCTTCGCCCAGGTGGGGCTCCTGGTGAGCGTGCGGCAGTTCATGAGCATGGCGGTGAACCTCCCTGCGGGGCTCCTGGTGGACGCCGTGGGACACCGGGAGCGGCTGATGACCGCCTCCCTGGCCGCCACCATCCTCCCGTACGGGTTGGTCCTGGTGTACCCCAACTTCTCCGTCTTGCTCGCGTGTCAGGCCGTGGTGGGGGTCGGCATGTTCCTGTGGCACCCTGCGGCCATCACCAGCCTTTCCGCCCGGTATCCGGACCGCCGAGGGTACGGGCTGGCCCTGCACGAGCTCGGCGCGAACCTCGGTGACACCCTGGCTCCTCTGGCGGCCGGTCTTCTGCTCACCCTGCTCTCTTGGACGGGGGTGCTGGGGGTCCACGTGGCCGCTAGCGCCGCGCTGGCCCTGGTGCTGTTGGCCTCCCTCAGGTCCTCCACAGGCCTTCGCACGGACCCGGCTCCCGCGGCGGCGGGGCGTGCCCGCGGCTCCCTGCACGGCATCGGGGCCACCTTGCGCAACCCGGCCCTGCTGGCCCTGGCGCTGGTCTCCGGGATCCGATCCCTCACCCAAAACGGGTTGAGTACCTTCCTGCCCTTGTACCTGGTGTACGTCCTGCGGCTGCCCGCCCCCGTGCTGGGGCTGTACATGACCCTGGTACAGGCCTCAGGCCTGGTGGCCACGCCCCTGGCGGGCAGCTTGTCCGATCGGATCGGGCCTAAGCGGGTAGCCACCGTGGGCATGACCACCACCAGCCTCGCGGTGGTGGCCGCGGTGCTGCTGGGCGCCACCCCGGTGTTTGTCCTGGTCCTGGCGGTGCTCGGTTTCTTCCTTTACTCCATGCGACCCGCCCTCTTCCGGTGGGCCATCGGGGTAGTCCCGCGGGAGCACGAGGGCACCACGGTGGGCCTGCTCTTCACGGTGCAGTCCCTGTTTTCCAGTCTGACTCCCGTGGCGGGTGGCGCCCTGGCCGACCGTTTTGGTCTGCCCGTGGTGTTCTACGTCATCGCCGGCTCCGTCCTGGTCGGCAACCTCCTGTTGCGCCTGGTCCCAGACCTGCGCCCTGCGCCCTACGGCGTCCGTCCGGGAAACGCCCATGGCCGCTAGACCACCCCAAAGATCGCGGCGAGATTTTGGAGGACCCCGGTTCCGTCTGCCCGAAGGGTCTCCGGGACAGGCTCCGAGCGCGCCACCCACGGCCACGTGGGCAGACCTGGCGGCAAGCTTCCTTCGGATCGGCACCACGGTGTACGGCGGGATGTGGGGTGGGGTGCGGGAGCTGGAACGGGAGCTGGTGCAGCGCCGCCGGTGGCTCGGGCCTGAAGAGTTACGCCTGCGCCTCGTGCTGTCCACCCTCATGCCGGCCCCCCGCTTCATCGGCTTGGCCGGGCTCGTGGGATTCCAACTCCGCGGGTGGTGGGGTAGCCTGGTGGCCGTCCTCTCCCTTCTCCTACCCTCCTCCTTGATGGTCCTGGGGGTGGTGATGCTGGTCAGCGGCCGCCCTCTCCCGCCCGTGTGGGAGGCCCTGCAGCGGTCCGTCTCCCTGGCGGTAGTGGGAGTCCTGCTGGGCAACGCGTGGCGGCAGGCCAGCGGACCCTCCCTGCGCTTCCGGACCCGGTTGTTGGGCGTGCTGTTGTCCGCCTCGGTGGCGGTGGCGGTGCACCGGGGTGTGCCTCTGGGGGCGGTGGCCTTGGGCGGGCTGGTGGTGGGCTGGTGGCTATTGCGGGAGGAGTCTCCGTGACCCCCGGTCTTGCGGAGATCGTGGTGGTGACGGCCTTGGGCGGGCTGGCCGCCTTCGGGGGAGGCAACGGCCTGGTGGCGGTGATCCAGCACCAGTGGGTCCGCACCGGTGCCCTGGACCCCCAGGCCTTCGCGTGGGTCTTCGCCACCAGCTACCTGTTCCCCGGCCCGCGCGCGGGCTTCGTGGCGGGCGTGGGGTACCTGCTGCGAGGCCTGTGGGGGGCGGGGGCAGCCCTGGTGGGCGTGTGTCTACCCGCGTGGGTGACCTCCGCGGTGGTGCACCGCGGCCTGCGCTGGGTGGAGCCCGCCGTCCGCTCCGTGAGTGTGCCCGCGGCCTTCGTGGTGGCGGGGCTGGTAGCCTCCGCCGCGTGGGACCTCGCGGACTCCCTCCGGCCGGGAGGCGTGGAGGTCGCGGCCATCCTGGTGGCCACCTGGCTCGCGGGCGCTCGGGACACAGAGCCCCTGTGGCTGGTCCTGGGCGCGGCGGCCGTGGGGCTGGCAACCGCGGCGGCGCGATGAGAAGCAGCCCTGTTCCGTTCTCCCGAACCGCGGCCTTGTGCGCGCAGGGGTGCGCGGGTACCCTGGAACCGACCGCGGACGGAAAGGGGGTCTGGTGCATGAGCCGGGAAGAAGGACGGGTCTTCCTGCGGGGGATCAGCTCGGAGCAGTACGGCCTGGAGGAGTTCCGGCGTCGGCAGCGTTCGGCGCCCCGGGTGCGCCCGGCCGGCACCGTGGTGGACGACGCCCGCGTGGGGCACTCGGGGGACTCGGAGCAGTCCCGCACCTGGTGGATCCTGGGCCCCGGGGACGACCCCTTCCTCACCCAGACCATCCAGATGCACTTCGTGGAGCTGTTCCCCGGTGGGTCCAACCGGGGTCACGGCCACCAGAACGAAGCGACCTTCTACATCTTGGAGGGCCGCGGCTACGAGATCCACGACGGCGTGCGGTACGACTGGGAGAAGGACGACCTCGTGGTGGTGCACAACGACTCCGTCCACCGCCACTTCAACGCGGACCCCGACCGACGGGCCCTGGCCCTGGTGATCAAGGCGAAGGCCACGTGGATGTTTTTGGGCCTCCTCCAGCAGGGGAAGATCGGCCGGGTTCCCGACGGCGAAGCCTACGGGCCCCGCGAGGACTGGTCGCGGCTGTGGACCCCCGGGGTAGCACAGCGCAAGAAGGTGGTGAAGCCCTCGGACACCCGGTGGGAGGTCACGCGGGAGGGGAAGGTACGGGTCCTCACCTCCCCGCAGCGCACCGACGTACGGGTGTTCAGCGTGGACGTGCACCAGCAGGAGATCCCCCCGGGGAGCCGGTCCGCGAAGCACTGGCACATGGCGGACGAGGCCATCTACGTGATGTCTGGACGGGGCTACAGCCTCCACTGGGACGTGGAAGCGGAGATCCAGGACCGTTACTACGCGCGGGTGGCCAAGGAGCCTTCTCGGTGGGAGTTCCGGGAGGGGGACCTCCTGTACATCCCGCAGAACACCATCCACCAGCACTTCAACGCGGACCCGGAACGCCCCCTGGTGTTCCTCTCCGCGCAGAACCGGCTGTTCAAGCTGCTCGGCTACGACTCCGTGGTGTACCTGGAGGACGCCCCGGAGTACACCGCCCTGCACGCGGCCGTGGGCACCGGCTAAACCACCCCAAAAATCGCCGCGCGATTTTTGGGGACCCCGGTCCCCATCCGCTGGAGGAGGTTTTTCCGACACGCTCCTCGGAGCGTGTCCCGAACCGCCGGGGCGCGACCCAGCTGGTGCGCAGAACGGGGCTGTGTGCGGGGTGGGCTACGGCCTGCGGCCCGCCGGCTGCTCGGTCCTGCGGGCAGCCTGCGCCTTCGCCGTGGGCAGGGTCTCCGGCACCCCGAAGGCCAGCAGGAAGCCCGCGCTCAGCAAAAGGGGGCTGAGCAGGAGGAAACCCGCGGACGGGCTCAGGAGGTCGCTGGCCAGCCCCGCCACGAAGGGGCCCACCATGCCCCCCACCTCACCCACCATGCGGCGCAGGGCCTGCAGCCGACCGCGGGCGTGCTCCGGGATCACGTCGTAGCTCAGCGCGGACATGGAGCCCAGGGACAACCCCCCGGCTACCCCGAACAACGCCGCCAGGATCGCCAGGGAGGACAGGGTGCGGGCGAAGGGCATGAGGACGTACGCCACGGCAGGGACCAGGCACGCGGGCACCGCTCCCCACTTGCGGCCGAGACGGTCCAGGAGGACCCCCGCAGGCAGGATGAAGGCCAGGATCACCACGCTGGTGATCCCGAACAGACCTCCCACCACCGTCCCCGGGTAGCCGAGTTGGGTGCCCACGTACAAGGGCAGCAGGGTGTTCAGGCTGGCCCGGTACAGGGTCAGGACGAAGGTGGAGAAGGTCACGATCCGAAAGGCGGCGCGGTACGACTCCGGCAACGCCCGCACAGCCTCCCGGAAGTCCCCGGCGTCTCTCCTGAGGAGTCCCGCGGCAAGCTCTTCCCGCGCCACCGCGCTCAATCCCCACACCGCCGCTGCCAACCCCGCGGAACCCCACAGGGTCGGCCCCAAGCCGGCCCGGTCCACCAGCAAGCCCGCGGCCACAGGCCCCAGGGCGTTGCCCGCCATCTGCAGGCCGAAGAAAGCACTCAGCAACCGCCCCCGGCGGTCGGGGGAGACGATCTCCAGCCCTGCCGCCTCCCTGCCCAGGGTCCACAGGCTGGCCCCCGCTCCGGCCAACACCTGGCCCACCAAGACGCCCCAGAAAACGGGGCTCGCGGCCACCGCCACCGCGCCCGCCAGCGCCAGGGTGGAACCCAGGAGCAGGACAGCCCGGGAGCCCAGGGCGTCCACAAGCACTCCGGCGGGCACCAGGATCACCATGCGGCCCGCGCCGAAGGCCGTGACCACCTGCCCCGCGGTTCCCGCAGAGACCCCGAACGCCTCCCCCAGCCTGGGAATGGCCGGGAAGATCATTCCCTGCGCCACGCTCAAGGCGAGGGTGGGTAGGTACAGCCAGAGGAGGACCCGACGGGCTTCCGCGCGGGAAGCGTTCGACGTCAAGGCACCACAGCCACGTGGATGGCGGAAGGATCCAGCCGGGCCCCTTGTACCCGCAGGGCGCGGTCCGTGTCCTGCAGGGAAAACCGGTGTGTGCGCAGCCGGTCCAAGGGCAACCGGTGGCTGGCCAGGAGCGCCAGGGCCTCCTCCACCGCCTCGAAGTCACGGCCCCGGACTCCCTTGACCACCAGCCCCTTCCGCACGATGGGTTCCGCCACCGTTTCCGCCGCGGCCTGCCCGTGTTTGGTGGCTGCGAACAGGACCACACCCCCCTTGGCCGCCAGGGCCAGGGCCGTCTGGAGCCCGTGCGCGTCTCCGGGGGCCAGGTCCACCACCAAGTCCGCCATACGCCCTCCCGTAGCGTCCCGCACCGCTTCCACCACGTCCACCCGGTCCGCCTCCAGGGCCACCGCCCCCAGGGCCCTGGCCGCTTCCAGCCGCGGACTCGCGGAGCGGCCCACGGCGAACACCTGCGAAGCGCCCGCCTCCACGGCCGCCGCCACACAGCCCAGCCCGTGTGCCCCGGGGCCGATTACCACCGCCGTGCCCCCGGGCGGAAGCTGGCCGTCCCGGCGTACCCACCGGATCCCGTTGGAAACCGGCACGAAAAGGGTCGCCAGGTCCGGCGAAAGCCCCTGGGGCAGCCGGTGCACCAGGGCCCGGGGGTGCAGGTAGAGCACCTCGCTGAAACCGCCCCACAGGGCCGGGGGCACGTCCACCGGGGTGGCTCCGTACCGGAGGAAGGGGCCCGCGGACCGCGAGTCCGTGGCGTCGCACAGAGCCGGCCGGCCCGTGCGGCAGAAGGTGCAGGTGCCGCACGGCAGGAACTCCTCCACCGCCACCCGGTCGCCGGGCCGGACTCCCCACCGGCGGGAGGCCTGTTCGCCCACCGCCAGGACCGTGCCCACGATTTCGTGGCCGAGGATCATGGGCCCCAGGTTCGCCCCCCGTTGGCGCGTGTAGTACTCCCAGTCGGTCCCGCACAGCCCGCAGGCCTCCACCCGCAACAGCCCGTCCTCGGGTCCTACCTCCGGCACGGGGAAGGTGCGCAACTCCGTGCGCAAGGGCTCCGTGGCCACCGCGGCGTACACTTCCCTCACGGCCAGAACACCTCCTCCGGGGAGACGTGGCCGGGCAAGAAGTCGCCGCGGGCCTGCACCAGCCGGAGCTGCCGGATCTGCCGGTCCAGGAAGGCGCGGTCCCACCGGGCGGTGTACAGCCCCCGCAGCCGCCGGGCCGCGAGCTGGATCTCCGGGGCTGTCTCCAGTCCGAAGATCTCCCGGCCGTACCGTTCGAGAAAGCCCACGGGGTTCTGCCGGAAGGCTCCCACCGCCTCCGCCAGGGCAGCTCGGATCTGTCGCGCGGTGGTCCCGTTGGCTTCCAGCCACGCAGGCTTGGCCGCCAGGGCGATGAACAGGTTGTCCGACGCGGTCATCCTGCGGAACTCTTCGTTAAACTCCAGCAGGACCCGGTAGCGCCCCGTAGCCAACAACCGGGACACGTGAGCCTCGAACAGGGCCACGGCTTCCAGGTCTCCGCGCTCCATCAGGGTGATGAGAGGCACCGCCTCGCCGAACCGCAGCTGGAAGTACCGCTCCGGGTCCCCAAGCCCCTTGGCGTACAGGATAGCGGCCAAGGTGTTGTAGGTTCCGCTGATCTTCGAAAGGCTGCCCACCGGCTTCCCCCGCAGGTCCTCTACCCGCCGGTACGGGGACTCCGCACGGACCAGCAGGAAGTTGTGGTTGAGCAGGAACGGGGCGAACAGCTTGAGGGCGTGTCCCTCTGCCAGTGCCCGGACCGCGGAGATCGGGTTGAAGATCCCCACGGGGACGCGACCCTGCACCACCGCCCTCTCCGCGTCCGCCACCGCGAGCGGTACCACGTTGAGTTCCACTCCGTGCTTGCGGTCCAGGCCAAGGTCCTTGACCAGACGCATCAACAGCCCCGTGGCGCCTACCGCGGCCACGCTCACGTCGACCCGGGGCTGCGCCCAGACCGCGGGCGGCCAAGCCAAAGAGCCGAGCCCGCCTGCCACCGCCCCGGCCACCAAGGCGACCCCGGAAACCAGGAAGGTCCGGCGGGTCACCGCCCCCTGACCTGCCTCCAGGTAGCGTACGATGTCGCGGGCCAGAGCCGCCACCTCCGGGGCCTCCCCCTGCCGGGGCTTGGGGATCGGGTTGTTCACCTCCGCCACCACCCGGGCCGGCCGGCCCGCGAGCACGTAGATCCGGTCTCCCAGCAACGCGGCCTCTGCGGGGTTGTGGGTCACGAACAGGATCCGCTGATCCAGACGCGCCTGGATCCCCAAGAGCTCCTGCCGGAGCTCCCGGGCGGTGATCTCGTCCAACTTGCTGAAGGGCTCGTCCATGAGGACCACGTCGGGCTCCAAAGCGAGGGCCCGCGCCAGCCCCACCCGTTGGCGCATGCCGCCCGAGAGGAACAAGGGGAACTGCCCTGCGAAGTCCTCCAACCCCACCAGCTGCAAGTACGCCCGGGCCCGCGCCTTGCGGGTTGCCGGGGGCAGCTGCAGGCTCTGGAGCCCGAACTCCACGTTCTCCTGCACGGTCCTCCAGTTGAGCAGGCGCGGGTCTTGGAACACGTACCCGATGCGCACCTCGTGGCGTTCCACCGGGTGGCCGTCGCGGTAGAAGCGGATCTGACCTCCGTCGGGGGGTTCCAGCCCCGCCACGACGTTCAGCAAGGTCGACTTCCCGCACCCGGAGGGGCCGAGGACGCACACCAAGCCGTCCACCCGAACCGACACTCCGTGGAGCACGGAGAGCCACCCGCCACGGCCGTCCGGGAATCCCTTGACCAGCTCGTGAACCTCCACCAGCACCGCCATCTCCGCCTCACCCCCCGAAGGTCACCCGCGGCCTCCACCGGGTCCACCGCCGCTCCAGCGGCGCCAGGACCCCGTACTCCAGGACCAGCATCACCGACAGGAACGCCATGGTCCAAGCCAACACCCGTTCCATGCTGAAAAGGTGGTAGGACTCGTAGAGAAGGTAGCCCACCCCGTTCCCGAACCCCAGCATCTCAATCACCACCACGATCTTCCATCCCCACGCCAGGCCGTAGCGGGCGGAAGCAAACAGCTGGGGGAGGAGTTGGGGAAGGACGACGTCTCGCGCCACCCTCCACTTGCTCGCACGGTACACCCGCGCCATCAAGAGGAGGTCCCGGTCTAGAGCCTTCACCCCTTGCCACCAGTTCACCACGAACATGGGCACAAGCCCCGCCCCGATGGCGGTGTAGATGGTCAGTTCCGACAGCCCGAACACCAGGAGGGTGATGAGGGCCCAGATGAGCCCGGGGATGGACAGGGCTACCACGAGCCACGGAGTAAGGAGCCGCTCGAGGCCCCGGGAGAACCCCATGGCCGCGCCCACCGGCAGGCTAATGACCAGGGCCGCGGCGAAGGCCACCACCACCCGGCGGACGGTGAGCGCCAGGTGAGTTGCCAAGATTCCGCCGCGCGTCGCCTCCACCACCCGTCCCAGGACCCGCTCCGGGCCGGGCAGGAGGGTGGCCGGAACCCAGCCTGCGGCGCTGATCCCGTACCACGCCAACCCCACCGCCAGCACGGGCGCGACGTAGAAGCGCAGGACGTCCGTGGAGTACTCCGCACCCCGGCGCAGCCAGTCCCGGGCCTGGCCCTGCTCCCACACCACCGACATGCTTCCCTCCTTACCCGTCCCACCAGCCCGCTTCCCGCAGTTCCTGGACCCAGTTCTCCCACGCCCGCCGGATGCCGATCTCCCCCAAGCGCACCCGCAGCATGGCGCGGGCTTCTGCCTCCGTGAGGGGCGTGGCGGGAGCCACGGATTCCGTGAGCCACTGGACCCTGCAGTTCTGATCCAGGGAGTACGTGCTCACCACCAGCTCGGGGAGAGTGCTCCCCACCACCACGCACCCGTGGCCCCGGAGCAGGATGGCCCGGTGCTGGCCCAGCGCCGCGGCCATGCGCCGCGCCTGCTCCTGGGAGATGATGTACACCCCCTCGCGTTCGGGGTCGTAGTACTCCCGGTACAGGGGAACGCCGTCCCAGAACATGGCCGCGGAGTGCACCACGGCCCGCACGGGGCGCCCCGTGAGGCCGAAGGGCAGGACGGAGGGCATGTGGCTGTGCACCACCGCGTGGACGTCGGGCCTGGCCCGGTACACTTCCCCGTGCAGGGCCCGCTCCAGGTAGGGCGGCTTCCCGGAGCCCGTCTGATCCCTGCCGTCCAGGTCGAACACCAGGACGTCGTCCTCGGTGACCCACCGGGGAGCCTTGGCCCAGGAGAGCAGGTAGGTGGAGGGGTCTTCGGGGTTGCGCACGCTGACGTGACCCATGGAGTCCAGGAGGCCCAGCCGGACCAGGATGCGGTTGGCCAGCACCAGCTGCTGCCGGGCTTCGGACAGGGTTTCCGCCCGCCCCCACATGCCCGGTCATTCCTCGTCCAGGTCCGGCTCCGGCAGTGCCACCATGTCGCTGGTGTCCACCAGGGGGGCCAGATCCATGTGGCGGACGTGGAGCAGCGCCTCCAGCTCCTGGGGGCCCAACACCACCGCCAGGCCCCCGTTCATGTCTCGGACCAGCAGGCCTTCGCTGCCCACCAGGGCCACGGCCACCAGGGCGAACTCATTCTGCAGCCGTTCTGAGCCTTCGCCCACGGACTTCCACGCCTCCGCCGCCTGCTCCGCGCCGTCCCCCGTGGCCACCGGGAGGACCGGCACCGGTTTGTAACGCACCCGGGTGAGGCCTTCCAGCTCCAGGGGATCCAGGAAGGCCTCCCGCCCTGCCTCCGGGTGCCGCAGCCGCAGGCGCACTCCCGTGGGTGTCTCGTACCGGCTCACCTCCACGCGCCCCACCCTGCCCAGGAGCCGTTCCACCCGCCAGGGTCGCCCGTACAGATCCATGGCCCCCTCCCTACGGGATGAAGGAAAGGTTGTACTGGGCCTGGTCCGAATCCAGCAGCACCACCTTCTTCCAGGCGATCCGCCACCGGCCGTCCACCCTCCGAAGCCGGTACTCGCACCGAGCCGCCAGCCAGCGAGGGCTGTTGAGCCCCGCCTGCCCGGGGCCACCCGGCCGCATCTCCGCGATGAGCTGGTTGCAGCGGACCCGCTGCTCCCCCGGCCCGTCCCCGGGCTCCACCTCCACGTTCGCCACCAGGCGGATGGTGCGCGACGGTGGGTTCTGGTCCAGGACCGGAGTCTTGGTCAAGCGGTACACCCGCTCGTGGAGCCGCTTGCGGTCGTCGTAGATGATGGACACGCTGTCTGTGGGGTCCCGGGCCGGGTCCATGGGCACCCAGTACACCCCGTCTTCGGTGAACAGCGCCTCCCACTCCTCGAAACGGCGCTCGTCCAGCAGCCGCGCCTCCGCCACGAGGAACTGCTCCGCTTCCGCCACGGACAGCATTGCACCCTCCTCACGCCTGGGACATGACCCGTTTCCACTCCCGGTAGAAGGACCGCTGGGGGGCCTCATCCGTGGTGTGCCCGATGACCTCGCCGTCTACCACCCGCTCCCGGTGCTGGCCCCGGTGCAGTAGGTTCCAGGGGTCTCCCGTGGCCGCCAGCCCCGTCTGCACCTCCGTGAACACCTCGATGTCGTCCGGGGCGCCGAACCCCGCGGGTCCGTAGAACCGCTCGTGGCCTCGGTACCGGCTGCGGTTGATGGCCTCCGGCACGTCCTCCAAGGCGTACACGTACAGCTGGACCTCCGTGCGGTCCACGGCCTTCGGTACGATCACCCGGATGTGGGTGTCGAAGAGGTACAGGTTGGGGAACACGAAGATGTTCCGGCGGGCAGAGATCTCCATCAGCTGGGCGTCGTCGAACCGCTTGCGCATGGCCTCCGCGTACTCCGGGTACCGGTGCATCATCCGGGCCGTCCAGCTGGACGCGGGGTTGAGGCTGCCCGGCCGCTCCAGGAGCCCGTGGCCGTTCCGCAGCCCCCGTACACACCCTTCCTGCCGGTACTGCTGTACCTCCTCCACCGTGGACTCCTTCGACAGCTGGAGGACCCGCTGCCACGAGAGGTGCACGTAGTTCCCGTGGTAGCCGTCGAAGCCGTTCTCCGCCTGCAGCTTCCAGTTCCCCGGGTACTCGTACCGGTGCGGCGGGAGGATCACCTGGATGCGTTCGGACGGGGACCGGCCGAACCAGTAGTCCACGTACTTGCGGACCGGCTCCAGGTGCTCCTCCAGGCTGGGGCCCGTGGGGGACAGGTTGACGAACAGCAGGCCCCGGTACGAGGCCAGACGCGCCGCGGGGACCAGCCCGTACCGGCTCCGATCCAAGTCCTCGGGGTAGCCGGAAGCCTGCGCCATGCCGATCAGGGCGCCGTTGTTGGCGTACACCCAGTTGTGGTAGCGGCATCGGAAGAAGTTGGAGTGGCCCCGCTCCTCCCGGCACACCACGGCCCCGCGGTGGCGGCACCGGTTGTACAGGGCGTAGATCCGGCCGTCCTCGTGGCGGGCCACGATGAGAGGTTGGCGCCCCACCAGGACCGTCTTGTAGTCCCCGGGGGCCGGCAACTCCGACTCGTGTCCCACGTACACCCACGTCCCCTCGAAGATCCGGTCCATCTCCTCCTGGAAGACCTGCGGGTCGGTGTAGATGGAGCCGTGGACCCGGAACTCCCTTGGGTCGTCCACCACCAGGTCCCCGTAGGTGCGCGCCCTCTGGGTGACGGCCACGACCATCCCCTCCTTTCCGCGGAATCACACAGGGCATGTCCTCCCCTTCCCCAAGGATCTCTGGAACCCGGGGGCTGCACAAGGCCGCTGTTCGGTTATTCTGCACGCCTTGTTCACGATGGTTGAACAGACCCCTTTCCCGGAGCCCTCGGAGCGCCCATAATCGGGCTGAAGTTTGCCAGGAGGGGGGAGTCCATGGCCAGCGTGCTGCCCCGGACCCCGGAGGGTCCTCCGCTCGCCCTGCGGTGGCCCCCGGAGGACAACCGCATCCCCAGGGAGATTTTCACCGACCCTGACCTGTTCCGCTGGGAGATGGACGCGGTGTTCACCGGCCCCGTGTGGGTGCTGGTGGGACACGAGGCGGAAGTCCCGCAGCCCGGCGACTACAAAACCTTGTCCGTGGGCGCCGTCCCGGTGATCGTGGCGCGGGGCGCGGACGGGGAGGTCCGGGTCCTGGTGAACGCGTGCGCGCACCGGGGCGCCCGGCTGGTAGAAGGCCCCCGGGGGAACGTCCTCAAGGGCGGCTTCCGCTGCATCTACCACATGTGGACCTACGCCCCCGACGGCTCCCTCCTGGGGGTGTCGCTGCCCGACGACTTCCCCTCGGACTTCCGCAAGGAGGACTACGGGCTACCGCGGGCTCGGGTGGCGGTGTACAAGGGCCTGGTCTTCGCGTCCTTCCACGAGGACACGCCTCCCCTGGAGGAGTACCTGGCGGAACTCACGGAGGGGCTGGACCGGGTCCTCGGGGACGGTCGCCTCCGGTACCTGGGCTCCATCAAGGTCATCTTCCGGACCAACTGGAAGCTGTACGTGGAAAACATCTACGACGGCTACCACGTCACCGCCCTCCACACCGGCTTCCAGGTGGTCCGGCTGCGTTCCCACGGCGGCCAGCGCCTGGTGCCCAACTACGAGCGCAACGGCCACCTGTGGGGCCAGTCCCGCTCCACCCCCCGGGAGGAGCTGCAGCCGGTCCTGCGGGACATGACCCTGTTCGACGTCCGGACCAAGCCCACCACCGACCACAACATGATGGTGGTGTTCCCCTCGGGGGTCGTGACCGACTACTTCGACACCATCCAACTGCGGTACGTGATCCCCCTGGCGGTGGACCAGACCCTCATCGAGTTCACCTTTTTCGCCCGGGCGGACGACCCCGAGGAGGTGGTCCGACACCGCGTCCGTCAGGGCCCCGCGGTGCTGGGGCCCGCGGGGGCCATCACCCTGGAGGACGCCGCGGCCCTGGAACGGGTCCAGCTGAGTTCCGTGGCCCGGGGAGACAATGTGGTCCTCAAGGGGACGCCCAAGCGGTTCCCGCCCTACCGGCACGTGGACGAGGCCCCCATCCGGCACTTCTACCAGGCGTACCGCCGGCTTCTGGGGGTACCCACGGAGGAGGGGACACGGTGAAGGCCCCGGAGGACTTGGCTTCCCGGGAGCAGGCGGCTCGGGAGTTGCTGGCCCGCTACGTGCGCGTGGTGGACGACCCGGACCGGATCGAGGAGTGGCCCGAGCTGTTCGCGGAGGAAGCCGAGTACCGCGTGGTGACCCGGGAAAACCTGGAGGCGGGGCTCCCCGTGTCTGTGGTGTGCGACGACTCCAAGGACCGCATCCGGGACCGGGTGACCGTGATTCGGGAGTTCTGGGGCGCGGGGGGGCGCCTGGAGGACCGCCACTACAACCAGGTGCGGCCTCGGCACGTGGTGGGTCCGGTCTGGACCGAGCCGCAGGACGACGGCACGGTGCGGGTGGTCGCCAACTTCGCGGTGTGGGGCACCCTGGCGGCAGACCCCGCCCCCCGCCTGCTGGCCGTGGGGGAATACCGGGACCTCGTGACCTTCACCGACCGCGGGCCCCGGTTCCGGTCCAAGTGGGTGGTCCTAGACACGGGAGTGTTGCAGGACGTGTTCGTGTACCCCCTGTGAGGAGGAGCACGGTGCCGGAACTCCGACTGAGTCTCGCCTGCGGCCCCTACGACCGCACGGAAGCCCTGCGGACCGGGGTGGTGCGGCCGGAGGGGATCGAGCTGGTGTACGTACCCGTGCAGTCCCCCCCGGAGCTGTTCGCCCGCATGGTGTCCACGGAGTGCTTCGACGTGTCCGAGATGTCCTGTTCCCTGTACTTCATCCGGAAGAGCCGGGGTGACTTCCCCTTCGTGGCCCTGCCCGTGTTCCCCTCCCGCATGTTCCGGCACGGGTTCGTGTTCGTGAACCGGGACAGCGGCATCGAGCACCCCAAGGACCTCGACGGCAAGCGGGTGGGGGTGCCGGAGTACAGCCAGACCGCGGCGGTGTGGATTCGGGGTATCCTGCAGGACGAGTACGGGGTGGACTGGCGGAGCTGCCAGTGGTACACGGGCGGGGTCAACGCCATCGGTCGTCCGGACGCCCTGGTGGAGTGGCCCCGCCTCCCCCTCTCCATCCAGCGGGTGTTCGACCGGACGCTGAACGACATGCTGACCGCAGGGGAGCTGGACGCCCTCCTCGGTGCCCGCATCCCCAAGTCCTTGGGCCGGGATCCCCGGGTACGGCGGCTCTTCCCCAACTACCGGGAGGTGGAGAAGGACTACTACCGCCGTACGGGGATCTTCCCGATCATGCACACCGTGGTGGTGCGGGAGGCCGTGTACCGGCAGCACCCGTGGGTGGTCCACAGCCTCTACAAGGCCTTCGTGGCGGCCAAGGCCTGGTGCCTGGAGCAGATGCGGTTCAGCGGCGCCCTCCGCTACACCGTCCCGTGGCTACACGCGGAGCTGGAGGAGACGGAGGCGGTGTTGGGGGAAGACCCTTGGCCGTATGGCCTGGAACCCAACCGGAAGACCCTGGAGACCCTGCTGCGGTACCTGGTGGAACAGGGGTTCGTGGACCGGGCGCGGCCCGTGGAGGAGTTCTTCGCGCCGGTGACGGTGGTGAACGAGTAAGGGGAAGACCGGGGGAAGGAAGGTGGGAGCATGAGACGGAACGGCAGGGTGAAGGTCGCGATTCTGGGTTCCGGGAACATCGGGACCGACCTCATGTACAAAATCCTCAAAGACCCAGGACCCATGGAGCTGGTGCTGGTGGCGGGAATCGACCCACAGTCCGAGGGCTTGGCCCGGGCCCGGGCCCTGGGCCTGCGGACCAGTGTGGACGGCATCCAGGCGGTCCTGGAGGACCCCGACATCCGCATCGTGTTCGACGCCACCAGCGCCAAGGCCCACGTCCGGCACGCCAAGTTGCTCCGGGAGGCGGGCAAGGTGGCGGTGGACCTGACTCCCGCCGCGGTGGGGCCCGCCGTGGTGCCGCCCGTGAACCTGGGGGAGCACCTGGACGTGCCCAACGTAAACCTCATCACGTGCGGCGGGCAGGCCACCATCCCTCTGGTGCACGCGGTGAACCGGGTGAGCCCGGTGCGGTACGCGGAGATCGTGTCCACCGTGGCCAGCCGGTCCGCAGGACCCGGCACCCGCCAGAACATCGACGAGTTCACCTCCACCACCGCCCGGGGACTCGAGGTGATCGGCGGGGCGGCCATGGGCAAGGCCATCATCATCCTCAACCCCGCGGAACCCCCCATCATCATGCGCAACACCATCTACTGCATCCCGGAGGACGACGACGCGGACCCGGACCGCATCCGCGAGTCTGTGGAGCGCATGGTGGCGGAGGTCCAGCGGTACGTCCCGGGGTACCGCCTGAAGAACGGCCCCCACTTCGACCGCCGGGAGACCCCGTGGGGCGAGCGCACGGTGGTCGCCATGCTGCTGGAGATCGAGGGCGCGGGCGACTACCTGCCCACCTACGCGGGCAACCTGGACATCATGACCGCCGCGGCCCGGCGGGTGGGAGAGCTCATCGCCCAGCACATGCTGACAGGAGCGGTGGCATGAGGCCTCCCCGCATCACCGACACCACCCTGCGAGATGGCTCCCACGCCTTCCGGCACCAGTTCACCCGGGAACAGGTGCGGGCGGTGGTGGCGGCCCTGGACCAGGCCGGTGTACCGGTGATCGAGGTCACCCACGGAGACGGGCTTGCCGGTTCGTCCCTCCAGTACGGGTTTTCCCGGGTACCGGACCTGGACCTGGTGGAGGAAGCGGCTTCCACCGCGCGACGGGCCCGGATCGCCATCCTGTTGATCCCCGGCATCGGGACCCGCCACGAACTCCGGGAGGCGGTGCGGCGGGGGGCCACGGTGGCCCGCATCGCCACCCAGTGCACGGAGGCCGACATCTCCGAGCAGCACTTCGGGCTGGCGAAGGAACTGGGCATGGAGGCGGTGGGGCTCCTGATGATGGCCCACATGATCCCTCCCGAGCGGTTGGCGGAGCAGGCCCTGCTCATGGAGTCGTACGGCGCGGACTGCGTCTACGTCACCGACTCCGCGGGGGCCATGTTGCCGTGGCAGGCCGCCGCCGCGGTCCGCGCCCTCAAGGAGGCCCTGCGGATCCAGGTGGGCTTCCACGCCCACAACAACCTGGGCGTGGCCATCGGGAACTGCCTGGCGGCCCTGGAGGCGGGGGCAGACCAGCTGGACGGTTCCCTGCGGGGATGCGGGGCGGGGGCGGGGAACGCGGCCACGGAGGTCCTGGCCGCGGTGCTGGACAAGGCCGGCCTCAACCCGGGGCTGGACGTGTTCCAGCTCATGGACGCCGCGGAGTTCGTCCTGGCGCCCATGATGCCCTTCCAGCCCATGCCCGACCGGGACGCGGTGACCATCGGGTACGCGGGCACCTACTCCACCTTCCTGCTGCACGCCCGCAGGATCGGGGAGCGCCTGGGGATCGACCCTCGGGAGATCCTGGTGGAGCTGGGCCGGCGCAAGGCGGTGGCGGGGCAGGAGGACTGGATCCTGGACGTGGCCTTAGACCTGCTGCGCCAGAAGCAGGCCACGGTGGCCTCCTGACGGGGCGGCACGGGAACCTCGAGGGGAGGAGGATCAGCGTTGACCCGCAGCGCGGAGGAGCAGCTCGCCGCCCAGATCCGGAGCGCACGAGCAGCCCGCACCCCAGTCCCCAGCGAGCCTGACCGGCGGCTGAGCCTGGAAGCTGCCTACCGGGTCCAGGAGGCCCTGGGGTCGGGCCGCGTCCTCCGGGGTTTCAAGCTGGGGCTGCTGAGCCAGGCCAAACAGCAGCAGATGGGCATCCACGAACCCATCTTCGGGCGGGTGTACGCGGACATGCTGCTCGGCCCCACCGCTTCCCTGCAGCGCTTTCTCCAGCCCCGCCTGGAGCCGGAGGTGGCGGTGGTCCTCCGGGCAGACGTGCCCCCGGGCACCGTGCCGACCCGCGTGCGGTCCGCCTTCGCGGGCTTCTTCCTGGCCCTGGACGTCCTGGACAGCGTGTGGCAGGACTACCGTTTCACCGCCCCGGAAGTGGTGGCGGACAACGCCAGCGGCGGAGCCTTCGCCCTCGGTCCGGTGCTGCTGCCGGAACGCGACCTGCCCGCCCAGTTGCGCCTGTTCGTGAACGGCACCCTGCGGGCAGAGGGCCCGGTGGAGGGCCTGGGGGACCTGGGGATCCGGGTGGCATGGCTCGCGGACCGGGTGGGAGGCCTGCGGGCGGGCCAGCTGGTGTTCCTGGGGTCCCCTGCAGCCGCGGTGCCCGCGGAGCCCGGGGTGGTGGAGGTGTGGGGCGGGACCACCACCCTGTTACTGCGGTGCGAACCGTAACCGGAGGTGTGGGACCATGGAGAGACCGCGGTTTGAGGTGGAGCACTACATCGGCGGGGAGTTCGTCAAGGGGCGACACCGGTTCGAGCTCTTTTACCCCGCCACCAACGAGGTCATCGGCACCGCTCCCGAGGCCGGCCCCGACGAGGTGGACGCGGCGGTCCAGGCCGCGTACCGCGCCTTCCCCGGGTGGAGCCGGACGCCCGTGGCAGAGCGGCGCCGGATCCTCCACGCCTTCGCCCGCGCCATCCGGGAGGAGGCAGAGGAGCTGGCCCGGGTGGAGACCTGGGACGTGGGCCGTCCCATCCGGGAGAACCACCCGCAGGTGTACATCGCCCGCGTCGCCAACAACATCGAGTTCTTCGCGGACTTCGCCGCCACCCACGGCAGCGAGGCCTTCCTCATGGATAACGGCTACGTGAACTACGTCCAGCGCATGCCCGTGGGGGTGGCGGCGCTTATCACGCCGTGGAACGTGCCCCTCCTGCTAGAGACGTGGAAGGTGGGCCCGGCCCTGGCCTTCGGGAACACCGTGGTCCTCAAGCCCGCGGAGTACACCCCCATCGGGGCATGGAAGCTGGCGCAGATCGCGCACCGGGTGGGCCTGCCCCCCGGCGTGTTCAACGTCGTCCACGGGTTCGGGCCCAACTCCGCGGGCGAGTTCCTCACCAAACACCCCCTGGTCCGCCTGATCTCCTTCACGGGGGAGACCACCACGGGGAAGACCATCATGGCCGCCGCGGCACCCACCTTGAAGCGCCTGAGCTTCGAGCTGGGGGGAAAGGGCCCCAACATCGTGTTCGAGGACGTGGACCTGGACCGGGCGGTGGAGGTGAGCGTACGGGCTGCCTTCTTCAACCAGGGCGAGTTCTGCCTGGCCGGGCCCCGGCTGTTGGTGCAGCGCCCTCTCTTCGACGCCTTCCTCTCACGGTTTTTGTCCGCCTGCGAACGGCTACGCCCCGGCGACCCCATGGACCCCGAAACCACCCTCGGGGCCCTCATCGCCCCCGAGCACCTGGACCGGGTGCTGGGCTACGTGGAGGAAGCCCGGGCCCAGGGTGCGCAGGTCCTCCTCGGGGGAGACCGACCCCGCCTTCCCGCCCCCTTCGACCGGGGCAACTTCCTCAACCCCACCGTCCTCACCAACGTCCGCCACACCGACCGGATCTGTCAGGAGGAGGTCTTCGGCCCGGTGGTCACCGTCATGCCCTTCGACACCGAGGAGGAAGCCATCGAAATCGCCAACGGGGTGTCCTACGGCCTGTCCGCGGTGGTGCAGACCAAGGACGTGGGACGGGCGGTGCGGGTGGCCAACGCCTTGGAGGTGGGGACCGTGTGGGTGAATGACTTCTTCGTGCGGGACCTCCGGGTCCCCTTCGGGGGCATGAAGTCCAGTGGGATCGGCCGCGAGGGGGCGCAGTACAGCCTGGAGTTCTACACGGAGGCCAAGACCGTATGCCTGAGCAACCGCTAGACCTCGACCAGTTGGCAGGACGGCTCGAACAGGCCCTGCGGTCGCGTCAGCCCCTCCCGCCCCTCAGCGAAGCCGGGCTGGTGGACATCGCTCAGGCGTACCGGGTCCAGCAGCGGTGGAACGCCCTCCGGGCCCGGGAGGGCGAGCGGCTGGCGGGCCGCAAGATCGGCCTTACCAGCGCCGCCATGCAGGCGCAGCTGGGGGTCCACGAACCCGACTACGGATGTCTGTGGGCGTCCCGCCACGTACCCCAGACGGGAGGACGGGCCGAGGTGGCCTTCCACACCTTCCTGCAGCCGCGGGTGGAGGGCGAGATCGCCTTCCTGCTGGGACGGCCTCTGCGGGGCCCGCACGTGACCCTGCAGGACGTGCTGGCGGCCACGGAGGCGGTCACGTGTGGCATCGAGATCATCGACTCCCGGATCGCGGACTGGCGGATCAAGATCACGGACACCGTGGCGGACAACGCGTCCTTCGGAGGTTTCGTGTTGGGACCGTGGTCCTCCCGCACGCGCCACGAGGACCTCCGCCTGCTGGGGATGGTCCTCAGCCACAACGGGCAACCCGCCACCGAGGGCGTCGGGGCCGCCGCCCTCGGCCACCCGGCCCGGGCCGTGGCCTGGCTGGCCAACAAGCTGGCGGAGTTCGGGGAGCGCCTGGAGGAAGGCGACGTGGTGCTGTCGGGCTCCCTGGGCCGGGCGGTACCGGTGGGGCCCGGGGACGTGGTCACCCTGGAAATGACCGGGCTCCCGCCCCTGTCCCTGCGCTTCATCTAACTACTGTCCCTCAAAGCGGTGAACGGAGGCGAAGGCCTCGTCTACGGCGAGCTCGCCCTGCAGGAGGTCCTGCTCCCGCAGATAACGTAGCAGGGTCTCCAGAACCCGGCGGTTGGCTTCCAAGCCGTCGGAACAGCCCCTTACACGTAGGGGGACGCAGGGGGAAAGGGCACGAGGCGCTCCCCGGACCTCGGCAGCACCCGCCGGGCCGTGGTCACAAACCCCGTGTGGGCGACCATGCGGTGGGCCGGGCGTACGCTCTGCCCGGCGAGGTTCCAAGGCCGGACCAAGGTTTCGGTGGTCTCCACCAGGGCGAAGTAACCCGAAGCCCGCAACGCCTCCGCGGTCTGATGGGCCTGGGGTACCGTAGGCACGTAGGACGCGAAGATCCCTCCCGGCCGCAGGGCGTCCGCGGCGTGGGGGACGACCCGCCACGGCTCCGGAACGTCCAACACCACCCTGTCCACGGGTCGGTCTGGGATCCCCTCGTAGACGTCGTGGAGCCGGGCCACCAAGTTGTCCACGGCCCCCGCGAGCAGCTGGATGTTCCGCTGGGCGGCGCGCAGGAAGTCCTCCCGCACCTCGTAGGTGAACACCCATCCCGCGGGCCCCACGGCGCGCAAGAGAGCCAGGGTGAGGGCACCGGACCCGGTCCCTGCTTCCACCACCCGGGCTCCCGGGTAGATGTCCGCGGCCACCAGGATGGCGCCCAGGTCCTTGGGGTAGATGGGGGTCGTGCGGCGCGGCATCTCCAACACGTACTCCGCCAGAGTGGGCCGGAGGGCCAGGAACACCTCGCCGTGGCTGTTGCGTACCACCACCCCCTCCTCCTGCCCCAGCAAGGCCTCGTGCTCCAGGCGACCGCGCAGGTCGTGAACCTTTCCGGGCTGCAGCCGGAGCAGGTAGCGGCGGCCTTTCCGATCCACCAGCAACACCAGGTCGCCCGGCTGGAACGGGCCAGACTTCATCTGCGGTCGCTGCTGGGGTTGACAAGGCTACCCCAAGAATTGCGGCGCGACGGTCGGGGAGCCCGTCCCTCTTCTCCGGAAGGCCCTCCGGGGAGCGCTCCGAGGGCCCCCACCGGCTCCGGAGCCAGGTCACCGGGCGCTGCTGTCCGCACTCGGAGCGAGTGGGTCACCCGCTCCGTCATGCGGCAGAAGGCGCAGACCTCCCCCGTGGTGGGCTGCCCGCAGTGGGCGCAGCTCCGGAGGGCCGGACCCGGGGAGGTTTCCCGCAGGAGGGGCCGGATCTTCTCCAGGAAGTTCCAGTACAGGTTCTGCTTGGTCCCCGGGGCGTCCCGCTCCAGCAGGTTCAGGGCTTCTTTCAGGAGCAGGGATCGGGCCCCCACGCTGTTCGGACATTCGTCCAGGACGTAGTCGATCCCCCGGAGCACCGCGTACGCCGCCGTCTCCCGCTCGGCGATCCGGTACAGGGGCTTCACCTTCTTCACCAGGCCGGGGTGGGTACTCTCCAGGACCGGCGCCTGCCGCACCAGGGCGTCCACGTTCCCCGCGATCAGGTTGCCCAACAGCACCGCGGCTTCGTCATCCAGGTTGTGGGCCGTGGCCACCACGGAGAACCCCCGGTCCAAGGCCACCCGGTTGAACAGGTACCGCTTGCTGAGCCCGCAGGCGGAGCACGCCACCCGCCCGGTGAGCTGCGCCAGCCCCTCCACCCCCACCCCGTATTCCGCGGGGATGTCCACCACCAGGAGCTCCGCGCCCCGGTCCCGGGCGAAGGCCTCACACTTTTCCTGCGACTCCTGGGAGTACGCGCCGATGCCCAGGTTCAGGTGTAGGCCGCTAGCCCGGTAGCCCAGGCGCAGCAGCACGTCCCACAGCACCAGGCTGTCCTTGCCCCCGGACACCGCCACCAGCACGCGGTCCTGGGGGGTGAACATGCGCTCTCGGCGGACTGCCCGGTCCACCTGCGCCTCGAACCACTCCAGAAAGTGGGGGCCGCAGAAGGCGGCGTGGTGCCGCCGCACCTCCACCTGGGCGGTGCCCTTGCACTTGGCGCAGCGCATCCCTAGCCTCCGGACACCACGGGCCGGATCTCGATCTCGTCCTCGTCGGCGACTCGGGCGTCCCGGGTCAACAGCTCCGTGCCCCGCACCACCAGCACCGTCTCCGGGTTGAGCTGGAGCCGGTCCAGTAGCTCCCGCACGGTGCGCACACCGGAAAGCTCCACCTCGCGCCGCTGATGTCGGATCCGGACCTTCACGGAGCCATCATAGCGGAGGCGGGTTTCGGCCACAACGAGCCGGGGTCGGACCCGCCGCGGGGAAAGCCTGGTGGGCGCTGGAGGACTTGAACCTCCGACCTCTTCCGCGTCAAGGAAGCGCTCTCCCTCTGAGCTAAGCGCCCTGGTTACATTTTAGCAGGCCCTCCTCCTACGCCGCGCCCCCCCGCCTCCGGCCGGGGCCCTTTGGGTTGGGCAGGACCTGCCGCCGATCCGGGCTGGGGGACAACGACTTGCGGTCCCCGAGACCTTTTTCCACGGCCCAAGCAGCCGCCTGAGCCCGGTTTCGGACTCCCAGCTTTCGGTAGATGGATCGGAGGTGGGTCTTTACCGTGGACTGCGACACGAACAGCTGCGCCGCGATCTCCTTGTCGGAGGAGCCCTGAGCCACGGCCAGCAGGACCTCCACTTCCCGCTCGGTAAGCCCGTGAGCGCGCCGGATTCCGCCCAGCCCACCCTCTTCCGCTTGCCGCTGCATCTCCTCTACCAGCCCACGGAGAATTCGCGGGCTCACCATGGTCTTTCCGGAGTATACCGCCCGGATCGCCCTCACCAGGTTCTCCGGAGAGATGTCCTTCAAAACGTAGCCCACAGCCCCCGCCGCAATGGCTCGCCGAAACAGCTCCTGGTCTGCGTGGACCGTAAGGACGAGGACTTGCGTCTTGGGACAGCGCTGCCGGATGGTCCGGGTGGCCTCGATCCCGTCGCCCTCCCCCATCACCACGTCCATGAGGACGACGTCGGGCTGCAACTTTTCGGCAAGCGCCACCGCTTCCCGCCCGGTGCTCGCCTCCCCGACCACCTCGATGTCGTGCTCGCGTGCGAACAGCGCCCGGAGGCCCTGTCGTGTGAGCACGTGATCGTCAGCCAGCAGGACACGAATTCGCATGGTCCTTCGGAGCCATGGGCTCCCTACGCGGGAGCAGGAAGTCCGCCTCTCCCAGCCGGAACCGCAGGCGGGCGCCGGCCAGCCCGTCCACCCACGGCGGTCCCCACACCGTCTCCTCGAGACCCGTCCGACACTGCCAGGTCCCCTGAAGTACCCCGTTTCCCTGTGCGACCGCCTTCATGGTCCGCTCCCGCCGACCAAACGAGCAAGTCCCGTGCCTCCCGTCCCTCCCTTCTCGGGAGCAGGACGCTCTAAGCCGGGCGGAGCGTGGACGAAATAAGGAGGACGGCGACGGCCTGCCCGCCCGGCGCCGGCGGTGTGGACGCCGTGCCAGACCGTGCCCCCCCAAACTGGCGCGCGATCTTGTGGCTCCGACCGCCTCTGACGCCACGGCTCTCCGGGTAGGCCCCCAGGCTGCAGGCGCCTGGCCCCAGGACCTCCCCGACCCCTGGTTTCAGGAACCGGAGGACGCCCGTCTCCAAATGCTCCTCTCCGAAAATCCCCCGGTAAGCCCCGCAGCTTCCCGGGTCAGCGCTGAATCCCGCGTGTCGGCCCCGATACTTCCTCCCACGGTTGCGCATATTTGTTCGCCAGCCCGGCGCCCGGCACTGCCGAAACCCCCGGCCTCGGATACGTCCTACATCGGACCCGAAGCGTCCACCTGGGTCATTCGTCCGTCCTCGTCCTCGCTACGCCTACCCCTCTCACGCTCGCCGGTACCTCGTTTGCGACCATCTGTTCGCTAGCAAGCACGCGGGCAGCACCGTGCAACCAGCCTCTGTCCGTGTAGGATCGCCCTCACGCTAGCTTTATACCCCGGGAAGCCCCGGTTCCTCCTGAGAAGTGCCCGGGGAGGATCCCGGCCTCGTTCGAACGAACGAAACCCTCCGCCGAAAAACGACCGCCAAATCATCCGACCGAGGGCTGCGCGAGCGGTCCCCCTCTCCTAGAATTCGCCCAAACGGTGTGAGTCCAGGAGGGCAGCGTGGAAAAGCTACGCGTCCTGATCGTGGACGACACAACCCTCGTTCGACAGGGCCTCCGCAGCCTCCTCGAGCAGCGCGGAGGTGTCGACCTCGTAGCGGAGGCACGCAGCGTCCCCGAGGCCTTGGAGCTGCTCCACACGTTGAATCCAGACGTTGTTCTGCTCGACCAAGACATCCCCGGTTTTGACCTGCCGGAGGCCATTCGCCTCCTCAAAGCTGGGCTCCCGCGCGCTGAAGTCATCGTCCTGGCGGAGTCGCCACACGAAAAGCGTGCCCTCGAAAGCCTCGAAGCCGGGGCAGTGGGCTACGTCCTCAAGGACATTCACATCGACAATCTCGCGCGAGCCATCGAGGGCGTGACCAACGGCCGGACGATCCTCCACCCACGCATCGCGCGACAGCTCGTCGAAAGCTTCCGCGCTCTGATGCGCGAGCGTAGGGAAAAACAGGGCACCTGGGTCGGCGGCCTTACGAGCCGCGAGCTGGAAATTCTCCTGCAAATGGCCAAGGGAGCGACCGACCGAGAAATCGCCAGTAAAATGTTTCTCAGCGCCACCACTGTGAAGAGCCACATCCGATCGATCTATCGCAAAATCGGTGCGCGCAATCGGACCCAGGCCGTGGCCCTCGTGCTCCGCAACGGCTGGGGCAACCTCCCCTTCGCCTCCACCCCCTCGGCTTCTGGCGACGAGAGGGAAGCACCGCGATGACCCACGAGCACCTGGTCTTCGTACCCGAATCGGAGTGGCCGGACACCTCCCGTTGCCCGGTCGGATGGACCTTCGCATACCAGGCTTCCTTGTGGACCGTTAAGGGAGTCCTTCTCGCGCAGTCCCCCTCGGGCGCCCGTGGCGTCTTGCTCATCGTGGGGCAGGAGCCAGAGCCGTCAGCGTGACCGATTCCTGGGGACATTGCGAAAGGGGGTGTAGAACATGCGTCCGGGTCTTCTGAGACGTCTCCAAGCGAGCGCCCTCGCCGTCGCGGCGGTCCTGCTCTTGGCCGGCGTGGGCTCCAGCCAGCAGGACCCTGTGATTGGGCCGGGCGACGTGCTGCTCATCACCGTGATCGGAGAGCCAGGCCTCTCCGGTTCGTACACGGTGCGTGGGGACGGCGTCCTCGTTTTCCCCCTGCTCGGCGACGTCCCCGCGGCGGGCGCCACACCCAAAGAGCTCTCCAGCCGCCTCGCTCAACTACTCCGCCGCTACGTCCGCGACCCACGGGTGCAGGTGTCTTTCCAGCAAGTGGTTCCTCGCAAGCTCTTCGTGTACGTCCTTGGTCAGGTGGCCCGCCCGGGGCAGTACGAGTACCAACCGGGACTGTCCCTGGCGGAGGTGATCGCCCAAGCGGGCGGCCCTACCCTCCGTGCGGCTCTCCGCAACTGCTTCGTGATCCGCAAAAACCGCCACATTCCGGTTGACCTCCAAGCCCTCCTCCTGCGGGGAGACGCCGACCAAAACGTCCTGCTCGAGCCGGGCGACGTCATTGTCGTATCCCAACTGGAAGACCGGGTCCACGTCCTCGGCGAGGTCGCCAGGCCCGGAGTTTACGATCTGAAGGAAGGCGATCGCTTGGTGGACGTGGTGCAGAAAGCGGGGTGGTTCACCCCGAAGGCGGGACCCGACCGCATCTCCGTGATACGCAATGACGGGCAGCAGCTTACGCTTGACTTGGTGGCCTTCTTGCAGAAGGGTGCCGCCGAACAGAACATCCCCGTCCTCCCCGGCGACGTCATCTACGTGCCCGAGACGGACAACCGCGCGGCCGTGATCGGAGAGGTGAGGAAGCCCGGTTCTTACGTGGTACGTCCCGGGATGCGCGTGGTCAGCCTTCTTCTGGACGCCGGCGGCCCCACGGAAAAGGCCAACCTCAGGGACGTCGCCATCGTCCGACAGGTGAACGGCAAACCGGTTGTCGTCCGCGCCAATGTGGAGCAGTTCCTGCGCGAGGGGGGGGAGGGGGGCTTGAACCTGGAAGTGGGCCCCGGAGACGTGGTCTTCGTCCCCGAACGCGCGCAGCCTTTCTCCTGGCAGGGATTCTTCGACTGGCTGCAACGGCTCACTTGGTTCCTGTTCCTCTTCCGTTAGGAGCGCGGCCATGGACTTCTGGACCTACTACCGCGTCCTCCGCAGGCGGCGCTGGTTCATTCTGATCCTCGCCGCTCTGGGCGCCCTCCTGGCTGCTGCCCTGGAAAGGCCCCAGCGGCTCCACTTCGAGGCCACGGCTACCCTGACGACGTCGGCGCCCGAGGACCGGCGGGTGTCGGACTTCGTGGCCGGCACCCGGCGCGACGGCTCCGCCGAGCAGCAGCGGGCCCTTGCCCTCGACATCCTCCGCAGCCGGACGGTGGCAGAACGCGTCATCCAGCGCCTCGGGCTTTCCATGACCCCTCTCGAGGTCCTGGACTCCCTGCGCGTCCGGCGCGACCCTGGTAGCGACTTGATCCGGCTCACCGCCAGCGCCAACACGCCGCAACAGGCTATCGCCCTCGCAAACGCCGTTGCCGACACCGCGGTCGCCTTCCACCGCGAGATCAACCGCCGGGGTGTGACCCTCGCCCGCGAGTTCATCGAAAAACAGGTAGCCGACGTCAGCACGAGCCTCCGGCAGGCGGAAGAAGATCTCCTCCGTTTCCGTGACCAAAAGAACCTGTACACCCGCCTCGCCACGCGCATCGGCTTCGTCGATGGCCTGCAGAACGAGGTCGCCCGTATCGACCTGAGCTTGCGCGAGAACCAGGCAAAGCTAGCCACGGTCCGCGCGGGACTGACGGGCCAGTCCGCGACCCGCTCCGAAAAAGAGCTCGTCAGCAATCCGGTAGCTCAGATCCTCCAAGGCCAGCTGGTCAACCTCGAAGTGCAGCTGGTTTCCGAGCTCGCTTTCCGGACGGAAGATCACCCCGAGGTGGTCCGCCTCAAGACCCGCATGCAGGCGATCAAAGACCGCCTCGCCAAAGAGGTGGAGCGGGTCGTCTCCGCGGAGCGCGTTCAGCACAACCCCGTCTACGACGCCCTGGTCCAGTCGCGGATCACCCTAGAAACCGAGCGCCTCGCCCTCTTGGCACGTCGCGAAGCGCTGCTGCGCGTGGTCGGCGCAGTCCGGCGGGAGCTACCCGTGCTTGCCCGGAACGAGCTGGAGGAGGCCCGCCTGCAGCGCCAGGTGGATGCCTTGCGTACCCAGTACGCGGACCTCCAGCGACGCCTGGCTGAGATCCGCGTCCGCGAGCAGGAGTTCCACACCGCTGGGACCCTAACCCTCGTGGACCCCGCCCGCGTCGCCCAACGCACCTCCCCCCTGGGCAACCGCCCCGTCCGCGCCCTGGGCGGGGCTTTCCTGGGCTTGTTCTCCGCTGTGGGCATGGTGCTCTTCGCGGAATCCGTGGACAACCGCCTGAAGACGCCGGAACAGGCCGAACGTCTCCTGGGCACACCCGCTCTCGGAGCCATTCCCCGCCACAACCCTCCCTTTGAAGAGGGCTACCGCCTGCTCCGCGCCAGCATCTGGGGCGCTGAAAACGCGCCGCCACCGCGGCTTCTCGCAGTAACCAGTCCGAAGCCCGGGGAAGGAGTGTCTACCGTCGTCCGCAATCTCGCCAGAGCGTTCGCCGAGATGGGTACCCGCACTTTGGTGGTGGACATGATGCTCCGCCGCCCGGCGCAGCACCGCCTCTTCTATCGACCCAACGAACGGGGGGTCGCAGACATCCTCTCGGGACGCGCCACGTGTGAGGAGTGTCTGGTCAACGTGCAACCCAACCTCTGGCTCCTCCCGGCCGGCGCTGCTCCCGCAGACCCGGGACCCCTGTTCCAACCCAGCCTGGTGCGCGCGCTCCTCGAGGACCTCCGCCAGCGCGCAGACGTGGTGGTCATCGACACACCCGCCGCGGGCGCTTTCGCCGACGCCTACGTGGTGGGTCCCCTCGCGGACGGGGTCCTGCTGGTCCTCGAGGCGGGCCGTCCGCCACGGGGCATCGAGCAGCAGGTCCGCGTCCGGCTGCACCGTGCCGGCGCCCGGGTCCTCGGAGTCGTGGTCAACAAGGTCCCTCCCGACAACGTGGACAGCTACTTCTTCTACGACCGCTTTCACAACGGCGGGAAAGCACGTCCAAGGCGACTGCGACCGGCAGCCGCGGCGGGGCTGGCCGGTCTCGCCGTGATTCTTGCAGCTCTGGCGGCGGCCCCGCACGGAGCAGTCTCGACCCACGCCAGACTCCTCCAACAGCTCCCCGGACTCACGGAGATATGGGGGGGCCCCAGGCGATGAAGAACCTGACCCTCGCCACACCCCTCGAGTGGCGGATTCGCAGCCGGACGGCGCGTGTCGCCGTCATCGGGCTTGGTTACGTCGGCCTCCCGCTGGCCGTGGAAGTCGCTTCCGCGGGCTTCCCCGTGACCGGGATAGACGTGGACGCCCACAAGGTAGCTTCCCTGCTCTCTGGACGCTCCTACGTGGCCGAGGTCTCCGACGACCGAGTGGCGCCGCTCGTGCGCGACCTGCGGTTGTGTCCCACCACCGACTACTCCCGACTGCACGACGCAGAAGTCTCGCTCATCTGCGTCCCGACACCCTTGACCCGCAGCAAGGAGCCCGACCTCAGTTACGTCCGCGCCGCTGCGGAGGGCATCGCCCCGACCCTCCGACCTGGTGTCCTCGTAGTCCTCGAAAGCACCACCTACCCGGGTACCACGGAGGAAATCCTCCGCCCCATTTTGGAGTCCAGCGGCCTGCGCGCCGGGCGTGACTTTGCCCTGGCGTTCTCCCCCGAGCGCATCGACCCCGGCAGCCGAAAGTTCACGATGCGCGAGGTCCCCAAGGTCGTGGGCGGACTCACTCCGCGGTGCACCGAGCTGGCACAGCTCTTCTACCAGCAGTTCATCGACCGCGTAGTCCCCGTTTCCTCTCCCACGGTGGCGGAAATGGTCAAGGTCTACGAAAACGTGTTCCGCAACGTCAACATCGCCTTGGTCAACGAACTCGCCCTGCTGTGCGATCGCATGGGTTTGGACGTCTGGGAGGTCATTGAGGCGGCCTCCACAAAGCCCTACGGCTTCATGCCCTTCTACCCCGGGCCGGGAGTGGGTGGCCACTGCATCCCCATCGACCCGTACTACCTCGCCGCCAAGGCTAGGGAGTACGACTTTCACCTGCGCTTCATCGAACTCGCGGCCGCCGTCAACGAGAACATGCCGTACCACGTGGTCTCGAAAGTCACAGCCGCGTTAAACGGTCAGGGCCGTTCCCTGCGGGGCGCCCGGACCCTCGTCCTCGGAGTCAGCTACAAGCGCGACGTGGCGGACGTCCGCGAGTCGCCTGCACTCAAGCTCATGGAGCTGCTCGAAAGACGTGGCGCGGTTGTCCGCTACCACGACCCGTATGTCCCCGAAGTCGTGCTGCCTAACCCGGGTGGTCGCTTGGCGTCGGTGCCTCTGACAGACGAAGAGCTCGAGCAGGCTGACTGCGTCATCGTGGCCACCGACCACTCCTGCGTCGACTATCCGAGGGTGGCGCGTCGCGCCAAGCTCGTGGTCGACACGCGGAACGCCCTCCGGGAGGTGAGGGCGCCACACGTGGTACGGCTATGATCTCCGCCGTCACGCTCTCGCGGGTAGGGTGGCCCGGCGTCCGCGCCCTGGCAGGAGTCTTCCTTCTCGCCCTCGTCGTCCGGCTCCTGGTCGCCGGCCTCACCGTGGGGTTGGACACCCCCGCGGTGTGGGAGCCTGCCTCCGACAGCCGGATTCACCTGCAGATCGTGGAGAGCCTGCTGTCCGGCAAGGGCTACTCCCAGGACGGGACCCCCGTGGCGACCACGCCGCCTTTGTACGTCCTGTTCTTGGCCGGCTTGTACGGTGCTGGGGCCACACCCGGGGTGGTCCGGGGGCTGCAAGCTCTCCTGGGCGCCGCCGCATGCCTGCTCGTGTACCTCGTCGGGCGGAAGATGTTCGACGGCCAGGTGGCCCTCCTCGCTGCCCTCTTGCTTGCCGTGCACCCTGCCTACAGTTACGTGGCCGGCCTGCACCTCACCGAGAATGCGTTTCTGCCGCTCCTCCTCCTCGCGCTCCTCTGCGCCGCCAGGCTGAGCCCCCGCCCGTCCGCCCGTGAGGCTGTCGTGCTCGGCGCGGCGGCGGGGCTAGGCAGCCTGGCACGGGCTGCGTTTTTGGGCTTCCTGCCGTTGCTCCTCGCCTGGATTGTCCTCAGGCACGGCCCGCGGTGGGCGGGTGCGTATCGGACCGCCGTCCTCGTGTTCCTAGGATTCGCCGCGGTCCTCGCACCCTGGACCCTCCGGAATGCGCTCGTCCTCCGGGCCTTCGTGCCCGTGCAGAGCAACGGCGCGTTAGTGTTCTGGGCGGGCAACAATCCCCACGCGGACGGAGGGCTGGTGTGGCCCACCTCCAGGACGTGGACCGGGCCCAAGCCCCCGGACGACGGCCGCTACGGCTGGCGGGACCTGACCGTGGCACAGGAAAACGCCGTCTACTTCCGGGAAGCCCTCCGGTGGATCCGGGAAAACCCGGGAGACTACCTCCGGCTCCTGGGGAAGAAGCTCGCCCGGCTCTACGGCTTCACCCGGGCGACGGACGGAACTGCCCTGGACGCTCCCGTGGCCGCGCAGGCTTTCCAGCTGGGTCTGTACGGTTTTGCCGCAGCAGGCGCTTGCCTGCCCGCGGCCCGCAGGGGCCCGGCGCCGCTCCTCTTTCTCCTCTTCGCTTTCACCAACGCCACGGCTCTCGTCTTCAGCGGGGCCTCGCGCTACGCCCTGCCTATGGTCCCCAGCCTCGTCCTCTGGGCCGCGCTCGCCGTGCGGGAGGTGCACCGCTTCGCCTTCGGGAGGGCCTGATGCTGGGGTTGCCTGCGGAAGCGCTGGTGGCTGTGTTCGGAGGGCTGTACGCGGTGCTCGCGGTTCTCAACCCCAGAGGGGCCCTCTACCTGATTCCCCCGGCGGCCGCCCTGGGGCCGGAGCTCCCCCTGGGCCGCCTACAGGTCCGCCCCGAGGACCTCATGATGGTGGTCCTGGCAGCCGGTTGGGCCGTGCACCGCGCCGGCACCCCCCGAACTCCTACCCCGCTGGACCGTCCCCTCGTTTCGTACGCCGCCGTCGGAGTGCTGGCGACGTTATGGGGAGCCCTCCTAGGGACTGCCGACCTGTGGTCTACGCACCCCTGGACCGGGGCCGGCCTTCACGCGCTGAAGCGCCTCGAGCTCGTCCTCCTCTTCTTCATCTTGACGGACTCCGTGCAGTCCGTGGAGCACGCCCGGACGCTGGCAAACGTGTTCCTCGCCTCCCTGGCGGGACTCAGCGCCTACTCCCTGGCTCGCTTCCAGGAATCCGAGGCACTCGCCCTGGGGCCCGCCGGGGCGCCGGTCCACGAGCCGGGTCTGGCCGCTATGCTCACCGCAGGGCTGTGCCTGGGCTTCCTGGTAGGTTCCCGCCGGCCCGCAACCTCCTTCGCGTCCGGTGGCCTCCTGCTCGCATCCCTGTACGCGCTGCCCTACAGCCTCGGCCGGAACTTCATGTTCGCCACCGCGGCCATGCTCTTGGTGGTGGGCTTCTCGCGGAAGCGCGGCATCCTGCTGCTCCTGCCCATCTTTCTAGCGCTCGCGCCGTATGTCTTCCCGCCTCACGTGGTGGCCCGCATCGAGAGCATGCGACTTGCTTTCGTCGAGGTCGAGTACAGCGAGGTGTTCGGCGCCGGGGTGAATCTGCGGCAGCGGATTGAGCCGAGCCTGTTCTACGTGTCCCGCAGTCTGCCGGAGTCGCCTCTCCTCGGCTGGGGATTGGCCAGCGTCTCCCTGGGCAGCATCGACAACGAGTACGCGCTGCAGCTCGTGACCACGGGTCTGTTGGGGTTTCTCGTGTTCCTGTGGCTGATTGTGACCCTCGTGCGCATGCTCCAGCAGATTGTCCGGGCCGCCGAGGCCAGCGGCTCGTCTGCCTTTCCCCTGGCGGCAGGCCTGCAGTACTGCCTCCTGGGCTACGGCCTGTACAGCCTGTTCAGCCCGTCTATCTCGGCAGCCCGTGCGGGGGCCTTTTTCTTCCTCCTCGTGGGACTGGCCGCCGTACTGTTCCGCTGCGTAAGCGAGTCCTCTCCGGAGGCGCCTGTGGTCCGCAAAGTTCTCGGACAGCCGGAGTTCGACCCTCGGAGGCTCGACGGAATATGGAGCTCTGCGTCGTAGGAGCAGGCTACGTGGGATTAACCTTCGCGGCCGGTCTCAGCCGCCTGGGTCACCGGGTGACCTGCGTGGAAAAGGACCCGGCCAAGCTGCACGCCCTACGGCACGGGCGAGTCCCCTTCCACGAACCGGGGCTGGCGGAGCTCGTCCGGGAAGCCCGCGAGGGAGGGCTCCTCAGGTTCACCGACGACCTGGCCGGCGCTGCACCCACGGCGTCGGTGGTGTTCTGCGCCGTGGGCACACCACCGAAGCCCAACGGCGAAGCGGACACCTCCGCGGTGGAGGAGGTCGTGGAGGCGGCCCGCCGCCTCGGCAGCGGGCGTCTTTTCGTGATCAAGAGTACCGTCCCCGTAGGTACCACCGACCGGGTCTCCCGGCGGCTTCCCGGCCCCGTGGTCTACAACCCCGAGTTCCTCCGCGAGGGCTCCGCGGTGGAAGACTTCTTCCACCCCTACCGCGTCGTCATCGGGACCCGAACACCCGCGGCAGCAGCCGTCCTCGAGGCCCTGTACCGTCCCCTTGGGGCACCCGTGGTGCGGACTGACCCCCCGACCGCGGAGATGATCAAATACGCCTCCAATGCCTTCCTCGCCACGAAGGTTTCCTTCATCAACGAGATCGCCCACATCTGCGAGTACGTCGGGGCCGACGTCTCCAGGGTGGCGGAGGGCATGGGGCTGGACCCTCGCATCGGGCCACACTTCCTGCGGCCCGGGATCGGCTTCGGCGGCTCGTGCCTACCCAAGGACCTCCGCGCCCTCCTGGAGACGGCCCGCGAGTACCTGCTTGAGCCTGCGCTGCTGCAGGCTGTCTTGCGCGTGAACGAGGCCCAGCGTCGGCGCTTCGTGGACCGCCTGGAGGTCCTGCTGGAAGGGCTGGCCGACAAGACCGTGGCGGTCCTCGGACTGGCCTTCAAGGCGGGCACGGACGACGTCCGGGAGTCTCCCGCCCTGGCCGTGGCCGAGCGCCTCTTGGCCAGAGGCGCACAGGTGCGCGCGCACGACCCCGCAGCCCTGGAGGCGGCCGCCCGCGTACTGCCGGCGCTCAGCTATTTTGCGGAGCCCTACGAGGCCGTCACGGGGGCCGACGCCGTGCTCCTGCTCACGGACTGGCCCGAGTACCGTGAGCTGGACTGGCGGGAGGTCCGGCGGCGGGTGCGGCGTCCCTTGGTAGTGGACGGACGGTCCACGGGGATAGCGCCGCGGTTGGCCGCCGCAGGCTTTCAGGTGGTGGAGCCGGGCAGCCCGGTCCGCGGTCGGGCTCCTCGAGCGGAGGACTCAGAATGGCTTACTTAGTTACGGGTGGGGCAGGCTTCATCGGATCGCACGTGGTGGAGGCTCTGCGCGCCCGCGGGGAGCAAGTCCGGGTGTTGGACAACCTGGCCACGGGGAGCCTCCGCAACCTGGAAGAGGCCCTCCATCTTCCGCCCGACTCCATCCAGGTTATCCGGCCTGCAGAGCCGGTGGAGGTGGCGGAGGGGTGCGAGTTCGTCCTCGGCGACATCCGCGACCTCGAGGTCCTCCGGCGGGTCTGCCAGGGGATTCACTGCGTGATCCACGAGGCGGCCCTCCGCGCCGTGCCCAGGTCGGTCGCAGATCCCCTCTCCACCAACGACGTGAACGTGACGGGCACTCTGAGGTTGCTGGTGGCGGCCCGCGAGGCAGGGGTGCGGCGGGTGGTCTTCGCCTCCAGCTCCTCGGTGTACGGGGCCTCCCTGGAAGTCCCGAAAGTAGAGACCATGACGCCGGCTCCGGTCTCCCCGTACGCCGTCAGCAAGCTCGCGGGCGAGCACTACTGCCGGGTGTTCTACGAGCTCTACGGGCTCGAGACCGTGAGCCTGCGGTACTTCAACGTGTACGGACCCCGGCAGGACCCGACCTCGGAGTACGCCGCGGTGATCCCCAAGTTCATCGCCCTGGCCCTGGAAGGCAAGCCCCTGGAGGTCCACGGCGACGGACAGCAGTCCCGCGACTTCACCTACATCGAGGACGCGGTACAGGCCACGTTACTGGCGGCCACGGCACCGGACGTGGGAGGTGCCGTGCTGAATGTGGGGGCGGGAAGCACCCACTCCGTCCTCGACCTCGTGCGGACGCTTGAGGCGATCCTCGGTCGGCACCTGGAGGTCCGGCATACCCCGCCCCGGCCGGGCGACGTGCGGATCACCCTGGCGGACATCGCATCCGCCCGAAGGCGGCTGGGCTACGAGCCCCGCGTATCCTTCGAGGAAGGACTGACGTCCATGGTGTATTTCTCCTTAGCGGCTCACGACCAAACACGTGTAGTTCACTCAAGGAGACTCTCATAATGGCATTTTTGGTGAGCGTTATAATGCCTGCGTATAATGCTGCCCAGTGGATTGCTGACGCGATTCGCTCCGTGCTGTCCCAGACATACTCCAATGTCGAACTAATCGTAATTGATGACGGCTCCACGGACGGGACTGCCGATATCGTGTGCCACTTCGGTCCCACCGTGCGCCTTTGCCAACAACCTCACCGTGGCGTTGCAGCAGCCCGCAATGCGGGCCTCTCCCTCGCCTCTGGCGAGCTCATTGCTCAGCTCGACGCAGACGATTTCTGGCTCCCCTCCCTGCTTGAGACTCTCGTCCCCTACTTCTCGGACCCCCGTATCGGAGTTGTCTCCGCTAACATCTTTTCTTGGGACGGTACCCGGGCCCTCCCTCCTCTCCCAGCCGACTCCCCGCCCTCCGCCACTCTTCTCTCTGGGCAGGATGTCTGGCACTCTCTTCTCTTGCGGCAAGACTTCTTCATCCCTAATAGTGCCACCCTCGTGCGCCGCTCTCTGCTTAATCAAGCTGGCCAATACGATGAACACCTCTCCCGCGCTGAGGACTTTGACCTCTGGCTCCGGATCGCTCAGCTAAATACCTACTTTGTCTTCGTACATGAACCACTCGCCATTTACCGCCGCCGCCCAGATAGCCTCACTTCCGACCTCGGGGCGCGCCTCGACTGTCACATGCGCATCCTGCAGAAGTGGCTGAGTGCACCAGGCCTCTCCCGGCACCAGCGGCGCATTTTATATCGCTATCGCCGCTGGCGTACGCGCGGCTACCGCACTGCCGCCGTGCAGCGCTTGCTTGCCGGTAACCTACCCGAAGCACAGCGCTACTTTTCAAACTCGTTACGCCATTCCTTCGACCTCGTCGCTGCTGTCGCACTGCTCATGGTCCGCGTCTCTCCATCCCTGGCAACTCACCTCATCCGTATCTTAAAGCGGAGGCTCCGCCATGCCTAGCGCCGCTGCTCCACACCGCCCATTCCTTGCAATTCGACAGGCCAATCATTGCCTACAACGCAGTGTCCGCGTTTCGCTGATACAAGCGGCGGGCCGCGGAGACGCTGGGGCGGGACTGGGACCCGACGGTGACCTGCTACCACTTCCCCAGGAGCACTGGGTCCACCTCTGGACGGTGAACGTCGTCGAGTCCCCCTTTGCGGCCCTGCGGCTGCGGACCGACGCCGCCAAGCGTTTCAAGCGCTGCGATCGGGCGCCGAACCTGCTCGCCAAGGTCTATGCGGGCGTGCGGTACTTGCATCGAATTCGAGGCTACCCAGGAGGTCGCGGCTTGATGCGAAATTCCACACCTCTTGGCGGAACCTCACGTGCGCGCTGCGAACCCTATCTGCGATTGGAGAAGCTATGGGAATACGGGTTTGACCTGCTCTTGATCGATGATCACGCTGGTATGTCCATGCATCTCGAGCCTGGCTGCAATCTGTTCCCTTTCATAAAGGACGAAAGATGGTACGCCAACCTCTATTGCACGCGAGGGAGCCAGTGATGCGGATCTGCTTCCTCTGCCAGGAATACCCGCCCGAAGTGAGAGGTGGTGGGATCGGGACGTACACCCACACCCTGGCCCGGGCCCTCGCCCGAGGCGGGCACCGGGTGCACGTGGTGGCCCGAGGGGTCGAGACCGTAGGGACCCGCGAAGAAGAAGGGGTGATGGTGCACCGCATCCGGCCGGCGCTCCCCGCTCCTCTTCGGGCCCTCGGACCGAAGAGCTTCGCCGAAGCGTGCTGGGTTGCGCGGGCCGCAGCCACAAAGGTCGCCGAGATCCTGGATCAGGAAGGGCTCGACGTCGTGCAGTCGCCCGAACATGGAGCCGAGGGGCTCAGCCTCTCACGCATTCCGGCCGCCCACGTGGTGCGGTTCCACACGCCGCTTTTCCTCGTCAACGAGGCATCCGGACGGCATCTCAGCTGGGGAGGTCGGATCGTCCACCTCATGGAGTGTGTAAGCGCCCGCCGGGCGACGCTTTGGACCTGTGCGAGCCGGGCCCTCGCTGAGCGGGTCACTCGGGCATTCGGGATCCCGCTCGGGCGCGTGCGGATCGTGCCGAACGCCACCGACCCCGACCTCTTCCGGCCGGCTGCCGCTTGGGAGCCCCGTCCTCCCACCGTCCTCCACGTGGGTAAGCTGGCACCCCTCAAGGGGGTGCTCGTGCTCGCGGAGGCCATCCCGCTCGTGCTCCGCTGCGTGCCGGAAGCCCGGTTCGTCCTGGTAGGGTCCGACCACGTGGTCCCGGGCCAAGGGTCCACGAAGGCTCGTATGGGGGAATCCCTGCGGCGTGCCGGTGCCCTGGAGGCCGTCACCTTCCTGGACCCGGTCCCGAGGTCCGACCTCGTGCGTCTCTACCAGGGGGCGGATGTGTGCGTGCTCCCGACCTTCTGGGACAACTTCCCGAACACGTGTCTAGAGGCCCTGAGCTGCGGGGTCCCCGTCGTGGCGAGTGCTGCCGGAGGACTCCCGGAGATCGTCACCCACGGGCGGGAAGGGCTGCTGGTTCCCCCGGGAGATCCGGCGCGTCTCGCGGAGGCCATTACCACACTCCTCCTGGACCCGGGCCGCCGGGCGGAGATGGCTCGGGCGGCCCGCGAGCGGGTATTGCAGGCGTACACCCCGGAGCGGGTGGTTACCCTCACCCTTCAGGTCTATGCGGAGGCGATCGAACGGTTCAGGGCCGGTCGAAGGAGGCGGGCCGCATGATCGAGGCACGACCTCTCCCTGAGGTCACGATCCGGGCCGAGGACCGGCCGCCGGGGCTGGTTGCGGGCCTCCGGGAGATCGTCGCCCACCGGGAGCTCTTGTGGGCCCTCGGGATGCGCGAAGTACGGGTGCGCTACAAGCAGTCGCTCCTCGGTGTCGCGTGGGCCGCTATCCAGCCCCTTACGATGATGTTCATCTTCACGATCGTGTTCGGCCGGTTCGCGCGCCTACCGAGCGAAGGGGTGCCGTACCCCGTGTTCTCCTACACGGCGCTTCTGCCCTGGAACTTCTTCTCCTCGGCGGTCTCCAGCGCCATCACGAGCGTGGCGGGAGGCGGGGCCCTCATCAAGAAGGTCTACTTCCCCCGGGCCGTGCTGCCGCTTTCGAGCATGCTCACGAGTGCCGTGGACTTCCTCGTCTCGGCCGGGGTATTCGGGCTCCTGCTCGTGTACTACGGCGTTCGCGTGGGCTGGCACGCACTCTACGTCGTCCCACTGCTAGCCCTCCAGCTCACCTTCATGGTCGGGGTCTCGCTCCTCCTGGGAGCGTTCAACGCCTACTACCGGGACGTACGGTACGTCCTCCCCATCGCCCTCCAGGTCTGGCTCTACGCCACGCCGGTGGTGTGGTCCATGACCCTGGTGCCGGCTCAGTACCGCACCCTCTACGCGGCCCTGAACCCCATGGCCGCGG
>Ga0079995_1097176_pt1 | contig 76774 bp, 81 predicted proteins | sample FaiFalFF_MnMetaG_2_FD_69198 | JGI IMG/M metagenome (GOLD analysis project Ga0079995, IMG submission 69198) | Freshwater microbial communities from Yellowstone National Park, Wyoming, USA - Fairy Falls C (FF_Mn_C) (SPADES assembly) (version 4) | ecosystem: Environmental > Aquatic > Freshwater >... | reverse complement strand
TACTGCATCGACGTCCTCAAGCAGACCAAGGCCATCCAGAGCGCCCTGGACCGCGTGAACGCCATGCTCCTGGACCGCCACCTCCACCACTGCGTCACCACCGCCATCCGGTCCGAGGACCCGCGGGAACGGGAACGGGTCATCGCGGAGCTGTTGGACGTCTTCCAGGCGGGAGGTGGGCCACGGTGAGCCGACGGCTGAGCCTGCCCGTGGAAGGCATGAGCTGCGCCTCCTGCGTGGCCAACGTGGAGGCCGCCCTGAAGGGCCTCCCAGGGGTGCGGGAGGTGCGGGTGAACCTGGCCACGGAGCAGGCCACGGTGGAGTACGACCCCACCCGGGTGACCCTACAGGACCTCCGCAAGGCGGTGGAGGAGATCGGGTACGGGCTTCGCACCGCCACCACGTACCTGCACGTCACCGGCATGAGCTGCGCTTCCTGTGTGGAGACCGTGCGCCGGGCTTTGGCCGAACTGCCCGGCGTGCTGGACGTCTCCGTGAACCTGAGCACGGAGACCGCCCGGGTGGACTACCTGCCCGGGACGGTGACCGTCCGCGAGATGCTGGCCGCGGTCCGGGACGTGGGGTACGGAGCGGAGGAGAAGCTGGAGGGCGGTGCGGCCCTGGACCGGGAGCAGGAAGCCCGGCGGCGGGAGATCCACCGGCAGGGGCGCAACCTCCTGGTGGCCACGCCCCTGGCTCTGCTGGTGATGCTGGGCACCTTCCAGCCGTACGGGGTCCTGTCCCGCCTGGTTCCCGAGTTCCTGCACAACAAGCTCTTGCTGTTCGCCCTCACCACGCCCCTGGTGGTGGGCCCGGGCGCTCAGTTCTTCGTGCACTCCTTCCGCGGCCTGCGCCGGGGCGCTACAGACATGAACCTCCTGTACGCCACGGGGATCGGGGCCGCGTACCTCATCGCGGTGGTGAACACCTTCTGGCCAGCCAGCGGCTTCGGCGGCCCGCAGGCCACCTTCTACGAAGCCGCGGCCCTGCTGACCTGGTTCATCCTCCTGGGGCGCTACCTGGAGGCGGTCACCCGGGGTCGGGCCTCGGAGGCCATCCGCCGCCTGATGCGCCTGCAGCCCCGCCGGGCCCGGGTCCTGCGGGACGACCGGGAGGTGGAGGTCTCCGTGGACGAGGTGGAGGTGGGGGACCTCCTGGTGGTCCGGCCCGGGGAACAGGTCCCGGTGGACGGGGTGGTGGTAGAAGGCTACTCCGCGGTGGATCAGTCCATGATCACCGGGGAGAGTATCCCCGTGGAGAAGAAGCCGGGGGACGAGGTCCTCGGCGGGACCCTCAACAAGACGGGGTCCTTCACCTTCCGGGCTACCCGGGTGGGGAGAGAGACGGCGCTGGCACAGATCATCCGCCTGGTGGAGGAGGCCCAGACCTCCAAAGCCCCCATCCAGAGGCTGGCGGACTTGGTGGCCGGCCGCTTCATCTTCTGGGTACACGTCCTGGCCCTGGCCACCTTTCTCTTCTGGTACTTCGTGGGATACGACCTGTGGTTCAGCCCCCAGACCCGCCTCATGCTGACACCCTACACCCTCTCGGGGGCCAGCGCGGTGGGGTTCGCGGTCCTGGTGTCCGTGGCGGTGCTGGTGATCTCCTGCCCCTGCGCGGTGGGGCTCGCGACCCCCGCGGCCATGATGGCGGGGACCGGGAAGGCTGCGGAATACGGGATCCTCTTCAAGGGCGCGGACGCGGTGGAGGCCGCTTCCAAGGTGCAGGTGGTGGTCTTCGACAAGACAGGCACCCTCACCAAGGGTTCGCCCTCCGTCACCGACGTGGTGGCCCAAGGGCTCCCGGAGGAGGAGGTGCTCCGGTGGGCGGCTGTGGCGGAGAAGCGGTCCGAACACCCTCTGGGAGAGGCCATCGTCCGGGCGGCCCAGGAAAGAGGCCTTTCGCCCGAGGACCCCGAGGAGTTCGAGGCCCTGCCCGGGAAGGGCGTGGCGGCCCGGCGACGAGGCCGCCAGGTGCTCCTCGGCAACCGCACCTTCATGGCGGAGCAAGGCATTTCCCTGGACGGGCTGGCACGGGCTGCCGAGGAGCTGGAAGCTCAGGGCAAGACCGCGATGTTCGTGGCGGTGGACGGACACGCGGTGGGAGTCGTGGCCGTGGCGGACACCCTCCGGGAGACCACGCCCGTGGCCGTGCGGGAGCTGCGGGCCATGGGGATCCGGGTGGCCATGCTCACCGGCGACAACCGCCGCACCGCGCAGGCCATCGCCACGCAGCTGGGGATGGACACGGTGCTGGCGGAGGTCCTGCCGGGTGACAAGGCCGCGGAGATCCAGCGGCTGCAGGCACAGGGGTACCGGGTGGCCATGGTGGGAGACGGTATCAACGACGCCCCGGCCCTGGCCCAGGCGGACGTGGGGATCGCCATGGGCGCGGGCACGGACGTGGCCAAGGAGACGGGGCACGTGGTGCTGGTGAAGGACGACTTGCTGGACGTGGTGGCGGCCATCCAGGTGGCCCGGGCCACCATGGGGCTGGTGAAGCAGAACCTGTTCTGGGCCTTCGCGTACAACACCGCGGCCATTCCCCTGGCCTTCGGAATTTTGTACCCCTTCGTCCACCAGATCGTGAGCCCGGAACTGGCCGCGGTCCTCATGGCCACCAGTTCCCTGTCGGTCACCTTGAACACCCAGCGCATGCGGCGCTACGTGCCTCCGGTGCGCCGACGGTACCGCGCCGAGGAGGTCCCGGCCCCACCCGGGGCTGCGGCTCCGGTCCCCGTGGGGAGGTGAAGAGGTTGCCTCAACACCCCTGGGATGGGAAAGCGTCCACGGTGGCGGCGGTCCTGTACCTCGGACTGTCCCTGCTGGCGGCTTTCGTCTTCGTGGCCCTCGCCGCCCTCAAGGGGGAGACTTCGTGGAGCGCCCGCCTCATCGGCGGGGTGTGGGTGTTCTTTCTCACCACCATCATCCTGATGCCCGTGGTGATCCCCTGGGTCCGGAAGCACGCGGAAGGGAGGTGATGTCGGTGGAGAAGGTGTACAAGGTCCCCAGGATGCACTGCAACGGCTGTGCGGCCACGGTGGAGCGGGCAGCCCGCAGCGTGCCCGGCGTCCGGTCCGTGCAGGTCGACCTCGCCCGCAAAGAGGTCCGGGTCGTCTTCGAGGAAGGCGCGGCCGACGAGGAACAGCTGAAGCGGGCTCTGGAGCAGGCCGGCTATCCCGTGGCGGCCTAGAGCCCCGGGGCAGGAGGGGTTTCGCACACGCCTCCATGGCGGAGCCGTCGGCGCGCGAAAGGTGGAAAGCCGCGGTGGGAGTGGGCGCCGCGGCGGTGAGCATCACCGTGCTCTTGGTGGCGGCGGCCCATTCCCTCCTGCTCCTGCGCGAGCCCCTGCACGGGGCTCTGCTGTCCGTCCCCCGGGGCCAGTGGGCCCTCGTCCTGGGTTCGTCGCTCCTGTTCCTCGCGTTCCTCGCCCTGCTGCCCGTGCGCCTGCGGCGGGACTGGCGTCCCCACGGGCTCTACACGGCCTTCGTGGTCTCCCTCTTCGCGGAGATGTTCGGGTTCCCGCTCACCGCGTACCTCTTCTCCTCCGCCCTGGGGTGGACGTGGTTCGAGCGTCAGTTCATGACCTACATGTACCGGCTGGGGATGCCGGTGGGGTCCCTGGTGACTCTGGCAGGGGTTTTGTTGGTGGTCCTGGGCTGGCGCGAGCTCCACCGGCACCGCGGGCAGCTGGTGACCACCGGGGTCTACCGGTCCCTGCGCCACCCGCAGTACGTGGGGCTCGTGCTGGTCACCGCAGGGTGGCTGATCCACTGGCCCACCCTCCCGGGTCTTGTGATGTGGCCTGTGTTGACCCTGGCGTATGTCCGCCAGGCAAAGCGGGAAGAGGCGGAGATGGTCCGCCGCTACGGGGCGGCGTACGAGGCCTACCGCCAGGCCACCCCTGGCTGGGTCCCGCGGTGCACGCGTGCCGGGGCGCCCCGCCCTTCCCTGAGCTGAGCCCGCGGCTTCAGGACACGAAGAGCTCGCCTCCCATCCTACCGCACCACCCACCTGCCCTTCATCCCGGCCTCGTAGTGCCCCGGGAGGTGGCAGCCCATCTCGAAGCTGCCCTTCTTCACGGGGGTAAAGCGCAGCACCACTTGTTCCCCGGGGGCCAGGGTGACCATCACCAGGTCCTTCCCCCTGCGCTCCACCATCTTCGCCTTCCCCGCCACCTGCACCGCGAGGCCCCGGAAATACGACCGGGCTTCCAGCTCCCTGTGCATCTTCTGTGGGTCCATCCCCGCCAGGTGCAGGTGTCCCAGGTCGTACACCATGAACTCGTGCTCCACCACGCCCCGGTTCACCAGCCGCACCTCCGCTGGACTGCCGGCCTTCAAGGTCACGGTGGACGGCACGAAGGCGAACTCCTTCATCCCGACCTCTACCCCCTGCCTGGCTGCTCCGGCCTGCGGCGTCCCCGCCGCCCCGGCCCAGATCACGAACAGCGCCGCCGTCAGCAAAGCCAGCTTCCTCACACGTGCACCTCCCTGGACCACCCCAAAAATCGCTGCGCGATTTTTGGGGACCCCGGTCCCGTGTGCCCAAAGGATTTTCGGGACCGCCTTCCAGCTCCAAGAACCGCCGTGGCTTTTTCCCAGGCACTCCGCCCCCTTCCTCCTAGCATGGCGATACGGGTGATGTGTGAACCAGCCCTCAGGGTTCCACCACGAGGGTCCCCCGCATCCCGGCCTCCCACCGGGTCATCATCCCCGGCCCCATCATGCCGGGGCCCATCATCCAACCCCAGCCCCAGAAGGTCATCCCGAGGACAGGGATCAGCAGCAGGACTCCCAGAACCGCCACGACCACCCACAGCACGTCCCGCCCGCTCATCTCCAACCTCCCTACAGCTCCTTCTCCCTTACGAAGGCCCCGTGCCAGCCGTGGTACCACACCTGGCCCGTGTACGCGTTCACACTCAGCATCCCCACGGGCCTTCCGCCCCGCAGCACATCGAAGGTGAAGTACCCGTAAAACTCCGTGCCCTCATCCGCAGTGGTGCCCGGGTAGGTCCGGGCCAGGAACTCCTGGGCCAGCTCCCGGGCGCGGTCCTGGGAGACGGGCGGGGCGCCCAGGGGACCTCCCATGTGCCCGTACTTGGTGTTCCACATCATGTTGGGGCCGGGTTCCGGGCGCACGAACCCGTTCCGCTCCACCAGAAGCTCCACGGCCCCTTTCCCGGTGCTCTTTTCCACCACCAAGACGTAGAAGTGGTTGGTGAACTCCATGACCTCTTTGGGGGCGAGGTCCTCGTAGCCCCAGTGGGTCAGTTGGTCGCGGACGAGCTCCGCGGCGGTGTCCACGGTGACGGGCGCCTCCGGGGACCAGGGCGCCGCAAGAACCCCGACGGCCAGCCCCAGGAGCATCAGGCCGACGCCCGCGAGCCCGTAGCCCTGCCGCACCCTGACACCTCCCGCTTCGTTTCCACTCTACGCCTAGGCCCGCACTCCCAGGGCAGGCCACCCCCCCGAGCCAGGGGCGGCTGCGTTTTTACCTCCGGAACTCGAACACCAGCACACGCTCCTCCACGCCCGCCAGGTTCCGGACCACCACGGCCAGCCAGGGCCCCCGTGAGCCCCCCTTGCGGCGTCTGTGAAAAATCCGTGAACGCCGACGCCGGCACGTGCGGGCTGACCTGTCACGCGTCCAGGGATGAGCCGGTTGCGAAGCCCCTCCGCCGCAGGTCCTCCAACAAGGCGGCGGCGTGTTCGGCATCCCGGGTCTCCACCAGGAGGGTGACCTCCGCTTCCCCGACGGGCACTTCCGGGGCCAGGCGGTCGTGCTCCACCGTCACCACGTTGGCGCCGTGGGCCGCCACCACGTCCAGCAGCCCACGGAGGCTCCCAGGGCGGTCCACGAGACGCGTCCGCAACCGGAGCAGGCGCCCCGTTTTCATCAGCCCCCGGTCCACCACCCGGACCAGGGTATTGAGGTCGACGTTCCCGCCGCTGACCACCGCCACCGTGCGCAGCCCGTGGAGGGCCACCTTGCCGTACACCAAGGCCGCCACCGCCGCGGCCCCGGCTCCCTCGGCCACCAGCTTGGACCGCTCCAGGAGCAAGACCATGGCGCCGGCCAGCTCGTCCTCCTCCACGGTCACCACGTCGTCCAGCCACCGCCGCAGCAGGCGTAGGACAGACTCCCGCGGGCTGTGTACCGCGAGGCCGTCCGCCAGGGTGCGGCCCACGGGCACAGCCACCGCCCGCCCCTCGTGCCACGACCGCCACACCGCGGGTGCCGCCGCAGCCTGGACGCCGACGACTTTTGCCCGGGGCTTCAGTGACTTCACCGCCACCGCCAGCCCCGACGCCAGACCCCCGCCGCCCACCGGCACTACCACCGCCTCCACCCCCGGGAGCTCCTCCACGATCTCCAGCCCCACGGTCCCCTGCCCCGCGATCACCGCGGGGTCGTCGAAGGCGTGGACCAGCACCGCACCGCCCCGCTCCTGCAGCTGTCGCGCGTACGCGTACGCCTCGTCGAAGTCCCCGCCGTGGAGGACCACCTCCGCCCCGTACCCTCGGGTGGACTCCACCTTCACCAGCGGCGCGCCTTCCGGCATGACCACCGTGGCGCGCACCCCCAGCTCCCGTGCCGCCAGGGCTACCCCCTGGGCGTGGTTGCCCGCGGAGGCGGCGACCACTCCGCGGCGCCGTTCTTCCGAGCTCAGCCTGCGAATCCGGTTGAAGGCCCCTCGTACCTTGAAGGACCCCGTACGTTGCAGGTTCTCCGCCTTCAGCCACAGCTCCACGCCGGCCATCTGCCCCAGGGCTTTCGCCCGGAGCAGGGGCGTCTCGTGCACGTGGGGCCGCAGGGCTGCTGCAGCCTCCTGGATCTCCCGGAGTGTGACCGCGTACTCCTCCAACCCACGCCCCCTACAGCCGCAGCAAGGACCACAGGGCCGCGTCCCCCACGCCCCGGGCCAAGACCGGGCCCCACACGCTGCCCGTGACGCGGCGGACCGCGAAGAACACCGCCCCGCTCACCAGGTGCCAGGCCACCACCTCACCGCGGGCACCGCCGTGCAGGACCAAGGTCCCGAGCTCCGAAAGCGCGAAGGCGGCAAGAGGGCTGCCCGGTACCACCGAGGGCAACAGCCCCCGCAGCCACAGCTCCTCCCCGGCTCCTGCCACGGTGCTCACCACCGTCCTCCAGGGCTCCCAGGGCTGCGGGTACAGGGGGATCCCCTGTGCAGAAAAGCCCGCGTGCACGAGCCAGACCGCCGCGGCCGCGAAAGCCGCGGAGCCCGCCACGCTGGCCGGGTGACGCGCCCGGACCAACCCGGCCTTCCCCCAGTCCGGGCACACCGCCAGGGTAGCCGCCGCCAGCAGCAACCCGGTGAGAAGGGGCCCCAGGCCACCGAGCCTGGCTACCGCCACCGCGAGCCCGGGGACCACCAGCGCCACCACGAGTTCCCGCCGCAGCCAGGGGAGGACGGAGGGGACACACAACAGCCCCAGGGCGGCAGCGGCCGCCCACACCCACAGGTCGCCCCACCGCGCGTACAGGGTCAGGTCGGAGCGGGGCTCGATCCACCCTGCCACCCAGCCCTGGGTGGTCTGGGGCAGGTGGACCCGCAGGCGGCCGGTGCGGTCCACGATCCCGGAGATCCCGATGCTGGCAGCCCGCACCACGTCCCGACCCAGCTCCACTGCCCGTACCACAGCAAAACTCAGGTGTTGGACCGGGCCTGCGGACCTGCCGAACCAGCCTTCCTCCGTGGAGTGGACCAGGTAGCGGGCACCCCCCAGGACCAGGGCCCTGGCGGAGGCCGGGTACACCACCTCGTAGCACAACAGGACCCCTGCGGGTCCCTGCGGCGCCGGCACAGGGCTGTAGCCGGGGCCGGGATCCGCCCACCACTCTCCGAGGGGCACCAAGCGGGCTTTATCGTGCCGGCCCAGCACCCTGCCGTCCTGCACCACCAGGGCGGAGTTGCGGCGCCCGTCGATTTCGCCCGTGGCCAGGAGAGCCACCCCGGCAGGCACCGCGGACCGGACCCACGGGTCCAAGGACCCGCCCCGCAGCAGGGGGGTGGGCCAGTAGTGCTCCGGCCACACCACCAGCTTCGCGCCGGCCCGCACCGCCTCTCGGGTGAGGGCCAGGAGGACCTCCTGGGTCTTCGGGGCGTGGTCTGCGTCCAGCTTCAGGCGCTGCGGCAGGTTCGGCTGGAGTGCGGCCACGGGCAGCACCGCCTGGGGCGCAGGGGAGTCCAGCCTCCCGGTCCCCCAGAGCCAAGCCAGGGCCACCGCCACCAGAGGTACCACGCCCAGGGGCCGCCTGCGCCACAGCAAAGCCAGCCCGGCGTTGGCCGCCACCACCGCCGCGGATACCAGGTACACACCGCCCAGGGAGGCAAGCTGCAGGACGGGCAGGTTGGTCCACTGGGAATAGCCCAGGAGGCCCCACGGGAAAGACGCCGAGCCTAGGGTCCGCAACCACTCCACCACCACCCACGCCAGGCACGCGGTCACGACGAACTGCCCGTCGCCTCCGCGGGAAGAGGCCGCGAACAGGGCTCCGAAGGCGGCGGAGTACGCCGCACTGACCAGCACCACCACCGCGTACGCGGGGGGCCCGAAGACCAAAAGCCACGTGAGCAAAAGACCGTAGAAGGCCAGGCCGAAGGTGAACCCGGTGCCCGCGGCCACCCCCGGAGGCTTTTCCCGCAGGGCAAGGAGCAGCGGCACCAGGGCGACCCACGCCAAGGGCCACCAACCGGGGTGGGGGAAGCTGAGGGCCAGGAGGAACCCGGAGAACAGGGCCGGGGCGTGCCCCGCCACGAGTCTGTCCTGGAAGGGCCGCGGCCGCAAAAGCGGACTGGGGCCCCCAACCATCGCCGTAGGAGGGGGGCTCCGACGCGGGCCGGCCAGACCGACGTTTGGCCTCTGCACGAGGCCACTGTAGCACGTCTCCGCACCCGGCCGGCCAGCAAGGGGCGGTGGTGCGGGCCCGAGAAACACCGAGCTACCCGTGTATGCGATCATGCGTTCGCTTGACTGGAATTTCAAGTGACTTCACGATGGAATGCGATATTACGGTACTCTGTGTTCTGGCGTTTTCCAGGACCACCTTTCATCCGGGAGCGCTTCTTCGCGCGGGGCGACCTCAAGTACGTGATCCTCGACCTGCTCAGGGACCGCCCCATGCACGGGTACGAAGTCCTGCGGGCCCTCCAGGACCGGTTCGGCGGCTTCTACGCCCCCAGCCCCGGAGCTGTCTACCCCACCCTGCAGATGCTGGAGGACATGGGCTACCTCACCTCTACGCAGCAGGAGGGCAAGCGGGTGTACGCCCTCACGGAGGAAGGGCGCGCGTTCCTCGAACGGGGGCAGGCCACCCTCAAGGAGGTGGAGGAGCGGTTCGGCGACTGGCGCTGCCTGTGGGCGGCGGTGTACCGCGAGCTGTGGGACCTGGGGCTGTCTCTCCGGCGGGCCGGGCCCTGGCGGCGTCCGCAGCGGGAGCAGCTGGCCAGGATCCGCGAGGTGCTGGCCCGCGCCCGGGAAGAGGTGGAAGCCATCCTCCGAGAGGAGCAGCCGTGATCCGGGTGGAGTTCTTCCACGACGTGTTGTGCGCGTGGTGCTACGCGTTGTCTCCCCGCGTCCGGCGCCTCGTGGAGGAGCACCCGGACGTGGTGGTGGAGCATCGGTGCTTCGCCCTGGCCCCGACCCCGGACGCCATCGTGGCCATCTTCGGGTCCAAGGAGGCGGGGAAGGCGGAGATCCTGGAGCACTGGCGGGCCGCCAACCGGAACGACGACCAGCACCGGATCCGCGCGGACCTCATGGCGACCCGGCCTTTCGACTACCCGTGGTCCATGCCCGGGCTGAAGGCCTGCAAGGCCGCGGAAGTCCAAGGCGGACACCCCGCCCACGGGGACATGTTCGACCGCGTCCAGCGGGCACACCTCACGGAGTGCCGCAACATCGCAGACTTCGACGTCCTGCGGGAGTGCGCCAAGGACGTGGGGCTGGACGTGTCCCGGTGGGAACGGGACTACCACAGCCCGGAGGTGCAGGAGCTGGTGGAGCGCGACTTGGCTCGGGCGCGGATCTACGGGATCACGGGGGTCCCCACCCTGGTGGCGGAAGGCCGGCACACCCTCGTGGGAGCCCAGCCGTACCACCGGCTGGTGCGCTGGCTGGAGGAGGTGCGCGCCCGTGCGTGACGCGTGGGCGGACCTCCTCCAGGGCGGCGGGCCCCGGTACCTCGTCCTCGCCACGTACCGGCGCAACGGACAGGAGGTCCGCACGCCCGTCTGGTGTGCGGTGATGGACGGAAAGCTGGTAGTCCGTACGGGGTCCCGAACGGGCAAGGCGAAGCGCATCCGCGCCCAGCCCCGGGTGCGGGTGGCAGTCAGCGACGCGCGCGGCCGGCCTCTGGGCCCCTGGAAGGACGCCACCGCCCGTCGCCTGTCCGACCCCGAGTTGTGCCGCCGCGCGGAAGAAGCCCTGGCCACCAAGTACGGGATCGCATTCCGGCTGGTGAGCCTCCTGAACCGGCTCGGCCGGCGGCGCCTTGGGGCTCCGGTGTACTACGAGCTCCACCTGGTCTCCGCGGACGTGCGGCGCTGGGAGGAAGAGGCCGCCCCGGTGTGCGACTGGACCACGGGCCGGTGCGGTCCACCGGAGGAGGGACGCCCGTGAAGCGCCCGCACGTGCGGCCAGACGGAACAACGCCATTCCGAAACCCTGAGGAGGTGAAGGGAGCATGTCCGAGCGCGGGTTGCCGCACCCGGCCCCGTCCGTCTGGCGGGGCTGGGCTCTGAGCCTGCTCAGCTCCGCTGTGGCCAACGAGCTCCTCCGGCTTGCGGCCACATCCGCCTTCCCGGTGACGTCCTTCGAGCCCCTCACGCGACCCGCGGTGTTCCTCTGGACGGCGGTGGGGGCCACGGGCGCCGCCGTGGTGTTCGCTGCGCTGCGGCGGTACGCGGCGCGGCCCGCCCACACCTTCCGTCAGGTCGCCCTGGTGGTGTTGGTGCTCTCGTGGATCCCCGACCTCCTGCTCCTCGCAAGCCCGCCGCCCCAGCTGTCGCCGGTGCCCCCGCACGCGCCGTGGATCTTGGCGGTCCTCCACGTCCCTCCGTGGCTCGCTTCCACGTGGTTCCTCACGGGAGGCGTGCTTCCCCGCAGCGGCGAAGGCTGAGGTCTCCGCTGTGGCACAGCCGATCAAGAAGGCACCTTGGCGTCCCCGACGCCACCGGCTCGCTGGGACGCGGAGCGGTGCTGACCGCGCCCACCCCGCCCGCGAGGGTGCCCCGGCCCGTTTCGCAGGCCACCCGTGGCGCCGGCTGCTCCGGGGGAGTGGTCTTCGCCTGTTGGAGATTGGCTGCGGGACCGCCGAGGACGCCGGGCTGTGGCTGCACAAGGGCGTGCACGAGTACGTGGGCGTGGACCTGGATGAGACAGCCATCGCCCAGGCGCGCAGCCGCTTGCCGGACGTGACGTTCCTGTGCGCCGATGCCGCGCGTTTGCCTTCCGTGTACGCAGGCTATTTCGACATTGTCTTGATCCGCCGCCCCGACCTGTTCGCCCGGCCGCGGAACTGGCAGCAGGTGTTCGGTGTCCTGCCCGCACTGCTCCGGCCCGGTGGCCGCGTGCTGGTTGTGCTGATCGGGCAGGGGGAGACAATGGTCGCCCGGCGCTGGCTGGAGGGGAGTGGCCTCCCGGTGACGGCACAGGCCTGGCAGCCTGAGGCGGAAGCAGGGCATGTGCTGGTGGCGGAGAAAACCGGCACATTGGAGATGCCGGCCAGGAGGTGCTATGACCAAGGTTGAGGTCACCTACTTCACCGACCCCTACTGCTCCTGGTGCTGGGCCACGGAGCCCGTGCTGTACCGTCTGCGGGAGACGTACCGGGACCAGGTGCACATCCGCTACGTGATGGGAGGCCTGGTTCGCGACATGGCCGAGTTCTACGACAGCCTGAACGACATCCGCACCACCGCCGAGGTGGCCCCGCACTGGCGTATGGTGAGCGAACGGTCCGGCCAGCCCATCGACGAGCGGCTCATGGAGGACATCACGGACCCGCACTTCTCCACCTGGCCGGCCTGCCGGGCCGTCAAGGCTGCCTTCCTCCAGGGCGAGGACGTCGGAGAGCGTTACCTCCGGCGGATGCGGCGCGCGGCCCTCACCGAGCGCAGAATCATCTCCCTGCCAGAGGTATACGTGGCCCTGGCCCAAGAAGTCCCCGGGCTGGACCTCCCACGCATGCAAGCGGACCTGGCGAGCGGCGCCGCGGAAGCCGCCTTCCAGGAGGACTTGGCGGAGTGCCGCAGATACGGGGTCACCGGGTTCCCCACGTTCCTCTTCCGCCGCGAAAGCCCGGTGAGCCTCCCCGGCGCAGACCGCCCTGTCCTGGTCGTGGGCCACCGGTCTTTTGCCACCTTCCGCCAGGTGCTCCACCAGCTGGCACCGGACCTGGAAGAGCACCCGGCCCGAGACGTCCCCACGGTGCTGTCCGCGTACGGTCCGCTGACCACCCGGGAGCTGGCGGAGGTGTACCGACAGCCCTTGGAGGCAATGCGGCAGCATCTGCTCGCCCTGGCCGCAGAGGGACGGGTGCAAAAGCGACCCGTCCGGGGTGGAGAGTTCTGGGCCACGTGACGTCCTCCCCACCCGGCCCCAACGCCTGAGGGCATCACGCCGGAACCCGCCCCTCAGCTCACCCCCGCGGCTTGCGCGCCCGAAAGATCACAGACCGCGCCACGGAGGGCTGTCGCTCGGGAGGGATCAGCCGGCGCATGAGGGAGATCAGCTCCGCGGTGAACAGCGGGTATTGCTCCCACTCGTCCACCCCGAACGGCAACTCTTCGCCGCGCTCCACGTCCACGAACCCGACCTTGTGCAGCTTGTTGACGAAGACACGCTCCGTCAAAGCGCCCGAGAGTCAACCCGCCCACGCCGCAGGGCTCGTCATCACCTCCCCCGGCAGGTCCTCGTCCACCACGACGTCCGCCACCACCATCCGGCCGCCTGGCTTCAGGATCCGGTAGACCTCCGCGAAGACTCGAGACTTGCGGGGCGACAGGTTGATCACACCATTGCTCAACGCGACGTCCACACTCCCCGCGGGCAGCGGGATCGCTTCGATCTCCCCCAGCACCCACTCCACGTTGGCGACCCCGGCTTCCCGTGCGTGCTGCGCGGCCACCTCCAGCATCTCGGGCAGCATATCCAGGCCGATGGCCCTGCCCTGGGGCGCCACCTCCTGCGCCGCGAGGATCGTGTCAATGCCCCCGCCGCAGCCGAGGTCGGCCACGGTCTCCCCCGGCTGCAGCCGCGCCGCCTGGACTGGGTTCCCCACGCCCAGAGCCTGCTCGATGGCGCCCCGAGGAAGCCGCGCGAGCTGTCCGGGGCTGTACAAACGCTCCGCCGCCCGAGATCCCGCACCCACCACGTTCCGGTAGGCCTCCCGGACCAGATCCTTGACGGCTTCCTGGTCCAGAAGGTCTTGAGGCCGCTGCGGGGCGTGCAGATGCTGATTCATCTTTCCCCTCCCAGCTCGCGGATGAACGCCTCGAGTCTGGCCCGGGTCTCCCCCGGCAGCGGGGAGGCAGCTCCCGACCGCCGGAGCATGGCCCGCAGGTGGCGGGCGAACTCCAGCTCGCCGCAGCAGTGCCGGCACAGCCGCAGGTGCCCTTCCAGTTCCTCCTCCTCCAGCCGGCCCAGGTTGCGGTCCAGGTATGCCCACAGGCGTGCCACGGCCTCTCTGCAGCGGATCACGGCCTCACCCGCCCTTCCGCGATGAGGTGGTGGCTCACCGCGTACTCCCACAGCTCCCGCTCGAGTTGCTTGCGCCCCCGGTGGAGCCAGCTCAGGACGGTCCCCACAGGCCTCCCGCTCATCTCGCCGATCTCCTTAGCCGTGAACCCGTAGACGTACGCCAGGATCACCGCTACCCGGTGCTGGGGGAGTAATCTCCCGAGCACCTCCAGGATCCGTGTGTCGTCGAACAGGTCGAGGAAGTCCAGGTGCAGCCGGTCGGAGTACGGGAACGGGTCCTCCTCCGCGATCTTGTCGAACAGGTCGAACTCCTCGTCCACCGACCAGTGGAGGGCGTCGGTCGTCCCGATCCGGATCCGGTCGTAGAAGGCGCTCGTGAGAACCCGGGTGAGCCACCTGCGGGGGTGTCCGCGGTCCCTGAGGCTCCCGAACGCCCGGAAGGCTCGCAGCAGCGCGTCCTGCAGGAGGTCCTCCGCGGCCGTTCGGTTTCCACACAGACGGATGGCCACACCGTAGAGGTAGTCCAGGTGCGGCCGGACGCACTCCTCATAGCCCAGGGAAGGCCCCGCCGCCTCCGCCATCTCCCTCTCCGGCTCCCCGCCTCGCCTCGCCCGGATGGCCCGCGGATGCCGCCTTTCTGCACACCGACCGAAGTTCCGGCAAAAACAAGCCTCCGCCCATTTACGGTTCCAGGTTCACCGTCACCGGGACCGCATTCCGCAGGATGTCCAGCACCGGGGAAGTCTTCTGGACGTACTCGCACAGGGCGACGATCTCCTCCCTGGGCGCGTCGGCCTTCACACGGTACGCCACCCGGATTCCCTGGTACCCAGGACGCACCCGGTCGGACAAGCCCAGGAAGCCGTGGAGGTCGACGTCCCCGTCCAGCGTGAACTCCAGGCTCTCCACCCGGATGCCGCGGGCGGCGGCGTTGTACACGAAGCCCACCGCCAAGCAGGACGCCAGAGCGTGGAGCACTGTTTCCACCGCGTTGGGGGCCGCGTTCGTGCCCAGCAGCACCGGCGGCTCGTCGCCCTCCAGGACGAAGGGCCTGGTACGTGAGGTGTCCTCCTGCCCGGCCCCGTAGAAGCCCTGGACCCTGGTCCGGCACCGGCCGCCGCCCACCCACTCGCTGGTGGCCCGAAAGATGAACCGGGCCAGGCCCGGATCCGCCTTGATGGCCTCCACAGTCTGCACCAGTTGCCCCACGTTCACTCCGTTCAAACTGTTCACGGCCGTCCCCCCTTTCCGTAGGGTGCAACGTTCTACAGGCAAAGACGACCCCGCCCCTCCCGTTTATTGCGCGGCCTCCAGGGTCGGCCGGCATCCCCGTTCCCCGTGGACCCCAAAACAATACACCGTCCTGTGGCATCCTGGGGAGCGTGTCCCGGAAAAATCCCTCCAGCGGAGGGGGCCGGGTCCCCAAAAATCGCGCAGCGATTTTTGGGGTAGTCTAGAGGGGGCGACGGACACCCGCGGTCCCGCCGCCCGGGAGGCCAGATGCAGGACGGGCCCTTCCACCGGGCAGAGCCCGCGGCGAGACGGACGCCGACCCCCTCGGACCGGCCTGCGGACGCGGCCATGCTGGAGGCCGCTCGGGAGGTCCTCGCGGGGCGGCCGCGGGGGTCCTGGTTCGCGCGCCTGTGGCCGTTCTTGGGGCCCGCCTTCGTGGCCTCGGTGGCGTACATGGACCCGGGGAACTACGCCACCAACATCCAGAGCGGCGCCAAATACGGCTACCTGCTCCTGTGGGTGGTCCTGGCCAGCAACCTCATCGCCATGCTCGTCCAGGCCCTCTCCGCAAAGCTCGGCACGCCACAGGGTCCAACCTGGCGGAGGTATGCCGGGACCGGTTCCCGGCACCTGTGGTGTGGTTCCTGTGGGTGGTCTCCGAACTGGTCGCCATGGCCACGGACTTGGCCGAGTTCCTTGGAGCCGCCCTGGGCTTCCACCTCCTCTTCGGGATCCCCCTCTTCCCCGCGGGCTTGTTGACCGCCGCGGTGACCTTCGCCATCCTCGGCCTCCAACGGTACGGCTACCGGCCCGTGGAGGCCGTGATCGGTGCCCTCGTCGGGGTCATCGCGGTAGCGTACCTGGTGGAGACGCTGCTGGAAAGCCCGGACTGGGCCGAGCTGGCCCGCGCCGCGGTCACACCTCGCCTCACGGACGCGGAGAGCGTCCTCCTGGCGACGGGGATCCTGGGCGCCACCGTCATGCCCCACGTGATTTTCCTCCACTCCGCCCTCGTCCAGCACCGCATCCCCGCCCTCAGCGTGGAGCAGGCGAAGCGGCTGTTCCATCTGGAAGTGGTGGACGTGGTCCTGGCCATGGGCGTGGCGGGGCTCATCAACGCAGCCATGGTGGTCATGGCAGCGTCCACCTTTTACCGGGCAGGGCTCTCCCACGTCGCCAGCATCGAGGAAGCGTACCGGACCCTCCAGCCCCTCCTGGGCGACTTGGCGGGGGTGATGTTCGCGGTGTCCTTGCTCGCTTCGGGACTCTCCTCTTCCACCGTAGGGACCATGGCGGGGCAGGTGGTGATGCAGGGGTACCTGCGACGCCACGTCCCCCTCTGGCTACGGCGCCTGGTCACCATGGCCCCTGCCCTTCTCGTCATCGGGCTGGGCTTCGATCCCACGTGGACCCTGGTCCTGAGCCAGGTCGTCCTGAGCTTCGGAATCCCCTTCGCCCTGGTGCCCCTCATCCGGTTTACGGGCGACCGGCGCCTCATGGGGGAGCTGGCAAACCACCCCCTGACGTCCCTTTTGGCGTGGGCGGTGACGGTGCTCATCGTGGCCCTGAACGGTTACCTGCTGTGGCGGAGCTTCTCGGGGGGCCTCGTACCGTGACGCGCGCTGCGCCCGTCCGTCACCTCCTCGTCGCCCTCGACGGCTCCCGCCTGTCCGAGACCAGCCTGTCCGTGGCGCGCCTGTTGGCCCACACCCTCCCGGCGCGTCTGACCCTCCTCCACGTCCTGGAGGTGCGGGCACCCCAAAGGGTGCACGGCGAGCCTCACCTGCGGACCGCGGAGGAAGCCCGCCGGTACCTGGAGGAGCTGGCAACCCGGCTGCGGGGAGAGGGGCTCACGGTGGAGGCCCGGGTGGGGGAGGCTCCGGCAGCAGGACCGCACCCGGAGAGATCCCCTGGCAGTCCGCAAAAATCACTGCGCGATCTTTGGGGGGGCTTGGACGTGGCGGCTTCCATTGCTGCGGAAGCCAGCGAGCTCGGTGCGGACGTGGTGGTGCTTGCCGCCCACGGCTGGGGCGGGCTCCGAGCGCGGATCCTGGGCCACGTCCCGCAACAGGTCCTGGTGCGTAGCACCCGGCCCGTGCTCCTGGTTCCCGTCCCGGGCCGGTTCTCCGGGCACATCCGCACTGTGCTGGTGCCCGTAGACCCTCAGGGAGAGGCCCGGGCGGCCCTCCCGTGGGCGGAGGAGATCGCCGCGGGCAGCGGGGCGCGGGTGCATCTGGTGACGGTGGTCCCCACGCCCGCCACGGTCCCACCGGAGGACGCCGCCTCCGCGGTGTTCCTCCCGCAAGCCACGGGTGCGGTGCTGGAGCTGGCGTCCGAAGCCGCTCGGGAGGCCCTTCACCAGCTGCAGGCCTCCTTACGGGAGCAGGGGAGCAGCCGTCTCCGCGCGCGTAGACGTTTCGGCCATGGGCAGGCCTCGCCCCACGGAGGCTCTGCCGGCCTTCGCTTGACGGCTCACGGCCCGTGCCGTAGGCTGGGGTTGCGCGGTACGCGGGCGATGGGGCTCGCCCTTGTGTACCCGGTGGTCCCGGGTTGATAGCTCCTGCCGAACTGGCGGCGGGAGCTTTTTCGTTTGAGGGATGCCCGTGGTGAGCTTGAAGCTCGCCGGAGAGGACCTGGCACAGCTCGCGGAGGCCCTCGCTTCCTTGGGTTTCTGGCCCGTGGAAGAGGGGCTGGCGTGGCTGATCCGAGAAGGCGCCCGCAGCTACCTGGCGGACCAGCGGGCCTGGGAAGAGCTGGACCGCCGGGGGGTGCCCGACCAGGACCCCGTACGCTTGGAGCTGCAGCGGCGCGAGGCCCTGGCACACGTCCTTTCCATGCGCGCCCGCACCTTGGCCCGGGAGCAGGAACGGGAGAGCCTGCGGCAAGAGGTGGCGGCCCTCAGCCAGGAGTACGCGCGACTGCGCCAGACTCTGTTCGCTCGCCGGGGAGGGGGAAGGTGATGGGAGACCCAGCCGACTTGGTGGTCACGGTCCACGTCCCCCTGGACGAGGAAGCCTGGTCCCAAGTGCAACCGGTTCTGCAGCAAGAGGGCTGGAACCAGGAGGAAGGGCTGCGGATCCTCCTCGGCTACGGCGCCGCCGTCCACCTCCTCCCGCCCCCAGACGACCCCCTCCGGGCCCTGGGGGCGGCGCGGGCGGAGCTGGCCACCCTGCGCCACCGCGCGTACCTCGCGGACGAGGCTGTCCGCAGCCTCCGGATGAACCTGGTGGGGCTGCAAGCCTCGGTGGCCCAGGCGCACCGCTCCCTGGAGTCGTGGGGTCGAACCCCGGCAGCTCCGAGCCTGCCTGCGGAAGGTGCCCGGCAGGCAGGAGGAGCCTCGGAAGTCACGCAGCGCCTTCCGAAGCGACCCACAGCCTTGTTCTCGAGCGTCCTGGGGGGCACGCGCCCGGAGGGTGGCGATCCGAGGCGGCTAGGAGCGCGTCCTGGAAAAACCCCTCCAGCGGAGGGGGACCGGGGTGGCCTAGGGGGTGGGTGGTTCAAGCGGTTGCTCGGGAGGTGGCGGCGTGGACGGTGACGCCCTCCGGAAGCCGGGCCGGCGGGCGGACCTGGTGTTCGCCCGGGTGCAGGAGGCCCTGGCGTCGGGGGGCTGCCCCGTCTGCCGCCTGTCCGCCCACGCCGTGCAGCGGTTCCTGGACAACTTCCTGTACGAGCGCGTCAACGACCCGCAGACCCGGGAACTCATCCAGGCCGCCTGGGGCTTCTGCCCGCAGCACGCGTGGATGCTCCCGTCCCAACGCCATCCGGTGCTGGGGGTGGCGATCGTGTACCGGGACCTGGTCCACAACCTGCGCGCACGACTTGACGCCCTCGTGCACCGGGCCCCGGGGGGTCTCCCCCGGGCTTTCCGCCAGACCCTCCCTCGTCCCGGATCGTGTCCCGCGTGCGCGCACCGCCAGCGGATGGAAGAAGTGTACCTGGCCAGCCTGCTGGAGCACGTGCGGGAGCCAGAGGTGCAGCAGGCGTTGTCCGGCCCTTCGCCCCTCTGCTTGCCGCACCTCCTCCGGGCGGCTTCCGTGGCCCCCTCGCGGCAGGCTCTGGGTCGGTTGGTGGAACTCCACCGGGAAGCCCTGGCGCGGCTCGAGCGGGACCTCTCGGAGCTGGTCCGCAAGCACGACTACCGCTTCCGCCACGAGGGGCTCTCCCCCACGGAAGCTACGAGCTGGTTGCGGGCCCTGGAGGCGCTGAGCGGCCGGGACCCTTGTGGAGATCGGTCCGCCCCGGACCTGTGGCCCCACCCGCCCAAAGCCGCCAGACCACCCCAAAAACCGCCCCGCGACTCCGGGGAACCGCCCGTCCTGCCCGAGGGCTCTTCCGGAACGGACTCCCAGGAGAGGCCGTGAAGTTCCCCGCGGGGGCACCTCTCCGACAGGCTTCTCCGAACCCAGCGCGGGCTGCGGCGCGGCTCGTGGTCCTCCTGGGCGTGGTGAGCCTTTTGGCAGACGCCACCTACGAGGGAGCCCGCAGCATCCTGGGTCCGTACCTGCTGGCCCTGGGCGCGTCCGCTACCGCGGTGGGGTTCGTGAGCGGCTTCGGAGAGTTCGTGGGCTACGGCTTGCGACTGCTCTCGGGGCGCCTGGCAGACCGCACGCGGGGCTACTGGGCTCTCACCGGGGCCGGTTACCTGGTCAACCTCGCTGCCGTCCCCCTTCTGGCCCTGGCGGGGCGGTGGGAGCTGGCGGCGGCCCTGGTGGCGGCCGAGCGCGCGGGGAAGGCCCTGCGCACCCCACCCCGGGACGCCATGCTGTCCTACGCGGCGAGCCGGGTGGGCCCCGGCTGGGCCTTCGGGCTGCACGAGGCCCTGGACCAGGTGGGGGCGGTGGCGGGTCCCGTGGGGGTGGGGCTCCTCCTGGCCGCGGGCCGGGGACACCGGGACGCTTTCCTGTGGCTCTCTGTCCCGGCGACCCTGTGCCTCCTCGTCCTGGCGCGGGCGTACCGGGAGTTCCCGCAGCCCACGCAGCTGCAGGACGCCTCCGTCCCGGTGGACCTGCGGTTGGGGGCCGCCCTGCGCGTGTACCTGGCGGGCGCAGCTTTGGTGGCTGCGGGGTTCGCGGACTTCCCCCTGCTGGCGTACCACTTCACCCGCACGTCCGCGGCCCCGCCCAGCGGGATCCCCCTCCTCTACGCGGCGGCCATGGCTGCGGACGCCGCGGCTGCCCTGGCCCTGGGGCGGTGGTTTGACCGGCGCGGGATGGCAGTTCTGGCCCTGGGCACGGCGGCGTCCGCCGCCTTCGCTCCCCTGTCCGTCTACGGTGGCCCCGGGGGCGCGGTGGCCGGTGCCCTCCTGTGGGGAGTAGGCGTCGGGCTGCAGGAGTCGGTGTTGCGCGCCGCGGTGGCCCGCATGGTCCCGCCGGACCGCCGCGCGTCCGCCTTCGGGCTTCTCCAGGCCGTCTACGGCGTGGCGTGGTTCGCGGGCAGCGCCCTGCTGGGAGTGCTCTACGACGCGCACCCGGCAGGGTTCGTCCTCTTCGCGGTGGGGAGTCAACTCGCGGGAGCCCTTCTTTTCACCGTGGCTTCCAGGCGGCGGTGAAGAGCCAGTGCTCCGGGGCCAGGAGCGAGTTGTTGACGCACGTCCCCTCCGGCCCCAAAATGAGGGGGAAGGCGATGGAGTCCGCCTAAACCGCCTCGGAGGCGAGGCTGATGGCTCCTACCCACACCGAGGGTAGGGGCCGTTTTGTTTTGGCCTCTACCCGAGAGGAGGACGGCGGCTTCATGGACCAGGTATGGTTCACCGCGGCGTTGTGGTTTGCGCTGGCACTCCTGGCCACCCTGCTGGGCACCTGGCTGCGCGTCTCGGTGGCCCTCACGGAGATCGTGGTGGGCGTTGCCGCGCAGGTTCTCCTGGACGCTCTCGGCCGGTCCCACGCCCTCGCGAGCCAGGAGGGGTGGGTGACGTTCCTGGCCGGCGCGGGCTCCGTGGTCCTCACCTTCCTGGCCGGCGCTGAGCTGGAGCCGGAGGCCTTCCGCAGGCGGTGGCGGGAGAGCACCGCCCTGGGCCTGGTGGGGTTTGGGGCTCCCTTCCTGGGCGCCGCGTGGGCGGCCCGCTTCCTCCTGGGGTGGGACCCCCGCGCCAGCTGGCTCGCGGGGGTGGCCCTCTCCACCACCTCCGTGGCCGTGGTGTACGCGGTGCTCCTGGAGCTCGGCTTGAACCGGACCGAGTTCGGCAAGGTGATCTTGAGCGCGTGCTTCATCAACGACCTCGGTACCGTCATCGCCCTCGGCCTGCTGTTCGCCCCCTTCACCGCCCGCACCGCGGTGTTCGTGGCCGCCCTCGTCACCGGCCTGGTCACCTTGGTCTGGGCCACCGGCCCCTTCTTCCGGCGCTACGGGGGACGCACCGCGGAGTTTGAGACCAAGTTCCTGCTCCTCGCGCTCTTCCTGTTGGGCGGCCTCGCGGCGTGGTCCGGATCGGAGGCGGTGTTGCCCGCCTACGTGATCGGGATGGCCCTGGCGGGGGTCGTGGGAAGAGACCACGGCCTGCTCCGCCGGTTCCGGACGCTGACGTTCGGGCTCCTCACGCCCTTCTACTTCATCCGCGCCGGCTCCTTCGTGCAGGTGTCCACGGTCCTGGCAGGCTTCGCTCCCTTCCTCGTCCTGTTCGCCGCGAAGGCCGCGAGCAAGTTCGTCGGGATCTTCCCCCTGACCCGCCGGTACCGGTATGCCCCCGACGAGGCCATGTACACCACCCTCTTGATGTCCACGGGCCTCACCTTCGGGACCATCTCGTCCCTGTACGGGCTCACCCACGGGATCATCACCCGATCCCAGTACTCCTTGCTCGTGGCCGCGGTCATCGCCAGCGCGGTGATCCCCACCTGGGTGGCCAACCGGTTCTTCCTGCCCCACCACCACGTGGAGCGCGCCCAGGAGGTCCAGGCGGCTCCCGCTTTCGGAGGTGAGTAGTGTTCGCGAAGGTGCTGGTGGGATTCGACGGGTCTCCCGCGTCCCGCAAGGCCCTGCGGGCGGCCCTGGACCTGGCACAGCGCTACGGCGCCGCGGTCACGGTCCTGGCCGTGGTACGGCCCCCGGAGTTCGCGGAGCTGGAGGCGGAGGTGAACGCGGCCCTCGCGGAGGCGCGGGGCCCGCTGGCGGAAGCCCTCCGCTGGGCCAGGGCGGAGGCGCGCAGGGCCGGGGTGTCCCTGGAGACCCGCATCCAGGCCGGCCACCCCGCGGACACCCTCGTGCGGGTGGCCCGGGAGGAAGGGTTCGACCTGATCGTGCTGGGCCGGCGCGGGCTCACCCCCGTGCAGCGGTGGATGCTGGGATCCGTTTCCGAGCGCGTCCTGCGCTACGCCCACTGTCCCGTGATGGTGGTCCACTGATGAGTGGACCGTACAGCGTCCTGTTCCCGCCCGACGAGCCGAGGCCACCTCTGCAGCGTGAACCCCCGCCCTTCTTCCAGGATCTCCTCCTCGACCAGGTGGTGGAGGCCATCACCGCCGGCCGGGAGGAGTACGACCTGAAGCCGTTCTTCCACACGCCCCTCAGGAGCTCTTCCTCCGTCGTCTTCCGCCAGGAGGTCCTGCGGGACCTGGAAGACGCCTCGCTCCGGGCGGAGATCCTTGCCTTCAGCGCCTCCATGCGGGCGGTCCGCACCGACCTCTCCGCTGCGGAGAAGGCCACCTACCTCCGGCAGAGGGAGCGGTGGGTGCTGGACGCCGTGGCCCACTACTGCGAGGCCGTCTCGCGCCTCGCGCAGGTACTGAGCCAAGCCTCCCTTCGATCCCGGGGGCTTTTGGGCTTCTCCGATCACCTGCGGGCCTACACCGCCTCTTCCGCCTTCCGCCTCCTGGTGGAAGAGGCGGACGGGTTGCGGCGCCAGCTCGCCTCCCTCCGCTATACCGTCTTCCTCCGGGGGCTGCGGGTCGAGGTCCGCCCCTACGCCGGGGAGCCTGACTACAGCGAGGAGATCGCCTGCACCTTCCAGCGGTTCCGCCAGGCGGACACCAAAGAGTACCGCTTCTCTTTCCCCGACTGGCCCGAGATGAACCAAGTGGAAGCCCGCGTCCTGGACGGTGTCGCCGAGCTTTACGCCGACCTCTTCTCCCGCATCTCCCGGTTCTGCACCGCCCACCGCGACTTCCTGGACCCCAGCGTGGTGGCCTTCGACCGGGAGGTGCAGTTCTACCTCGCGTACCTGGAGTTCATCGCCCCGCTGCGGCAGGCGGGCCTTCCCTTCTGCTACCCCGAGGTGAGCGAGACGAGCAAGGAGGTCTCGGCCGACGACGTCTTCGACCTCGCCTTGGCCCACAAGCGGGTCCGGGAAGGATCTGTTCCGGTGTGCAACGACGTGTCTTTGACGGGCCCCGAACGGATCCTCGTGGTCACCGGTCCCAACCAGGGAGGCAAGACCACCTTCGCGCGCGCCTTCGGCCAGCTCCACTTCCTCGCCTCCCTGGGGCTCCCGGTACCCGGACGAAATGCGCGCCTGCCGCTCCCCGATCGGATCTTCACCCACTTCCAGCGCGCCGAACTCGTCGCGGACCTCCGCGGCAGACTGGAGGACGACCTCCTGCGGATCCGGGAGATCCTGCGCTCCGCCACGCCACGCAGCGTGGTGATCATCAACGAGATCTTCTCCTCCACGACCCTCCAGGACGCCCTCTCCCTGAGCCAGCGCATCGCCTCCGCGCTCCTGGAGCTCGACGCGCTGTGCGTCTGGGTGACGTTCCTGGACGAGCTGAGCCGGCTGGGGGAAAAGGTGGTGAGCATGGTCGCCCTGGTCTCTCCCCACAACCCCGAGGAGCGCACCTACCGCGTGGTCCGTCGGCCCGCGGACGGGCTCGCCTACGCCCTGGCCCTCGCGAGGAAGTACGGGCTCACCTACGAGCAGGTCCGGGAGCGCGTCCGGCCATGAAGGCCCGTCTCCTCCACCCCCAAGCGGAGTTCCCCTGGCAGTGGGCGAAGCAGGCCGCCGCAGAGCGCTCCGCGCGGCGCACCGGCTACCGTTCCTACCGGCCTCCTGAGGGGTTCGACCCCCGGTCAGGCCTCCCGTGGAACGCGGAGGACCTCCTCTCGGACCTCGGCCTCCTGCCGGTCCTGGAGGCCATGGCGCAGGCGGACGACTGGATCTTCGAAGTGAGCCGCCGGGTCCTGCTGGAAGGCACCTCGGGCGACCTCGACACGATCCGCTACCGTCAGGCCGTCCTCCAGGACTGCCTCCGGCACGCGGAGGTCGTCCGCGAGCTCTACCAGCTCGTGGTGGAGGCCGCCGAGCAAGTCCGCGAGTCGTACTCCGGGGTGCTCTCCCGCTACCCGGACTGGGTGCTCCGGGAGTCCGTAGAGACCCTCCGCCAGCTGTTGGGCTCCCTGAGGAGGCTATTGAGCCTGGCCGATAGGTGCTGCCAACGCTTCTCCTCTGAGGGGTGGAGGGCTTTCTTCGCCATGGTGCAGGAGAACCTCGGCGGTGCGTACTTGGACCAAGTGGAAGCACACCTCCGCGAGCTGACGTTCCCCCAGGGCGTGCTCCTGAGCGCCCAGCTGGGCCAGGCGAACAAGGGCACCCACTACCTCCTGCACCGCGTCCCCAGATCGCGCCAGACCTGGGTGGACCGCTGGCGGGCACTCTTCGAGCCGAAGCCACCGGCTTTCCGCTTCGAGGTCCACCCCCGCGACGAGGCCGGGGCCCGGGCGCTCGGCGAGCTCCGCAACCGCGCCATTGCGTCTGCCGCCAGTAGCCTCGGGCAGGCCGCGGACCACGTCCGCGACTTCTTCCGGATGCTGCGCGCGGAGCTCGCGTTCTACGTGGGCTGCCTCAACCTCCATGAGGCGCTCTCGCACCGCGGGTCCCCCACCTGCATGCCGACCCCGGAGCCACCTTGCGAGCCACGGCTCGCCTTCCGGGGCCTCTACGACCCTGGACTCGCCCTCACCCTGAACGGGCCCGTGGTCCCCAACGACCTGGAGGCCGACGGTACCCTCCTCGTGTTCATCACCGGACCCAACTCGGGCGGCAAGAGCACGTTCCTGCGCAGCCTCGGGGCCGCCCAACTCATGATGCAGGCCGGAATGTTCGTCCCCGCGGAGCGCTACCGCGCGAGCCTGTGTGACGGCGTCTTCACCCACTTCCCCCGCGGGGAGGATGTCCGCATGGAGCGGGGCAAGCTCGACGAGGAGCTCTCCCGGATGAGCGAGATCGTGGACCGCCTTCGTCCGGGCTCCGTGCTCCTGCTGAACGAGGCCTTTGCCTCCACCAACGAACGGGAGGGCTCCGAGATCGCCCGGCAGATCCTCCGGGCTCTCACCGAGCGGGGTGTGCGGGTGTTCTTCGTGACCCACCTGTTCGAGTTGAGCCGGTCCTTCGAGGGCGCGGAGGGCACCCTCTTCCTGCGGGCGGAGCGGGACGCCCAGGGGCGGCGCACTTACCGTGTGGTTCCCGCGAGACCCCTGCCCACCAGCCACGCGCAGGACGTCTACGAGCGGATCTTCGGACCCGGGGGACAGCTGGAGGTGGCCTCCGTGGCAGAGGGGTAGGCCGCCCCGGACGCGGGGTCGGTACCTGGAACCGTTGCCACCGACCGCGGTCCCCTTCCGCTGGAGGGGTTTGTCCGGAACACGCTCCTCGCGACGAGTGACTGACACCCACGAGCCCGAGGACCAGCAGCGCCAGGACCCAGCCGGTGATGAGCACGAAGGTCCAGTCTCCCTGCGCCGCAAACAGGGCCATCGTCATGGCCACCCGCACGACGGGCGTTCGGATCAACAGGAGGAGCCCCAGCTGCAGGACGCAGGCGGGTTCCCCTCGTGCGAGACCCTGAAGGAGGACGGAGGGGCTTGGTCGGAGGCCGCGGCTTGAGGGCTCCCCCAACGCCTCGCCTGCGCCCGTGCCCCCCGGTCCCCTTCCGCTGGAGGCTTTTCCTCGGACCGCTCCTAGGCGGCGGGCAGCACCACCGCGAACCGGGCCCCGCCTTCTGGGCGGTTGCAGGCTTCCACCCGGCCTCCGTGGGCCAGGGCGATGTGCTTCGCGATGGCGAGGCCCAACCCAGTCCCGCCCTCTTCCCGGCTCCGAGACGGATCGGCGCGGTAGAAGCGCTCGAAGATCCGCGGCAGGTGCTCGGGCGGAACACCCGGGCCGGTGTCTTCCACCACCAGCCGGACTTCCGCACCCCCGGCCTCCACACCCAGCTCGACCCGCCCCCCCGGGGGTGTGTACTTTACCGCGTTGTCCACCAGGTTGCCCAGGGCTTGCTCCAGCCGGTCCCGGTCTCCCTGCAGCCGAGCTTCTCCGGGCCGCACCGCCAGGCCCACGCCCCGCCGCGAAGCTGCCTGCTGGTAGCGGCGGGCCACGGCCTCCAAGAGTTCCCGGGCCTGCAACTCCTCCCTCCGGAGGCGCACCACCCCTGCCTCCAGGGCGGACAGGTCCAGCAGGTCGTTGACCAGGCGCGTCATGCGGTCCACTTCTTCCAGCATCTGACCCAGAAATCGCACGCGCAGCTGTGGGTCTTCCAGCCCGCCGTCCCGGAGGGTCTCCGCCATGGCCCGCAGGGAAGCCAGCGGGGTCCGCAGCTCGTGGGACACGTTGGCCACGAAGTCCCGCCGCACGGCTTCCGCCCTCCGCTCCCGGGTGACGTCCTGCACCACCACGAGCAGCTGGCCTCCCGGGAGGCGGCGGGCCCGGACCTCCAGCACCGCGCCCAGCTCGAGGTCGCGAGCCGCTTCGCCGGTCTGCAGCGCCGCCTGCAGGACCTCCTCCACCTCGTGCCGTCGGAAGACAGCCACCGCGGACATGCCTGGCACGTGTGAGGGGTCCACGCCCACCAGCCTTCCCGCTGCGTGGTTGAGCCAGACTACCCGGCGGCGTCCGTCCACCACCAGGACTCCCCAAGGCAAGCCCTCCAGGAGCTCCCGGAGCTGTTCTTCCCGCCTCCGCGCGTCCTCGAGGGCTCCCTGGACGTCCCGGAGCACAGGCGCCACCGCGGCCGCCAGCTCCGCCGCGGGCTGCTCGTCCCAGCCGAGCCCCCCTCCTCGCCGCAACCCCTCCGCCACCGCCCGCAGGGCCCGGCGCCACCGGCGTTCCCGCCACCCCGCGGTAGCCAGGGCTGCGGCCCCCAGGCACCACCCCACGGAGCCCCACCCGTCCCCCGCCGCCACGGCCCAAGCGGCACCCACCCCTGCCGCCGCCGCGAGGGTCCACCACAACCACGGGCTCACGCGTCCCCTCCCGGGCGGCCCGCGTCACACCTCCAGCCGGTAGCCCACGCCCCGGACCGCCTCGAGGCGTACCCGAGACCCCGCCTCCCGCAGCTTGCGTCGGAGCCACGAGACGTGGACGTCCACGGTCCGCTCGTCCCCTGCGTAGTCGTAGCCCCACACCTGCTCCAAAAGCGCGCTGCGGGAGAAGACCCGCCCCGGGTGGCGGAGGAAAAGCTGCAGGAGGCCGTACTCCTTGGGGGTCAGGGGGAGAACACGCTGCCCGCAGCGTACCTCGTGGCGGGAGGGATCCAGGACCAGGTCCCCCACGGTCACCACCTCCGTCTCCTGCAGGCCCCGCCGGCGCAGGGCTGCCCGCACCCGGGCCAGCAGCTCCCGCATGGAGAAGGGCTTGGTGATGTAGTCGTCCGCGCCCAGGTCGAGCCCCACCACCCGGTCCGTCTCGTGGGACCGTGCGGTGAGGAGCAAAATGGGCACGGGGCTTTCCTGCCGCACCACCCGGCAGACCTCGAAGCCGCTCATCCCCGGCAGCATCACGTCCAAGACCAGCAGGTCGAACCGGCCCGTGCGGGCCAGCTCCAGGGCCTGGACGCCGTCGAAGGCTTCCTCCACCTCGTGGCCCTCCCGCCGCAGGGCGAAGCCGATGGACTCCACCAGGGGGCGCTCGTCGTCCACCACGAGGATGCGGGCAGCCATCTCAGGGCGAGACTGCCGGGGCCAGGGCCTGCAGGGGACCCGTGTACTGGGCCAGCTCCACCCCCGCTTCCCGCAGCAGCCGCACGGCCGCGGGGTCTGGGTAGTCGCCGGCGTAGACCACCTTGCGGATCCCTGCGTTCACGATCATCTTCGCGCACACCAGGCACGGTTGGTGGGTGCAGTACAGGGTGGAACCCGCGATGGCCACACCGTGGTAGGCAGCCTGGATGATGGCGTTCTGCTCCGCGTGGATGCACAGACACGTGTCGTGTCCCGTCCCCGACAGCGCCACCCCGGCGCACCGCTCACACCCGCCTTCGCCGCAGTTGCGCAGTCCCCGGGGTGTGTCGTTGTACCCCGTGGACAGCACCATGCGGTCCTTGACCACCACCGCCCCCACCCGGCGGCGGGTGCAGGTGGACCGGGTAGCGGCCAGGGCCGCCATGCTCATGAAGTACTCGTCCCAGGTCGGCCGGCCCACGGTCACCGAGTGCCGAACAGGCGGTCCCCCGCGTCCCCCAGCCCGGGGAGGATGTAGCCGTGGTCGTTGAGCCGCTCGTCCACCGCGGCGGTGTAGATCACCACGTCCGGGTGGTCCCGGTGCACCCGGGCGATGCCCTCGGGGGCCGCGATGAGGCACATGAGCTTGAAGCGGGTGGCCCCCCGCTCCTTGATGAGGCGCACGCACTCCGCGGCCGACCCACCCGTGGCCAGCATGGGGTCCAGGACCATGACCTCCCGCTCGGCGATGTCCGGCGGCAGCTTCACGTAGTACGTCACGGGCTCCAGGGTCTCGGGGTCCCGCCAGATGCCCACGTGTCCGACCCGCGCGGTGGGCATGAGTTTCGTGATCCCCGGTTCCATGCCCAGGCCTGCCCGCAGGATGGGGACCACCGCCAGCTCGTAGCCGGAGATGGACTTGCCCCGGGTCCGGGCTAGAGGTGTCTCCACCTCCACGTCCCGGGTCCGCAGGTCACGGGTGGCTTCGAAGGCCAGGAGCATGCTGAGCTCTTCCACCAGCTCCCGGAACTCCTTGTGCGGGGTGTTCCGGTCCCGGAGGATGGCCACCTTGTGCTGGATGAGGGGGTGGTCGACCACGTACACCTTGGACACGGAACACCTCCTCGTCCGCTCCGCCGTCGCCCCCGGACCCGCCCCTACGGACGCACCGCCGTGGCGCGGGGGACGTCCTCCTCCGCATAGATGGGGAAGCTCCGACACAGCTCGTGGACTGCCCCCCGCACCCGGGCCTTCACCGCCGGGTCCTCGGGGGCCGCCAGGACCTCCGCCATCCACCGGCCGATCTGCCGCATCTCGTCCTCCCGCATCCCGCGGGTGGTGACCGCGGGGGTCCCGACCCGGATCCCGCTGGTGACGGTCGGCTTCTGGGGGTCGAAGGGCACCATGTTCTTGTTCACCACGATGTGGGCCTCGCCCAGGGCCTCCTCTGCCGCTTTGCCCGTGAGCCCCTTGTTGCGCAGGTCCACCAGCATCAGGTGGTTGTCCGTGCCCCCGGAGGTGATGTGGAACCCGTGGCGCTGGAGTTCCTCCGCCAGAGCGCGGGCGTTCCGCACCACCTGGGCCGCGTACTCCCGGAAGGCAGGGGTGGAAGCCTCCTGGAAGCACACCGCCTTGGCCGCCACCACGTGCATGAGGGGCCCGCCCTGGGTGAAGGGGAACACCGCCCGGTCCACCGCCTTCGCGAGCTCGGCCTTGCACAGGATCATCCCCGAGCGCGGCCCGCGGAGCGTCTTGTGGGTCGTGGAAGTGACCAGGTGCGCGTAGGGCACGGGGTCGGGGTGGACCTTCCCCGCCACCAACCCCGCGAAGTGCGCCATGTCCACGAGCAGGTAGGCGCCCACCTCGTCCGCGATCTCCCGCAGGCGGGGGAAGTCGAAGTGGCGCGGGTACGCGGTGGCGCCGGCCACGATCATCTTGGGCCGGTGCTCCCGCGCCAGGTGGGCCACCTGGTCGTAGTCCAGGGTTTCCGTGCGGGGGTCCACCCCGTAGGGGATCACCTGGAACAGCCGGCCGGAGAAGTTCACGGGGCTGCCGTGGGTGAGGTGACCTCCGTGGGCCAGGTTCATGGCCAGGATCTTGTCTCCCGGTTGCAGCACCGCGAAGTACGCCGCGAAGTTGGCCTGCGATCCGGAGTGGGGCTGCACGTTCACGTGCTCGGCCCCGAACAGGGCCTTCGCGCGCTTGATGGCCAGCTCCTCCACCACGTCCACGAACTCGCAGCCCCCGTAGTAGCGCCGCCCGGGGTAGCCCTCCGCGTACTTGTTGGTCAGCACGCTGCCCTGGGCCTCCAGCACCGCCCGGCTGGCGTAGTTCTCCGACGCGATGAGGTTGATGCGGGTCTGCTGCCGCTCGATGTCCCGCAGGAGAGCGTCCGCCACCTCGGGGTCCTGACGGAGCAGGTACTGCAGCATGGGCTCACCCCCTCCCGTACTTCTCCTCCACCGCCCGCAGCTTCGCCAGCCGGCGGTCGTGTCTGCCGCCCTCGTAGCGCGAGTCGAGCCACACCCGCACGATCTCCCGCGCCAGCTCGGGCCCGATCACCCGGGCCCCCAGGGACAGGACGTTGGCGTCGTTGTGCTGCCGCGCCATCCGGGCGGTGTAGGACTCCCAGCACACCGCGCACCGCACCCCGGGCACCTTGTTGGCGACCATGGCCTCCCCGTTCCCGCTGCCTCCCAGCACGATGCCCAGGTCGCACTCCCCCCGGGCCACGGCCTCCGCCGCGGGGACCACGAAGTCCGGGTAGTCCACGGGGTCGGGGCTGTGGGTTCCGAAGTCCCGGACCTCGTGCCCCAGCTCGTGGACGAACCGCTTCAGCTCCTCCTTGAGGGTGTAGCCCGCGTGGTCGCTGGCGATGGCGATGCGCACCCTCTTCGCCTCACTTCGCGGCGGAGACCACCTCCACCTGCCCGCCCACCCACACTTGCTCCACGGCCTCCGCGGAGATGGGACCTGGGCGGATCACCCGCGGCCGGTCGCCGGTGCAGTCCACCACCGTGGACGGCCGCCCTCGCAGACGTCCGCCGTCCAGCACCAGTTCCACACGCCCGTCCAGGTCGGACAGCACTTGAGGCACGGAGACCGGTGCGGGCCTGCCGGTGGAGTTGGCGCTGGTTCCCACCAACGGAAAGCCGCAGGCGCGCACCAGGGCCCTGGGCACCGGGTGGTCCGGGACCCGGAGGCCCACGGTCCCTGTGCCCGCGGTCACCATCTCCGCCACCACGCCCCGGGAGGGGAGCACCAAGGTCAGGGGCCCCGGCCAGAAGCGCCGCATCAGCCGCCGGGCTCCCTCCCCGACCTCCGCCAGGTCGAAGGCCTCGCGGACGTCCGCCAGGAGCACGGGGACCGGCTGGTCGGGAGGTCTGCCCTTGATCTCGAACACCCGGCGCACCGCCGCGGGGTTGGTGGCGTCGCAGCCCAACCCGTACACCGTGTCCGTGGGGTACACCACCACCCCTCCCGCCCGCAGCGCCTCCACGGCCCTCCGGGGGGCAGGGGCGTCGGGATCCGCCCGCAGCACCACAACTCGCTCCAGCAGCTCCAGCATCGCTCGTGGTCCTCGGCCCCACTGTACGGCCCTCCCGACCTAGGCCGCAACCGGGACCCGTCATCCCCACCGCGCCCAAACCACGCGCTCCCACCCGGCCAGGTCCCGGACCACCTGGGGCGTCCCGTAGCCGAGCCGCACCAGCGCCTCCGCCACCTGGCGGGCCTGCTCCCACTTCGCCGCCACCTCGAAGGCCAACACGCCCCGGGGCCACAGCACCCCCCGGGCCTGTCCCGCGATGCGCTCGTGCAGCTCGACTCCGCGTGGGCCCGGGCTGAACACCGCCACCTCCGGCTCGGCCAGCACCTCCCGGGGCAGCTCGTCCCGCGCCTGCGGCGGCACGTACGGGGGGTTGGAGGCCACCGCGTGGGCCCGGACTCCCAACTCCTCCACGGGCGCCAAGGCGTCACCCTCCAGCAGGCGCACGCGGCCCAGGACCCCGTGCCGCCGCGCGTTCTCCTCCGCCACCGCCAGAGCCGCGGGGCTCAGGTCGGTGGCGTACACCGTGGCGTCCGGGCGGTGTACGGCCAGGGCTACCGCCACGGCCCCGCTGCCCGTCCCCACGTCTACGTACACGGGGCCGGCGACCTCCTGGGTGGCTTCCAGGACCACCTGCACCAAAAGCTCCGTCTCGGGCCGCGGCACCAGCACCCGGTGGTCCACCGAAAAGGACAGGCCGAAGAACTCCCGCTCGCCCACCACGTACGCCAAGGGGCGTCCCGTGGCGCGTTCTTCCAAGAGCCGCCGGTACCGCTGCCACGCGTCCTCGTCCAGAGGCGCCAGCCACCGCACGTACAGCCGCGCCCGGTCCACCCCCAGGGCGTGCCGCAGGAGGACCTCCGCTTCCAGCTCGGCAGCCTCCACCCCCACGGCCGCGAGGTGTTCCCGTCCCCACAGGTACGCCTCCCGGGCGTTCCCGGGCCGGTCCCCCGTCACCGCGGCGCGTCCGGACGCTGGGAGGTCCTTCACCGGGCCGTCACCTGCTCCGCCCGCCCCCGTGCCCGGGCCGCCAGGGCGTCCAGGATGGGGTCGAGCTCTCCGTCCAGCACGGCCTCGAGGCGGTGCACGGTGAGCCCGATGCGGTGGTCCGTGACCCGGTTCTGGGGGAAGTTGTAGGTGCGGATCTTCTCGCTGCGCTCCCCGGTCCCCACCTGCTGCCGCCGCGTGGCCGCGATGCGCTCCTGCTGCTCCCGCCGCCGCAGTTCCAGCAGGTGCGCCCGCAGGACCCGCAGGGCCTTCTCCCGGTTCTGGTGCTGGGACCGCTCGTCCTGGCAGGTCACCACGATGCCCGTGGGCAGGTGCCGGATCCGTACCGCGGTCTCCACCTTGTTCACGTTCTGGCCGCCGGCCCCCCCGGCCCGGAAGGTCTCCACCTCCAGGTCCTCGGGGCGGATCTCCACCTCCACCTCCTCCGCCTCCGGCAGGACCGCCACCGTGGCCGTGGAGGTGTGGATGCGGCCCGCGGCCTCCGTCTCGGGCACCCGCTGGACCCGGTGTACGCCGCTCTCGTACTTGAGCCGGCTGTACGCGCCCCGCCCCGCGATGCTCAGGGTCGCGGACTTCACCCCGCCCAGGTCTGAGGGGTGGAGCTCCAGCACTTCGACCTTCCAGCCCCGCCGCTCCGCGTAGCGGGTGTACATGCGCAAGAGGTCCGCGGCGAACAGGGCTGCCTCCTCTCCGCCCGCCGCGGGCCGGATCTCCACGAAGATGTTCCGCTGGTCGTAGGGGTCTTGAGGAGTCAGGAGTTCCTCCAGCTCTCCCCGCAGCCGCTCCTCCTGCCGCTGCAGCTCTTCCAGCTCCTGCGCGGCCAGCTCCCGGACCCCGGGGTCAGGGTCCTGCAACAAGGCCTGGGCCTGCGCCCGCTGCTCCCCCAGCCGGCGCAGGGCCCGGAGGCGATCCACCACCTCTTCCAGCTCCGCGTGCTCCTTCGCCAGCTCCCGGTACCGGGAAGGGTCCTGCAGGACGGAAGGATCCCCGAGCAGCCGGGTCAGCTCCTCGTACCGCTCCTCCAGCTCCGCCAGCCCCTCGTGGCCCAGTTCCCGCACGTCCCTCACCACACCACCGCCCGCTCCAGCCCCTGCGCGTCTTCCCGCTCCAACACCCTCTGCAGGGCCCGCAGGGCCACCTCCACCTGGTGGGGTTCCGGCTCCCGGGTGGTCAGGCGCTGCAGCCACATGCCGGGCACGAGGAGGGGCCGCAACCACCGGGAACGGGCTCCTGCCCGGAGGACCTCGTAGGCGATCCCCGCGATGAGGGGCACCAAAAGCACCCGGGAGGCCACCCGCCACGCCAGGGGCGGTTTGCCCAGGAGGGAGAACACCACCACCGCCACCAGGAGTACCACCAGGAGAAAGGAGGTCCCGCACCGCGGGTGAAACCGGCTGCACTTCTGCACCTCCTCCACCACCAAGGGGGCTCCCCGCTCCCAGGCGTTAACCACCTTGTGCTCGGCTCCGTGGTACATGAACACCCGGCGGACCTCCGGCAGCAGGCCGACCGCGCCCACGTACCCCACCAGCACCCCGGTCCGCACCAGGCCCTCCAGGAGGTTGAAGGACACCGCCCCCAGCCCGGGATCCAGCCACCGTACCAACACCGTGGGCAGGACGAAGAACAGGCCCACCGCCAGGGCCAGACCCAGGCCGAGGCTCAGCGCCACCTCTCGGCCGGACAGGGGCCGCCCCAGCTCCCCCTCCACCGCCTGGCTGGCGGAGTACACCAGGGCCCGGGTGCCCACCGTGAGGGCCTCCCAGAGGACCACCGCCCCGCGGACCACGGGAATCCGGGCCCAGGCTCTGCGCACCAGCAGGCTCGGGCGGTGCACCACCTCTTCCGCGATGGCGCCGTCCCGCCTGCGCACCGCGGTGCCCACCCAGTGGGGCCCGCGGATCATGACCCCCTCCAGCACCGCCTGTCCTCCCAGGGCAGCCTTGTAGGGTGACCTCACCGCCTTCACCTCGACTCCATCGTACCGGACGGCACGGGGTAAACCACCCGGTCCCCTCCGCTGCAGGGGTCTTCCCGGGACACGCTCCTAGGGGCCGGTCCGGAGAAACCCCGTTCAGGAAGAGGCATCGGGGTCTGCAAAAACCGCCGGGCGACTTTTAGGCCAGCCCCGAGGGCCGCCGCTTGAGGAAACGAAGCCCGCGCCCGGAAACGTCCCCGGCGCGCGTGAGGGAAGGCTACGGCAGGTAGCGCAGGGGGTTGACGGGCTCGCCTCGCACCCGCACCTCGAAGTGGACGTGCGGGCCCGTGCAGGCGCCCGTACACCCCACGCGGGCGATCACCTGGCCTCGCCGCACCTCCTGCCCCACCCGGACCAGGACCGCGGAAGCGTGGCCGTACCAGGTCTCCATCCCGTCCCCGTGATCCAGCACCACCACCAAGCCGTACCCTGCGTACCAGCCCGCCCGCACCACCCGGCCGTCCCGGGCCGCGTGGATGGGGGTCCCCCGAGGTGCCGCGATGTCCACCCCTGTGTGGTGTCTCCGCCACCGCGCCCCGAACCGCGAAGTCACCACGCCCCGGGCGGGCCAAAGGTAAGCCACCTGTGGCCGCGGCCTCCACACCACCCGAGGCACCCGGAGGCCCGGGGCGGGTTCGGGAAGAGGTGCGGGGACCACCAGCTTCTGGCCGACCCGGAGCCGGTCTCCCTGGATGCCGTTCGCCGCGGCCAGGTCCTCCACGCGGACCCCGGTCTTCAGGGCGATGGCCCACAAAGTGTCCCCCTGGCGGACCGTGTAGGTGAAAACGCGGCGCGGCCCCGGGGCCTCCTGGCGGCCCGTGGGTACCCGGAGCACCTGCCCCGGCTGGAGGAAGTCCGCCTCTGAAATGCCGTTGACCGCCACCAGCGCCTCCACCGTGGTGCCGAACCGCCGGGCGATGGACCACAGGCTGTCCCCCTCCACCACCGTGTACTGTCTGGCGGCCTGTGCGGACGCGGGCGGCCGCGGCCGCCGCGCCGTCTGCGCGGAACCGGGACCCGCAATCCGTGCACGGGTACCCCCGGAGGGAGGAACACCCGTGGGCGAAGAGATCCCGGGTCTCGCGTCCCGGGGAGCCTGGGCTACCAAGAAGGGCGGAGGTTCCACCACCTGCGGGAGCGCCGGCCTCGGGGTGGGCCGCAGGACCAGGGAAGAAGCGGCCGTCCGGAAAGGCCTAGGGGCCTCGGGGGAAGCGGTGCGGGGCCCGGGAACCAGCAGCACCACGCACACGGCAAGGGCTCGGAAAGCGGCGCGACCCAACGCCCCTCCCGGTGATCCATCGCGAAGTTCTCGGCTGCTGCTACGGACGAACCGCGGTGCCCGCGCGCCGCGCGGACGGATAGATTATAGCCTAGGCGTCAAGGAGGGATATATGGGAACGAATGGTCCCCGCCGCGGGGCTCTGCTTCAGTCTATCCCGGCCTCCCCGAGGGCGTTGCCAGGCCGTGCGAAGGGAGGCACCGGGGTCGCCAGCGGTCGGCCCGGGTCAGGAACCCACCCCGATCTCTTCCTCCGAGGACTTCACGATGGACCGGAGGAAGGCGGCGTTGTTGGGGGTCTTCCGCATGCGGTCCAGGATTAGCTCGGTCATGGCCACGGTGTCCAGCTGCTCCAGGGACTTGCGCAGCACCCACACCTTCCGCAGCTCCTCCTCCGTCAGCAGCAGCTCCTCCCGGCGGGTGCCCGACATCTTGATGTCGATGGCGGGGAAGGTCCGCCGCTCCTGGAGCTTGCGGTTCAGGTGCAGCTCCATGTTGCCCGTGCCCTTGAACTCCTCGTAGATCATGTCGTCCATCCGGCTGCCCGTGTCGATGAGGGCGGTGGCCACGATGGTCAGGCTCCCGCCCTCCTCGATCTTCCGGGCCGCCCCGAAGAACCGCTTGGGCCGGTGCAGGGCTGCGGGATCGAGCCCCCCGGAAAGAGTCCTACCGGACGGCGGGATGACCAGGTTGTTGGCCCGGGCGAACCGGGTCAGGCTGTCCAGGAGGATGACCACGTCCCGCTTGCCCTCCACGATCCGCTTGGCCCGCTCCAGCACCAGGTCCGCCACCTGCACGTGCTCCTCCGGCGGCCGGTCGAAGGTGCTGGCCACCACCTCCGCCTCCACCGACCGCCGCATGTCGGTGACCTCCTCCGGCCGCTCGTCCAGCAGGAGGACCATGAGGTACACCTCGGGGTGGTTCTGCACGATGGCCTGCCCGATCTTCTTCAGCAGGGTGGTCTTGCCGGCCTTCGGGGGAGAGACGATCATGGCCCGCTGACCCTTGCCGATGGGCGCGAACAGGTCTACTACCCGGGTGGTGAGGTCGCTCCCCGTCTCCAGCCGGAAGCGCTCGTAGGGGAACACGGGGGTGAGCTGCTCGAAGTGCGGGCGGTTCCGCGCTTGCTCCGGGTCGAGTCCGTTCACCGCCTCTACCCGCAGCAAGGCGTAGTACTTCTCGTTGTCCTTGGGAGGACGGACCTGCCCCAAGACCTCGTCCCCCACCCGCAGGCCGAACCGTTTGATCTGGGAGGGCGAGACGTAGATGTCCTCCCCCCCGGGCAGGTAGCCGCTGGCCCGCAGGAACCCGTACCCCTCCGGCATGATCTCCAGGATCCCGGAACGGAACATGAGCCCCGACTGCTCGGTCTGCGCCTGCAGGATCCGCATGATGAGTTCCTGCTTGCGGTACCTGCGGTAGTTGGGGATGTTCAGCTCCTTGGCGATCTCCTGGAGCTCGTTCAGATTCTTGGCTTCCAGTTCCGCCAGCGCCAGAATGGCCGCCACCTCCGCTTTCCTGGCCCGTGTCTTCCCCGCTCCCCAGCCGGGCCGACCGGGGAGGCCTCCTCACCCGGGAGTCCCACGGCACACTCCGACGGGACCAACCGACCGCTGCGCCACGTTTGGAGACCCGGTCCCCTGCGCCCGAGGGTGTTCCGGACAGCCTCCTAGGGCCCCACCGCCGTGCTGCGGCTGGCCAGCTCCGCCTGCAGCTTCCGCCAGTCCGCCAGAAACCGCTCCAGCCCTTGGTCCGTCAGGGGGTGTCGGAACAGCTGCTCCAGGGTGGCGAAGGGCATGGTGGCGACGTCCGCTCCCGCCCGGGCCGCCTCCAGGACGTGCAAGGGGTGCCGCAGGCTGGCCGCCAGCACCTTGGTGGCGAACCCGTAGCGCCGCAGGATCTCCACCGCCTGACGGACCACCTCCATCCCCACGTGCCCGATGTCGTCCAGCCGGCCCACGAAGGGGCTCACGAAGGTGGCCCCGGCCTTCGCGGCCAGCAGCGCCTGCACCGGGGTGAAGACCAGGGTCACGTTGGTCCGGATCCCCTCCTCCCGCAGCGCCACCACCGCCCGCAGCCCCTCCGGGGTCAGGGGGACCTTCACCACCACGTTGGGAGCCCAGCGGACGAACTCCCGCGCCTCCCGCACCATCCCTTCCGCGTCCAGGCTGGTGGTCTCCACGCTGATGGGGCCTGACACCCAGCGGGCGATCTCCTCCACCAAGGCTTTGGGGTCGCGCCCTTCCCGCGCCAGGAGGGTGGGGTTGGTGGTGACTCCGTCCAGGATCCCCCACGCGGCGGCGGTGCGGATCTGCTCCGGGTTGGCGGTGTCCAGGAAAATCAGCATCCTACGGCCCCCGGGCCTCGATGTACGTCACGTCTCCCACGTCCCCCAGCAACAGCATGGCCAATTCGTCGTTGGGCTTCAAGTCCGCCAGCTGGGCAGGGCGGTCGTTGCGGTACACCGCCACCACGGGGCCCAGGCGGAAGTTCCGGATGGTAGGGCCGTCGGTGAGGGACAGAATGGCAGGGCTGCCCCCCTGGATCCCGCGGAAGCGCCCCCGCACGAAGTTGTACCGGCCCAGCACGTTCATCACCCCGTCCAGGGCCACCGCGGCGTCCAGCCGGGTGGCGGGGTCGTTCGGCCGCACCCGCCCGTCCGTGGTGAGGAGGAACTTGCGCTCCAGAGCCAGGGCCACGTAGCCCCGGTGCTCCGGCTTCACGTCCTGAGCGTCCTGGGCGGGGAGGGGGTTGCCGCGCTTGGCCAGGGCCTCCTGTTCCAGCCCGCTGACCCGCGCCACCAGCTCCGCCACCTCCGCCCGCGGGAGGGTGGCCCGCGGTCGGAAGGTGTTGTCGGGGAAGCTGGTCACGAAGCCCTTGGTGTAGAAGATGGTCACCGTCATGGGCTGCGGCCGGGACGTCACCACCCCGACCAGCTCGTACCGGCCCGGCGGCACCGGGCGGTCGTTCTGGTCCAGCTGCTTCCACTTGGTGTCCCCCACCACCACCTGCTGGTTGGGTTGCACGGTGAGCTTGATCCCCTGGGTGGTGAACTGCTGTCCCAAGGACCACCGGGCCACCTCTTCCCCCGAAGGGCTGCGGACCACGAAGTCGTAGCGCTGCGAGGTGGGAAACTCCACCTCCGCGGGGCGGCCGGAGGTGTTCTTGAGGGAGAGGGTGAGGCCGATCTCCTCCCCCGGCCCGTACGTCCCCTTGTCCGTCTCCAGGATGACCTCCCACTCTTGCACCTTGCGCACCGCCCTGCGCTGGTTCACGGTTCCCGCGTGGGCCAGGGCCGCCAGCAACCCCCGGGCGCTGGAGGGGATCTCCTGGGCGTCCCTGTACTCCGGCAAGGTCCCCCCCGTCTCCCGCAGCCCCACAGCCCGGGCCAGGGCCACGAAGAAGTCCAGCCGCGTGATGCGCTCCTCCGGCTGGAAGCGGCGGTCCTGAGGGACGGGGAAGACCCCCTTGGCCGCCAGCTTGTCCAGCATGCGCTGCTCGGGCCGGCCTGCCACGTCCGTGAAGATCTGCCCGAAGGCCGGGGCCGTCAGGCTGAGGACCACCAGCACCAGCGCCACCCGGCCACCCCACGACATTCCGCCTAGACCTCCTCGGCTGGAGACTTCCGGAATCGTTCCCCGGACCTCGTAGGGAAGGGCTACTCCCCGCCTCTCCGGTCCTCGGGACCCTGGGCGACCTCCGCACGGCCCTCTGCCCTGCGCAGCTCCGCCAGCTCCTGCTCCAGCTTGCGGATCTCCGTCTCCAGGGCCTCCGCGGGCTGGCACAGGGCGACAAGCTCGGGGTCGGTCAGGGTGCCCGCCCGGTACCGTGCGTGCACCACCCGGCCGATGTCCGTGTAGCGGTCCTCCAGGCGGGCCTGCAGGGTCCCGATCTCCAGGCGGACCCGAGCCACCCGCGCCAGGCGCTCCGACTCCCGCGCCACGGAGGTGGCGCCCTCGCGGACGGACCGCACCACGCGGTCCAGCAGCTCCCGCGCCGTGGTCACGGCCGCATTATACCACCCGAAACCGGCCCGCCACTCCCTCTGCTACCATGGACGCGGAGTGCGCAACCTCAAGGCAGAGCTGCGGCGGGCCACAGAGCAGGCCCTGGCGCTTCTGGGCGTGGAGGAGCCCGTGGAGGTCGCGGTGCAGCCCACGCCCGCGGACCGACCCGGCGACTACGGAACCCCCGTGGCCTTCGCCCTGGCCCGCGTGCTCCGCAGACCTCCCGCGGCCATCGCCCAGGAGCTGGCGTCCCGGGTGAGCCTTCCCCCGGGGGTGCAGAAGGCGGAGGCGGTGGGGGGCTACGTGAACTTCACCCTGGACCCAGGGGAGCTGCTGCGGGCCGCCACCCGCCCCCTCCAGCCCCCTCCTCCCCTCGGCCGGTGCGTCCTGGTGGAGCACACCTCCGTGAACCCCAACAAGGAGCTGCACGTGGGCCACCTCCGGAACGTCGCCCTGGGGGACGCGGTAAGCCGGATCCTGTCCTACGCGGGCTACGAGGTCCGGGTCCTGAACTACATCGACGACACGGGCCGGCAGGTGGCGGAGACCCTTTTCGCCCTAGAGCACTACGGGCTCACGTACGACGGAACCACCAAGTACGACCAGTGGGTGGGCGAGGCGTACGTCCGCCTGCACCGGGACATGGAGGACCCCGACCGCCGGGCGCACATCGAGGAGGGCGTCCGGCGGGTCCTGCACCGCCTGGAGTCGGGAGAGCTCCGGCCGGAGGTGGAGCGGATCCTGCGTGCCCAGCTGGCCACCATGTGGCGGCTCGGCGCGGAGTACGACGTGCTGGTGTGGGAGTCGGACCTCGTCCGGGCGGGGCTCTTGCACCAAGCCCTGGCCTTGCTGGAACACACCCCCTACGTGCACCGCCCTGCGGAGGGGAAGTACGCGGGGGCCCTGGTGATGGACACCTCCCCCTTCGTCCAAGGGCTGGAAGACCCCTACCTGGTGCTGGTCCGCTCGGACGGCACCGCCACGTATCCCGCGAAGGACATCGCCTTCCAGTTTTGGAAGATGGGGCTGCTGCACGGGCTGCGGTTCCGGCCCTTTACCACGCAGCCCTCGGGCCGCGTCCTGTACACCTCCCACCCCGAGGGCGACCGGAACCTGCCCGTGGGAGGCTGTCCGGAGACCATCAACGTCATCGACGCCACCCAGAGCTACCCGCAGACGGTGGTGCGGACCGCCCTGGCGGTGGCGGGCCGGCCGGACCTCGCGGAGGGTGCGCACCACCTGGCTTACGAGACCGTCACCCTGGAAGGCCGCCGGATCTCGGGACGCCGCGGTCACACGGTGTCCGTGGACGAGGTCCTGGAGGAGGCGCGCCGCCGGGCCCGGGCCGTGGTGGCGGAGAAGAACCCCCACCACCCGGACCCCGAGTCCGCGGCGGAGCAGGTGGGGATCGGCGCCGTCCGCTTCGCCATGGTGAAGACGGAGCCGCGCCGGCAGATTGACTTCCGGTGGGAGCAGGCCCTGTCCTTCGAGGGAGACAGCGGCCCGTACGTCCAGTACGCCCACGCGCGGGCCGCCTCCATCCTGCGGCGGGCGGAGGAGGCGGGGCTGCTGGTGGAGGAGCCGGACTTCGCCCAGGCCACGGAGTACGAGCGGCCCGTGGCGCGGGCGCTTCTGGACTTCCCCGACGCGGTGGCCGCCGCGGCCGCGCAGCGGACCCCCCACGTCCTGGCTCAGTACCTGCTGGACTTGGCCGCGGCGTGGAACGCCTACTACAACGCCCGCAACCCCGACGGCAGCCCGGCCACCTCCGTCCTGCAGGCCCCGCCGGGCCTGCGGGGCGCACGCCTGGCCCTGGTGCGGCAGGTGCGGGAGGTGCTGCGCACCGGCCTGGAGCTGCTGGGGGTCCCCGCCCCCGAGGTGATGTGAGGCGCCCGTGCCGGAGCCGACCCGTGTCCTGATCCTGGGGGCCGGCGGGCGGGACTTCCACAACTTCAACGTGTATTTCCGGCACCGGACGGACTACCGGGTGGTGGCCTTCACCGCGACCCAGATCCCGTACCTGGCGGGACGCCGGTACCCGCAAGAGCTGGCCGGACCGAACTACCCTGAGGGCATTCCCATCGTCCCCGAGGAGGAGATGGAGGAGTGGATCCGCCGGGAAGGGGTCCGGGAGGTGGTCTTCAGCTACAGCGACGTCTCCCACGAGCACGTGATGCACGTGGCCTCCCGGGCCCTGGCCGCAGGCGCCAGCGTCCGTCTCCTGGGCCCCGCGGACACCATGCTCCGGGTCGGGGTCCCGGTGGTGGCCGTGGGCGCGGTCCGCACGGGCAGCGGCAAGAGCCAGACGGCGCGGAAGCTGGCGCGGCTGCTCCGGGAGTGGGGCAAGCGGGTGGTGGTGATCCGCCACCCCATGGCGTACGGAGACCTGGCGGCCCAAGCGGTGCAGCGCTTCGCTTCCTGGGAGGACCTGGACCGTTCGCCCCTCACGGTGGAGGAGCGGGAGGAGTACGAGCCACACGTGGCCCTGGGGGTGGTGGTGTACGCGGGGGTGGACTACGAGCAGGTGGTCCGCCGGGCGGAAGCGGAGGCGGAGGTGGTGGTGTGGGACGGCGGGAACAACGACTTCCCCTTCGTGTGGTCCGACCGCCTCGTGGTGGTGGCGGACCCGCACCGGCCCGGCCACGAGCTCCGCTACCACCCCGGGGAGACCAACGTCCGCATGGCGCACGTGGTGGTGGTGAACAAGGTGGACACCGCCCCCCGGGAAGCGGTGGAGGAGGTCAAGCGCCACGTCCGGCACCTGAACCCGCAGGCGGTCCTGGTGGAGGCGGCCTCGCCCATCCGGGTGGACCGGCCTGACCTGGTGGTGGGGCGGCGGGTGGTGGTGGTGGAAGACGGCCCTACCGTCACCCACGGGGAGATGCCCTACGGCGCGGGACTCTTGGCAGCCCGGAAGCTGGGCGCGGTGGTGGTGGACCCCAGGCCCTACGCGGTGGGGAGCCTCCAGCAGGTGTTCCGGGACTACCCGCACCTCACCCAGGTGCTGCCCGCCATGGGCTACGGCGGGGTGCAGCTGCGGGAGCTGGAGCAGACCCTTCTCCGGGCGGAGGCGGACGCGGTGGTGGTGGGGACGCCCGTGGACCTGCGGCGCCTGTTGCACCTGGACAAGCCCGCAGTCAAGGTCAGCTACGAGCTCGAGGAGGTGAGCTCGCCCACCCTGGCGGAGCTGCTGCGGACCTGGCTCGCGGAGTGGGAAGCCCGCCCGCCCCGGTAGCAGGCCTCAGGCCAAGCGGGCCGGCCCCGCGGTCCCCGTCGGCGAGGGGCACCCAGGGGAACTCCGGCACCAGGGACCGTCCTCCGGTTCCCTACTGCGGTGGCCGGGGGCCCAGCTTCACGTGCAGCTGCAGCCGTTGTCCCCCCCGGACCACGGTGACCGTCACCACGTCGCCGACCCGGCGCTGGAGGATCTCCCGCTGGAAGTCGCTCGCCCCCTCGATGCGCTTGCCCTGCATCTCCACGATGATGTCCAAGGGCCGGACCCCGGCCGCCTCCGCCCCGCTGCCCGGTACCACCTGCTGGACCAGCACTCCGTGGTCCGCCGCCAGGCCGTACGCCTGCGCCAGCTCCCGGGTCACCTCCACGTAGGCCACCCCGAAGAAGGGGCGCTGCACGCTCCCCGTGCGGATGAGCTGCTCCATCACGGACCGCGCCACGGACGAGGGGATGGCGAACCCGATCCCCTGGGCCTGGGGGATGATGGCGGTGTTGATGCCGATCACCTGCCCCGCGCTGTTCACCAAGGCCCCGCCGCTGTTGCCCGGGTTGATGGCCGCGTCCGTCTGGATGAGGTTGTCGATGACGAACCCGGGCACCTGGATGGAGCGGTTCAGGGCGCTGACCACGCCCACGGTCACCGTGCTGCCCAGCCCGAAGGGGTTTCCGATGGCGATGGCCAGCTGGCCCACCTTGAGGGCGTGGGAGTCCCCCAGCTCCGCGGCGGGGAGCTTCCGCCCCTTGGGGTCCACCTTGATGACCGCCAGGTCGGAGGGCGGGTCAGTCCCCACCACACGGCCCTCCAGCTCCGTCCCGTCCAACAGCCGCACCCGGATCTGGGTGGCGTTGCGGATCACGTGGTTGTTGGTGAGGATGTACCCGTCCTCGCTCACAATCACCCCAGACCCCGCACCCTCCTGGGGGAACAGCTGGCCGAAGAAGTCCGGGGCGAACCCGCGGGTCTGGATGTTCACCACCGCGGGCCGGACCTTCTCCACCACCTGGATCACCACGGACTCCTCCGTCTGCACCCGCACCACGCCTGTCGGGACGGGCGCCGTCTGGGCCGGGGCAGCCGGGGGCGCCGCCACGGGCGGCCGCCGCGCAGCCAGGTACCCTCCCGCGGCGCCCGCGGCCAACGCGAGGATCACCACCGCGATCCACAGGCCCACTCCGGGGCCCCGGGGTGGGGTGGGCAGAGGGCCTTCGGAAGGCGGTACGTACACCCGGTATGGCGTCGACATGGCTCTCCCTCACGGACTTCGTGTCTCTCACTCATGATCTCACACCGGAGCTGTCCGGTCGCCCGCGCCTACGGAGACCACAGGGGGAGCAGGATCTTGATGTGGGTGACCCGCAACAAGGCGTCGTCCCGCCTGCCCACCAGGGGAGGGAACAGCTGCCAGGGGCCGCCGTCCACCCGGCACAGCACCAGGTAGCGCTCGCTCACCCGCCTCTGCCAGTCCTCCTCTGCGAGGTCCTGGGGGTCGTAACGCGGCGCGATGAAGGCGGAGAACAGGGGCGCGGTGCCCTGCGGGGAAGCGTCGAAGGGGTTGAGGGGGCCTACCACCATCCACTGGGTCCCCAACACCGCACCCACCAGCTCGGGGCTGTGGGCGTGGTCCCGCGGGATGATCTGGAAGCCCCCCACCTGTCCCACGGGGGAGGTGGACACGTCGATCACGCCCGGGTGGTTGGCGCGCACCCGCCCGACGCCCACGTACTGCGTGCCCTCAAACCGCCCCACGCCTGCCACAGGCCGCAGCACCACCGCCACCAGCTCCTCCGAGCCGTCCAGGTAGCGTGCCCGCACCAGCCCCCCGAACCGGTTCTCGAACTCCAGCTCCACGGGGAACCGAAGGGGACGGCGCACCACCACCACCACCCGCGCGCCCGGCGCGGGCGTCCACCCCGCCGCGGTGAAAACCCCCCCGGGCCCCTCCACCAGCACCGGGTTGCCCACGAAGGCGCTGAAGCGCCCCCCGAAGATCCCACGGCCGCCCGGGATGTCCGTGAGGATCCCGTGCGGAGCCCAGGAAGCCCCTGCGGGCCAGATGCTGAAGATCAGGCCGCGGCCGCCCGGTGCCTGCCCGACCTTCACGTGCACCGCGTTGGCCCCGCTGGCCACCACGGTGCCGTCCTGCCCCCACCGGCTGGCGGTGAACCCCACCGCCACCGCCACCGCGGGGCGCACCACCCGTCCCAACTGCCGCCACGTGCGCCCTGCGTCCTCGCTGGCCTCCACGAGCCCTCCCGGGGCGTTCTCCAGCCGCCACCGGTACACCTCCACCGTCTCCTCGGCGCCGAGGGGTGCGTCCGCCTGCGCCCCTGCCGCCGCGAGCCCCACCGCCACCACCACCGCCACCAACCACCTGGCCTTCTCCGGCATGGGACTCCCTCCTCTCCTCCATTGTGGTACGGGGGAGGATTCCGGTCCGCAGGACCCGAAAACCGGAAAGCGTGCTCAACTGGTTGCGGCGGCCCAAGTACGAGTCCGTGGAGCGCCGGGACATCCCCGCGGGCCTGTGGGCCAAGTGCCCGCGGTGTGCGCAGCTCGTGTACCGCAAGGAGCTGGAGCGCAACCTTAAGGTGTGTCCCAAGTGTGGGTACCACCACCGGCTGAGCGGGCCCGAGCGCCTGCACCTGCTGGTGGACGAGGGCACCTTCGAGGAATGGGACCCGGACCTCGCCTCCCTGGACCCCCTGGAGTTCCCCGACTACGCGGAGCGGTACCGCCAGGCGGTGCAGCGCACGGGAAGGCGGGAGGCCGTGCTCACGGGCCGGGGCCGCATCCACGGCGTTCCCACGGCCCTGGCGGTGTTCGACTTCGACTTCTTGGGCGGCAGCATGGGGTCCGTGGTGGGGGAGAAGGTGGCGCGGGTGTTCGAGCGCGCGGTGGACCTCCGGCTGCCCGTGGTCACCTGCAGCGCCAGCGGGGGAGCGCGCATGCAGGAAGGCGTGCTGTCCCTGATGCAGCTGGCCAAGACCGTGGCCGCGGTGGGCCGTCTGCACGCCGCGGGGTTGCCCTTCGTGTCGGTGCTCTGCGACCCTACCACGGGCGGGGTCACAGCCTCCTTCGCCATGCTCGGCGACGTGCACGTGGCGGAGCCCGGCGCCCTCATCGGGTTCGCGGGGGCCCGGGTGATCGAACAGACCATCCGGCAGAAGCTGCCGGAGGGCTTCCAGACCGCGGAGTTCTTGCTCCGCTGCGGCCTGGTGGACCTCATCGTGCCCCGGCCCGAGCTGAAGCAGACCCTCGCCAGGCTCCTGCGGCTCCTGGGAGGGGACCGCGGGGAGGTGGCCCTTGACCAGCCCTCCTGACCGCGCCCAGCTGGAGCAGGAGCTGCAGGTGCTGGAGCAGGAGCTGGCGCGGTTGGAGGCCGCGCCGCAGGAGGTGCCCGACTTGGCCGCGCGGGCGGGCGCCCTCCGGGCCCGGGTGGAGGCCCTGCGGGAAGCCCTCTGGCGGGAACCCACGGCCTGGCAGGTGGTGCAGGCCGCCCGCCACCCCCAGCGCCCGAAGCTGGAGGACTACCTGGCGAGGGTGTTCACGGAGGTGGTGGAGCTGCACGGGGACCGCCTGTTCGGGGACGACCCCGCCATGTTCTGCGGGCTCGCCCGTCTGGACGGACAACCCGTGGCGGTGGTGGGCCACCACAAAGGGAAGGACACCCGGGAGAACGTCTCCCGCCGGTGGGGGATGCCGAACCCCGAGGGCTACCGCAAGGCGGTGCGGGTCATGCGTCTGGCGGAAAAGCTCGGGCTGCCCGTGGTGTCCCTGGTGGACACCCCTGCCGCCTACCCGGGAGTCGAGGCGGAGGAGCGCGGGCAGGCGGAGGCCATCGCCCGCAGCATCCTGACCATGGTGGAGCTGCGCTGTCCCGTGGTGGTGGCCATCACGGGAGAGGGCGGCAGCGGCGGGGCCCTGGCCATCGGGGTCGGGGACCGAGTGCTCATGATGCAGTACGCCATCTACTCGGTGATCCCGCCGGAGGGCTGCGCGGCCATTCTGTGGCGGGACGCAGGGCGCAAGGAGGAAGCGGCGGCGGCCTTGAAGCTCACCGCCTGGGATTTGCTGGAGCTCGGGGTGGTGGACGAGGTGGTCCCCGAGCCCCTGGGAGGTGCGCACCTGGACCCCGGCCGGGCCGCGGCGGCCTTGCAGGAGGCCCTGGTACGCCACCTGCGAGAGGTCCAGGCCTTGCCGGCCCAAGAGCGCCAGCGCCGCCGGTACGATAAGTACCGGCGGATGGGACGCTTCCGCGTGGACCTGGGGCCCTCGGCCCCAGGTCCGTAGCGCACCACCGAGGAGTCCCGCATGGCCGAGGACGGACGGCTGAACTTCGAGGAAATCCGGGAGCTGGTGCGGATCGCCAGCGAGGCCGACATCACCGAGCTGGAGGTGGAGGCCGGGCACCTCCGCGTGGCCATCCGGAAGGCCCCCCGGGGGGCCGCGCCGCAACCCGTGGCCTCCGCCCCGGCGCCCGTGCCGCCGGCGGCAGCTCCCCTCAGCCCGGATGCCCCGAGCCCCCACTGGGTTCCGGTGACCGCCCCCATGGTGGGGACCTTCTACCGGGCCCCCGGTCCGGACCAGCCACCTTTCGTGCAGGAGGGAGATCGGGTGGAAGTGGGGCAGACCCTGTGCATCATCGAGGCCATGAAGATGTTCAACGAGATCCCCGCGGAGGTCTCCGGGAGGGTGGTCCGGGTCCTGGCGGAGAACGGCGCTCCCGTGGAGTACGGGCAGCCCCTGTTCCTCATCGACCCGCACGGCTAGCCGCCTGGCCATGTTCAAGAAGGTCCTCGTGGCCAACCGGGGCGAGATCGCGGTGCGGGTGATCCGGGCCTGTCGGGAGTTGGGCATCCGCACCGTGGCGGTGTACTCCGAGGCGGACCGGGACAGCCTGCACGTGCGGATGGCGGACGAGGCCTTCTGCATCGGCCCGCCTCCCGCCGCGGACAGCTACCTGAACATCCCCAACATCCTCAGCACCGCGGAGCTGCTGGGCGTGGACGCCATCCACCCGGGCTACGGCTTCCTCTCCGAGGACCCGCGGTTCGCGGAGATCTGCCGGGATGCCAAGATCACCTTCATCGGCCCGCCCCCGGAAGCCATGGAGGCCATGGGGAACAAAGCCAAAGCGCGGGAGATCGCCCAGCGGGCCGGGGTACCTGTGGTCCCGGGAAGCCCGGGGCCCGTGCGGAACGAGCGGGAGGCCTACCAGGTAGCGGACCGGCTGGGCTACCCGTTGCTGGTGAAGGCGTCCGCGGGCGGCGGGGGACGGGGCATGCGGGTGGTCCACAGCCGGGAGGACCTGGGCCGGGCCCTGCAGACGGCACAGCGGGAAGCGGAGGCTGCCTTCGGGAGCGGCGAGCTGTACCTGGAGAAGTACCTGGAAGAGCCCCGCCACGTGGAAGTCCAGATCCTGGCGGACGCTCGGGGGAACGCCGTCCACCTGGGGGAGCGGGACTGCTCGGTCCAACGCCGGCACCAGAAACTCCTGGAGGAGGCGCCGGCCCCCGGGCTGTCCCCGCGGCTGCGGGCGCAGCTCCACCGGGCCGCCCTGCGTCTGGTCCAGGCCATCGGCTACGTGAACGCGGGCACCGTGGAGTTCCTGGTGGACCGACAGGAGAACTTCTACTTCCTGGAGATGAACACCCGGATCCAGGTGGAGCACCCCGTTACGGAGGCGGTCACAGGGCTCGATCTGGTGGCGGAGCAGATCCGCATCGCCGCGGGGGAACGCCTGCGGTTCTCCCAGCGGGACGTGGAGTTCCGGGGCCACGCCCTGGAGTGCCGGATCAACGCGGAGGACCCGGCCCACGACTTCCGGCCGTCCCCGGGCCGCGTGGTTTCCTTCGTGCCGCCCGGGGGACCGGGCATCCGGGTGGACACCCACGTGTACGCGGGCTACACCATTCCCCCGTACTATGATTCACTGATAGCGAAAGTGGTGGCGTGGGGACGGGACCGGACGGAGGCCATCGCGCGGATGGAGCGGGCCCTACGGGAGTTCGAGATCACGGGGATCCGGACCACCATTCCCCTCCACCGGGCCATCCTGGACAACGCCTTCTTCCGGCGCGGGGAGGTGTACACCAACTTCGTCCAGCGCCGGGTGGACCTCGCGGCCCTGGGAAGGTGGTCGTGAGAGGGGAGGCAGGCATGCAGCGCGCGCAACCGGTGGCGGTGCCCGTGGACACCCTCCTGGAGTGGTACCGGACCCTGGTGTTCTGCCGCCGGTTCGAGGAGCAGACGGAGCGCAGCTTCCGCCGCGGCAAGATCGGAGGCTACCTCCACGTGGCCATCGGCCAGGAGGCTGTGCCCCTGGGCTTCTTGGCCGCCACCCGGCCCGAGGACGTGTTCTTCGTGTCGTACCGCGACCACGTGCACACCCTGGTCCGGGGGACCGACCCCGGCGCGGTGATGGCGGAGCTGTACGGGAAGGTGACGGGGACCTGCAAGGGCAAGGGCGGGTCCATGCACCTGTTCGATACCGCCCGGGGGAACTACGGCGGCTACGGGATCGTGGGGGGCCACATCCCCCTGGCGGTGGGTGCCGCGTACGCCCTCCGGTACCAAGGCACGGACCGGGTTTGCCTGTGCTTCTTCGGGGACGGGGCCATGAACAGCGGGGCCCTTCACGAGGCCGCCAACTTGGCGGGGCTGTGGGGGCGGGGCGGGATGTGCCCCGTGGTGTTCGTGGTGGAGAACAACCAGTACGGCATGGGGACCTCCGTGGAACGGGCCTCCGCGGTGACGGAGCTCGCCCGCCGGTTCGCCGCCTACGACATCCCCAACGAACGCTGCGACGGCATGGACGTGGTCGAGGTCCATGAGGTGGCCCGGCGGGTGGTGGAAGAGGTCCGCCGCACGGGACGTCCCTACGCCGTGGAAGCCCTCACCTACCGCTTCTCCGGCCACGGCGCCGCGGACCTGTTCCAGCCCTACCGCGACAAGCAGGAGGTGGAACGCTGGCGGCAGCGGGACCCCATCCTGCTCCTGGAACGGCGGCTGCGGGACGCGGGGGCGCTGGACGACGCCGCGGTCCAGGAGGTCGCCGCCTGGGCGGACCGGCGGGTCCAGGAAGCGGTGGCCTTCGCGGAGTCCAGCCCCGAGCCGCCCGCGGAGGAGCTGTACCGGGACGTGTACGGAGGGTGACGGTGGCAGAGATGACGTACCGGGAAGCCCTGCGGTCCACCCTGGTGGAGGAGATGGACCGGGACCCCCGGGTCCTGTTGCTGGGCGAGGACATCGGGGTGTACCAGGGGACCTTCCGCGTCACGGAGGGCCTGCTGGAGCGGTACGGGCCCCGACGGGTCATCGACACCCCCATCTCCGAGCTCGGGTTCATCGGGGCGGCCATCGGGATGGCCATGCTGGGGCTGCGGCCCGTGGTGGAGGTGATGACGTGGAACTTCTCCCTCCCCGCCGCGGACCAGATCCTGCAGAACGCCGCCAAGGTGCGCTACTTCTCCGGCGGGCAGGTTTCCGTACCCCTGGTCATCCGGGGCCCCAACGGCGCGGGGGTGCAGCTTTCCGCCCAGCACTCCCAGTCCCTGGAGTCCTTCTACGGCCACTTCCCCGGCCTGCGGGTGGTGGCCCCCGCCACCCCCGCGGACGCCAAGGGGCTCCTGCGGTCCGCCATCCGCGGAGACGACCCGGTGATCTTCCTCGAGCACGCAGCCCTGTACGGCATCAAGGGCCCCGTCCCGGAGGGCGAGTACACCGTGCCCTTCGGACAGGCCGCGGTGGTTCGGCCGGGGCGGCACGTGACCGTGGTGGCCTACAGCCGGATGCTGCACCTCGTCCTGGCGGTAGCGGAGGACCTGGCCCGGGAAGGCGTGCAGTGCGAGGTGGTGGACCTGCGCAGCCTCCGCCCCCTGGACATGGAGACGGTGGCGGCCTCCGTGCGCCGCACCCACCGGGCCGTGGTGGTGCAGGAGCAGTGGCCGTTGTTCGGCGCCGCCGCGGAGGTGGCCGCCGGCATCTACGAGCGCTGCTTCGACGACCTGGACGCCCCCGTGGAGCGGGTCACGGGGGAGGACGTGCCGGCCCCGTACGCCCGGAACCTGGAGAAGCTGGCCTTCCCTGACGAGGACCGGATCCAGGCGGCCATCCGGCGGGTCCTGCAGTAACCCCACGGGAGGTGGCCATGGCGGAGGTCATCATGCCCAAGATGGGCGACGCCATGACGGAGGGGAAGATCCTGTCGTGGCGCAAGCGACACGGGGAACGGGTGGAAAAAGGGGAGGTCTTGGCGGAGATCGAGACGGACAAGGTGAACGTGGAAATCGAGGCCGAGGCCTCGGGGACCCTGCACATCACGGTGCCCGCGGGCCAGACCGTGCCCGTGGGGCACGTGATCGCGTACATCGACGGACAGCCCGCCACCGCGGAGGAGCCGGCCCCGCCCGCGGCCGCGGAGGCGCCCCCCCCAGCCCCCGAGCCCACCCCACCGCCCGCTCCCGAACCTCCCCGGGTGAAAGCTTCCCCCCTGGCCCGGCGCATCGCCTCGGAGCACGGGGTGGACCTGTCTGCGGTGCAGGGCACGGGTCCCGGCGGCCGCATCGTGGAGCGGGACGTGCTGGCGTACCTGGAGCGCCGCGAGAGGGTTCCCCCCGCTGCGGAAGCAGACTACGAGGACGTGCCTCTTAGCCGCATGCGCCAAGCCATCGCCCGCGTGGTCACCCAGAGCAAGGGGCAGGTGCCCCACTTCTACGTGACCGCGGAGGTGGACATGTCCCGGGCCCTGGAGCTTCGGGAGCAGCTCCAGGACGCCCTGGGGGAGGAGGGGCGGGTGACGGTCAACGACCTGGTGTTGAAGGCCACCGCCCTGGCCCTGCGACGCCACCCCGACCTGAACAGCCAGGTGCTGGACGACCGTACCCTGCGGCGGTTCCGGCGGGTCCACCTGGGCGTCATGGTGGCCACCGAGGACGGCCTCATCGCCCCCGTCCTGCGGGACGCAGACCGCCTGCCCCTGCTGCAGCTGGCCAAGGAGGCCAGGCGGCTGGTGGAGGGAGCCCACGCCAAGCGTCTGCGGCAGGAAGAGTACACGGGTGCCACCTTCTCCGTGAGCAACCTGGGCATGTACGACGTGGTGAACTTCGTGGCCATCATCTCCCCGCCGCAGGCGGGCATCCTGGCCGTGGGGAGGGCTCAGGAGAGGCCCGTGGTCCGGGCAGGACAGGTGGTGGTCCGGCCGGTCCTGCAGCTCACGGTGTCCGCGGACCACCGGGTGACGGACGGGGTGGGGGCCGCGCAGTTCCTGGTGGAGGTCAAGCGTCTTTTGGAGAACCCGGTGCGTCTGCTCCTGTAGGCCGGAGCTCCTCCAGGGCCCTGCGGTACACCTCGAAGTCCTGTGGGCTCCACAAGACCATGCGCACCACGTCGAAGGCCCCCGGGTGCTGGCGCAGAAACTCCAGGAGGGTCCGCAGGGCCACCCGTGCGGCGCGCTCCACGGGAAACCCGTAGGCGCCCGTACTGATGGAGGGGAAGGCCACGGACCGCAGCCCCTTTTCGCGCGCCAGGGCGAGGCTGGACCGGTACGCCGCGGCCAGCACCTCCTCTTCTCCCTCGGAGCCTCCCCGCCACACGGGGCCCACGGTGTGGATCACGTACTTGGCGGGGAGCTTTCCGCCCGTGGTGATCACCGCCTGGCCCGGCGGCAGCCTCCGGCCTGGCAGGGTCTGGACGATGCGCTTGCACTCCTCAAGGATGGCCGGGCCGCCCGCCCGGTGGATGGCCCCGTCCACTCCCCCTCCTCCCAGGAGGGAAGGGTTGGCGGCGTTCACCACCGCGTCCGTGGCCTGCTGGGTGATGTCGCCCCGTATCAGCTCCAGCAGGCCGCCCTCAGTCTGCAGGGTCACCCGGTCCACGGGACATCCCTCCTTCCGGTTCCATGGCGAGCCGCGCCACCCCCACCAAGCCCGCGTAGTCGGCCAGGGCCGCAGGCAGGATCCGCACCGCGCGCCAGGGGCGCTGGAAACTGGCCTGCCGGGCCGCCTCCATGAGGGGCGCGAACAACCAGCGGCCTGCCCGCGCCACTCCTCCCCCGATGACCACCACCTCCGGGTTCAGGAGGTTCAGGACTCCTGCCACCGCGAGGCCGAGGTAGCGTCCGGCCCGCTGGAACGCCTCCTGCGCTAAGCGGTCTCCCCGCTCTGCGGCCTCCGCCACCTCCCGGGCGGACAGGGACTCCCTGCCCGCCAGCACGCTCGGCTGACCCTCCCGCAGGCGTTCGGAAACCCAGCGGGCGATGGCGGGGCCGGAGGCGACCCCCTCCAGGTGCCCCGGACGCCCGCACGAGCACACGGGGCCGTCAGGGTCCACCACCACGTGGCCGATCTCCCCCGCGGTCTCGCTCGCCCCGCGGTACAGCCGGCCGTCCAGCACCAGACCCCCTCCCACCCCGGTGCTCACGGTGACGTACACCAGGTGGCGGCTGCCCGCCCCAGCCCCCTTCCACCACTCTCCCAGGGCCGCGGCGTTGGCGTCGTTTTCCAGCACCACCGCCCGCCCCAACCGCTCTTCCAGCATGCGCTGGAGAGGCACGTCCCTCCAGCCCCGGAGGTTGGGCGGTTCGTACACCACCCCCTCCCGCGGGCTCAAGGGGCCCGGCACCGCTACGCCCACCCGCCCCGGGGGCAGAGGTCCCAGCTGCCGGACCAGAGCCGCGATGGCGTCTGCCACCGCTTCGGGCCCCGCCGGCGGAGTGGGAGCCCGCACCACCTCCCGCACCGTCCCCTCGCCGCTCACCACCCCGGCCCGGATCCAGCTCCCTCCCAGGTCCACCGCCACCGCGCCGTCCGGCACGCCTCACCTCCGACGGGCTGCGCTCCGCCGCCAGGCCCTCGCCCCGGACCCTGCCCCGGCAGGAACAAGCCCTCCTGGGTCAAAGATACGGTACGAGGCCACGGCGCAGCGGGGAGGTGAACCGATGACGTACGTGATCGCCGCGGTGGTGGTGGGCCTGTGGCTGCTGTTCTCCGCGGTCAAGATCGTCCGCGAGTACCAGCGGCTGGTGGTGTTCCGGTTCGGCCGCTCCGTGGGCCAGCGGGGCCCGGGCATCGTGTTCCTCATCCCCTTCGTGGACCGGGCGGTGTGGGTGGACCTCCGGGAGGCCTTCCTGGAGATCCCCTCCCAGACCTGCATCACCAAGGACAACGCGCCCATCAACATCGACTTCCTCATCTACTGGAAGGTGGTGGAACCTGAGGCCTCCGTCATCCAGGTGGCCGACTTCGCGGGCGCGGCCCGGGGCATCGCCACCACCACCCTCCGGGCGGTCATCGGGGACATCGTGCTGGACGACGTCCTGGCCCGCCGGGAGCAGATCAACCAGGTCCTGCGGGCGAAGCTGGACGAGGTCACGGAACGGTGGGGCGTGAAGGTCACCGCGGTGGAGATCCGCGAGATCCTCCCGCCGCGGGAGGTCCAGGAGGCCATGACGCGCCAGATGTCCGCGGAGCGCAACCGCCGGGCGGTGGTGACGGAAGCGGACGGAAAGCGAGAGGCCGCCATCAAGGTGGCGGAAGGGGAAAAACAGGCGGCCATCCTCAAGGCGGAGGGAGACCGTCAGGCCGCCATCCTGCGGGCGGAAGGGTTCGCCCTGGCCCTGGACAAGATCTTCAGCGTGGCCCGCAACGTGGACAGCAAGACCATGACCCTGCAGTACCTGGAGGCCTTGAAGGCCCTGGGGGAGAGCCCCGCCACCAAGTTCGTGTTCCCCATGGAGTTCACCCGCCTGCTGGCCCCCCTGGGCGACCTCGCCCAGAAGGCGGTGGAGGACAAGGGCCCGTAACCCCCAAGGAAAGGGGCCGGACTTCCCCGGAGCGCGCCCGTCAGACGATGGCCTCGTGGGTCTGCGCGTTGAACAGGTGCATCTTGCGCAGGTCCAGGGCCACGGTCACCTCGTCCCCCATCTTGGCCTGGCTGTGGGCGTCCACCCGCGCCACCAGGGAGTGCCCCCCCGCGTCCAGGTACAGGATCACATCCGAGCCCAGAGGCTCGTGGACCTCCACCTTGGCCCGCAGGGGGATGTGGGAGGGCGGCAGCTGCCCGTTCCGCAGGGCCACGTCTTCCATGTGCTCCGGCCGGATGCCGAAGATCACCCGGTGCCCCTCCCACGGCCGCACGTACTCGTGGAGGTCGGGCGGGATGGGCACCTGCCAGGTGCCCGCGTCGAACACCAGGGTCCCGTTGCGCTGGCGGATCTCCCCCGGCACGAAGTTCATGGAGGGGCTCCCGATGAAGCCCGCCACGAACAGGTTGGCAGGCTTCTCGTACAGGTTCATGGGGCTGTCCACCTGCTGGACCACGCCGTCCCGCATCACCACGATGCGGTCGCCCATGGTCATGGCCTCCACCTGGTCGTGGGTCACGTACACGGTGGTGGTCTGCAGCCGGGCGTGCAGCTTCTTCAGCTCCGCCCGGGTCTGCACCCGCAAGGCCGCGTCGAGGTTGCTCAGGGGCTCGTCCATGAGGAACACCTGGGGCTCCCGCACGATGGCGCGCCCCACCGCCACCCGCTGCCGCTGGCCTCCCGACAGCTGGCGGGGCTTCCGGTCCAGCAGGTTCTCGATGCCCAACATGGCTGCGGCCTCCCGCACCCGCCGGTCGATCTCCGCCTTGGGGTACTTCCGCAGCCGGAGGCCGAAGGCCATGTTCTCGTACACCGTCATGTGGGGGTACAGGGCGTAGTTCTGGAACACCATGGCGATGTCCCGGTCCTTGGGCGGGACGTCGTTCACCAGCCGGTCCCCGATGTAGACGTTGCCCTCGGTGACCTCCTCCAGGCCGGCGATGAGGCGCAGGCACGTGGTCTTGCCGCACCCCGAGGGCCCCACGAGAACCGTGAACTGCCGGTCCGGGATCTCCAAGGTCACCCGGTTCACCGCCACCACATTCCCGAACCGCTTCGTCACGTTCTCCAGGTACACCCGCGCCATCCGACTCCGCCTCCTCGCTCTTCCCCCTAGGCCTCCTCCAGGCGTCGCTTGAGTTCGTCGATGACCGCCACGGGGGTAGGGTCCACCTCGTTCAAATATGCAAGATACACGCTCACCAGATCCCCCAACAAGACGAGGGAGAGGACCCGGCTGAGACGGCCGCGGCCCTCCGCCCACACCTCGTGGTAGCTGGCCGCCGCCCCAAAGGCCAGCTGGCGGGTGATCTCCACCCGCCGGGCCAGCCGCGGCGGGTCCTCCGGGTCTCTCAGGACCACCACCGCCAGCAGCCCCTCGGGCTGACCCGCCAGGGCCCACCCCACGGTCTCGTTGTGGTTCAGCTCGGGGAAGCAGTGCCAGGTGGCGAACACCTTGCTGTTCTCGTTGAACTGGGTCTTCCACCGCAGGGCCGCGGCCTCTCCCAGCCGCGAGGCCGCGTACACCACCGGGACCTTCCCCACCAGGGCCCGCGCCAGCTGTTTGGCAGGGTTTCCCGCGGTGGGTGTCTGCGGGCCCCACCTCCCGGCGAGCTGCCCCAGCACCCCCTCCGCCTCCCCCAACTCCGCCTCCAGCCCCTCCACCCACCCCCACCGGTGCACCGCCCCCAGCAAGGGCCCCACCAGGTAGCCCAGGGCAGCCCGCGGAGGAAGTCCGGGGGGAATCCGCACCCACGGGGTCCCGTCCCGCAGGGCCAGCTCTGCCAGCTTGCCGCCGGAGCTTACCGCCACGCACCGGGCACCCGCGGCCTGCGCGGCCTGGTACGCAGCCAAGGTCTCCTCGGTGTTCCCCGAGTAGGAACACGCGAAGGCCACGGTTCCCGGGCCCACCCAACGGGGGACGGTGTAGTCCTTGACCACGGCGACCGGGAAGGACGCGCGGTCGTACAGCAGTCCCCGCAGCAGGTCGCCCCCGATGCCAGACCCCCCCATCCCCAGCACCACCACGCTCCGCGGAGGTGAGTCGCCTGGGGGCTCCACACCCTCGCCCAGCCGCCACCCCTCCCGCAAAAACTCAGGGGTACGCAGGACCAGGGTCACCATGCCCTGGGGATCCAGGCCCTTGCAGCGCTCCAACTCGTCCAACACGTAGCTCATGGCGTTAAGCTACCCCAGAAATCACCGCGCGATTTTTGGGGACCCCGGCTCCCTCGCTCAAGGAATCCTCCGGGGACACTCGTGCTTCCTTTCGGGGACCTACCCCAGGACCCCTCTCGCCCCGTGCCCCACCTGCCCGAGGGCGGTAAACTGCCCTTGCATGAAGCGCAGCGTCCTCGCAGCCGTGACCCGGGCAGAGCACGGCCCTGCCGCCCTCTCGTTGCTTGTCCCCTTGGCCCGGGCGTGGGACGCGCAGCCGGTCCTCCTGTGCGCCCTGGCCGTGCCCCCCCACCAGCCCCTGAGTACCGCCGCCACCGCCGTGCAGGAAGCCCGGGAGGCGCTCCACCGGGCCGCCCAGGCCTGGGGGCAGACGGTCCGCACCCTGGTCCGGGCCGCCCATGACCCGTGGGAGGAGGTGGTGGCCGCGTGCGGGCAAGAGCGGGTGGAGCTTTTGCTGGTGCTGCGGCCGGGCTCCCTGGAGGAACCCCTCTTCGGGCTGTCGTGCGACCAGGTGCTGAGACAGGCGCCCTGCGACGTGCTGCTGGCTCCCCCTCTGGGACCCCAGGGCTTTGAACGGGTCCTGGTCGGGGTGCGCGGGGGGCCCCACGCGGAGCTCGCCCTGCGGGTCGCTCAGGCCCTGGCAGGCCCCGTGGCTGGACAGGTGACCGCCCTGCACGTGTTCCGGGACGACATCTCCGAGCGGGACCGCTGGCGGGAGGAGCGGCCCTACCTGGTGGTGATGCAGCGCGCGGAGGGGTCGGTGCGGAAACGCATCGCCGCCGGCAGCGCCGCGGACGTCATCGCCCGGGAGGCACCCGGGTACACCGCGGTGGTGGTGGGGGCCACCGCGGACCCCGCGCGCCCCGCGGTCCAGCCCGCCCTGCGGGTCCTGGGCCCCCTCCTGGTGGTCCGCAGCGGGAAGTCGGTGCGCGCCTGGCTTGAGGAGCACGCCACCGCCCCGGCCCGCTGGTCTCGCCCGGAAGTGGAGAAGTGGTTCGCGGAGAACACCTTCCACGCCCGGGAGTTCGAGGACCTGGAACGGTTGGTGGAACTCAAACGGCACCGGGGCTGGACCATCAGCCTGGGGCTGCCCGCCCGGAACGAGGAGGAGACCGTGGGCGTGGTCATCCGGGTCCTGCGGGACCGCCTCATGCGGGACGTGCCCCTCCTGGACGAGATGGTCCTCATCGACAGCGACTCCACGGACCGGACCCGGGAGATCGCCCAGGCGGAGGGCATCCCCGTGTACCGCCACCGGGACATCCTCCCCCACCTCGGATCCTACCCGGGCAAGGGGGAAGCCCTGTGGAAGAGCCTGTACGTCCTGCGGGGAGACGTGGTGGTGTGGGTGGACACCGACATCCGCAACATGCACCCGAAGTTCGTGTACGGCCTGGTGGGGCCTCTGCTCCGGGAAGAGCGCATCCTGTTCGTGAAGGGCTACTACCGCCGCCCGGTCCAAGTCGGGGACCGGCTTTACGAGACCGGGGGAGGCCGGGTGACGGAGCTGGTGGCCCGTCCCCTCCTCAACCTGTTCTTCCCGGAGCTTTCCGGGCTCATCCAACCTCTGGCGGGCGAGTACGCGGGCCGCAGGGAGGCCCTGGAGCAGATCCCCTTCTTCACCGGGTACGGGGTGGAGACGGGCATGCTCATCGACCTGCTGCACCGCTTCGGCCTCTTTGCCATCGGCCAGGTGGACCTGGAACAGCGCATCCACCGGAACCAGTCCCTGCAGAGCTTGTCCCTCATGGCCTTCCAGATCGTCCAGGTGGTGGCCCGGCGTCTGGAGGACCGGCTGGGGACTCCCCTCCTAGACCCCGCGGCCCGCAGCATGAAGCTCATCCGCCACGAGGAAGGGCAGCTGTCCCTGGAGGAACGGGAGGTGGTGGAGGTGGAACGGCCTCCCATGGTCACCGTCCCGGAGTACCGGGCCCGCCGTGCTGCGGCCTCCGCAGGACTGCCCCATGGGTGAAGGACGGCTGGACCCCCTGGCGGTGGTGGGGTCGCGTCTGGACCTCACCACGGTGCCCTTCACGGACCGTGGCAGCCGCCTTTTGGTGTTCCGGGAGCCGGACCGTTTCTGCCTGTTCGTCCGGGTGTGCGAGCGCTGGCCGAAGCTCGAGTACACGGAGGGTACGTACCGGGTCCGCCCCCCTCTGCTGAAGGAGCTGGAACTGCTGGACGGGGACGGGCAACCTCTCCGGTGGGACCTGGAGTGCTACCCCCACAAGCTGGTCTTCCGCACCCCCGCGGGCCGGTTCGAGCTGTGTTTCGCTACCCCGGAGCTGATGGCCTTCCGGCCGCCCCCAGGCCGGTGGGGCGTGCGGTTCGTGGTGCGGGCGGAGACCCTAACCCCTGACCGGCGGGGCGGCAGGGCCAAGGGAGTCCGCAACGTGGCCTACACCACCAACGCCCCCCTCCTGCGGAACGAGGCGGTGGCCACGGACAGCGGGCAGTGGCGGGTGGTGGTCGTGGCGGACTCCCACCCCCAGGCCCTGTTCACCCTCAACATCACCCCCCGGCTGGGCTTCGACCGCCGCATCCAGCCCCTAGGGCTGTTCGAGGCCGCGGAGCAGCGGTGGCGAGAGTGGTTCCACCGGGTCCCCTCCGCCCCCGCGGACCTGCGGCCCGCCTACCTGTACGCCTGGTACCTCATGCGGGCGGGGCTCATCAGCAGCCGCTACTACGTGACGCGGGAAGCCATGGTCCCCTCCAAGGTCCACTACGTGGGGCTGTGGCAGTGGGACGCGTTCTTCCACGCCCTGGCCTACCGCCACCTGGACCCCCAGCTCGCCCACGACCAGTTCCGCGTGCTGTTCGACCACCAGAGGCCGGACGGGATGGTCCCCGACTGCGTGTTCGACGAAGGGGTGGTGGAGCGGATGGGCTACCCCGTGGACGCTTCCGTGACCAAGCCGCCCGTGGCCGGTTGGTGTCTGTGGCGCGTGTACGAGGCCACCCGGGACGTGGACTTCCTGGACGAGATGTACGAGCCCCTGACGCGCTGGCAACGGTGGTGGCTGGAGCGGTGTGACCGGGACGCGGACGGCGTGTGCCAGTACGACCACCCCTACTCCTCCGGCCTGGACGACAGCCCTCTGTGGGACCACGGCATGCCCGTGGAGTCTCCCGACCTCAACACCTACCTGTGCCTGCAGGCGGAGGCCTTAGGCCGTATCGCGGAGGTCCTGGGCCGGCCCGAGGAAGCCCGCGGGTGGTACTCCCAGGCGGACCAGCTGGCGCAGGCGCTCCTCGACCATCTGTACGACCCCCGTTCCGGGGTGTTCTGGGCGCAGCGCATGACGGACACAGGACACGAGCGGGTCCCCGTGCTGGCCGTGGTGAGCCTGCTGCCCCTGCTCACGGGTCGGCTCCCGGCTCCCGTGCAGAGGGCCCTGGTGGACCGGTTGGAGGACCCGGAGACCTTCTGGGCCCCGTACCCGGTGCCCACGGTGGCCCGGTGCGACCCGCGCTACGATCCGGACCAGATGTGGCGGGGCCCCGTGTGGGTGAACGTCAACTACCTGCTGGTGGACGGGCTGCTGCGGTGCGGGGAGGGAGGGCGGGCCCGGGAGCTGTGCGACCGGACCCTGGCCCTGGTGGCCGCCCACCCCGACATCCGGGAGTACTACAACCCGGAGACCGGCCAGCCGGGGAAGAAGGCGGCCCCCGCCTTCGGGTGGTCCGCGGCCCTGTTCATCGACCTGGCGGTACGCCGCGCGCGGGGGGAGATCTGATGGAGCTGCTGCGGGAACTCGTGCGGGACCTCACGAGCCCGGCCAGCCTGGCCGCGGCCCTGCGTACGGTCCTGAGCGTGGCGGCCATCGTGGTGGCCGCCGCGGCCACGGTGTCTGTGACCCGAGCCGCCCTGGACCGGGCCCTGCGGCCCTTACCGGGGGTACGGGACTACGAAGCTCGCCTGGCCCGGGCCCGGACCCTGGCGTCCCTGGCCCACAGCGTGGTGCGGTACACGGTGTACTTCGTGGCCCTGGTGATGATCCTGCGCCAGGTCCACGTGGACGCCACCGCGCTCCTGGCCAGCGCGGGAATCGCGGGTGTCGCCCTGGGCTTCGGGGCTCAGACCCTGGTCCGGGACAGCCTGGCCGGGTTCTTCCTGCTCCTGGACGGAGGGCTTCAGGTGGGAGACGTGGTGTCCGTGGGAGGGGAGGTGGGACAGGTGGAGCAGATCACCCTCCGCCACACCCAGATCCGCCGGTACACGGGAGAGCTGGTGACCATCCCCAACGGGGAGATCACCCGGTTTGCCAACCTGAGCCGCGGCTACCTGCGGGCCGTGGTCTCCGTGACGGTGCCCCTCGCGGACCTGGCCGCGGCGGCCCAGGTGCTGGAGGAGGTGGGGCAGGGCTGGGCTGCGGAACACCCCGACTGGACCGCCGGCGCGGTAGAGGTGGACCCCCTGGTGGAGGTGTCCCCTACCGGGGCCAGCCTCCGGCTGTCCGTCCCCGTGCGGCCCGCCTTTCGGGTACCGGCGGAGCGCGAGCTCCGTCGTCGGGTCCTGGAATCCCTGCAGGCTGCGGGCTGCGCGGTGTACGGGTTGTCCGGAAGCCCGTGGCCCGTATGATGGTGCAGAGGCGGGGTGGCGCATGTCCACGGGCTGGGACCGGCCGTCTCCGGGCGGGCGAAGGCGCACCTTGGGGTTGGTGCTGGCGGGTGGCCGGGGGGAGCGGCTGCACCCCCTGACCCGGGACCGCAGCAAGCCCGCGGTGCCCTTCGGCGGCAAGTACCGCATCGTGGACTTCGTCCTGAGCAACCTGATCAACTCCAACGTGTTCTCCCTGTACATCCTGGTCCAGTACAAGTCCCAGTCCCTCATCGACCACCTCCGCCACGCCTGGCGGGCCAGCGGTCTGCACGAGGACCACTTCGTGTTGGTGGTCCCGCCCCAGATGCGGTGGGGAGACTCCTGGTACCGCGGCACCGCGGACGCGGTGTACCAGAACCTCAACCTCATCCGGGACTTCGGCCCGGCCCTGGTGGCGGTGTTCGGCGCCGACCACATCTACCGCATGGACGTGTCCCAGATGGTGGACTTCCACCTGGAGCGGGAGGCGGAGGTCACGGTGGCGGCCCTGCCCGTGCCCGTGGAGGAGGCGACCCGTATGGGCGTCCTGGAAACAGACCCGGACGGCCGTGTGCGCGCCTTCCACGAAAAGCCACGCCACCCGCGCCCCCTCCCCGGCCGGCCCGGTTTCGCCCTGGCCTCCATGGGCAACTACCTGTTCGACGCACGGCTGCTGGTGGAAGCCCTGGTGGAGGACGCCAGCAAAGACACGGAGCACGACTTCGGCCGCAGCATCCTCCCCGCCCTGGTTTCCCGCCACCGGGTGTACGCGTACGACTTCCAGACCAACCGGATTCCCGGGACCAAACCGTACGAGGAGCCGGGGTACTGGCGGGACGTGGGGACCCTGGAGGCGTACTGGCGGGCCCACATGGACCTCCTGGGCCCCCAGCCCCGCTTCGACCTGTCCAACCACCTGTGGCCCATCAAGGGGGCTCCGTACCCCGGGCCTTCCGCCCGCATCGTGTTCGGAGAGGTCCGGGACTCCCTGGTAGGGGAGGGGTGCGTGATCCACGGCGGCAGGGTCGTGCGGTCCGTGCTGGGCCGGCAGGTACGGGTGGAGGAGGACGTGGAAGTGGAGGAGTCCGTGGTCATGGACTACTGCGTCCTCCGGCCCGGCGTGCGCCTGCGGCGGGTCATCGTGGACCGCTTCAACACCCTAGAACGGGGGACGGCCATCGGCTTCGACCCCGAGGAGGACGCCCGCCGATACCACGTGGACCCCTCTGGGCTGGTGGTGCTCGGCCGAGGCGCCACCCGCGCCCTGTGATGAAGGTCCTTCGCGAGGCAGGGCTCGTGGAGGCCGAGCGGCGCGGCACGTGGGTGTACTACCGGCTCCGCCGGGAACCCCTCAAGCGCCTCCTTTCGCACTTGGTGACCCTGCTGTAGCGCACCGCAGGAGGGGGGTGGGAACGTGGAAGTCCGCCGCGCCAGGCCAGAAGACCTGCCGTCCGCCCTGGCCCTCCCGGGAGCGTGCGGCCTGACCCCCTCCGGGGTCGCCGACCACTTCCACAACTTCTGGGTGGCGTGCGACGGCGGCCGCGTGGTGGCCACCGCAGGCCTCGAGGTGTACGGCCAGGTGGCCCTGCTGCGATCCGTGGCGACGCAGCCTGCCTTTCGCGGGCAGGGTCTGGCCCCCCGGCTTTGCGCACAGGCCCTCAGCGAGGCGGCCCGCCTCGGCGTCCGCCACGTCTACCTTCTGACCGAAACCGCTTCTGGCTACTTCGCCCGCCACTTCGGGTTCCAAGAAGTACCGCGGTCCGAGCTGGACCCGCGCCTGGGAGCCTCGGAGGAGCTGCGGGGCGCGTGTCCGGACACGGCCCGCCCCATGGTCTGCTCGCTGGACGCATCGATGCTTTTCAATCCTCCGGAGTACCGGAGCAGGGAGGGTGAACCATGAGCACGCCAGAGCAGATCAAGCGGGCGGTCCGGGACCACTACGCGCGGGCGGCTTTGGGGTCGGCCTGCGGCTGTGAGACTTCTCCGCGGGAGGACCTGTCGGGTGCCCTCGGACCCGCGCTCGGGTGCGGCAGCCCTCTATCCTTCGCGGACCTCCGCCCCGGGGAGGTGGTGGTGGACCTCGGCAGCGGTGCGGGCCTCGACGCCCTGCGGGCCGCACGACGGGTGGGACCGCACGGACTGGTGCTGGGGGTGGACATGACCCCGGAGATGGTGGCGCTGGCACGGTCGAACGCGGTTACCGTGGGAGTGCCGAACGTCCACTTCTTGGTCGGCGAGCTCGAGTCGCTGCCCCTGGCCGACGGGTCCGCGGACGTGGTGGTGAGCAACTGCGTCATCAACCTGGTGCCGGACAAGCGGCGTGCGTTCCAGGAGGCCTACCGGATCCTCCGGCCGGGAGGCCGCCTCGTGGTCTCGGACGTGGTCGCCGCGGGACCGCTGCCCCCCGAGGTGCGCGGGGATCTTGCGGCGTGGAGCGCGTGCGTGGCCGGCGCCCTGTCGCTGCACGACTACCGGGAGGCGCTGCGGGCGGCGGGTTTCGAGGCGGTGGAGGTGATGGCCTCGGAGGACTGCTGCTGCGGCACGGCCGCCCTGGTCCGGTCCGTGACGGTGCGGGCCCGCAGACCGGCCTGACCGAGCTTGTTACAATCGCCTTGATGCAACCCCTGGTGGGCGTGATCATGGGCTCCCGGTCCGACTGGGAGACCTTGCGCCACGCCGCGGAGATCCTGGACGAGCTCGGGGTGCCGTACGAGGTGCGGGTGGTTTCCGCCCACCGCACCCCGGACCTGCTGTACGAGTACGCCCAGTCCGCGGAGGCGCGTGGGCTGGAGGTGATCATCGCGGGTGCGGGAGGTGCCGCGCACCTTCCCGGCATGACCGCGGCCAAGACCGTGCTGCCCGTCCTGGGCGTGCCGGTGGAGTCCCACGCGCTTCGCGGCCTGGACTCCCTGCTGTCCATCGTCCAGATGCCCGCAGGGGTCCCCGTGGGGACCCTGGCCATCGGCCGCGCAGGTGCCGTGAACGCCGCCCTCCTGGCCGCGGCCATCCTGGGGAACAAGTACCCCCACATCCGGGACAGCCTCCGCCGCTACCGTGCCGCGCAGACCCAAGCGGTGCTCCAGCACCCGGACCCCCGGGAGGGCGTATGAGGGTGGGCGTGCTGGGCGGCGGGCAGCTGGGGCGGATGCTGGGGCTGGCGGGCATCCCCTTGGGGATGACCTTCACCTTCTTGGACCCCTCCGAGGAAGCCTGCGCGGCCGCGGTGGGCCGACACCTGCGCGCGGACTACACAGACCCCGGCGCCCTCGCGGAGCTGGTCCGTACCTGCCAGCGCGTCACCTACGAGTTCGAGAACGTGCCCCTGCAGGCCGCGGCCACCCTCGCCCGGGAGGTCCCCGTCTACCCGCCTCCCCAGGCGCTGGAGGTGGCCCAGGACCGCCTCCTGGAGAAGCGGTTCTTCCGTTCCCTGGGAATCCCCACGGCCCGGTTCCGGGCCGTGGACTCCCCGGACGACCTGCACGCGGCGACCCGGGAGGTGGGGTTGCCCGCGGTCCTGAAGACCCGCCGCATGGGATACGACGGCAAGGGCCAGCGGGTGGTGCACCGTGAGGAGGAGCTGGAGCGGGCGCCGGCAGACCTGGGAGGCCACGGCCTGCTGTTGGAAGAGCTGGTGGACTTCCACAGGGAGCTGTCCGTCCTCGCCGCCCGGGACTGCTCGGGAGAGGTGGTCTGCTATCCCCTGGTGGAGAACCACCACGAGGGGGGAATCCTCCGCCTGTCCCTGGCGCCCGCTCCCGGTCTGGACGGCGGGCTGGTGCGGGCCGCGGAGGAGTACGCGCGCCGGGCTTTGCAGGCCCTGGACTACGTGGGCGTGCTGTGTATCGAGCTGTTCGAGACAGACCGGGGTCTGTTGGCCAACGAGATGGCCCCGCGGGTCCACAACTCCGGTCACTGGACGGTGGAGGGCGCGGTCACCAGCCAGTTCGCCAACCACGTTCGGGCGGTAGCCGGCCTGCCCCTGGGCTCTGCTGAACCGCGGGGGTGGTGCGCCATGGTCAACCTCATCGGGGAACGGCCCGAGGCGGCAGCGGTGCTCAGGGTTCCCGGGGCTTCCTTCCACTGGTACGGAAAAGCGATCCGTCCGGGCCGCAAGGTGGGGCACGTGACGGTGTGCGCCGACTGCCCCGACAAGCTCGCCGACCGCCTGGAGCAGCTCCGGAGGTGCGGGGTGCACGTGCCGGACCGGGGGGCGCCGGCTGCAGCCCGGGGGTGAGGCACGCCAGCGGTGCGGTTGAGCCGGCGCCGCTTCCAGGAACTGGTGGAGCAGGCCCTGGCGGAGGTCCCCGAACCCTTCCGCCGAGCCCTGGACAACGTCCACGTGGTGGTGGAAGACTGGCCCACCCCCGAGCAGCTTGCCTCCGTGGGGCTCCCGGAAGACGGGGTGCTGTTCGGCCTGTACGAGGGCACGCCCCTCCTGGAGCGTGGCCTCGAGCCGCCCCTCCTGCCGGACCGCATCACCCTCTTCCAGGGCCCCCTGGAGGAGGCGTGCGACACGGAGGAGGCCCTGCAGGAGGAGATCCGCAAGACGGTCCTGCACGAGCTGGGCCACTACTTCGGCCTCGACGAAGACCGTCTCGCGGAGCTGGGCTACGGCTGAAGCACGCTCGACGGAATCCCCCGCCCGGTCACCCCGCGGGCACCGGTTCCCGGCGCTCCACGACCAGGTTTCCGCCGCGCACCGTCACCACCGCCACGTCGCCCTCGCGCAGCTCGCCCCGCAGCACCATCCGGCTCAACGCGTTCTCCACCAGGCGCTGGATGAGCCGGCGGAGCGGACGCGCCCCGTAGTCCGGGCTGTACCCTTCCTGGGCCAGCCACGCCCGCGCCTCGGGGGTGACCTCCACCCGGACCTTCAGGTCCTGCAGGCGACGCTCCAGCTGGGCCACCTGCAGGTCCACGATACGCTCCAGCTGCGCCTTGGACAGGGGACGGAACACGATGATCTCGTCCAGCCGGTTGAGGAACTCCGGCCGGAAGGTCCGCCGGAGCTCGTCCAGCACGTAGACCTTCGCCAGCTCGAAGGCCGCCGGGTCGTCCGGGTCCAGGTGCTGGAGATGGTGGCTGCCCACGTTGCTGGTGAGGATGAGGACCGTGTTCTTGAAGTCCACGGTGCGGCCCTGGGCGTCTGTGAGCCGCCCGTCTTCCATGACCTGCAGCAACACGTTGAGCACGTCCGGGTGCGCCTTCTCCACCTCGTCGAACAACACCACCCGGTACGGGCGACGCCGCACGGCTTCCGTGAGCTGGCCGCCCTCCTCGTAGCCCACGTACCCCGGCGGTGCCCCCACCAACCGGGAGACCGTGTGCTTCTCCTGGTACTCGGACATGTCCAGGCGCACCATGGCCTCCTCGGAGTCAAAGAGAACCTCCGCGAGCGCCCGGGCCAGCTCTGTCTTGCCCACCCCCGTGGGGCCGAGGAACAGGAAGGCGCCGATGGGCCGCTTGGGGTCCTTGAGGCCCGCCCGGGCCCGCCGGATGGCGTCCGCCACCGCCTGCACCGCCTCGTCCTGCCCCACCACCCGCTGGTGCAGCCGGTCCTCCAGCTGCAGCAACTTGTGCATCTCCCCCTCCAGCAGCTTGGTCACGGGGATGCCGGTCCACTTGCTCACCACTTCCGCGATGTCCTCCGCGTCCACCTCCTCCTTCAACAGGCGCTGCGGCCCCAGGGCCCGGAGCTCCTCCTCCGCCCGGGCCAGCTCCTTCTGCAGCTCCGGCAGGGTCCCGTACCGGAGGCGCGCGGCCCGCTCCAGGTCCGCCACCCGTTCCGCCTGCTCCAGCTCCACCTTGGCGCGGTCCATCTGTTCCTTGATGGCGCGGATCCGCTGCACGATCTGCTTCTCCCGCTCCCAGCGCTGGCGGAGGGATTCGCTGTCCCGGCGCAGGCGGGCCAGCTCCTGCTCGAGTTTCTCCAGCCGCTCCTGCGCCGCGGGGTCCGTCTCCCGCCGCAGGGCCTCCCGCTCGATCTCCAGCTGCATGATCCGCCGGTCGATCTCGTCCAGCTCCGCGGGCTTGCTGTCGATCTCCATGCGCAGCTTCGCCGCCGCCTCGTCGATGAGGTCGATGGCCTTGTCGGGAAGGAACCGGTCGCTGATGTACCGGTGGGAGAGGGTGGCCGCGGCGATCACCGCCGCGTCCGTGATCCGGACCCCGTGGTGGACCTCGTACTTTTCCTTCAGGCCGCGGAGGATGGAGATGGTGTCCTCCACCGACGGCTCCCCGACGTACACGGGCTGGAAGCGCCGCTCCAGGGCGGGGTCCTTCTCGATGTGCTTCCGGTACTCGTCCAGGGTGGTGGCGCCGATGCAGTGCAGCTCCCCCCGGGCCAGCATGGGCTTGAGGATGTTGGCGGCGTCCATGGCGGCGCCCTCCGCGGCGCCCGCACCCACCACGGTGTGAATCTCGTCGATGAACAAGATGATCTCGCCGTGGCTGTCCGCGATCTCCTTCAGCACCGCCTTCAGCCTCTCCTCGAACTCTCCCCGGTACTTGGTGCCCGCCACCAAAGCTCCCATGTCCAGCTGGAAGAGGCGCTTGTGCTTCAGCTGCTCGGGCACGTCGCCCCGCACGATGCGCTGGGCGAGGCCTTCCACGATGGCCGTCTTCCCGACCCCCGGCTCCCCGATGAGCACCGGGTTGTTCTTGGTCCGCCGGCTCAGGACGTGGATCACCCGCCGGATCTCCTCGTCCCGGCCGATGACGGGGTCCAGCTTCCCGGCCCGGGCCAGCTCCGTGAGGTCGCGGCCGTACCGCTCCAGCACCTGGTACTTCGCCTCCGGCCGCGGGTCCGTGACCCGCGCCCGGCCCCGGACTTCCGACAGGGCCCGCAGCACCGCCTCCCGCGTGACCCCGTTCTGCTGGAGGACCCGGCCGGCCCCCGTCTGGGCAGCGTCCGCCATGGCCAGGAGGAAGTGCTCCGTGCTGGTGTACTCGTCGCCCATGCGCTGGGCTTCCTGCTCCGCCGCCTCCCACACCCGCCGGAGGCCGGGCGCCAGATACAGCTCCGCGCTCCCGTGCACCTGGGGCAGGACCGCCAGGGCCTGCTCCAGGTGCTGGCGGATCCGGGGCACGGAAGCCCCCGCCCGCTGCAACACCTGCGGCACCACGCCCTCGGGCTGTTCCAGCAGGGCCTCCAGCAGGTGCTCCGTGTCCACCTGAGGGTGGTGTCGCTCCCGGGCCAGTTCCTGCGCCCGGGCCAGGGCCTCCTGCGACTTCTCCGTCAGCTTGTCCCAACGCATCCTGTTCTCGCCTCCGTCACGTTTTCCCGCAGCCCGGCGTGGCTCACTTCAGCCCCATGGCCGCCCTGGGGTTCTCCCGCCTCAGCCGGCTCCATTGCTCCACCAGCCGGCGCTCCTCCGGACTCAGGCCTCGAGGCAGGACCACCCGGAGCCGCACCAGTAGGTCGCCCCGCCCGCCACCCCGCAGCCTGGGCATCCCCAGGCCCCGCAGCCGCAGCACCTGCCCCTGCTGCGTCTCCGGCGGTACCCGGACCTTCACCTTCCCTTCCAAGGTGGGGACCTCGATCTCCGCACCCAGGAGGGCCTCGGTGAGGGAGATGGGGACCTCACACACCAGGTCGTCGCCCTCCCGGGTGAACACGGGGTGCGGCTGGACCCGCACCTCCACGTACAGGTCGCCGTCTGCGGCACCCCGCACGCGGACCTTCTGCCCCGTGCGGATCCCCGGCGGGATCCGCACCGTCACCCTCCGGGGGAACCCGTTCCGCACCACCACCTCCCGCTCCGTACCGCGGAAGGCCTCCTCCAGGCTGATCTCCGCGGTGGCCGTGCGGGGCTGGGGCGCCCACACCCCGCCCTCTGCGAAGGGGCCGGTCCCCAGGTCCGCGAAGAACCTCCGGAAGAACTCCGAGAAGCCGCCGAACAGGTCCTGGGGCTCCCCGAACAGCACCGTCCACTCCCCCTGCTGCGGGCCCGCCCCGGGCCGGGTGAACACCTGCTCCCAGGGGATGCCCCGCTCGCGGAGATCCAGCATCTGGTCGTAGCGGGCCCGCTTTTCGGGGTCGCTCAGGACCTGGTAGGCCTCGTTGATCTCCTTGAACTTCTCCGCGGCCTGCGGGTCCTTGTTGACGTCGGGGTGGTACTGGCGCGCGAGCCGGCGGAAGGCTTCCCCGATGGCCTTGCTGTCGGCCTTCCGGTCCACGCCCAAGATCCGGTAGTAGTCCTTGAACTCCATGGCGCCCTCACCGGCGCGCCCGCCTCCTCACTGTGCCACCCGGACCCGCGCAGGCCGGAGCACCCGGCCGTCCAGCACGTAGCCGGGCTGGACCACCTGCAGCACGGTCCCGGGCTCCGCCCCTGCTTCCTCCGCGGACGCCACCTCCACCGCCTCGTGGCGGGAGGGGTCGAAGGGCTCGCCCGCGGCCTCCATGCGCTCCACCCCGAGGGCCCGCAGCTGCTCCAGGAGGGACCGGTGGGTCATGCGCAGCCCCTCCAGGATCCCCGCCACCGCCTCGTGCCCCGCTTCCCGCTCCGCGTACGCGATGGCCCGCTCCAGGTCGTCCACCGCCCCCAGCAGCACCAGGAGCATCTGCCGTCGGGTGCGGTCCACCGCGTCCCGCTGCATGCGAGCCGCGGCCTTCTTGTAGTTCTCCAGGTCTGCGGCGGCGTGGAGGAACTGTTGCCAGTTGCGCTCCGCCTCCTGGCGGTAGCGCTCCAGCTCCTCCCGCAACGCCGCGACCTCCTCCGGGCTGACCGCGGGGGGTGCTTCACGGACGGGGGCCTCCCCCGAGGGCGGTTCGTGTCCTCCTCCTTCCCCCGGGGCCTCCACCACGGCCTCCGCTTCTCCCCTTTCCCCTTCCAGGGCTTCCTCCCACATGTCCTCGCACCCTCCAGGTCAGTCGCTGGGTTTGTAGTCCGCGTCGATGACCTCCCCGTCCCCTTTGGTCTGCCCACCCGTGCTGGCTCCCGTGGCCGCGCCGCGGTACAGCAGTTCGCTCAGCCGGTACGTCAGCCGCTGTACCTCGTCGGACAGCTGGCGGACCCGCGCCACGTCCCGAGCCTGCACCGCCTGGCGGAGCTCCGCCACCTTCTGTTCCAGCTCTCGCCGTTCCGCCTCGGAGACCGCCTTGGCCTGGTCCCGGAGGAGCCGCTCCGTCTGGTAGGCGAGGCTGTCCCCGCGGTTGAGGATCTCCGCCTCCTCGCGCTTGCGGCGGTCTTCCTCCGCGTGTGCCTCCGCCTCCCGGATCATGCGCTCCACCTCCTCCCGGGTCAGGGTGGAGGTACCGGTGATCTTGATGGACTGCTCCCGTCCCGTGGCCAGGTCCTTGGCGGACACCGCCAGGATCCCGTTGGCGTCGATGTCGAAGGTCACCTCGATCTTGGGGACGCCCCGCGGCGCAGGCGGGATCCCGTCCAGGATGAACCGGCCCAGGGTGCGGTTGTCCCGGGCCATGGGGCGCTCGCCCTGCAGGACGTGGATTTCCACCTGCGTCTGGCCGTCCTCCGCGGTGGTGAAGGTCTCGCTCTTCCGGGTGGGGATGGTGGTGTTCCGGGGGATGAGCACGGTCATGACCCCACCCAGGGTCTCGATGCCCAAGGACAACGGGGTCACGTCCAGGAGCACCACGTCCCGCACCTCACCCGCCAGGACCCCTGCCTGGATGGCGGCGCCGATGGCCACTACCTCGTCGGGGTGGACCTCCTTGTTGGGCTCCTTCCCCGTGAGGCGGCGGACCAGCTCCTGGATCATGGGCATGCGGGTGCTGCCGCCCACCAGGATCACCTCGTGCAGGTCCCGCTCGGTGAGCTTGGCGTCCTGGAGGGCCTGCCGGAAGGGCCCGATGCACCGCTCCACCAGGTCCGCGGTGAGCTCCTCGAACTTCGCCCGGGTGAGGACCATGTCCAGGTGCTTGGGGCCGGTGGCGTCCGCGGTGATGAAGGGCAGGTTGATGGTGGTCTGCACCATGGAGCTGAGCTCGATCTTGGCGCGCTCCGCGGCCTCCCGGAGCCGCTGCAGGGCCTGGCGGTCCTGCCGGAGGTCGATCCCGTGCTGCTTGCGGAACTCGTCCGCGAGCCAGTTCACGATTCGCTCGTCCCAGTCGTCCCCGCCCAGGTGGGTGTCCCCCGCGGTGGCGCGCACCTGGAACACCCCTTCCCCGATCTCCAACACGGAGACGTCGAAGGTCCCGCCGCCCAGGTCCCACACCAGGACCGTCTCCGAGCCCTTCTTGTCCAGGCCGTAGGCCAGGCACGCGGCGGTGGGTTCGTTGATGATCCGCAGGACCTTGAGCCCCGCGATCTCCCCCGCGTTCTTGGTGGCCGTCCGCTGGGCGTCGTTGAAGTACGCGGGCACCGTGATGACCGCGGCTTCCACCTTCTCCCCCAGGTATGCCTCCGCGTCCTCCTTCAGCTTCTGGAGGATCATGGCGGAGATCTCCTCCGGGGTGAAGGTGCGGCCCGCGGCGGGGATGTCCACCACCGCCATCCCGTGCTGCCCCTCCACCACCTTGTAGGGCACCATCTTGCGCTCCGTCTCCACCTCGTGGAAGCGGCGCCCCATGAAGCGCTTGATGGAGTAGATGGTGTTCTCGGGGTTCAGGATGGCCTGTCGCTTGGCCATCTGGCCCACGAGGCGCTCCCCGGTCTTGGTGAAGGCCACCACGGACGGGGTGAGCCGGCTGCCCTCCCGGTTGGGGATCACCACCGGCTCCCCGCCCACCATGGCCGCGATGACCGAGTTGGTGGTACCCAGATCGATGCCGACGACCCTGCCCATCTTCGCTCCCTCCGTCCGGGGCGGCCCCAGCCGGGGCCGCCCCGCGTGTTGGTCAGCTCACCTCCACCTTCACCTGCTTGGGCTTGGCCCGCTCGCTCTTGGGCACGCGCAGCTCCAAGACCCCGTTGCGGTAGGTCGCCTTGGCCTGGTCCGCCTTGACCTCCGCGGGCAACGCCAGGCTCCGGCAGAACTGCCCGTAGCGCAGCTCCCGACGCAGGTAGTTGCGGCCGCGCTCCTCCTGTTCCTCCTTCGCCTCCGCCTCGATGGTCACGGTGTTGTCCTGCACCGTGACGTTCACGTTCTTGGGGTCCACCCCCGGCAGCTCCGCCCGGACCACCACCTCCTGGTCCGTCTCGTACACCTCCACCGCGGGCTCCCACACCACGGGCTCCCGCGCCTCCCGCCGCCGGACCGGCCGCCGGCCGGTGAGCTCGTCGAAGAGCCGGTCCAGGGACCGCTGCATCTCCCGCAGCTCCTCGAAGGGGTCCCACCGCAGGATGCTCATCGCCGCTCCCTCCTTTCCATCTGGGTGTCGCAGAGTTCCAGCAACCACCGGGCCACCTCCTCGTGCCGCTCCTGGATCTCCAGGAACAGCCGCACCCCGGCCAGGTTCAGCCCCACCTCCTGCGTCAGGTACTGGATCAGCCGCACGCGCTGCACGTCCCGCTCGCTGAACAGGCGGATGTGCTTCCGCCGGGCGGGGCGGATGAGCCCCTTGGCTTCGTAGATCCGCAGGGTCCGGGGGTGCACCCCCGCGAGCTCCGCGGCCACGCTGATCACGTACACCGGCACCTCGTCCCGCCGGTAGGTCCGCTCCGCCACGGCCAGACCTCGCCGCGCCGTTCTGGTTTCAGGCTACAGCCTTGACATCATCATTGTCAAGACTTTTGACACTCGTCCTGCACGGGCCCTCTCGCAGGCCACCGGACCTCGCCGGGCTCGTACGGGAAGGGGGGCGTCCACTCCCGCGGCGCCGGGGGGTAGTCCTCTTCCCGGAGGTCCGGCCGCTCCGCAGCCTGGCCCGCGTGAACCCTTAGGAACACCCCTCCGGGGGACACCCGGTCCACGTCCTCCAGGGGGATCACCACCCGGCGCTCCCACAGGGGCCCCGCGGCAAAGGGCGGGGCTCCGGGGTCCGGGAAGTCTCCCGCCACCACCACGGCCTGCACCCGGCGGCTGTCGGGATCCACCACCACGGCCTGCACCCGTCCCACCTCCTGGTCGGTGGCGTACACGGGCTGGCCCACCTCCGGCTGGACCACGCGACGCCACCAGGCCGGGATGTTCAAGCCGGTCATGAGGTTGGCGACGCCACGGACTCCAGGCACCCGGGCGATGGCCCGTTCCAAGGCCCGGGCCGCCTCCAGGGACGGGACGGTGCCCGTGATCTCCACCACTCCGTCCCGCACCCGCAAAGAGTAGCCGACCAAGCCACGGGTCGCCGCGTCCGCCTGCACCGACGCCACCACCTGCTGCAGCAGCTCGTGGTCCACCACCAGCTCGTTTTGCACCTGCAACACGCCGGGCACCGACCGTGCCACCTCCTCCGCCCGCGCCGCCAGAGCACGGTTGTGGACGTGGCCCCGTAGCCGCACCACTCCGTCCGTCACCTGGGGGCGGACCGGCAAGGCCAGGACCCGCAACAGCTCCTCCCGCTGCAGCGCTTCCTCCACGTCCCGCTCCAGCTCGTCGTCCGGCCGGTACACGGGCAGCCGGGCCACCGCGTCGCGTGATGCCTCCAGCACCACCACCCCGTCCTCGATGGTCCCCACCCAGTCCGCGGGCACCGCCACGTCCCTGGAGAACAGCAGCCCCTGGCGGACCACCAAGTGCTTCACCCGTCCGGTGACGGCGTCCACCAAGACCTGGTCCACCCGGCCGATGGGTCCGTCGCTGGCCAGGACCCGTTGGCCGCGCCGGATGGTGACGAAGGGCTCCTCCGGTCGCGCGGGCGCTTCCCCGTGCAGCTGCCGCTGCAGCCCTTCCATCCGCCGGAGGGAAGCCGGCAGGGCCAGCCAGGCGCCTCCCTGCCGCAGCCCGCGCCACCCGGGCCACGACAGGGCCGCGGGCGCGTGCGCTTCTGCCTGCCACGCGGGCAACGCCTCCAGCTCCGCGTAGGAACCCCGTACCCGAACGGCGTCCTCGGTGGCGTCCTGGACCCAGTCCGCGGGTACCACCACGGAACGGCCGGCGGCCAGCTCCACCACCAGGGCCACCACCCGCCGCTCCCGAGGGCTCACCACCACCTCCGCCACCCGACCCCCGACCCCGTCCGAGGCGTGCACCACCGCGCCGGGGCGGATCTCCAGCCGTGCGGATGCCTGCGTCGTACCCATGGCTCGCCCTCCACGGTATACTCGTTCCGCCTCCCAGTGTGCGGGGGCCGTTTCCCGGTGGTCAAGTACGTCTCCTTGACAGAGGAGGGACCATGACACCCTTGGACGTCCTGTGGTTCTTCTTCATCGCCTCCGCCCTCCAGCCCGTGCTGCAGCGGAGGTGGCTGGAGGCGGCCCGCCTGCGCCTGATCCACGAGCTGGAGCGCCGCCGGGGCTCGCGGGTCATCGCCATGATCCACCGGCAGGAGACCATGAGCCTCCTGGGCTTCCCCCTGGTCCGGTACATCGACATCGACGACTCCGAGGCGGTGCTGCGGGCGGTGCGGTTCACCCCACCCGAGATGCCCATCGACCTCATCCTCCACACCCCCGGGGGGCTCGTGCTGGCGGCGGAGCAGATCGCCCGCGCCTTGCAGGCCCACCGGGGCAAGGTGACGGTCTTCGTGCCCCACTATGCCATGTCCGGCGGTACCCTCATCGCCCTGGCCGCGGACGAGATCGTCATGGACCCGCACGCGGTGCTGGGGCCCGTGGACCCGCAGCTGGGCCAGTACCCCGCGGCGTCGGTGTTGAAGGTCCTGGAGCGCAAGAACATCAACGAGGTGGACGACCAGACGGTGATCCTGGCGGACATTGCGGAGAAAGCCCTGCGGCAGGTGCGGGCCGCGGTGCGGGAGCTGCTGTCGGACAAGATGGCTCCCGACCAGGCGGACGCGGTGGCGGACACCCTGAGCTGCGGCCGGTGGACCCACGACTACCCCATCACCGTGGAGGAGGCTCGGGACCTGGGCCTGAAGGTGTCCACGGAGATGCCCCCGGAAGTCCACCGCCTCATGGCCCTGTACCCCCAGGCCGGGCTCCGCAGGCCTTCCGTGGAGTACGTGCCCGTCCCCTACGCGCCCCCTCCCCCCCGACCCGCGCCCACCCGCGGGCCGGGCAGGGTCCGGGAATAACCGGCCTTGCCGTTCGTTCTTCTGGAGCGGACGCGGCCGGGGGCCGCCCGGCGGAGGTCGTGTCCGTAGTCGGCCTACCCAGGCCGGAACCTTCCACCTCCTCACCCGGCAGGGACGACCGCGGCCGGGCGCCCTGGTGCGCGTCCAGGTTCGCTTGCGGGCACCGAAGACCGCGGGAGGGGAGGTGATGAGCCGTGCTGGTGCGTCGGATGAGTCCGTTTGCGGAGATCGCGGCGCTCCAGCGGGAGCTCAGCAACCTGTTCGACCGGATCTTCGGTTCCGAGAACGCGGTGGAGGGGGCGTTCGTGCCCGCCACGGACGCGTACTTCGCAGACGGCCACTTCGTGGTCCGCGTGGATCTTGCGGGGGTGGATCCGAAGGCCGTGGAGATCCTGGCGGGCCCGAACACCCTGACGGTCCGCGGGGAGCGCAAGGCGCCTGAAGTGCCCCGGGACGACGTGGTGCTGGTCGGCATCCCGTACGGGCGCTTCGAGCGCACCCTGACCCTGCCCGCTGGGCTGGACGTCGCGCAGGCGCGCGCCCAGTGGCGGGACGGGATCCTCGAGATCCGGGTTCCGGTCGAGCAGAAGCTGCTGCCCAAGAAGGTCCCGGTGGAGCTCGCCGCCTGATCCCTGGGCCGGGGCGGTCCTCCCGCCCCGGCACCCGTGACGGCGAAAGGAGGTGAGTCCGATGCTGGACTTGGGCCTGTTGATCCTTCGTGCCGTGGTCGGGCTCCTGTTCGTCGGGCACGGGGCTCAGAAGCTGTTCGGCTGGTTCGGCGGCACCGGTCTCCGCGGGACCGCGGCCTGGATGGAGCAGCTCGGGCTGCGGCCCGGGCGGCTGTGGGCGCTGGCGGCCGGCGTCGCGGAGTTTGTGGGCGGTGCGCTACTGGCGGCCGGCCTGCTGGTGCCCGTGGCCGCGGTGCTGATCGTGGCCGTGATGGCCGCCGCCACCGCCCTGGTCCACGCCCGGAACGGGCTGTGGGTCCAGAACGGCGGGTACGAGTACCCGCTGGTCAACAGCGCGGCGGCCGTGGCGGTGGCCCTCATGGGACCGGGGGCGTACGCCCTGGAACCCGTGCTGGGTCTGTACGTGCCCGCGGAGCCGGTGGTGGCCTGGGGTGTGGTGCTGGCCGTGCTGTTCGCAGCCTTCCTCGGGCTGCGCGGTGGCCAGCAGCCGGCCCAGGCGTGAGCCCCGGCTCGCCCCCCCGGGGTCTCCGGGGGGGCTTCTC
>Ga0079995_1062724_pt1 | contig 80292 bp, 80 predicted proteins | sample FaiFalFF_MnMetaG_2_FD_69198 | JGI IMG/M metagenome (GOLD analysis project Ga0079995, IMG submission 69198) | Freshwater microbial communities from Yellowstone National Park, Wyoming, USA - Fairy Falls C (FF_Mn_C) (SPADES assembly) (version 4) | ecosystem: Environmental > Aquatic > Freshwater >... | reverse complement strand
CCGGGGGTGCCTGAAGCCCCACCGAGGGTGGGGTGAAGGCAAACTCGGTGACTGGGGCGAAGTCGTAACAAGGTAGCCGTACGGGAACGTGCGGCTGGAACACCTCCTTTCAGAGTACCTTTAAACCCTCACCCCCACCCAACTACCATCCATTTTTTTATTCCAACCGTATAATACCCGCCTTGAACAACGGTAAATGCTTAGTTCTTCTGTCGGGGGGCATAGATTCTTCAACAGCCCTATGGTGGTCCATTGGTAAATTTGAGAAAATTTATGCTATTACTTTCCTTTACGCTCAGAGGCACGAAATAGAGGTTGAATATGCAAAGATACTGGCGGGGAAGGCGGGTGTTAAGGAGCATATCATCTTTGACCTCTCGCATTTATTCATGCAGATAGGAAGCTCAAGCTTAATAGATGAAAGCCTTGAGGTTCCGAAGGGACCTTATCCCGAGAGAGGTATAATTTCAACTTACGTTCCAATGAGGAATTCCATATTTGGGGTGATGGCGGGGGCAGTTATGGAAAAGCTTGAGATAGAAAACCTCGTTTTTGGAGTACATTCAAGCGATGTTCCAAACTATCCGGATACAAGGCCCGAGTGGGCATCCGCTTTGGAAGCCCTTTTGAATTCGGGTTCCTCTTTACCTTTTGAGAGATCTATTAGGATCAGGGTTTTAACCCCCCTTATAAACCTAAAGAAGCATCAAATAATAGAATTGGGGTTAAAGCTTGGGGTTCCCTTTGAATACACCTGGTCCTGTTATTCCCCGAAGGATGAAAAACCTTGTGGGGAATGCCCCGCGTGTATCCAAAGGAGGGAATCCTTTGAGAAATTGGGGATAAAAGATCCTTTAATTGAAAGGCTTGAAAAGAAGGAGGTAAAATATGATAGAGAAGCTTTTGCGTGAAGATATGGTTATCTTGGACCTAAAGGCAAAGGATAAGGAAGGTGTCCTAAGGGAGATGGTTTCTTTGCTTAATCTCCCGAAGGATAAGGAGGAGCTCCTACTTTCTTCGCTTATGCAGAGGGAGAAACTCGGCTCAACGGGGATAGGGAAGGGGATAGCGATCCCACACTGCAGGAGCGTTGTGGTTGACAACATAACGCTGATAGTGGGCGTATCAAAGGAAGGGGTAGATTTTGATGCCCTCGACGGAAAGCCCGTACACCTCCTCTTTATGCTCGTCGCAACCCCTATGGACCCGAGCATGCAATACCTAACCGCCTTGGGAAGCATCGCCAGAATTGCTAGGGGATTGGCAAACGAAGAGAGCATAAGGACGGACTTTTCCTCGCCCAAAGAGCTCATAGATTACCTAATGAAGTTCGCAAATGAATAAGGAAGAAGTTAAGAGGTTCCTTGAGGAGCTTTACCTTCTTCAGGACCTTGACCTTCTCATAGACCAGATAATAGACCCCGCCTATCTACAAACCTTCGGTTTCAAAGTATCGGAGGAAAAGGTAGAGGCTTTAAAACAAAAGAGGGAGGAGGTGGCGGAAAAGCTCAGGAAGGTTAACCCTAGATGGCTCCAAACTTACGAGAGGTTAAGGAAGAGATACAAAAGGGGGATAGCGAGGGTGGTTGATGGGATATGCACCAACTGTTTCGTCCATCTTCCCGCATCCATGAACCCCTACGAGGTTGATACCCTACCCACCTGCCCTTCCTGCGGAATAATCCTGATCTGGATGGATTAGTTTGATGGTTTTAATTTTCGCGCTTCTTTATGGGATATTTGCAGTTTTTGTAGTTTGGCTTGCATCCAACCTAAAATTTGGGGAAGTTTGCACCTGGCTCGTTCTCATCCCAATATCCGGTTTAATTTTCGGGGATTGGGTTTTGGAGAAGGTTAATAAATATTTCGCGGAAAAATTGAGAAAACCCCTCTCCCAAAGGATCAACTTTGACCTTTATATGGCAATTTTGAATGCCTTTATGTACCTGTCCATATACACCGCGGGCGCCCTTTGGGTTTATAGGCTAAACGGGAACTTCTTATTTGTTCCCTTGATTATGCTTATAGGAATGCTTTCCGGAGCGCATACCATAAAAAAGGTATATGGATGAGGATATTATGCGTCTCGGATGCGCATTTGTTTATAAATACGCAGGATAGGGAGAGGGGTCTTATTGAGGTTTTAAGGGGGGAAGATTACGACGAGCTTGTACTTTTGGGGGATATATACGACTTTTGGTTTGAGTATGAGGGTTTTATTCCATCTTACGCAATAAAGCTAACCGCGGAGATCTTAAGGATAGCGGAGGAAAAGAGGGTTCATTTCCTTTCCGGGAACCATGACGCTTGGGTGGGGAAATTTTGGGAAAACTTTGGGGTTTCGGTTTATAGGTTGGGTTTTGAGAGGTCCCTTTGGAGCAAAAGAATATTTTTTACGCATGGGGATTATTTCTTTGGCGGTAAGTTTTCGGGGATAATAAGGGGGGTTTTCCATAGCCCCATTTCCATATCCCTTTTTAAGCTTTTGCCCGTTGAGAAGGCTTTAAAGTTGGCTAAGCTTTTATCCTACGAAAGTAGGAAGAGGCATGAGGAAGTTGATATAGGGAGAATAGAGAGGGTGGTTTTAGGGTTGGATTACGATGTTGTGGTTTCTGGGCATCTCCATAAGCCCATAATTAGAAATTTTGGAGGAAAGGTTTTTATATGCGTGGGGGATTGGTTGGAGAACTTCACCTACCTTGTGATCCAAGACGGAAGGTTTACCATAAAGAACCGTGAGGGTAAAATCTTGGAGGAGCTTCAGCTTTAGAATAAAGGCGATATGTGTGGGATAGTGGGATATACGGGTTATAAGGATGCGGAATCTGTTCTTACGGTTGGATTGCACAAATTGGAATATAGGGGGTACGATTCGGCGGGTTTGGTGGTTTTGAAGGATGGTAAGTTTTATATCAGGAAAAAGGCAGGGAGGATACACGAGCTTGAAATACTCCTAAAAGAGGATCCAATACCTAAGGCGAACATAGGGATAGCGCATACCCGCTGGGCTACCCACGGTGGAGTTTGCGACATAAACGCACATCCCCACATTTCCCAAAAAGGAAAATTTGCGGTTGTTCATAACGGTATAATAGATAACTACTCAAATTTGAAACGTTTCCTTGAGGAAAACGGTTATAAATTTTTATCAGAGACGGACACCGAGGCTATATCCCACCTCTTGGAGTACAACTTTGAAATTACGGGGGATCCCTTTGAGGCCGTTTTAAAGAGCGTGAGGATGCTTGAAGGTTCTTTTGCCCTAGCGATTCTATTCAACGAGGATGAGGATCTGATAATAGGCGTTAGGAAGGATAGTCCCCTTATCGTAGGTTTGGGAAAAGGGGAAAACTTCTTAGCCTCCGATCAGGTGGCATTTTTACAGCACACAAAAGAGGCGATTTTTATGGATAACGAGGAGATAGCCTTGGTTAGGAGGAATTCCGTTGAGTTTTACAACTTTGATGGGATAAGGTTGGATAAAAGGTCGGTTTTCCTAAATTACGGGGATGAGGAGGCGGAAAAGGGACCTTACCCCCACTTTATGCTTAAAGAAATATACGAACAGCCCAAGGTTATAAAGAAGAACTTGGACATTTACACCAAGAACGGTAAGCCCACCCTCCTGAAAGACTCAAACCTGAGGAAGGTTTTGTCGGAAAAAAACAGGATAATAATAGAGGCGGCGGGAACATCCTACCATGCGGGTCTTGTGGGGAAATATTTGATAGAGACCTTTGCGGGCATTCCCGTTGAGGTGGATTACTCTTCCGAATTTTCCCTAAGAAAGCTCGCGGTAGATTCCAAAACCTTGGTCATAGCGATAAGCCAATCGGGGGAAACCGCGGATACCATAGAGGGATTGAGGCATGCGAAGAAATACGGATTTGAGGTTCTTGGGATAGTTAATAGGCCGGAAAGTACCATAGCGAGGGAGAGCGATTATACCATTTACATAAACGCGGGACTTGAGATAGGCGTAGCATCAACAAAGGCGTACATAGGACAGGTTCAGGTCTTAACCCTTTTGGCTTTGGAACTTGGATATACGAGGGGTTACCTTTCGGGGGATGAGGTTGAGAGGATGATAAAATCTATGCAGGAGCTTCCGGAAAAGATTGAGAGAGTGTTGGCTATAGATGCCCATATAGCGCACATAGCGGAAAAGATTTATAAATCGGAGAACGTTATGTTCTTGGGAAGGGGATTAAACTATCCCACCGCTCTAGAAGGAGCCCTGAAGCTCAAGGAGGTAAGCTATATACACGCCATAGGGTACGCGGCGGGGGAGATGAAACATGGACCTTTGGCGCTCGTTGATGAAAGGCTGTTCGTGATAATAATAAACCCCAAGACCTCCGTTTATGAACTTACCCTAAGCTCAACCTACGAGGTTAAGGCGAGGAAAGGGAAGGTAATAAGCGTAATAACAGAAGGGGACAGGCTTATGAAGGAGCTTTCCGATTTCACGATATACATACCACAAGTTGAGGAGTTTTTAACACCGATCCTTGCTATAGTTCCCCTACAGCTTTTGGCATATCATACTGCGGTTTTGAGGGGCTGTGATCCAGATAAACCGCGCAACTTGGCAAAATCCGTAACAGTGAAATGAAAAGGCTAATTCTTCTTTTACCGCTTTTATCCTGTTCTTTGATTCAGCAAAGGGTTAGCTTGGCAAGCTGTAAATTTTCCCTAAAAAGCGCATCATTAAAGGGGGTTGATTTTAGCGGATTTAACTTGGGAATAATCTTAAACGTCCAAAATCCAAACGAGATAGACGCGGTCCTTGACAGGATAACGGGAACCATAAAGCTTGATGGGTATAAAATTGCGGATGTTTCAAACTCTTACAAGAGGACAATAAAGGCGAGGGGAAGCGCGGACGTTCCGATAGATGTTAGGGTAGAGTTTTCCTCCTTGGGTTCTGCGGTTAATGCGGTAAGGGATATTATCCAAAAAAGGAGGGCAAACGTATCCTTTGAGGGAAAGGGTTATGTGGATTATGAAGTGCCAATTATAGGTAAAAGGTCATTCTCTTACCCTATTAATCTTTCAAGGGAATTTTCCCTTTGAAGGCATATAAGTTAAAGATAACCTTTGGCTTTGATGGGGATCTAATTCTGCCGAAGTATTATAACAATGTTTTGCAAGGTTTCATTTACCGGAATATGGATACCCTTTTGGCGGATTTTCTCCACAATTTCGGATTTGTATATTCAAACAGGAAGTTCAAGCTCTTCACATTTTCAAAGATCTTCGGTAAGATAAAGGAGAAAGGGGAAAATTTTATAACCTTTAAACTGCCAAATATACGTATTTACTTTTCTTCCCCTGTAAATTTTACCACAAGGTCCGTTATAAACCGAGTAATAAAATCGGAAAGATTGAGACTATACAATAACGACGTTAGGCTTGAAGAAATTGATGTTATAGAGGAGAATATAGAAAATGGGGTTGTGGATGTTATAAGCCTCTCTCCGATAGTTGCATACAAAACCCAAATTGGAAGCAAAAGACGGGAATATCTATCTCCCTTTGATGATGAGTTTTACAGGCTCCTTAAGGAAAATCTCTTAAAAAAATACAGCCTTGTTTATGGGAAGAACTATAGGGGGAAATTGGAGATCTCGCCCATAAAGGTTAAGGAAAACTATAAAAAGAAGGTGATATTCAAGGGGACATTAATAGTGGGGTGGGAGGGGTTATTTAGGATTGAGGGTGAGGGGGAAATTCTGAAAGTTGCACTTGAAAGCGGACTTGGAGCTAAAAACAGCGCGGGTTTCGGATGTATAATTCGCGCATCCAAAGTATGATAAAGGCATTAAAGGAGATAGGCGAGTTATATGAATACAGGATATGGGATAAGGTGAAGGCGGATTATGTAGTAATTTTGGATTTTGACAGGGATGGAAAGTTTTCAAAATTATATATAAAAGAGTTTAGTAAGGAAGAGCTTGAAAAGTACCTTTTTAGAAAGTCAAAGGCGAGCAACCCCCCAACCGAAACCCCAACCTTGATCTTGAATTTAAAAGATATTGAAAATTCAAAGGATATTGAGAAATCCTTAAATAATCTGTCTAAAACTATACCGGACCTAGAAGATAAAAAACTTCAAGATCTAAAAGAGAAAATCCCACAATACCTAAAGAATATAAAAGAGTACCTAAGCAACAAAAATAAACAAGAAGATTTAGCAAAAGAGATTAAAGAAAAAATTAAAGAGCAAGAGAAGAAAAAACTTTTTCTTCTCACCATTAGGATTGATGGTAAGTTCTTAGGAGACATTGATGAATACAAAGAATTCTTGAAAGAATATTTAATGTCCGAATACGAAAACGAGTCTTATTGTGCGGTTTGTGGGAATTGGACGAGGGTTAAAGCGGAAATTCCTTTTTATTTTTTAACTTTTGATAAACCAGGTTATGTGGTTGGGGGACTTAACGAAAAATTCGCCTACAAAAATAGCCCAATATGTTTTGATTGCTTCGAGAAAATGAGGATAGCAAGGCAGGAGCTTGAAGAGGCAAAATTTGACCTTGCAGGTTTGAAGTATTTGATAATACCCGAAAGTTTGAATAGAGAGACTCTTAAAGGGTTTATAGAGTTGCTGGAAGATTTAAAACTTGGAGAATTTAACAAATTAGATAAAGAGATGTTCAAAAAACGCATTATTAAATTGATAAAGGATGAAAAAAAACAAGAGAAAGCATATAGGGATATAAAGGAAGGAAAACGAATTTCGGGCGATAAAAGAGATGAAAGCCCTGATTTGTTTACAATATTTATGCACATGGATGTTGTAATCTGGGCGAACTTCCTGTTTATTGAAAAGGAACAAAGTAGGGAATCTATAAAACTTTATATAAACGAAATTTTCCCATCAAGGGTTTTTAAAATGTTTGGAGCGAAAGATTATGTAGAAAAAGATTTGATGGGGATGGATTTCAACTTTAACACCATAAGACTTTTCTTTTCCAAGAATGATTTCTATAATGTAATTGGGGCGGTTTTTGTTGGAAAAAATTTGGAAAAGAACTTTCTCTATTCTAACTTTATGGGAAAGATAAGGGAGGATTATCACAATAATAAGGACATAAATCCCAAGTTGATAAGAGAGGCTTTTGTATCATATGTTTTCATAAGGATTTTAACGGAGGGTCTGAATATGAAATCTTTAAATAAACCGGAAAATTTGGAGGAATTTTTTAAGTGGATTGAGGAACTGCCTACCGTTAAAGGTGAAAGGTGGAAAAGGGCGCTAATCCTTATGGGATTCCTAACAGAGTATATCTTGGCAGAGGAAAGCAGAGAAAGGGGATCCAAACCGTTCCTAAAGAAACTCAAGGGGTTCAGGATGAGGTGGAAGGATATAGAGGGGCTTCTGACGGATATTAGAAATAAACTTGAGATACTTGACCTTTTCGACTATGAGAGCACCAGGAAAATCTTCGCTACGATCTCTGAGGATATTACGTCCGGGGAACCAAAGGCAACGGTAAATGAAATAAACTTTTACTTCGTTGTGGGTATGGGACTTTATCATAAATTCAAAGATCTTTTGTTCTCCAAGAAAGAAAAAGAAGGAGGTGAGCATGAGCATATTGAAGAATAGGCATGAGATTTTGTTCCTTTATGAGGTGGTTAACGCTAACCCCAACGGGGATCCGATGGATGAAAACAGACCAAGATACGACGACGAGACAGGCAAGATATTCGTAAGGGATGCGAGGATAAAGAGGACAATAAGGGATACCTTACAGGAGATGGGCGAGGAGATATTCATAAGGGAAGAGAGGAAAGAAGATGGAACACTCGAGACAAAGGAAGGTCTTTTAGAAAAATACGGTAAAAACAAGAACAAGGTCCTTGAAAGGTGTATAGACATAAGGTTATTTGGGGGAACTTTCGCCTTAAAAACGGGAAAAAAGGAAAAAGGGGGAAAAACTGAAAAAACCGAAAAAACTGAAAAATTTGAACCTTTTAGCCTAACGGGACCCGTACAATTTGCTTATGGCACATCCCTACACAGGGTAAAGATTTTAGAAGTTCAGGGTACAAGCGTTTTACCATCTTCAGATGAAAAAGGGAAAGGAAAAAAACAGGGTACTATGATGTTTGATTACAGGGTAGCGTACGCTTTGATCGGGGTTTATGGGGTAGCGAATCAGAAAACCGCCAAAGAGAATTTTGAGAATATGCTGGAAACCTTAAAGACCAAAGAAGATCTTGAGAAGATACGGGAAGCCTTAAAGACCATCTTGACCGAAGAAGATCTTGAGAAGATGCTGAAAGCCTTAAATAACAAATTTACCGAAGAGGATTTTAAGAAGATACGGGAAGCCCTAAATACCAAATTGACCGAAGAGAATTTTAATAAGATATGGGAAGCCTTAAAGACCATCTTGATCCAAGAGAATTTTGAGAATATGCTGGAAACCTTAAAGACCAAAGAGGATTTTGAGAAGATACTGAAAACCTTAAAGACTAAATTGACCGAGGAGGATTTTGAGAAGATGTTGAAGGCCTTATGGATAGGGCATAGGGGTGGAAGTGTTCTTATAACGGGTTCCAAGCTTGGGCATAAATCCTTAATGTTGTTGGACATCGTGCATACGGAAGATTCCCTTGACCTTATAGGATCACTTGACAGGTACGTAAAGATAAAACTAAATGCGGAAATAAACGATGAGGAAGCCATAAGATCTCCCAAGGACTACATTTTGGATATTAGCGAACTTGGGGAAAAAGTTAGAGCCCTTAAGGGCAGGAACAGACTTGAAAAGGTAAGGTATATACTGGATGAGGATTTAAGGGTTGAGCCAAGTATAGGGAAGGCATTTGAAGGCATTAAGCTAGAGAAACTTGAATTCTAAAAATGAGGGTTTTGGTTTTTGATGTATCGGGCAAGCTGGGGCACTTCCGCAAGTTTTACACCACATCTTCGTCTTTAACTTATCCCTTTCCTACACCAACCGCACTGAGGGGTTTGATAGGGGCAATTGTAGGATACGGAAAGGATGAGTATTTGGAGAAAACTCGGGACATAAGCTTGGCAGTTCAAATCCTAAGTCCCATAAAAACCATAATGATGTCCGTAAATTACATAAACACGAAGGAAGGAAGCGGGGGAAGAAAGTTCGTTTTTTTAGGGAAAGAAAAGAAGAGTAAGGTTGATAAAAGCGAAAAATCTAAACCCGAAAAGGATATGAGAACCCAGGCGATCATACAGTTTCTTAAGGATCCAAAGTATAGGATATTTGTTGTGGATAATGGGAAAAGTGAAACCTTTGAAAAATTAAAGAAACACCTTGAAAATAGGGAATTTGTATATACTCCAGTTTTGGGAACGTCCGAGCATTTGGCGGAAATTAATTATTTTGGAACCTTTACAGCGGAAATCTTGGAAAATCACGAGGGAGAATGCCACACCGTATGCCCAATAGATAACATAGAGATTGATATTGCACCCATAAAGATCGGAAAGGAGCTTATACCCTACGATATGGAGAACGACAGATCGAAACCAAAATACTTGGAAGTATTGTATTCAAAGGAGCCAGATAGACCTATACGGGGTAAATATAAGAAGATACTTAAAGTTAATTTCCTAAATGTATTCGTTTCCCCCATCCCGCCCCCATATAATTCCCCATGATGAGCGAGAAAGGTAATAAAAGCGGATTATATTCCCATCCAAATGTATTCCTTGAGGATCATATAAATAACGTAATCGGGATAGCGAGGCAGATTTTAGGAGAAATTCCCGAATGGTTCTACATTCCCTTGGCTTTTCATGATTTCGGAAAGGCTACAAGGTACTTTCAAGATTATATACAAACGGGGAAAAAGGCAGACAAGGAGAAGCTAACCAACCATTCCTACCTTTCCACGGTTTTTTGTGTTAATATTGCATCTAAATTGGGTTTTGAAGATCGCTTAGTGGAGATCTTCATTTTTCCCTTAAAGCATCATACCGATTTGAAAAAGTTAAAAGGAACGCTTAATGATATTATTAAAGACAGTACAATAGATATTCTCAAACAACAAATTGAGGCTTTAGATATTGATGGGCTCAAGAAATTCTTTCAAAATATTGAAATTCCCAAAAGTATTAAAGATTTCCTTTTAAGGCAAGACACTATTCAAAATCTGAAGAAAGATCTGATGGAATTTTTGGATAATGAAATTGAAGATAAATGTACTTCTGTTCTTGAAATAACTGAAGAAAAACGCGTAAACTTTTACGAGTTCAACTTTTACTTTTCCGTCCTTTTGGATGCGGATAAAACCCAAGCGGGAAGCGGTTCCGACACCCTACCCCAACCCAAGCTCCCCGATTTCCAGAGGATAGAATCTTATAAATCCCATCTTTCCAAGGGTCAAGATGATATCATAAAGAGAAGGGAAACTGCTTTTAGGGAGGTTATGGAAAATTTTGATAAGGGAAAGGGTTCAAGGGTTTTTACCCTTGTATTACCTACGGGCATGGGGAAAACTTTAACTGGGCTTTCCGTTGCCTTAAAATTAGCAAAAGAAGGCGGACACAAGAGAATAATATACTCTCTTCCGTTTTTAAGCATAATAGATCAGACGGAAATGATTCTAAGGAACGGTTTAAATCTTAAATCTTCCGAAGAACTCTTGGTATATCACCATCTTGCAGAGCCAACATATAAAGAAAGTGATAAGGAATACGACTTTGATGTTGGAAGGGTTTTTTATGAGGGTTGGAATTCGGGCGTTATTCTTACCACATTTTATCAGCTCTTTTATACCCTTCTTGGCTTAGAGAATGGATATTTACGAAGGTTTAACAAGTTTAAGGATGCCATCATAATACTTGATGAGATCCAAGCATTACCACCCAGATATTGGCTATTTGTTAAGGAAAGTTTAAATCACCTATCTCAAAACCTCAACGCCCGAATAATACTTATGACCGCAACGAACCCATTCATATATAAGGAGGGTGAGGCCTTTGAATTGGTTGAGAAGAGCAAGTATAGAAAGGGTTTAAACAGGTATAGGATGGTAATTGAACTTCAGGGAAGAGGGATAGAAGAACTCGCAGAAGAGGTTGCAGAAAGGGTAGAAAGAGAAAAGGATAAAAGCTTTTTAATAATTTTGAACACCATAGCGTCCTCGCAGAATTTCTATAAGATCTTGAGGGGAATGGTTGATATTCCAATGACGTACCTATCAACCGCTGTTGTGCCCTACGAGAGGAAAGAAAGGATAAAGGGAATAAAGGAGGGGAGGTATAGGGTTGTGGTTTCAACGCAGGTGGTTGAGGCGGGGATGGATATAGATTTTGATGTGGTTTATAGAGATTTTGCACCCCTTGATAGCATAAACCAATCCGCGGGTAGATGCAACAGGAACGGTGAGAGAGGTATAGGAGAAGTTAGGGTTGTAAATTTAAAAAACGAGAAAAACGAAAAATTTGCATTTGCGAAGAAAATTTATGGCAACAACGACGACTTTGTACTTCTTGACACAACGGAAGAAATGCTAGAAAATTTATCCGAGCTACGTGAAGAGGAATTTTTGGAGCTAATAGATAAATATTACGAAATGGCCTGGGACAAAAAGTCGCCGGATAGATCCAAAGAACTATTAGAATCCGTTAAACAACTTAAATATGAAGATCTTGTGAAATTCAAACTTATTGAGGAAGAACCCTATAAGCATCAGGTTTTCGTTGTTTTGAACAATGAAGCAAAGAAAGTCTTAGAGAGGGTTAAGGAGGTGATCCGAAATGTGAGGAACGGGCAATGGAAAATTTGGGAGGCAAGGTCCGAACTTGAGAAAATAAAGGCCCATTTCTACAGTTTTGTTATAAATGTGAATTTGGGGGGAAGCGGTGATAGTATTCCTATTGATGAAGATCTGCAAATATACGTAATCGATTCTGATGTATTAAAACAATACTACGATGAGGAGGTAGGCTTCTATCCCAGAGATATAGATTTGATATGGTAAACGGAACACTCATATGGTACAGTTATATTTGCGAAAGGGAAGTTTGGCTTATAGGACACGGGATTGAACCACCCCAAGATCACCCTTTGCTCGAAAAAGGTAGGGCAATACACGAAATATTCTATCACGAGTTTGAAAAGGAAATTTTGATAGACAACATTATAAAAATAGACCTCATATCAGGGAGCCAGATAATCGCGGAGGTAAAATCCAGCGGGAAACATCTACAAAGTGCTAAAATGCAGCTGGCGTTTTATCTTTATTATTTCAAGAAAGAGAAAAATACGATACTTAAGGGAAAATTGCGAATACCCTTAGAAAAGAAAACCCTTTTCGTGGATCTCACGGAAGATTTAGAGAGGGAGGTCGAAGAGAGGATAGCAATGGTTGAAAATATCCTTTCTCTTTCCAATCCACCAAAACCCGTAAAGATCCAATATTGTAAAAGGTGCGCTTATAAGGAAATTTGTTGGGTTTGAAATGGGTAAAACACTATATATTTTCAGGAATGGAAGGCTTGAAAGGAAAGATAATACCCTACGGCTTGTTTCGGATGATGGAGATAAGCAAATACCCATAACCGCAATAAGCGAGATAAAGGTTTTCGGTGAGTTAGAACTGAATAAGAGAACCATTGAATTTTTAAACAAACACCATATACCCTTACATTTCTTCAATCATTACGGTTTTTATGTAGGTTCCTTTTATCCGAGAAAATCCCTAAATTCCGGAATAATGATAATTAAACAAGTTGAGCACTACTTGGAATGGGATAAGAGGCTATTTTTGGCAAAATCCTTTTTGTTGGGGGGTTTATTGAATATCCAGAAGAACTTAAAATATTACGAAAATCGTGGAAAAGAGGAATTACGGGAAGTGGTTGAACAAATAAGTTCCAAAATTGGAGAGATTGAAGGTATTACAACAATCCCCAATCTTATGCAATTAGAAGGCGAAGTTAGAAAAGTTTATTATGGATCCTTTGATAAAATTTTGGACGGTTTTCCCTTTGAAAGGCGAACCAAAAGGCCACCACAAAATCCTTTAAATGCTATGATCTCTTTTGGAAATTCGCTCTTATATACGACGATATTAAGCGAAATTTATAGAACCCACCTTGACCCAAGAATAGGGTATTTACACGAGAGCAACAGACGGAGCTTTTCCTTAAACCTTGATATTGCAGAGGTGTTTAAACCCATAATAGTTGATAAAGTAATCTTCAGTCTGATAAACAAAAGACAGTTAGACGAAAAACATTTTATTAAGGATATCGGATTTTCTCATCTGACCGAGAAAGGTATGGAGATATTCGTAAGGGCATTTGAAGAAAAGTTAAATACCACAATAAAGTATAGGAACATAGGGAAAGTTTCCTACAGAAGACTTTTGAGGTTGGAATGCTACAAGCTTTACAAGCACTTTTTGGGGGAAGAAGTTTATAAACCTTTTACCAGCGATTGGTAAATATGTTCGTGATATTGGTTTATGATATAGGGGAAAAGAGGGTCCAAAATGTTCATAAGGTTTGCAAGAAGTATTTAACTTGGGTTCAGAAATCGGTATTTGAAGGGGAAATAACGGAGGCAAATCTCTTAAGGTTGATAAACGAGATAAAGGAAGTAATAGACGAGAGCCAAGACTCCGTTTTGATATACAAGTTTAGAACAAAGGCATATTACGAGAGACAAGAGATCGGGATACCAAAACCATCCCACGAAGATTTTATCCTTTAGGGCAACCCGGATCACTAATATTTACAATCGTTCGTCGATGTGGGGGGTGATGAGGGGGGAAAGGGAGGGGTTGAAAGAATGGAGTTCAAAAAATTCAATACTGATGGGCGAAAGAAGGGTATATTTTCTTTGCCTTGATTTTATTGAAGGTTTTGGAAGTGATGTTCAAGAAACTTAATACTGACGGGCGTTCGTCGATCCCCCAGGGTTTTACCCCCAACCGACGATCGACGGGTTTATAATATCAACTTCGGTATGTTAGGTGAGTGTGGGTGAGGTCAAAGAAACCCTTATGGGTATTGGGAATTTTGGGGGTAAAAAGAAAAAGGGACAAGGGCAGGGGTTTATTACGTTCCTATAAGGGATTGAAACCTTGGGAAAGATACTGATACAGTCAAGGATAACGTTGGTTTATTACGTTCCTATAAGGGATTGAAACCCTGAACCCATACAAACGGCAAGAATTTTGCCTTACCAGGTTTATTACGTTCCTATAAGGGATTGAAACTCAAGGCATAAAACCTCAAAAGTTTGTAAGGATAAAGTTTATTACGTTCCTATAAGGGATTGAAACATAATCGGTAATGTAATAGCGATGCTGTCTGTGATTGTTTATTACGTTCCTATAAGGGATTGAAACGTAAAATTCAAGAAGGCAAACCATCCGACATCGCAGGTTTATTACGTTCCTATAAGGGATTGAAACTCGTCGGGGGCGATCAAGAAAGAATATATGTATGGGGTTTATTACGTTCCTATAAGGGATTGAAACGTTCGAAAGAGCGACCTTTTGGCGTTTCAAAAAGTTGTTTATTACGTTCCTATAAGGGATTGAAACTTGATGGGTTCAGGTATGTAAGGCGGGAAAACAACCAAGTTTATTACGTTCCTATAAGGGATTGAAACATTCGACAAAGCGACCTTTTGGCGTTTCAAAAAGTTTTGGGTTTATTACGTTCCTATAAGGGATTGAAACATGAAGCAGAAAATTCCCTCTTGGAGAAGTGCGTTTTGTTTATTACGTTCCTATAAGGGATTGAAACGGTTAGAGGGGGGGGATGTTTTATCCTTCCTCCCCCTTGTTTATTACGTTCCTATAAGGGATTGAAACTTCTTCCGACCCAAAAAACCTTGCGATAAGGGAGAGTTTATTACGTTCCTATAAGGGATTGAAACCCATCCTGTCTAATTCCTTGACACTGGATGGAAATTTGTTTATTACGTTCCTATAAGGGATTGAAACCCATTGCAATCAGGGAACAACTAATACAAGGGAAGTGTTTATTACGTTCCTATAAGGGATTGAAACTGGAGTTATACGAGAAGGTTTATAAACTTTAAAGGAGGGTTTATTACGTTCCTATAAGGGATTGAAACGAACCGCAGGTTTTGGTGGCGGTATGGCGCAAGGTGGGTTTATTACGTTCCTATAAGGGATTGAAACACGGCGGAGGAATGGGAGGATGTAGGGCGTTTGAATGCGTTTATTACGTTCCTATAAGGGATTGAAACTATACCGCAGGTTCAGGAGCTTTTCAGGGGGTATGTGGTTTATTACGTTCCTATAAGGGATTGAAACTATATGAAACATATATATTCGGATAGCACACAGCAAGGTTTATTACGTTCCTATAAGGGATTGAAACGAATTTCTCACCTCCGGGAATTGGGACTGGGGATATATGCGGTTTATTACGTTCCTATAAGGGATTGAAACGGTTGGGGGTCAAAATTCTAATATGAAGGTCTAACACGTTTATTACGTTCCTATAAGGGATTGAAACCTTGTGCTCCCGGAATAAGCATTGTTGTAATACCATGTTTATTACGTTCCTATAAGGGATTGAAACTTTTCCCAGATGGGCACGATTTTCGGAGTTTGTTTGTTGTTTATTACGTTCCTATAAGGGATTGAAACACAAACCTGAAAATATAAACGTAAAAACAAATCAAGGAGTTTATTACGTTCCTATAAGGGATTGAAACGGAAAGCCAATCCTCGTATGGGATCTCAGTTCCAGCCTTGTTTATTACGTTCCTATAAGGGATTGAAACCTCTTAATTGGTGTGTGCTATCCGAATATATATGTTTCAGTTTATTACGTTCCTATAAGGGATTGAAACTCGCCAGTTTAATGTAAGGCTAAATTGCAAGCAATACAAGTTTATTACGTTCCTATAAGGGATTGAAACTATTCACAGCACTGACTACATACCTTCCGCCAGCAAGTTTATTACGTTCCTATAAGGGATTGAAACCCACAAAACTTGGATTGCTTGATATTCTCAAAGATGTTTATTACGTTCCTATAAGGGATTGAAACTCCATCTCATCTAAACCCTTCGCGGGATTGTTGGGGTGTTTATTACGTTCCTATAAAGGATTTAAACAAACAAGCAAACGAGCACAAATAAACCTCATACTCTCACAACCACCTTTCCGAAAGGTGAGAAGCTCTCAAGGATCCTATGCCCCTCCTTCACATCTTTCAGCTCTAAAACTTTATAAATTACAGGTTTTAGTTTCTTTTGCTCAACCAAACGGATTACCCTAAACAAAATCCCCTTACTTCCCATCGTTGAACCTATCAGGGAAACCTGCCTATAAAATATATGTCTAAGGTCTATTTGGGCGTTGTAGCCGGATGTTGCGCCATAAATTACCACCTTCCCACCCCACTTGGTTATGTTTATCAACTTTTGTATGTTTTCCTTTCCTGAATGATCTACAACCAAATCAACCCTCCCAAATTTCTCCAAAACCACTTTCTCAAAGTCCTCCTTTTTTCTGTTTATGACAAAATCCGCCCCCAATTCGTAAGCCTTTTCAACCTTTTCTTCGGATCCCACCGTCGTTATCACAAAGGCGTTAAAAAGCTTCGCTATTTGAATTGCAGCGCTTCCCACTCCCCCACCCGCTGATGTGATGAAAACAACATCCCCAGCTTTTACCTCACCTTTTTCAACCACCGCTTGCCAAGCGGTCAGAAAAACTAAGGGTATAGCGCTTGCCTCTTCAAAGGTAAGGCCCTCAGGGAAGGGTAATATATTTTGCACCGGAACCTTTACAAACTCCGCGTACCCTCCCCATATGTGTTCTCCCAAAATTTTATAATCCTTACAAAGGTTATCCTTTCCCGAAAGGCACATCTCGCACTTTCCACAGCTTATCCCCGGTGAAACCAAAACCTTCCTACCCACCTCCAAATTTACACCCTCCCCAACCTCCTCTATCACCCCCGCTATGTCGCTTCCAAGAACATGGGGCATAATTAACTTTGGGTATATACCCCTCCTAACCCAAATATCAAGGTGATTTAGGGAGACCGCCTTAACCCTTACCAAAACCTCACCCGGACCCACCTTGGGCTCGGGAAGTTCTCCAAATTTTAAAACATCAACATCCCCAAACTCCTCTATATAGACCGCCCTCATCCCTCACCCTCTGTTATAACCACATCCACCAATCTGTCCCCTTCAGAAAGATTTATCAACCTAACACCCTTCGCGGTCCTCGAAAGTAAGGGTACATCTTTAAGATTTATCCTATTTACCGTTCCTTTCTCGGTAAGTACTATGCATTCGTTGTTGTTTGTTGGTGGGAATCTCAGTATCGTAAAGATTTTACTTGGAGTGATATAAACTCCCGTCTTATTTCCCCTTGCCATAATTGGGATCTCCTGCACCTTCATCCTCTTTATATAACCGTCTTCGGTAAGTACCAAAACCTCATCTTCAAGCTTGACGGGAAGAGCTATTAAGGGTTCGCCCTTTATGGCAATCACCCCTTTGCTACTTCTTGACAAAAGCGGTATCTCATCAATTTTGGTTAAGTAAGCCTTCCCCAATTTTGATGCTATTAAGACGTAATCCTCGTCGTTCCTCGGCAGGACGCTCAAAATCCCGGACTTTGATATACTTGAACCCATCTTACCCTTCAAAACCTCCGATAGCTTCACCCTTTTTATCCTACCCTCGCCCGTAAGGATCAGTATTTCATGTTGCTCAGGGTTTTCCGGGATCCTAAACGCCCATACCACCTTATCCTCACTTGAAAACTTCTTAAATATGTTTCTTAGAGATTTACCTTTTGCACCGGTTGAAGTTTCGGGTATATTGTAAGCTTTCGTCCAAAATACCGCACCGCTACTTGTTATAACCGCAACCTGATCGTGGGTGGAACACTGGACAACCGCCGAGGGAACGTCATCCTCATTTACAGCGGTTTTTCCTACACTCCTCTTAAAAGACCTTAATGGTAACCTCTTTGCGTATCCACTCCTTGTGAAAATTATAACGGTTTCTTCCTCCTTTATGAGGGATTCCACATCAAGGTCTTCAACCTCTTGCTTCAATATTACCGTTTTCCTCTTATCCCCATACTTCCTTTTTATCTCCTCAAACTCCTCTATCATAACCCTTTTAAGCTCATCCTCGCTCTCCAAGATAAGTTTGTAACTTTTTATGTCCCTTTGAAGTTTCTCCCTTTCTTCCGTAAGGTTCTTAAGTTGTAGCTTGGTTAAGGAGGAAAGCCTCATTTCAAGGATACTGTTTGCCTGAAGTTCGCTGAACCCCATAGATATTAAATTCTTCCTCGCCTCCTCCACGCTCTCCGATTCCCTGATAGTTTTCACCACCATATCCATCATATTGATCGCCTTTATCAAACCCTCCACTATCTCAAGCCTATGAAGGGCCTTGCTTAGCCTATATTTCGTTCTCCTTATTAAAACCTCCTTCCTGTGGTTTATATAGATTTCCAGAGCCTCCTTTAGGTTCAAGACCTTCGGCTGTACGCCGACAAGAGCCAACATGTTTATCGAATATGTCCTCTGTAGGTTCGAGTATTTCAGAAGTTGGTTCTCAACGATGGAGGGATCCGCCCCCTTCTTTAGGGTTATTACGATCCTCAAACCATCCTTGTCGCTTTCATCCCTCAAATTAGCTATACCCTCAACCTTACCCTCTTTAACCAGATCCGCTATTTCCTTTACAAGCTCCGCCTTTTTCACCTCATAAGGGATCTCAGTTATGATTATCTTATCTTTTTCAACCCTGTACTTCGACCTTATCGTTATCCTCCCCTGCCCGGTTTTATAAGCCTTCACCAACCCAGAATAACCCAGTATATATCCTCCCGTCGGAAAATCCGGTCCCTTTATTATCTTCAAAAGCTCATCAACCGTGATATTGGGATTTTTCACCATCTCTATGCAGGCATCCATTAGCCCGGTTAGGTTGTGTGGGGGTATATTCGTTGCCATACCTACCGCAATTCCGGATGACCCGTTTGCCAAAAGATTGGGGAACTTTGAGGCTAAAATCACCGGTTCTTTGTACTGCCCGTCAAAGTTAGGTACAAAATCCACAGTATCCTCATCTATTTCCCCTATCACCTCTAAGGCTATTTGGCTCAACCTTGCCTCCGTATAACGGTAAGCGGATGGGGGATCACCGTCTGTTGAACCGAAGTTTCCCTGACCTTGTATTAAGGGGTATCTCATCGTAAAATCTTGCGCCAACCTCACCAAAGCTTCATAAACCGCCTGGTCCCCGTGGGGGTGATACTTACCTATAACCTCACCCACAACCGTAGCGGATTTCCTAAAGGGACGGTTCGGAAGGAGGTTGAGTTCCCTCATCGCATAAAGGATCCTCCTTTGAACGGGTTTTAAACCATCCCTAGCATCCGGAATAGCCCTTCCCACTATTACGCTGACCGCGTAATCCAGATAGCTGGTTTTTAATTCTTCTTCAAGCTCAACCTCAAGAATCTTTGACATAATAAAATGCCGGGAGCGGGACTCGAACCCGCACGGGACTTAGCCCACTGGATCCTAAGTCCAGCGCGTCTGCCAATTCCGCCACCCCGGCAGGTTGGAAATTATAAAGCGGTAAAATGTAAATCTATCCCCGTTAAAATTCCCAATATGGGAGGAAACCATCATAAGGTCCATGAGGATAAGTGGATAGTGGATGAGATTTTGGATCTTGAAAGGGAGTATGAAAGGGAGATAGAAGAGGCGGAGGAGATGGCAAAGAACATTATACAAAGGGCGCAGGAGAAGGCTCTTAAAATAATTCAAAGCGCGGAGGAAGAGGGAGTAGAGCTAATAAAGGCGCACACGGTAAGCGGAAGGATAAAGGGGGAGAAGGAAGGGGATAGGATAATTGAGGAGGCAAAAAGGTTGATAGAGAATCTTAGGAGTAAAAGGGAGGAGAAGGTAGAGGCGATAGCGGAGGCTTTGGTAAAGAGGGTTTTGGGTGAATGAAGGCTCTCGTTTTTTGGTACAATGGAGGGCTTTATAAGGTGGGGAAGGAAAAGGTTCATTCAATAGTGAGGGTTGATAAAATTTTAAGGATCCCTTACGAGGTGAAGTTTGTAATAGTTGAAAGGGGAAAACCTTATATTTCCCTAAATTCCATCCCTCAAAAGTACGCCATATTGTTGAACGACGGCTTTTTTATATTTTGCGAGAAGGTTGAGGGGGTGTTTGAAGAGGGTAGGGAGTTTAATGGTTTAATACCCGAAGAATTTGAGGGGGATAGGGAGTTCTTGCCCGAAATAATTTTAAACGTGAAACCCGTTGAGATCAAATTTGAAGAGACACAAGTAAAGAAAAGGGAAGGTAGGATGTTTTTGGTATTTTCAACGGATGTAGGGTATATGGCTTTTGATATGAGGGATGTGATTTCGGTTGATGTGGAGCTTGAAAGAGGAGAAAATACGGTATTTCTAACGAACTTCCCTAGGTTTTCAATAAAGGTGGAGCAGGATGGGGAAATTTACGACCTTTGGGTCTTGGGGATATTGGGTTTTGCCAGGATAAAGGAGGTTGAAAGTTCAAAAAATCCAATGTTTAGGGAAACGTTTAAGATTAGGGGGCAAAATGTAGGGGTGCCAAACTTGAAGTTTATAACCAACAGGGAAAACATAAAGTACATTGTTGAAAGCTTGGGGAACCTTCTTAAGGAGGTTGATCTGCCGGAAATAAGGGAGGCTTATGAGAGCCTTTCAAAGTTGGTTAAATGAGCGGTAAGCTTTTTGTTGTTGCGACACCTATAGGGAACCTTGAGGATATAACCCTGAGGGCAATAAGAACATTGAAGGAATGCGATTTTATATTATGCGAAGACACAAGGAGGACGAAGATCCTATTGAAGCATTATGATATAGAAAAGCCTTTAATTTCTTACTTTGAGGGGAACGAGGAGAAGAGGATCCCGGAGGTTATAGATCTTTTAAAGGAGGGGAAAAACATATCTTTAATCTCCGATGCCGGAACACCGCTAATATCGGATCCGGGTTATAGGCTTGTTAAAAGGTGCAGGGAAGAGGGTATTGATGTCTTACCCGTTCCAGGTCCTTCCGCGGTTATAGCTGCCCTTTCCGTGAGCGGTTTGGAGACGGATAGGTTTATGTTCTTGGGCTTTCCACCTCAGAAGAAGGGAAAAAGGAGGAAGCTTTTGGAGGAGATAAAGGATTTTGAGGGGAGCATAGTATTTTACGTATCACCTTACGATATTAGAGAATTTTTGGAGGAGGTGCTGGAAGTTTTAGGGGATAGGAGGGTTTGTATATGCAGGGAGATGACCAAGTTTTTTGAGGAGTACCTATATGGTAAATTAAGTGAAGTAAAGGATAAAGTTAAGGAGAAGGGAGAGTTTGTTGTGGTTGTGGGGAAACAACATCTTTAAAATTGAAAGTCGTGAAAATTGACATATTCAAGTTTTCGTTGGTGTTGTCAATAGCAGTCATTACCTTAAACTTCATGGTAAGGGTTTTTACGCTCCCTTATTTTTCAACGAGTGACGCTTTTCACGCTTCGAATATTGACACTTTTTTATGGTCTTACTGTGCCTATGAATTTGCCAACAGGGGTTATGTTTCAAAGGAATTGGAGAATTATATAGAGTTTTCCACCGAAATTTTAAACCCTATAAGACCCTACTTACAAGGATGTTATTTTTCACCGGGGTACACCCTTATAGCATACTTATTCTTTAAGATTTTTGGGAACCTTTATTTTATGGCTTATATTAACTTCGTCCTTACACTTATCAGCGTTTTTCTAATGTATTTGATACTAAAACGTTCGTACGATGATCCCCTTGTAAATTCTATTATCTTGCTTCTTAGCACCTTAAACACTTACGTTTTAATTTTTGCCCTAAAGATAAGGCCTGATATATTCTCCTTTGTTTTTGCTTTATTTGCTTGGTATTTGATTATATTGAGAAAATATATACTTGCAGGTTTATTTCTTTCAATTTCCGCCTTTCTTTTCAAGTTCCAAATGATAACTTGGGTTTTACCATTATCCTTTATCGTGTGGAGTTACAGTAGGAATTTCAAGGATATTTTTAAATTCTTTGTTTTATCACTTGCTTTGTTGCCGTTGTATCTACTACTCTTTCTAAATGCCAAAATCAACGATCCGGGCCTTGTGGATTTCCTTTATGCATCTAATACAACTCCTATACAAACAAATTTATTAGGTATTTTAAGCAGGTTTAAGAGCCCGTATGAAATCATAATGTGCATTTCGCTTTTCTCACCTACAGGTTTGTTTTATATTTTATCATCTTTGCCTACACAAATTTTCCCACCAAGAGCTTTCCAAAGTGTATTTATTGTTCCTTTTGGATTAATCTATGTTCATAAGTTTTTAAGAAGGTTTCCTAAGATGGGTAAAGTTTTTATCTTCCTCGCTCTTCCTTTTGTCCTTTCGCGTATAGTTTTTGACTTATATTTGACATCGGTAGATTATTCAATATGTAGAAATGAAGAAAATTACCTTTATACAAGAATTATAGATTTATCGGAAAATGGCAAAGTGTGTCAAGTTCCTTTCCCCTACCTGCAATCCCTTAATATGATAGGTGTAAAAACTAATTTGAATAACTCTATATGGGTTTTCGTAAGGGTAGGTCCCGTAGGGAAAACCGACAAAAACGCCCATCCCTTATTAGAATTATCTACCACCCTGTGCCCGCAAAACAGTTATCGTGTGATAAGATACTATTATAGTGAAGGGGGAAGAATATATCATGGAATCTGTTTTTGTAATGACAAAAAGATGGAAAAATTGTTGCTCTATAAACAACGATTTTTGAAGGATCTTATTTATAAACTCTTACCAGTTCAACGTTTCCGTAATAAAACCTCAGAATATCCTCGTATTTCCAACCCCTTAGCGCCCTAACCCCAGCCCCAACCTAGCACATACCTATCCCGTGTCCCCACCCTCCACCCTTAAAGATTATACTATCTCCCTTCTTTTTAAAGACGAAAAAAGACGATTTTAGATTTCCCAAAGCCTTCCTAACATTCCAATCGCCTTTAACCCTATATTTCCCCTTCGTCCCTATTATCTCCAACTCCTTCACCCTACCCGCCTCGCTCCTTCTCAAAATCTTTATATCCTTCACCTTCCCTATATTAGAACTAATAAGGGCACACACGGTAAGCGAAAGGATAAAGGGGAAGAAGGAAGGAGAGGGGATAATTGAAGAAGCAAAAAGGTTAATTGAGAATCTTAGAAGTAATATGAATGATGTAATTTCGGTTGATAAGGTTTGCATATGCAGGGAGATGACCAAGCTCTTTGAGGAGTACCTATATGGTAAATTGAGCGAGGTAAAGGATAAAGTTAAGGAGAAGGGGGAGTTTGTCGTGATTGTGGGGAAACAACATCCTTAAAATTGAAAGTCTTGAAAATTGACATATTCAAGTTTTCGCTTGTATTGTCAATAGCAGTTATTACCTCAAACTTCATGGTAAGGGTTTTTACGCTCCCTTATTTTTTAACGAGCGACGCTTTTCACGCTTCAAACATTGACACTTTTTTATGGTCTTACTGCGCCTATGAATTTGCCAACAGAGGTTATGTTTCAAAGGAATTGGAGAATTATATAGAGTTTTCCACCGATATTTTAAACCCTATAAGACCCTACTTGCAAGGATGTTATTTTTCACCGGGGTACACCCTTATAGCATACTTATTCTTTAAGATTTTTGGGAACCTTTATTTTATGACTTATCTTAATTTCGCCCTTACGCTTATCAGTATTTTTCTAATGTATTTGATACTAAAACGTTCGTACGATGATCCCCTTGTAAATTCAATTATCTTGCTTCTTAGCACCTTAAACACTTACGTTTTAATTTTTGCCCTAAAGATAAGGCCTGATATATTCTCCTTTGTTTTTGCATTATTGGCCTGGTATTTGATTATATTGAGAAAATATATACTTGCGGGTTTATTTCTTTCAATTTCCGCCTTTCTTTTCAAATTCCAAATGATAACTTGGGTTTTACCATTATCCTTTATCGTGTGGAGTTACAGTAGGAATTTCAAGGATATTTTTAAATTCTTTGTTTCATCTTTTGCCTTTTCGCCGTTGTATCTACTACTCTTTCTAAATGCCAGAATCAACGATCCAGGCCTTGTGGATTTCCTTTATGTATCTAATGCAACAACTATACAAACAAATTTATTGGATATTTTAAGCAAGTTTAGGAGACCGTATGAAATCATAATGTGCATTTCCCTTTTCTCACCTACAGGTTTGTTTTATATTTTATCCTCCTTACCTACACAAATTTTCCCACCAAGAGCTTTTCAAAGCGTATTTATTGTTCCTTTTGGATTAATCTATGTTCATAAGTTTTTAAGGAGATTTCCTAAGATGGGTAAGGTTTTTATCTTTTTCACTCTTCCTTTTGTCATTTTGCGTATAACTTTTGACTTATATTTGACATCGGTGGATTATTCAATATGTAGAAATGAAGAAAATTACCTTTACGCAAGAATTATAGATTTATCGAAAAGTCGCAAAGTGTGCCAAGTTCCTTTCCCCTACCTACAATCCCTTAGTATGATAGGCGTAAAAACTAATTTACATAACTCTACCTGGGTTTTTGCAAGGGTAGGTAGTGCAAGAACTGACAAATTAAAGCAATTATTGGAATTATCTACTACGTTGTGCCCGCAAAACAGTTATCGTGTGATAAGATACTATTATAGTGAAGGGGGAAGAACATATTATAGAATCTGTTTTTGTGATGACAAAAAAATGGAAACATTGTTGTTATATAGACAACGATCTTTTTTGAAAGATCTTATTTATAAACTCTTACCAATTCAACGTTTCCGTAATAAAACCTCAGAATATCCTCGTATTTCCAACCCTTTAGCGCCCTAACCCCAGCCCCAACCTGACACATACCTATCCCGTGTCCCCATCCTCCACCCTTAAAGATTATACTATCTCCCTTCTTTTTAAAGACGAAAAAAGATGATTTTAGATTTCCTAAAGCCTTCCTAATATTCCAATCGCCTTTAACCCTATATTTCCCTTTCGTCCCTATTATCTCCAACTCCTTCACCCTACTCGCCTCGCTCCTTCTCAAAATCTTTATATCCTTCACCTTCCCTATATCAACGTTTAAGTTCTTCTTTAGACTTTCCGTTATCTCCGAAAGGCTAACCGTCTTTTCCCACCTAAAGTTTTCCGCCTCGTTTTTTATAACTCTAGGTAAATCCTCACTTGGAGAACAGGCAAAGGATGTATCCTTTTTGATTTTTAAGATTTCAATTGAGGGTTTTAGATCATAAAAAGCATCCGCTTTGGGCTTTATCAGGGTATCCCCCCATTCTTCTCCACCTTCAAGGGAACCACCGCAGTTAGTAAAAAATGTAGCTATTGAAAACCTATCCCCGTTCATCATAACCAGACCCCTCGTGCTTTCCACAACCGAATCTATAACCTTATAATTTGTAAAACCTCTATAAACTTGCGTTGTAAAATCGTCGGTTACGTCGTAGGGTTCCTTTAGAAGATGCCACTTTATCCCCCCAACTTCAAGGGCGTGGGTCCTCGCTGCTATGGCCTGCGCCTTTAGAGCTTCAATAGGATACAAAGGGGACATCTCCCAAGGTACCACTCCCTTTAGGTAATCTTCAATCTTCAACGAATTTACCAAAATTAAACCGCTATCCTCATCCGCAAAAACCAGCATCTTCCCCTTGTACTTGTTATTCTTATATCCGAAGGAATCGCAGGAGATCTGTATGGGTGCCCTGAAGGTGGCTTTAAGCTCCGCGACCCTTATTTTTCCGTCTGAAGGTTTTTCCAATATGGAAAATACGGACTTTTTGTTTGGGTGCTTGAACTTTAATGCTTTCTCAAAATCATCAAAAGGACCTATGGCAACGAAGTACCTCGGGTATACACCGAGTTTCAAGATTTTCAAATCCGGATTTGCCATCTTGTACGTTATCGCTTTATCCCTGTCCAAAAACCTTTCAAGGATAACCCAATGTTTTATGGACTTCTTTCCAACTTCCAAAGCATAAAGACTAATGCTTGCCACAGAAAATTCCATCTTTTTCCCATCTCCGTCCGAAATCTCGCATCTCCCAAAAGTTTTTAAACTTATGCTCCTGCCCTTCCCTATACCCACCTTAATTTCCGGTTCCTCGGGAAAAACCTCCCTAAATTCAACGTATTTTACCCTATCCCCCACCTCAACCTTTTCAACCTCCATTTTACCCTTTTCTTTACCTACGGAAACGCAACTAACGAACAAAAGATTGAGCCCAATTAATATAAAAAGTATCCTTAACTTCATTCTTGAGCCTACGAAATAGTTCCCTTACCCTTGATGTTTCCCCTTTATGAGCATACGCGTAGATGAGGGCCATAAGGCTTTTGTTTGAGATCTCTTTATCCTTTGAGGTTGTAAGGTTTTGCCAGATCTTAAGGGCGGTATCGGGGTTGTTCAGGTGAAAATATAAAATCTCGGCTTTTCTGTATAGGGATCTTGGGTCATCCTTGTTTCTCAAAACCCTCCACTCCTCAAGGACCAGCTTTTTCACAAAAGCCCTTGATCTCCACTCTCCAGGTCCCTGTGTGTATATCCCGTCGTAAAATCTTAAGGCTTTCTCGTAATCTCCCTTTAAAACCAAGATATTACCTGCCTCAAAGGCGCACAACCACTTATCGTTTGCGCCCGAAGAATAGCATATTTCGAAGTTTTCAAGGGCCTTTGATGTATCCCCCATCATCAAGTATATCCTTGCAATTTTCATTTTAAGCCTGCCATCTTCTGCGCTCCTAGCAGGATAATCTATGGAACTATAAATTCTTAAGGCGTCCTCCACTTTCCCCATACTCAGGAGTATATCCCCCCTCTTCTCCTCCGCAACCTTACGTTCCGATGGGGTGAGATTTAGAGATAGGTAAGCCTTTAAAAGGTCCTCCGCCTTGATTAAATCTTTTTCCGCTATGTATATGTCCAAACCCAATGGTATGTACCTTTTGGCCAATTTAGGGTTTTTCAGATTTATCCTTTCAAAGTACTCCTTAGATGAAGCATATTCTCCCATACGGTAATAAACAAGGGCGATTAGATAATACGCTTCATCGCTCTTAATATCCTTCAATACCCTCAATGCCTCATCTCCAAACCTTGAATCCAAAGCGTATGCCCTTCCAAGTTCAAGTTTGGCCCTTTGGGAAAGGGGATGCTTTGGGAAAAATTCCAAAAATTCCCTAAACTTTTGTATTGCCTTCTCGTATTGACCCTTCCTTGAAAATGCCAATCCCATATAAAAAACCGCGTCGGGTAAGTACTTTGATCTCGGGTAATACTTTATTAGGTATGCGCTTTTAATCTCGAGGGAATCATAGAGCCTTTTTACGTTTAAGGTATCGCCGATTTCTTCAAGTTTATCTATTTTACCCACAAGGTTTTTTAGGTTATAATAAGTGTTAAAATATGCATTGAAATCTATCCCGCAGGAAATTAGGGTGACCCCCAAGAGGGGCCACCCTTTTAATCTCCCTATCACCTCACAATTACCTTATATTTTCTACCCCCGATTTGGACAAAATAAACGCCCTTTTTAAGGTATATCTTGCCCTTACCCTCCGCAACCTTCTTGCCCGTTATATCGTATATCCTTCCGAACTCGGAAAGATCTATGTATCCTTTTGAAATCAAGTTTTCCTCCCTATCATATCTCCTCTCAGCAATGCCTATCCAATACCCTTCAAGTAGCGAGGTTTCCCAAAGATAAACCCTTATATTTACAAAGAGATAGTGCCACTTTCCATATTGGAACACAGAATCCTTAACATAACCGAGGCCGGGCCTCCAGTATATATAATAATCCCTGTACAAGGTGTCCGACCAAGCGGCGGAGGAGCTTCCGGTTTGGGAATAAACTATGGAAGACCACATCCTACCCTCAAGTCTAAGCCTTATTGTATATACGCTATCAAATGTGCCCGCGGGAACGGATATGGTACCCATACTAACAACGTACATAGAGTCCTTTGTTACAACGAAGGTATCGAGGGCCGTCCAGTTATTATCCCCGTCTATATCCGCAACATAAGTGTTTCCCGCTATTCCAAGCGTCCACCTATTTCCCACCGAAAAGGGTGTTACGAGTGCCCTTACGTTTGCCTTGACCGTTGAGGAACTCGTCCTACCTATCACCATGAGTCTGCGCATGGTATCTCCAACCTCATAAACCGTATCCACGAATATGGGCGAAGGTGTTGAGTTATAATATACCCTCCTCTCTATTCCCTTAGCGTTGTATCCCATATATGTGAAGCTTTGGTTCACTATGAGCGTTTCGATCTTTGTAGCGGTGGAGACGGTGGAGCCTGCGCCGGTTACGAAGACCGAATCCTTCTTTATACCCGAAAATGCCCCCGCTTGCCCATCCACTATACCTAGATACGTGAAGGGTTGGGCAAGGAGGGGAAGCGAGAAGAAGAGAGAAACCAAAAACCTTTTCATAGAGGGTATTATAAGGTTGCCCTGCGCCTTGGAAGAATCCGTTCCACCCATAAACACAAGCCTAAACAATATGTTCCCAAACCCAAATGCCTCATCTGTACGCCCTTCCAAGTTCAAGTTTTGCCCTTTGGGAAAGGGTAAGTAGCCTGTCTATTCTACCTGCAAGGTTTTTTAAAAATTAGGGTAACCCCCAAGAGAGGCCACCCTTTTAATCTCCCTATCACCTCACTATTACCTTATATTTTCTACCCCCGACTTGGACAAAATAAACGCCCTTTTTAAGGTATATCTTGCCCTTACCCTCCCCAACCTTCTTGCCCGTTATATCGTATATCCTTCCAAACTCGGAAAGATCTATGTATCCTTTTGAAATCAAGATTTCATCCCTATAGCTAAGCAGTGAGGTTTCCCAAAAATAAACCCTTATATTTATAAAGAGATAGTGCCACTTTCCATATTGGAACACAGAATCCTTAACATAACCGAATCGGGGTCTCCAGTATATGTAACGATCAATGTAAAAGGTGTCCGACCAAGCGGCGGATGAGTTTCCGGTCCTGGAATAAACTATAGAAGACCACACCCTACCCTCAAGTCTAATCCTTATTATATAAACGCTATCAAATGTGCCCGCAGGAACGGATATGGTACCCATACCGACGACATACGCGGAGTCCTTTGTTACAACGAAGGTGTCAAGGGTTGTCCAGTTAGTATCCCCGTCTACATCCGCAACATAAGTGTTTCCCGCTATTCCAAGCGTCCACCTATTTCCCACCGAAAAGGGTGTTACGAATTCCCTTACGTTTGCCTTGACTGTTGAGGAACGCGTCCTACCCATCACCATGAGTCTACGCATGGTATTTCCAACCTCATAAACTGTATCCACGAAGATGGGCGAAAGTGTTGAGTTATAATACGCCCTCCTCTCTATTCCCTTTGCGTTGTATCCCATATATGTGAAGCTTTGGTTCACTAAGAGCGTTTCGACCTTTGTCTCGGTGGAGACGGTGGAGCCGAAGCCGGTTACGGAGACCACATTCTTCCTTGTACCCGAAAATACCTTCACTTGCCCATCCACTATACCTAGATACGTGAAGGGTTGGGCAAGGAGGGGAAGCGAGAAGAAAAACAAAACTAAAAACCTTTTCATAAGAGAGTATTATAAGTTTGACCTACGCCTCAAAAGAATATATATTCGCCTTGCACCTTTAAAATTCCCAATATGGTCATAAAGCTTGAGGAAGGATCTAAAGGGATAAGCAAAAAGGCGGTTCAGCTTAGGCAGGCTATAAGGGATACCCTTGCGGAGGAGATGAGGAGGGACGATAGGATAATAGTTTTGGGTGAGGATGTGGGAAGGAGGGGAGGGGTTTTCTTAGTAACGGAGGGCTTGATAGAGGAGTTTGGGGAGGAGAGGGTGATAGATACGCCATTATCCGAGGCGGGGATATTGGGCGTTGCTTTCGGTATGGCGCTTTATGGTTTAAAACCTGTTGCGGAAATACAGTTCATAGATTTCGTATGGCCGGGATTTGACCAGATCATGAACGAAATATCTAAGGTAAGGTATAGGTCTGGTGGGCAATGGAAGGCACCAGTAGTGATAAGGGCACCTTACGGTGGGGGAATAGGTGGGGGACTTTATCATAGCCAAAGCCCAGAGGCGATATTTGCCCATATGGGTGGGGTATTTATTGCGATACCCTCCACACCTTACAACGCCAAGGGTCTTTTGAGGACCGCTTTAAGGGGTGATGACCCGGTGATATACCTTGAACCTAAGAAGATATATTTGGCGGTTAAGGAGGAGGTCCCGGACGAGGATTACACGATACCATTCGGGAAGGCGAGGATCGTAAGAGAAGGGAAAGATGTTACGATAATCACATACGGTTATATGGTTTATCCTTCAACCCAGGCGGCGGAAGAGATTGAAAAAGAAGAGGGAATTTCCGTTGAAGTTATAGACCTTCAAACGTTAGTACCGTTTGATAGGGAGGCAATATTAAATTCCGTGGCGAAGACGGGTAGATTAATAGTAGTAAACGAGTCTCCAAAGATAGCGAGTATGGCTTCCGAAATAGCCGCCTTTGTCGCGGAAAAGGCGATAGAATATTTAATAGCGCCTATAATTAGAGTGACGGGATATGATACGCCCTATCCCTTCGCCCAGCAGATATACTACCATCCCGACGCTTTTAGGATAAAGAGGGCAATAAAGAAGGTGATGGAATGGGATTGAGGAACCTCGGGGAATTCGTAGAGATTATAAAGATCCTTAGGGAAAAGTGCCCTTGGGATAGACAGCAAACCCTATTTTCCCTAAGGTATCAGGCTTTGGAGGAAATTTATGAGTACATTGAGGCGGTGGAGAAGAAGGATAGGGAAAAGATAATGGAGGAGATCGGGGACCTCTTGGCAACGGTGGTGATGCTACTTTTCATAGCGGAGGATGAGGGGGTGGCAAAGGCGGAGGAGATAGTTGAAAGCGCAAAGAACAAGCTGATTTTCAAGCACCCGCATATATTCGGGGATAAAGAGAATTGGGGAATAAGGGAGCTTCTTAAGAATTGGGAAGTTACCAAGAAGGAGGGGATGCTTGCGGGTATAGATCACAGGAGGCCTGCCCTTATCCTTGCCCATAGGTTGGGGGAGAAGGTTTCAAGGGTGGGATTTGATTGGAAGGATGGGAAGGAGGTTTTGGCAAAGGTGGAGGAGGAGTTCTCGGAGTTTTTGAAGGCTAAGGGTGAAGAGAGGTTTAAAGAGCTTGGGGATCTGCTTTTTACATTGGCCCAGTACGCGAGAAAGGAGGGTTATTACGCGGAGGATGCCCTGAGGTTTGCGAATAAGAAGTTCATAGAGAGGTTTTCCCTTATGGAGAAGCTCGCAAAGGAACGCGGTTTAAAGTTGGGTGAGATTAGTTTGGAGGAGATGGAGAAGCTATGGGAGGAAATAAAGACGGTTATATAGTTGTTCTTTGCACGGTTCCCAAGGAGAAGGGGGAAGGTTTGGCTAAGCTTTTGGTTGAGAAGAAATTAGCCGCTTGCGTAAACGTAGTAAAAGGTCTAAGGTCCTTTTATTGGTGGAAGGGGAAAATAGAGGAGGATGATGAGGAGCTTTTGATAATAAAAACCTCAAGGGAAAGTTATGGAGAACTTGAAAAACAGATAAAGGAAAACCACCCTTATACCGTACCCGAGATAATCGCCCTTCCTATAATTCTCGGGAATCCGGACTACTTAGCTTGGATAGACGAGAGCCTTTCGTAAAGCTTCCTAATTTCGGGTCTGTGTGGGAATTTTGAGAACCCCAATTTTATACTCTCCCTTGCCCCCGCTATATCTCCTATACCCAAAGCGCAGAGGGTTTTTAGGTAATAAAATAGGTCGGATTCTCCCAAACCTTCAAGGTTCTTAGAAAAGTTCGCACAACTTTTAAAATCCCCCCTGTTGTAATAATACGCCATTATACTTACCCCCGCATCAAATCTATCTTCCTTTGGATAATCCCCGTTAAATATCCTAAAAAGGATTTCCAAACCTTCCCTATCCTTTCCCCTTGAGAGGAGGTTTGAGGCATAATTTAACATAACGGTAGCATTGTTGGGATTCCTAATATACGCCCTCTCCCAGAAGCTTAGGTCGTCCCTCCATATATCCGAAAACTTGAAGGAAAGTATGGAGAAGAATATTAATAAGGGGAGGGCGAAAATTTGGAACCTTTCCCTAAGGGTTAAGCCGAGGAGAACCGAGAGGGATGCCAAGCTGAGGAGGAGGTACCTGAAGGATAAAACGGAGGGTACCTTCTCAAAACCGACAACCGAAAGGTGTAAGGCTATGTTTGAGATAAAGAGGATGACCCAAGGTCCCGACCCTTCAAATTTCCGGATAAGGAAAAAAGATGCAAGGATTGCGAAAATTGCAAGGAAAAGGTTTATAGGATCCTTTGGAACCTCTGGGACATAAACTTCAAAGGGGAAAGGGAAGAAAGAGGATCTAACGTAAAATCCAAAACCGTAAAACATATCAATAAGCGTGCTTATATCGTAATGGGGTTTTTGCTCTTGGGGGATTATGCCCACCGTTAGATGTCGGAGGAGAAAGTAAGATAACGTTATTAAAACAAAAACCAACTTCCATCTACCCTTTGAATAAAGAAAGAGGGGTAAGGAGAGGGCGAGGGCACTCTCCTTAAAGAGTAAAGCTAAGGAGTAAAAAACGGCGGAGAGGGGAAATCTTTGGGAAATGAGGAAGTATAGGGAAAGTAAGGAGGCGGGGAGGTAAAGGGAAAACGAGGAGGGCCAAACTGCGCTTTCCACATTTGCGGGATGTAAGGAGAAAAGGAGGGAAAGGGTTAGGGATAGTAGGAAGTTTTTCGTGAGTTTCAGAATAATTATCGCGAGGATCCCGGAACCTAAGGAGAATGCTAAGAGATTTATAAAATGCGCGAATTGGGGGGAGAAGTTGTTGAAAAGGACGAAAATTCCGTTTGTAAGGGGCCTCCAGTTTGAGGCAAAGAGGGTGCTTAAAGAGATCACCTTTGGGGAGGGTTTTATAACATCAGATAGGGACATTTGGGATAGGGTATTGAAATTCGCTAAATCATCCCAAACAAAGGAAAAAGATAAGCTCTTTGAGTAAAAAACAAAGGTGATCAAAAAGACGGAGAGAAATAACTTAATACTCAACCTTGCTTGTGAGGACCTTTTCCCTCAGTTTCTCCCTGTACTTTTCAAGCTTTTCCGCATATTCCGGATACTTTATCGAAAGGATCCTAACCGCCAACAATCCAGCATTCGCCGATGCATCTATTCCCACGGTTGCAACCGGAATTCCCGCCGGCATCTGAACTATTGAATATAGGGAATCTATACCCCTTAAAGAAGTTGAATCTATGGGAACTCCTATCACGGGTAATGTGGTTAGGGATGCGAGGATGCCGGGAAGATGCGCCGCTCCCCCTGCACCCGCTATTATTACCTCAATACCCCTTTCCCTGGCTCCTTTTGCGAACTCCATCGCCAAGTCCGGGCTCCTATGCGCGGATATTACCCTAACCTCAAAGGGTACCCCAAACTCCTTAAGGATATCCACCGCCCCCTTCATTTTATCCTTATCCGACGCGCTCCCCATAACTATTGAAACTAAAGGCTTTTCCATGGTAAAGAATTATACAACGGTAGAATAGACGTTATGGTTTGGACCGCTCTTCCCACACCCTTTAAGGAGGATGGAGGTATAAATTTTGACGAATATTTGAGGATCTTGGAATTTCAGGCGGAAAATGGGGTGGATGGGGTTGTAATCTTGGGGACGACAGGGGAGGCGGTTTCCCTCTCCGAAGAGGAAAAGGATGAGGTTTTTAGGATCCTTAAGGAAAATGCACCGAAAAATTTAAAGTTAATTGCAGGAACCGGCACAAATAACCTCAAGAAGGTCTTAAAATGGACGGAGAGGGTTTATAATCTCGGCTACGATTACGCCTTGGTGGTCACTCCCTACTATCTCAAAACCTCCCAAAAGGGGCTCTTTGAGTTCTTCAAGGAAGTATCAAAGGTTGGAATCCCAATAGTTCTATACAATGTCCCCTCGAGGACGGGGGTTTCCCTCCTTCCATCAACGGTGGTTGAGCTATCCTTTGTTGAAAATATTGTTGGGATAAAGGAGGCTTCGGGTTCTTGCGATGCGGTCTCGGAGATATTAATGGGGGCAAGGGAAGGGTTTTTCGTACTTTCCGGCGACGACTCTATGACCCTTCCCTTCCTCTCCATAGGAGCTAAGGGAGTTGTATCCGTAGCGAGTAACCTATTTCCGAGGCTTGTGGTGTATATGGTAAAAAGCAAGGATCCCAAGCTCCACCTAAAGCTCTATCCCATATTTAAAGTTCTCTTTGTGGAGCCTAACCCCATACCCTTAAAGTGGGCGATGAAATATTTGGGTTTTAAGATGGGACCTTACAGGCTACCTTTGACGGAACCATCCGAGGAAAGCAAAAGGAAGATAGAGGGGGTAATAGATGGGCTCAGAAAAGGTGGATAAAAGGGAGTACGTTGAGGCGATAATTTTGGCGGTTTATATGGTAGCTTGGGAGTTTATGGATTACAGGCTTTCGGGGTATGACCCCATGTCCCTACCACCTGGGGCATATAGGGTTGCGGAGTTCATAGATGAGATATACTCCGAAAAGGTTTCGCAAGGGGAAATTAAGCAGTTTATAAAGGATATCCTTGGAGGGATCCTATATCCGAGGTTTGTAAGGTTTTATAGGGAGAGGTTTAAATGGTTAGACGAATCTATCTAATAAGGCATGCAAGAACGGTTTGGAACGATGAGAGGAGGATACAGGGCTGGGCGGATATTGAACCTTACGAGGAGGCAAAGAGGATATTCTTGGATAAGGTAAGGGCAATAAAAGATAAACCTTCGGCGATATTTACTTCCGATCTAAATAGGGCTATAATATCCGCCCAGCTTATAAGGGAGATTTACCCAGAAACCCCGATATTCATAGATTGGAGGTTAAGGGAGAGGAATATGGGGGATCTTGAGGGGCTTTTTTACACTGATATTAGGGATAAATATCCGGAGCTTTGGGGAAGTGTAGAAGTTAGGGCGTCGGGTGGGGAGAGTGTCTTGGATATGGCGGAGAGGTTAAAGATGTGCCTGGAGGATATCCTATGGTTCTCCCGGAAAAATGATTATAAGGTAATATTCATAGTTTCCCATCAGCTTGCAATAGAGGTCATGAGGAGGCTCCTTTTGGGAGAGCCGATAGATAGGGGAATATGGGAGAATTTGATAGGCTCCGGCGACCATATCCTCATTAACCTTGAGGAAAACTCCCCCTTACTTTCCCGCCAATTTCGTACTTAGCTTAGGTGCATATATAAAGCTTAAGCTTCCCAAAATCGCGCTGAACATTACCACGAAGAACACTATCGGTTGGACCTTAGGCATTAGGCTTGCAAAGAGCACCGAAAACTCCCCCCTTGCCAGAAAGGAAAGGGTCGCCCTGAAACTTGCCTTCTTCCCAAGTCCATATACCCTTGAAGCCCAGTAGGTGGATATAAATTTTGTAATTGTTATCAACACGAATAGGAGAATTATGAAAAGCCAATCCTGTTGTAGGTTTATGTGCGCCAAAAAGGTAAAGCTAAAGAAAAACACGCCTATGGCAAGCTCCTTTAGATCTGAAAGCTTTTCTTCAATTACCTCAAAGCTTTGGCTGTTCTCCGGCACGATAACCCCAAGGAGGAAAGCTATTATGGCCGAAGAGACCCCAAGGCTTTCACCAAAGCCCGACAAAAACAAGAGGATTCCCACTATAAAGAACGGGAATATGATCTCGTTCGATATCCTGTCTATATACTTAAAGCTCTTTATCGCTAAATTTCTAAGCAGATAAAAGAGAATAATGATCACACCCATCACCAAAACCCCCTTAAGCACATTCAATCCGCCGAAATCTCCGGTTAAGGCAGAAGAAAAGAGGGCCAAAAAGACCACAGAAATCAAGTCCTCGAATATCAGGATCCCTATAAGAAGGTCCGCCTCGGGGTTAATGAGCCTCCTATAATCCACCAAGAGCTTGGCAGTTATGGATGTGCTTGAGGGATAAAGGGCTATCGCTAGGAGGGAGGAAAGCATAAGATCACGTGTAATTAAATATGATAGGAGAAAAACGGGAGCGACGTTCACAAAGAAATCTATAAAGCCGGGCTTTATAATCCTCGCCATTTTAAGGAGCCTTTCAAAGGAGTACTCAAGGCCTATGAAGAAAAACAGGAAAATTATGGCGGAGCTTTCCAGGAATTTCACCCAATCGATAACCTTCTCCGGGAAGATGTACTTTCCCAAGATCCCCATAAGCATAAAGGAGAGGATGTAAGGAAACTTTAAAAATTTAAGGATGAAACCCGAAAGAAATAGGGAAAGGAATAAGAGTCCCACCCATAAGGGTATTTCGTAAGAATGCATAACTATGTGCTACACTTTCCGCAGAGCTCAAGAAAGCTCTTTAGTTGCTGTCTTGTACCTATTACCACAAGAATATCACCGGGTAGTATTTTTTCCTTAAAGGGGTCGGGGGTAGGAATTAATTTACCTTGCCTGTCTATCGCCACCACGGAAACCCCCGTCTTCCTTCTAATTTCCAACTCCCCTATGGTTTTATCTATAAATTTTGAACCTTCTTCCACTTTAACCCACTCTATAACTAGTTCCTTTGAAAGTGCCTCCATTCTTTCCGTTGATACCGCCTCGTATTTCGCCCCCGCCATCAGAAAGCCCAGCTCCTTTGCCTCATCTTGGGTTAGCTCTATTACACAGCTTGCCTCCTCACCCTGCATAAGATAGAGCTCCCTCTTTCCCGTAGAGTGAATTATCAAAATAAGTTCCTGCCCACTTTTTAATTCAATGGAGAACTTTTTCCCAAATCCCGGAAGATCCGCCTCACTGTACCTCATAATTTCCTCCTGAACTTTGATGTAAAGAACCTTAAGAAAGGCGCCTCATATACGAATTCCAATCCCACAATCTTCTCCCTCCTGTTCCAAACCCCCAATATCGCTTCTATCACCTGATCCATGTGGTCCGTGGTATATACCCTCCTTGGGATTGTGATCCTTACAAGCTCAAGATTGGGCTTCCTGTTTTCCCCAGTATTTGGATCCCTACCCGCGGAAACCGTACCCCTCTCCATCGTCCTCACCCCACCCTCTATGTATATCTCCGCCGCCAAGACCTGTGCGGGAAATTCATCCTGGGGTATATGCGGTAAAAACTTTTTGGCGTTAAGATATACCGCATGTCCCCCGATGGGTTTCACAACGGGAATACTTAGGGATATAAGCCTTTCTCCGAGATATTGAACCTGCTTTATCCTACTCTCAAGGTATTCAAACTCCGTCATTTCGTATATCCCCCTCGCAAGGATGGCTAAGTCCCTATCCGCCAAACCCCCATCGTAAGGGCTCCCGTCAAAGGCTGTGGCGAATTCGTATACTTTGGCGTAAATTTCCGGATTCCTTATTAGGAGCAAACCGCTTATGTTGGTAAGGGGATCTTTCTTTGCGGATATACTCGCCGCATCTGCGTACGAAAGCATCTCCCTTATTATCTCCCTAATACTCTTGTTCTCGTATCCCTTCTCCCTCACCTTTATGAAGTACGCATTCTCCGCTATCCTCGTTGCGTCGAATACCAAGGGAATACCGAACTCATCCGCAATTTCCCTAAGCTTCCTGATGTTTTCCATGGAGACGGGTTGTCCCCCCGCCATATTTACGTTCGTCTCAACGCAAATATAAGCCACTTTCTCCCTCCCTTTCTCTTTTATAAAGCTATAAACCGCATCTATATCAAAGTTCCCCTTAAATGGGTGTTCAAAGTCCGGATCGTGTGCCTGTTGAATTATAAGATCCACAAATATGCCCCCCGCGTACTCCTGATGGAACCTCGTTGTGGTAAAGTACATATTGTTTATCACATATTGGTCTGGTTTTATTAATGCTTGGGAGATGAAGTGTTCCGCCTGCCTACCCTGGTGCGAGGGTATAAAATACTTAAATCCGAAGACCTCATAAACCGCCTGGGATAGGTACTCGTAAGCGTTTTTCCAGTCATACCTTATCCCATCTGCCCATTGCTCATCGCTCATTGAGGATGTTCCCGAATCCGTCAAAAGGTCTATATATACGTCCCTGCTCCTCAAAAGGAACGTATTAAATCCCGCCTCCTCCATCACCTTCTCCCTATATTCCCTCGTTCTATTCGTTAAAATTTCAACGGACTTGAACCTGTAGGGATAAGCCTTGAAGGGCAAAACTTCGTACCTCAGAATCTGAGAATTTATGCTAAAACTTAAAACCTCATCCTCCTTGAAAGCCGTCTCAAAATCCGCCTCAAGCTTTGGCAAAGGTTTATCCTTAAGGTAATTTAAAACATCAAGGAAATAAAGGAAGTGCTCCTTAAGGTATGTCCTTCTTGGAATACGGAAGCAAAGCTCATCTTTCTTTGCGTAAGCCCTCACCTGACCGGACAGGTAAAGGGCAAGGTTAAAACCGTAAGGGTTCTCAAATTTTATATGGAAACCCATAGGGGAGAATTTTGGGGAAACCCTATATCCCAAACCCTTTACACCTTCATAAAACCTCTTAATTTCCTCATACCTCCACAAATAATAATCCTTTCTTAATGCTTCAATTAGCCCGAGGTGTATTACCTCCATATCCCTCCCCGCAAGCCCGCCGTAAGTGTGAAGACCCTCAAAGGATACAACCCAACTTTGGAATTTCCTATAAACCTCCTCGTTGTCGGTTATAAGCAGGGCTCCAACATGGGAAAAGGCGTCCTTACTTGCATCAAAGATCAGGACATCCGCAAGCCTTGAAATTTCCAATACCTCCTCCTCAATATCCCCAACATCCCCAAAATCTTCAATGTTCTTGAAAGCCAAAAGGGAGAAAATCATTGAAACATCAAGGATAACAAAGTTGTTGTTTTCCTTCAGGGTTTTGAGCCATGTGGGAAGTTCCCTTATGGTTTTTGGCGTAGGTCTTATATACACAAATTCTCCCTTTGGAAATTCGGAAAGTTCTACGATCTCGGATTTGAAGTATTTTGCCAAAACCTTTAAGGTTTCCGTTGGCTCGATAGCAAAAAACCTCTTCCCCTCAAGCAGAGCTTTAAAAAGGAGATGCTCCGCCCCCCTAAGGTTGTGCGCGGGTACAACCCAGCTTTTTCCGAATATTTCCTTTACCTTCTTCTCTATATTTAGAAAGTTCTCACTACCCGCGTAAGCCTCATCCCCCAAGAATAAACCTCCGAATTGAAAATCCGAAAGGGCGTTATGCGTATAATCGTAAAAATCCACCAAAACATAACCCGCAGGTATCTTATGTATGTTCCATCCATATTCCTCTGTTATGTTCAGCCTCTCCGAATAATCCAAAACCTTTAAACTTGAAACAATTTTCCCTCTATAAGGTTCGGACATCATAGGGGTTTATTCTAAGGTCGCCCACAGGTACAGCTTTCAGCCTTATAATATCCATTATGACCAGGAGGGAATTTTTGAAGGTAGCCGCTTTAGGGCTTTTAAGCTTGGGAATCTTGGGTAGCTTGAGGCCTCAGAAGTTGAACGCGGGAAGCATCGCGATGAACGAGACCGGATGGAGGATATATAAGGGATATAAGGAGGGTAGAACGGTTGAGCAAATAGCAAGCGATTTGGTGGCCGAGTACAATGTGGATTTTGAAACTGCCCTTAAGGATACTAAGGAGTTTATTTCCCTTCTCCGCTCTATGGGCTATTAATTGCGTATACACCTTAGGGGAGGGATTACCTAGGGGTTATAACAGGGTTTATTTCCAGATTCCAGAGAATAGGACGAATTACCCTTTGGTTCAGGATGTTTCTTTGAATTACGGTTTAAGTTTTATAAGATCTGATGGGAGGCTCAAGGTAACCGATAGTGCCAACGCCTACTTGATGATAAAAACGGAGATTACGTCTTACTTAAAGTCCCCAGAACAATACGATAACACGGGTAAAGTGATATCTTACAGGTTAGTTTTGTCGGGAAAGGTGGAGTTCTTTGATTTAAAGAATGGCAAAGAATTTGCCCCATCGGCGAATATAACCGGGAACGCTTTATGGTTTCCGGATAATGAGGGGGAGGAAAGCGCATTGAAAAGGGCGGTTGAGGACTTTTACAGGCAGGCTTTAAGGTATCTATTTTCTCAAGCAGAATGGTAAGCGCGGTGATTTTGGCGGGGGGAAAGGGAAATAGGGTAGGATTTAAGAAGCAGTTTTTTAGGGTTGGGGGAAGGAGAATTTTGGAATTTTCCGTTGAGGTTTTCAAGAGATTGGGGATAGAGGATATAGTTTTGGTTCTTCCAAAGGAGGATGTTGGTAAATTTGAAGGTTTGAGGGTTGTTGAGGGGGGAAAGGAGAGGATGGATTCGGTTTATAATGGGGTTCTGGCTTCCAGGGGGGAGTATGTCCTTATACACGATTCCGCGAGGGCGAATTTATCCATAAATCTCGCTAAAAGGGTATTAGAAACGGAGGGGGATTGCGTAATACCCGTAATAAGGCCTTCGGATAGTGTGATCTTTGATGGGAATTACTTGGATAGGGAAAGGGTTTTCCTCGTTCAGACACCGCAGAAGGTGAAGAGGGAGCTTTTTTTGGAGGCTTATAGTAAGGCGGATAAGATTTATCCGGATGAGGGGAGCCTGATGAAGGGGGTTTTGGGAATAGAGCCAACTTTTGTTGAGGGAGAGAGGTGGAACTTTAAAATCACCTACCCAGAGGATCTGGAGGTATTCGGGAAGCTCAAAATGGAAAGTTTAAACCTCTTTGGGTATGATATACACAGGTTAGAGGAGGGGAGGAAGCTTTTTTTGGGTGGGGTTTTGATAACGGAGGAGTTCGGGGCAATCGGACATTCGGATGGGGATGTAATAATACACGCTATAGTGGATGCCCTACTTTCCGGTTTGGGATACGGGGATATTGGGACAAATTTCCCGGATACCGACCCGAGATGGAAGGATGCAAAAAGTGAGGTTTTTGCAAGGAAAACCATGGAGATCCTTAAAGAAGAAGGGTACAGGATAACATTTTTGGACATAACGGTGATCCTTCAAAAGCCTAAGCTTGCGCCATATAGGGAGGAAATAACGGAAAACTTAAGGAGTTTATTTGAGGTTGATAGGGTATCCCTTAAGGCTAAAAGCGGGAATACTTTCTTTGAAGGTGCGGTTCAATGTTATGCCCTCGTTAGGATAGAAAGGTGAAGTATATCAGGGACCCCCTTTATTCCGACTTCATAGAAATCGACGATATAACCCTTAAGGTGATTTCCCATCCATATTTCCAGAGGATGAGGAGGATAAGGCAGTTGGGACTTGCGGAGTACGTATATCCGGGGGCGACGCACAGCAGGTTCTCCCATATGCTCGGAGCATACCATCTAAGTGGAAAGTTTTTAAAAAGATTTCTGGAGTTGGGCGAAAGGATTGAAAAGGAAGAAGTCCTCTCAATTAAACTTGCAGCGTTATTGCACGATATAGGGCATACTTCCCTTTCCCATGCCCTTGAATTCACCTTACTACCCTTCAGGCACGAGGAGATAGGGATCGCCATAATTGAGACGAAATTCTCGGATATCCTTGGTAAAGAGCTTGTTGGGGAGATTTTGAAGATCTTTAAGAGAAATTGCGAACCGTTTAAATATCAGCTCATAGAAGGGCAGATGGATGTGGATAGGCTTGATTATCTGAGGAGGGACGCGTATTATTGCGGTGTGGATTACGGTTTAATAGATATTGAAAGGTTGATACAATCCTCAAAGCTCTTCAGGACGCCAAGAGGTAGGGAATTCGTTCTGAGCACCAAAGGGATTTTCGCCGCCGAGGGTTATATAATAGCAAGATACCTTATGTACTGGTCGGTTTATTACCATAAGACGAACTTGGGTTTTCAGGCTATGCTCTTTTCCCTTTTTAGGAGGGTTAGGGATATAATTTCGGAGGGTGGAGATCTCTTTATGCCAAAACCCCTGAGAAACATAATAAACTCAAAAGACCCCTACGAGGCGGTCGAGGATATCCTTTACATAGATGATGCGTTAATACTCTATACCATCTCGGAGTGGCAAAAGGAGAAGGATAAGGTAATTTCGGACCTTTCAAGGAGGATAATAAACAGGGAGAGGTTTAAGGCGGTGGAGGTGAAAGGGGACTTTTTAGAGGAATACCAAAGAATTGAGGAGGAGTGTAGGAAGATGGGATTTGATCCGAAATACTATATAATCGAGAGGACACCTAAGGATGTAGCATATACCCCTTACGATCCCTCCTCCGAAGAGAGCATAAAGGTGGAAGTAAACGGAAGTTTAAAGGAGCTTTCCTCAGTCCTGCCCACGGATACCCTAAAGAGCCTTTCAAGGGAGGTTATGAAAAGGTACCTATTTTATCCTGGTTCCCCTCCTTCCCAATAGGGCTTCCTTTAAATATTCGGGTGAAGTTATTAGAGCCTCCTTTCCCCCACTTTCCAAGAACCTTATCACCGCCCTAATTTTCGGCTCCATACTTCCCGGAGCAAAGTGCCCATCCTTTAGGTAATCCTTTAACTCGGAAACCGTCACGTTATATAGAGGCTTTTGGTTAGGTTTTCCGAAGTTTATATAAACCTCTGGAACCTCCGTCAAGATTATGAAAATATCCGCCCCTATTTCTTTCGCTAAAAGTGAAGATGCAAGATCTTTATCTATGACCGCGGAAATCCCATTTAGATCTTTATCCACGGGGATACCCCCTCCACCCACCGCTATCACCACGTTTCCCGCCTCCAAAAGGGAATTTATGATGTTAGAATTCAATATCCTTAAAGGCTCGGGGGAGCCTACCACAAACCTCCAACCCCTACCTGAGTCCATCTTCACGGGCAAACCCGTCATTATTGAAAGCTCCTTAGCCTCCTCCTCGGTTAGAAAATCCCCTATGGGTTTTGTTGGATCCTTCAAGGATGGGTCGTTTTTATCGACCTCCACTAAAGTAATTAACGTTGAAACTTCCCTACTTATCCCTTTTTCCTTGAAAATTTTCCTCAAAGCCCTCTCAAAGATGTATCCTATCCAACCCTGCGTTGAGGCGGTTAGGCTATCAAGGGGGTAAATGGGGAACTTATCTTTACTTAAAAAATTCCTCATAAACTCCATACCTACCTGGGGTCCGTTTCCATGTGTAATACAAACCTTATTCTCGGGGGAAAATATTCCTGCATCAAACAGGTTTAAAAAGGTTAAGTACGCGTTTTCATAATGGGTCTCAAAATCAAAACCCTCTCCCTTTTTCCTTAATGCATTCCCACCCAAGGCTACTACGATCTTCAAGCGGGTAATTTTACGGTGGTAAAATAAAAGCCTTAATGAGGGGTATCTTGAGGAATCTCTGCATTTTGGGGATCGTTTGGGGACTAATATGGACCGCAATAGGGATCTTATATATAAATAACGTAGGAATATCCGCCCTTTTTAGGGACAGAAGATACACGTTTGTGATTACGAAGGATGGGATCTTGAGATCCATAAGGAGCGTTGCGGACCTTATGACCCTTGAAATCCAAAGGGAGTTCTTATATCAGGATACCGTAAGCCCTATAATTCCCGGACCCTTAAGGATAGGTGGAAGAAAGACAACAATAAACTTTGTTGTCTTATACAAATTGGGGTTTGATATATCAAAACTGGAAAAGAGGGATATAGATGTGGGATTTAGGGGGGATACGATGATGATATCCGCATTAATGCCCGAGCCCAAGGTAGATATAAGCATACAGAAGTGGTGGGTTGTATCCGAGGAGTTGGGGATATTTGGGACACCCATGAGGTCTTACGAGGCTTCACCCGTTTTTGACAGTATGATGGCTTACGCAAGAAAAGAGATGAGGAAGGAGATGGAAATTTGGAACAGACAGCTTATAGAAAGTACCCAGGCGGTACTTTCCGATCTTTTTACATCCGTCCTGGGAAGGTATACGGAGTTTAAAATAAAGGGGCTAAAGTCCCTTCAACCTTAAAATAAAGTTATGCTTTTGTTATTCTTGAGTCAGGTGAAGGTTGATGTGGTCGATGTAATAGGAAACTTTTTGGTTTTGGGGCATAAAGAAACGCACTCCTATGTGATAATGAGTATAGGGGATTCGGAGGCTTTTTCAATAAGGATCGCCCTTGATAATACACCCTTTGAAAGGCCCTTATCCCACGACCTTATGAAGAATCTGATAGATATCGCGGGTTTTAGGGTTGAGAAGGTGGTGATATACGATGTTAAAAACGGTGCTTACCTTGCGAGGATACATCTTGAGAAAGGGTTTTTTATGTTTAAGCAAAGGGTAGTTTTGGATAGTAGGCCCTCGGATGCGGTTGCCCTTGCACTAAGGTTGAAGGTCCCCATCTTCGTTATGCCCCATCTCCTTATAAATCCCTTTGAAATAAAGCCGGATACCCTAAGGACTCCAAAGGGAATAGAAGGGTGATCCCTTACGAGGAAGAATTTATAAAGTACTTGGTATCTCTTGGGAAGAGCGAGAACACAATATCCGCTTATTTAAGGGACATAAAAGATTTGATTGAATTTTCAAGGGTTATAAAAAAGGATGTCCTTGAACTGGACAAGGGGGATTTCAGGTTTTTCATCCCATTTTTACAGAAGAGGAACCTTAGCCCATCCACGATAAACAGGAAAATATCCGCCATAAAGAGCTACTTTAAGTTTCTAATAAGGAGGGGCTATATATCGGAGGATCCCTTAAAGGTCTTACAAAAACCGAAGATTCCCCAAAGGATCCCTAGGCCAGTTGATATGGAAAAAATTTTGAAGGTTGTGATATCATGGGATGCAAAGGATGGCGAGGAAATCCTTGCGAAGGATATTATAACCGTCCTTTACTCAACAGGTTTGAGGATAAGCGAACTTTTGAGCCTTAAGGGGAAAGATGTGGATTTTTCAAATATGGTGATAACCGTTAAGGGTAAGGGTGGGAAATACAGAAGAGTCCCTATGGTGAAAATTTGCGCGGAGGTATTGGGGAAGTATATAAAGGGTCCGGAGGATAGGCTTTTCAACATAAGCAGGTTCAAGGCTTATAGGTTAATAAGGAAAACCTTTGAAAAGATCGCGAAGTTCAGCGGGGTTCATCCCCACACCCTACGCCACTCCTTCGCAACACATCTACTTGAGAGGGGAGCGGATCTTAAAACCGTTCAGGAGCTCTTGGGGCACGCAAATCTCTCAACAACCCAGATTTATACGAAGGTTTCACCCCAACATCTATTTGAGGTTTACAGGAAAGTTTGGGAAGGTGAAAAGGATCAACCTTAAAATACCCACTTCGCCGGGGTGGCGGAATTGGAAGACGCGCTGGACTCAGGATCCAGTGGGCTTGGTCCCGTGCGGGTTCGAGTCCCGCCCCCGGCATGGCTAAAGGGTTTTTAAAAAGGAGGTAGGGGGATTGGAAAAGCTTGAACACTCCACCTTGGGTGAGCACTATATAGTGGAGGCCTCGGGATGCGATCCCGAGGTAATAGGCAATATACAGAGGGTTCAGGAGATCCTCCTGAAGGCGGCGGAAAAGGCCAGGGTCACCATATGGACGACCTCCTTTCACAGGTTTCCCCCAAATGGGGTAAGTGGGGTGATAGTGATAGCGGAATCCCACATTTCAATACATACCTGGCCCGAAGTGGGGTACGCCGCCCTAGATATATACACCTGCGGGGATAACACACTACCCCAGGCCGCGGTGGATTACGCGGTTAAAGAATTTGGGGCTAAACACGTACATATAACCGAGATCACCCGCGGGATAGATGATGGGGACGGAATATTCTACCATACAATAACTACCTGGGAGGAAGCGACAAAGGAAAAGTCCTAATAATAATCCCGTGTTATAGGTGTTTGCCCGAACTTATTGAAGTGGTTGAGGGATGTAGTAGTTTTGGTTTTGATGTTTTGGTGGTGAATGATGGCTCGGGCGAAGATGTGAATAAGGTTTGTGAAAGTATAGGGGTTTATTGTTTGGATTTGGGAAGGAATTTCGGAAAGGGGTATGCCCTTAAGGAGGGTTTTAAGTGGGGTTTGGAAAGGGGTTACGAAATATTCATAACCCTTGATGGGGACGGACAGCACAACCCAAAACATATACCCGAGTTTCTAAAACTTTCGGAAAGCTTTGATATCGTAATAGGAAGCAGGAGGAAAAGCATAAAAAGGATGGAATTTAAAAGATGGCTCTCAAACAGGATAACCAGCTCTTTTATCTCCGTTATGACAAGCAGAAGAATAGAGGATTCTCAGAGCGGTTATAGGATGATAAAGGCGGAGATCTTGAAAAGGGTAAGTTTGAAGAGGAATAGGTACGATGCGGAATCGGAACTCTTGGTGAAGGCTGTTTGGATGGGCTTTAAGGTGGGTTTTGTCCCCATAGATGTTATAAGGTCGGAAAAGTCCTTTATACAACCTTTTAGGGATGTTTTTTTGGCAATTTCTTTGGCGCTTGAGCTTATACTATCAAAGGCTTAAAAATTTAGAGGGGGCGGGCTTTCACCCAACCCCCAGAGGTTTTAAGGGTTTTTTTACCTGACCACCACCTTCTCTCTTATTACCTTTCCACCCGATACAACCTCCACAAAATACACGCCCCTTGAAAGCTCAAGTTTAACCTCGTCCTTACCCTTTGTGGACTTAACCATAACCCCGCTCACATTATAAACCTTCACCTCAAATTCTCCAGAACCTCTAACCTTTATACCGCCTTTGTATGGCGTTATAATGCCACTTGCAATTTGGCAGGATTCGGAGATGGATAAGGGGCAGGGTTCGGAAACTGTTAAGGTTGGAGATGTAATGGTTGGAGATGGGGAATTAACGGTTGGACTTACGGAGGAAACGGAAGGAGAAGGTGTAGTTACCGTTGGTGAAGGTGTTGTTTCCGTTGGGCTTGCATTTTGAACTATTGAACACGAACCTATGTTTCCGCTCGCATCTGTCTTCACAAGAAAAATATCATAAAGGCCCGCACTGAAGGAGCCTGTATAACCCGCCACTATGTACCCACCGTCGGATGTCTGTTGAACGGAATAAGCTTCGTCCCTACTTGTTCCCCCATAAGTTTTAGCCCAGATTATGTTTCCGTTCGCATCAGTCTTGATAAGGAAAATATCCAAATAGCCCGCACCGAAGGAACGTGTCAAACCCGCCACTATGTATCCACCACCTAATGTCTGTTGAACAGAATAAGCCAAATCATCGTTTGTTCCCCCGTAAGTTTTAGTCCATTGTACGTTCCCGCTCGCATCCGTCTTGATGAGGAGAATATCATCCGAGCCCGCACCGAAGGAACGTGTCAAACCCGCCACCATGTATCCGCCGTCTGAGGTCTGTTGAACGGAATAAGCAAAATCATAACTTGTTCCCCCGTAAGTTTTAGCCCATTGTACGTTCCCGCTCGCATCCGTCTTGATGAGGAGAATATCATCCGAGCCCGCACCGAAGGAATATGTCCAACCCGCCACTATGTATCCACCGTCTGAGGTCTGTTGAACGGAATAAGCCCAATCGTCATTCGTTCCCCCGTAAGTTTTAGCCCAGATTATGTTCCCGTTCGCATCAGTCTTGATAAGGAGAATATCACCCCCCGCACCGAAGGAATATGTCCAACCCGCCACTATGTATCCACCATCGGATGTCTGTTGAACAGAATAAGCCAAATCATAATTTGTTCCCCCGTAAGTTTTAGTCCATTGTACGTTCCCGCTCGCATCCGTCTTCACAAGGAAAACATCACTCAAGCTCGAGGAATATGTAATACCCACCACTATATATCCGCCGTCGGATGTCTGTTGAACGGAATAAGCCCCATCGTCATCCGTTCCCCCGTAAGTTTTAGTCCAGCTTATGTTTCCTCTCGCATCCGTCTTGATAAGGAGAATATCACCGCCCGCACCGAAGGAATATGTCCAACCCGCCACTATGTATCCACCGTCTGAGGTCTGTTGAACGGAATAAGCCCCATCATTACTGGTTCCCCCGAAAGTTTTTGCGAATGACACAGCGTAGGCGGACTGTGTGAAGAGGGCGACGAGGGACACACTTAAGAGGGCTAATATTAGCCCCCTAACCCATAGCGCCCAAGTGCGTAAAAGGTACCTTTTCATGGTACGGGTATTATAAGGCTTGCCCAAAAAATTTACAAGCTGTGCAAAAGGGTTAGTCCCACTTGGTAATAGCAAAACAGAGCGAGGAGCAAGAACTACATAAAAAGTGTCCATTAAGGGTTAAATGTCCTTTTGCGAAAAAACAAAAAAAGGGGGCGGGCTTTCACCCACCCCCAAAAGGTTTTTAAGAGTTTTTTTATCTGATCACCACCTTCTCCCTCAAGATCCTATCACCCGAGATAACCTCCACGAAATAAACGCCCCTTGAAAGCTCAAGCCTAACCTCGTCCTTACCCTTCGCGGACTTAACCATAACCCCGCTTACATTATAAACCTTAACCTCAAATTCTCCAGAACCTCTAACCTTTATACCGCCTTTGTATGGCGTTATAATGCCACTTGCAATTTGGCAGGATTCGGAGATGGATAAGGGGCAGGGTTCGTGAACGGTGGGTGTTGGAGATGTAACGGTTGGAGATACGGAATTAACGGTTGGACTTATGGAGGAGACGGAAGGAGAAGGTGTAGTTACCGTTGGTGAAGGTGTTGTTACCGTTGGTGTTACATTTCGAACTATTGAACACGAACCTATGTTTCCATCTGCATCTGTCTTGATGAGGAAAGCATCCCAAGTACCCGCACCGAAGGAATATGTCCTACCCGCCAAGATGTATCCACCGTCTGATGTCTGTTGAACGGAATAAGCTTCATCCCCACCTGTTCCCCCGTAAGTTTTGGCCCAGATTATGTTCCCGTTTGCATCTGTCTTGATGAAGAAAATGTTGTAACTGCCCACACCGAAGGAACGTGTAGTACCCGCCACTATATATCCACCTTCGGATGTCTGTTGAACGGAATAAGCCCAATCATTATTTGTTCCCCCGTAAGTTTTAGCCCATTGTACGTTTCCGTTCGCATCAGTCTTGATGAGGAAAACATCACTCAAGCCCGCACCGAAGGAAGTTGTATAACCCGCCAAGATGTATCCGCCGTCGGATGTTTGTTGAACGGAAGAAGCCGAATCATTATTTGTTCCCCCGTAAGTTTTAGCCCAGATTATGTTTCCGTTCGCATCAGTCTTGATGAGGAAAAAATCACTCCCGCCCGCACCGAAGGAACCTGTCCAACCCGCCACTATGTATCCACCATCAGATGTCTGTTGAACGGAAGTAGCTTCCTCATAACTTGTTCCCCCGTAAGTTTTAGCCCATTGTACGTTTCCGTTCGCATCAGTCTTGATGAGGAAAATATCATACGCACCGAGGGAATATTTATGACCCGCCACTATGTATCCACCGTCGGATGTCTGTTGAACGGAAGAAGCCCACTTATTATCTGTTCCCCGATAAGTTTTAGCGAAGGATGTAGAAGACAGTGGGTTAGGTGAAGAGTACGGCTTGGGACATCCAAAACTTTCCGCAAAAACCTCCGACCAAAAACCCAAAGCAAAAGAGCCTGAAAGAACCAAAATTACCCTTTTCATACGGATAATATTTTATGGGTGTTTAATTCCCATCTTATACCCTTTAACTGAAAGGGCAATTTTTAACACCCTCAGCCCGCATCGAAGGAGAATAGCCCAATTACCATCCTTAAAATTCAAACATGAAAACTTTTCTTAAGTTTTTGATCCTCCTCACCTCCCCTATATGGCTTTTATTTGCTCTGTTGCTCGTTCCCATCATAGTACTGTTTTCGGTCTTGCTCGCAATAATATCCCTTCCATTTGCCCTAATTTTTGCCATAGCTGTGCTTTTGATCAGCCTACCTATGTCCTTGTTCTTGGGTCTCAAGTTCGGAAGGTGGAAGAAAGAAAAGGAAAAGGTAATAATATCCGAAAGTAAGGAGGAGGTGTCCTTGAAGGATAAAAATTACGAGGTTGAGATATTGGAGGGTGTGGAGATTGGGGTTTTAAGCGTGGAGGTGGGTAAGATTTTGAACAGGGGGAATGTCTCGGAGATGAAGTTAGGGGTTGGGGAGGTGGAAAATTACGGAAAAATAGGTAAGGTGAAATTGGGGATCGGAGAGGTTTCAAACAAAGGGGAGATAGGGGAGGTTTATGTGGGGATAGGCGAAGTTAAGGATAAGGGTAATATTGGGAAGGTAAAGGTGGGGTTGGGGGAATACAAGCGGAAACGTTAAGTTCTGTAATACATTTTCACATCCGCCCTTTGGGTTAGCAGGGTGATAATAAGGGGTGTTAGCCAGATTATTGATATATCCGTCGGCGTAAATCCGTAAATTAACCAAAGGATAAACCAAATCTCGGATACGCCGTGTATCCCAAAAGCCAACAGACGAATTGCCCATGCCCTATCAAGGGTTGCTGGTGGCAAGGTGAAGAGGGTATTCAGAATCCCAAGGATAACATATTCAAAGTTGAAAAACATGGAGAACCTTTTCGTTGGATCAACTCCGGAAAAGCTAACGAGGGCATAGGATAATAGGGGGGAAATAAGGAGCAAAATTACCATCAAAATCGGATAGGTCCTATACCCCTCCTTCCATAGGTAAGAAAACGTTCCCAACATAAGGAGGATGTAAGAGGTGAAGTATAGAAAGTCCCCCAAGTAGTAGAAGGATAGGGGGATCTGGAGGGAGTTTATGGCGGAATATAGGGATAGGGAGAAAAAGCCCAGAACCCAAAACCTCTCAAAATACCTCCCTTCAACGAACGTTAAAATTCCCGCAAAAAGATAAACGAAAAACCCCATCCAATAAACAAAGTTCTCGCTCAAACTCCTCATATAAGGTGATATTGCCATAGCGGATAAAACGAAGAATGCAAAAACCACTTTCAAGGTTTTCATCTCATTATTACGAACCTGGTAAAGGCCTTTACCTTCTCCTTACCTGACCTCGCATCCACAACCGCCACGTATATCCCGTTTGCAAGGCGGTATGCGGTACTTATCTCAACGGAGTTAAAGCCCGGATTCAACGTCCTCTTTATCTCATCAACGATCAAACCCGTAGGCGTGTATATTTTTATGCTTACTTCCGCCCTCTTGGTTAGTTTGAATGTTATATAGAATTTCCCGTTCCTGTAAGGATTCGGGTATGCCAATAAATCCAATATTTTTAGGCTATCACCCGAAAACTCCAAATCCCAAACGTTATAACCCCTAATCCCCTTTGCGGATGTTATTGAGACGCCCAACCTGTGTTTTCCGGGAGAAGAGGAAAAATCAAGATCATAATAGGCTTCCGCTAAGGTATCGTTCAGAATTTTAACTTCCAAAATATCGCTCCTTAGATTATCTATTAGAATCCTGGGGGGTGAAGCGTTATCCCCGGATGTCCTAATATCAAAGCCTTCCTTGCTTTCAAATAGGAATTTCAGTCTAACCCTTGAAGGCAAGAACATACCGTTTTCAAGGGGAATGTCCCCGTAATACCCATAGACCTTAGGTTTGTAGGATCCTAAGCTTGAATCCACCTTAGATATGGGATATAGGGCGGAATAACCCCTATCGCCATCCCACCAATTTAACAAAGCCTTCTGTGTCGGAGTATCCGAGGATGTTAAAAGTCCCCTAAGAGGGACCCAGAATCTAACCGTATCCCCGGGAACATCACCATAAAATAGGGGAGCCCTACCTTTGGCGTATGGGTATTTTATCGGGAGGCAGTTAAAAGAAACAGTATCCCATTCGGGAATATCAAAAACCACAAGCTTCCCCCTGGGGACGTAAGCCCAATTTTTGGCGCCCCTTTTTAAGGTGTCCGAAGAGACGGGAGCCAAACTGTCGGGTAGCTTTAGCATAATTGCGGGATCCCCAAGTAAAACATAGTATCTATCGTTCTTGCCGACTAAGGAAAGGTACCCCAAAGGTGCTTTTCCGTAAGTTGATAGATAATTATACATAGCCCTGGCATAAATGGCGTTGCTTCCCGCAAAGGCTAAGGCTGTTGTGGATAAGACCGCTATACCCCTGTTCCTTTTCAGCATAAGCTCTTCACCGAGGACGTGTACCAGATCCGTCCTATCGTAAGATCCCACCTTGCATGATAGGACGGTTATAAAGCTCTCCCTACCCTTAGTGTTTATTTTACCTACATCGCTTAGGGTTAAAAGCCTTTCGTGTGCCATCTGTACCGGGTTTCCGTGTATGAAGAAGCTAACCATGAGAACGCCTGAATTTAAAATTTTTATCAGATCGGATGTTGCGGATGGTTTTACGGAACCCTCAAGGGGATATTTCTGAAGCAAAAAGGGTATGGTGTTTATTCGGGGGGAGATTACGGATCTGACAGTATATAGGACGTCGTATGTGTGGAAGATTTCGCAGGATGTGGGACTTTCGGACTTTTCATCATCCGCAACGAGTAAAACGTTATACCTCCATATCCCATCGTTTTTAAGGTTTTCATAATCTATGACTTTTTCGATGTACTCCGAGAGCTCCGTGTTATCCCTTATGGGTATCCTACCGAGGGCTATGTCGGAGTATCCGTCTTCGTTAAAGTCCCCATAAAAGTCGTCGTATGCGCCGAAGTTATCAAGATTCACAGAAAGGCTTGAATCTATGGGGTAGTACGGTGGGACCTGCTTTAGGAAGGTGGAACCCGAGAAGTTTTTATAATCGTAATTCCCATCCCCAACGAGAACTACGTACTTTGGCTTACTTGGATCCCTCAAATAGATGTTATACAAAAAGTTCCTTATTGCAACGGGATCGGGATTTCCAAGGGAAAACTGGGTGTATATATCCTCAACGTTCGCCCAAGCGGTGGAGACGTTAGAGTACTCCCACCTTGAGCCGTTAAATATGGGGGTTTTCCCCGCTCTAAAGTCCAACAATCTCCTAAAGGTACCCGAAAATTCCCTTGATCCTATGGCGACGTAATCGGCGGATAGGGAATAAAGATCCTGGGAAATGTTCAAAATCTCAAGGGATATGGGCCTTCTGGCAAAGTTTGAAAGGTATATCCTCGCCCATCCGTTTGAGGAATCGTTTATAAATAGGTTTCCAGAGGAGTACGTGTAGCTTTGAATTATCTTGGGTTCGTAGGGGTTTGTGACGTCCCAAACAAAAACGGGCCTTCCCCCTTTCAAATACAAGGTAAATCTACCCGAGGAATTTACGAAAAAGAGCCCCTCGTTCCCGTAACTTCCGTTTGAAACGTAGGAAACTTCGTAATAATCTAAGTACAGGGTTTGCGATCCAACGAAGGGCTTTAGGATGTACTCTAAGGTGTTGTTTGTGGAAAGGGGAGGGGAACAGCTTAGGGTAACGAAGGTCCTGACCCTTACGTAAGCGGAATCGCATATTTGTCCGTTTATCCTTACCCAGAGCCTGGCGGATGTGTCGGAAAATTCACCGTTTGCAACCCTAGTTTTGAAGGATATGCCAGATAAGATGTCGGATAAGTTAAAATTATATGTATATATCCTGTCCGGGTCCGAGGCGGTCCTTGACATTTCCCTACCCAACCAAACCCTACCCTTCCTTCCGGGATTGTTTATATTCTCCTCAAACCTATAAAACTTTATGGGTTGTGCGGAAGGTCCTGGGGGGAAATTCACGATGGTTATCCTTTTGCCAATTTCCCCACCCAAACCCAAAAAATAATACGTTGTATCCGTATAAGGGTTCTCAAAGTAAGAGACGTTCCCACCAATCACCCTAAACCCTTTTTGGGATTCCCCCCAAAATAGTATCCTCTGTCCCTCCTCATCTATCCATATGGGAATTTCGTAAGGGAAATTGAAAGTTGTGGAAAGGTTGGACCTCAAAGTATCAAGTAGGGCGATCATCTTTATGGTATTCCTTGGGTACGAGTTTATGTTTATCCCCAGTTTTGAGAGTTCGGAGAATGGAATTTCGTATATCCCGCTTTTTGTAATCTTGATCTTTATCCAAACTTCCGCCTTTGAAAACGGATTTTGGGGTAAAGAGTGGGGTTTTGGGGGATCATAATCAACCCAGTCGGGGTTTGGGTTTAAAACCCCGGCAAGCTTGAGGTGTGTCCTAAAATCGTTTGATGGTCTTCCCTTAAACTTCGGTTCGGGAAAATTTACGTAAACCCTCCCATCCCTATAAACCCTTATATCCAAGTACCTAACACCGAAGGACACCCCCTCTTGGTACGAGCATGAATCACAGGAAACCGTGTAAGGGACCCTCGGTGGGATCTGAACCTTATAAGTTTCAAAAGGTTTGCCGTTTAAAACTACATCAAACCATACCATTTATCCGAAAATGCCCGTAATCGTCGGCAACCATTGGTTAAATAGGAAGTGTATCCTACCAAGGAGCAACGAGATCCTACCCATAACCGTATATCCAAACGACGCACCGAAAGCTACCATTATGAATATTATTCCCAACCTGACGATGGGTTTCATAATACCCTTATGTTCGGTGGAAAAGAAAAAGTACATTATTGAGGTTATTACGCCCAGAACGAAAACCCAATTTGAGAACACCTGCCAAAAGTTTTCCCCCCATAGGGGCAAAAATGTTGCCCTTATCTGCGGGTATATGAAACCCTGAAAGGTTGCGGTCAAACCTATACCCGTATATATACCTATGGTGTAAGCGAGGGGGAAGAGGGCTATCCACCTGAAATCCCTCACGACCGGTATATACCCGAAGATCTCGAGCTTGGTTATGATCATTAAGCCCAAAATTATTCCCAAGATAACCGAGAACTGACCCCATGAAAGGAAGGCGACCTTCTGTCCAAATAGGGTGATCTCCCCGAGCTTAAAAATTAAGTACTTCTCGTCCAAAAGCCCCCCCTTTATCTGGGGCCATATAGCCTGTTGTATGGCATTTACCAAGCCATAACCCGCGGAAACCCCCACGAATATGTGCTCCGCAAACCTATAAATTGGATTTTCCTTGATTACCAAAGATAAAATTGCCAGGGTAAGAAAGGCCGCTATCCAAATTCCAAGGATATCCCAAAAGTTCATTTCTTTTGTTTCTTCAGATTCTCAACCTCTCTGTATAGGATCTCGTAGTTCTTTTCGAGAGCCTTCACCCTACCCACCGCGTTTGAGACCTCTCCCTTTGCCTCGCTCATCTCCCCCCTGAGCCTGTTCATTTCTATCTCAAGCTTCTCTATCTTTTTCTCAAGCTTTTTAACATCCGTTCCGCTTGAGCAAGAGAGGAAAAGAATTGGTAAAATGGCAAGGAGAAACTTCATAGCCAATCCAAACCCTTATACCTAAAAGCGTAAAGCCAACCCCCAAGTAGGATAAAAACGAAAACCAAAACCGCCCAAAAGGATATCACGGGATAAACCGCCTTGTAGGAGACCAACCAGGGTAAAAAGAAGGCGATCTCAACGTCGAAAAGGATAAACATGAGGGCTATTGGGAAAAACCTTATAAAATATTTCTTTTTTGCCTCATCAAGGGGTACTTCCCCGGATTCGTAGGGTTCGTACTTTTGGGGCTCGGGAATGGACTTAGGACGCAGGAGCTTGTATATCAAAAGCATACCCGCTATGGCGAGGAAACCGAGTATAAGGAATATCCCTAAACCTGCTACGCTTTCCCAAATGTTTTCCAAGCTCCCCGGGCAGGATTCGAACCTGCGACCCCCCGGTTAACAGCCGGGTGCTCTACCTGCTGAGCTACCGGGGAACCTGAAGACGGATATTATAAGGGGGAAAATCGCCCTCTTATAATTCCCAACTATGGCATACGTAAGATATAGCGTAGAGGATGGTGTGGCAATCTTGGTGATAGAAAACCCGCCGGTAAATGCCCTTTCAAAGCCCGTCATGGAGGAGCTGGATAAAGCCCTTGACGAGCTGAGGGATAACCCTTCCGTTAAGGTTGTTATATTGACCGCGGCGGGGCAGATAGCGTGGATAGCTGGGGCGGACATAAACGAGATAGAAAAGCTTAATACAAAGGAAGAGGCATATCAAGTCGTAAAACAGGCGCAGGGTATAGTGAATAAGCTTGGGAACCTTGGGAAACCCTCAATAGCCGCTATACATTCCCTGTGTCTCGGAGGGGGTTTGGAGCTTGCGCTCGGTTGCACCTTCAGGATAGCGGGGGATAAAGCGAAGTTCGGACAGCCGGAGATAAACCTTGGGATAATTCCGGGGATGGGGGGAACCCAGAGGCTTACGAGGTTGGTGGGTAAAGCAAACGCCCTAAGACTCATCCTAACTGGGGAGCAGATAACCGCCCAGGAAGCCTTCAGGATAGGCTTGGTGGATGCGGTGGTTCCAAGCGATAGGGTAATTATGACCGCAAAGGACTTCGCTAAGAGGATTGCCCAAAAGGGCTTACCTTCAATTAGGGCAGCTTTGAGGGCGGTTTATGATGGGGAGGATCTACCTTTGAACGAGGGCCTGGACCTTGAAGCAAGGCTATTTGCGGAGCTTTGCGAAACTGAAGATAAGAAGGAGGGAATAAGGGCGTTTAAGGAGAAGAGGAGGCCGAACTTCCAGGATAGGTAGCTACTTCCACTTTATGGTACAACCCACCGCGGGGGTCTCCATATAGGGGACTTCTTTACCCGATATTAGGGTATCCAAAACCTCAATTAAATACCTTTTTTTCGGATTTCCCTCGTAATCGTCGTCTAATGCCCCCTTATAAACCAAATTCCCATCCCTATCAAATACAAAAACGTGGGGTGTCCTTTCCGCTCCAAACATTTTGGCAACTTCCTGCGTCTCATCAAATAGATAAGGAACGGGATAGTTTTTCTTCTTCATGTTCTCAAAGGAGTCTTCGGGGTACTTGTTTGGGTCGTTGGAGTTTATAAATGCGAAGCCGAACTTATCCTTATAATTCTCCACTATCCTTAAAACCTCCTTTTCCCAAGCCTTAACGTAAGGACAGTGGTTGCACCAGAAGATTATCACACTTCCGTATTCGCCCTTAAGATCCTCCGAAGAATAAACCTTTTCATCCGTACCCTTTAGGGAAAATTTTGGAATTTTCATATGGGTATTTTAAAGTCGCTGAAGGTTCTCCGCATAAAAGTCGGGTTCAATTTTGAGCCTTTCAGCATCTTCCAATTTATGCACACCACTTAGCACAAAAATTGTAGGGATCCCCAAGTTCTTTCCCGCCAATATATCCGTCTCAAGGTTGTCCCCTATCAAAACCGCACCATTTAAATCTAAGTTTTCAAATATGTACCTATTAGGTTTTCCTATAACAACATCGGGTTTCCTCCCACTTGCGTAAGATATGGCGGATACTATTGAACCGGCACCCGGAAGGATCCCATTCTCCTCCTTAACATGCGCATCCAAGTTTGTCGCAACAAACAAAGCTCCAAAATAAACGAAGTTTGAAGCCTTTTTTAGTTTTTCGTAATTGAAAGTCCTATCTATCCCAACCACCACCGCTTGTGGTTCTTCCTCACAAATTTTTATCCCATTACTTTCAAGAGCCCAAAACAATCCCTCCTCCCCTACGGCATAAACCCTCTTTACCCCCTTTTTAACAAGATAATTCGCGGTGGCTGTAGATGAGGTTATTATCATATCCGCCTCTATACCCAATTCCCTCAACCTTTTCCAGTAATCATCCGCTTTCCTTGAGGAATTGTTCGTTATGAATATAAGCCTTTTACCCCTACCCTTCAGTTCCCTCAAAGCATTGACGTTTTCCCATATAACATTCTTTTCCCTCCAGACCACACCATCCAAGTCGCACAGGATCGTTGAGAAATTCTCAAGATCCTCAGGCTTTAGAGCCCTCATCTAAAACCGTATAACTTTGATATGGTTGGGGAGAATAAACCCCCAATTTTCGCGATTACGAAATCCCGAAAAGAAAGGAAAACTTCCTCTTTCTCCCTCTCAATGGCGTTCAAAACCTTTCTTGCCACCTTTTGAGGATCCACCATAAACCCCACGGGCTTAGGTTTTTCACCCAATGAATTTTCAAAGAAGGGGGTTTTTACCGCCGGGGGATAGAGGTTAATAACCTTTATCCCATCCTTTCTCAACTCCTCTCTAAGGGATATGAAAAATACCCTCTCCGCCGACTTTGATACCGCGTAAATGTTCCACTTTGGCAGGGGAATGAACGCTATAAGGCTGATTATATTAACTATTATGGACTTCTGACCCGATTTTATGCTTGCGAAACTAAGGCTCAGATCCAAGGGCGCCCAGAAGTTTACCTCCATAACCCTATCAAGAATTTCGGGGTTTGAACCCAAAGTTTTACCAAAGTACCCAACCCCAGCGTTGTTTATTAAAATGGAAAGATCTTCAAGAACCTCAAGGGCATAGGGTATTATGATCTTCCTTGCCTTCCTATCCGCGAGATCCACCCTTAAAACCTTCAAATTAGGAAATTCTTTTTTTAATCCCTCAAGGGCATACTCGTTCCTCCCTATCGCCAAAATCCTCGCCCCCCTATTGTAAAGCAACTTCGTAATTTCGTACCCTATCCCAGATGTTGCGCCCGTTATTATCACCCCCCTTCCCTCAACCTTCATTTCTCCTCCTTGAAATTTCCAAAAGTTTCCGGTAAAGCTCCCTCTCCTCCTTGCTCAAATTCTTTGGCACCCTTAAAACCGCATAAATTAAAAGGTCTCCCCCATTTATCCCCTTTCCCCTAAACCTTGCAAATACCTCACCATTCTGAACCCCCTCCGGGATCCTTACTTTTATCCTTTCTCCCGTGATATGTTCAAACTCCCTTTCCCCACCCAATACCGCCAAAGGTGGTTCTATTTCCATCCTGTATATCAGGTCGTTCCCCCTCCTTTCAAACTTCGGATGAGGCTTTTCCCTGATGTGTATAACCAACCTTCCGGTGTTAAAATGCCCCCAGTTCCTATAAATTACCTTTTGCCCATCCGAAACCCCAGCTGGGATCTTAAAGGACCTCTTAACTTCCTCCCAAACAAAGCCCCTCCCACCGCACTTTTGACAGCTTCTTCCCACAACCCCCCTACCTTTACAGGTATCGCAAACCGTATCAACATAAAAGAAGCCCACAAAGGTCCTATTAACCTTCCTTACCCTACCCCTACCCCCACATGTACGGCACGTCCTCGCATCAACGATCCCCTCCCCCCCGCATACATCGCACTTTACCTTTCTCCTATAATGGATCACCCTTTCCGTCCCTTTTATCACCTCCTCAAGGGAAAGTTCAACATCAACGTGAACATCCGGATCCTCATAGCTTTCCCTCCTTCCGCCAAAGAAAGTTTCGAATATATCCCCTCCGAAGAACCTTTCAAAGATCTCCTCAAGGTTCATTTGGGAGAAGTCAAAGCCGGTATCGTAAGCTCCACTTTCCGGATCTATTCCCCTATCGTACATCTCCCTCTTTTGGGGATCTGATAGGACCGCGTAAGCCTCGCTTATCTCCTTAAATCTTTTTTCCGCCTCCTCCTTCATTTCGGGTGGAACCCTATCCGGGTGCCATTTCATTGCAAGGCGGGCAAAAGCGGCATCTATTTCTTCCTTAGTCGCATTCCTGGAAACGCCCAAGATCTCGTAATAATCCTTTTTCCCCGCCCTCATAACCACCTTATCGCCCCCTTACCCCAAGCGTAAACATACCCAACAAGAAGGACCAATATAAAGAAACCCCCCTCAATCGCCGCCAAAACCTTCAAATCCCCCACATGCAAAGCCCAGGGAAACAGCAAAATAGCTTCCACATCAAAGATCAAAAAGATCAAAGCTATTAAGAAATACCTGACCGCGAACCTACCTTTGGGCCATTTTCCCGGCTTTACACCGGATTCGTAAGGTTCAAGCTTTTCCTTATTTGGCCTTTTAGGACCCACTACGAAGGAAAGGATCACGCCGGAGTATCCCAAAATCAGGGCAATGAGAAACATTACACCCAACTTCCAAAGTTCGGACATAGCGGATTATTTTAAAGCGGACGAGTTTAAAATAGCGGGTTAATGAGGCACCTTTTGGACATTGAAAGCACATCCGTAGAGGATATATTGAAGATCCTTGATACCGCCGAAATCTTCCTTAAAGTCCTTGATCAGCCCTCAAAGAAGCTTCCTACATTAAAGGGTAAAACCGTCCTCCTTATGTTCCTTGAACCATCAACGAGAACGCAGATTTCCTTTGAGATGGGGGCAAAGAGGCTCTCAGCGGATACCGTAAGCTTTTCCCCCTCAAGGTCCTCCATGCAAAAAGGGGAAACACTATTGGACACCCTCCTTAACCTTCAGGCTATGGAAATAGACGCCATAGTCGTTAGGGCTACATCTCCGGGAACTCCCCACTTTTTGGCAAAGCACACCAACGCAAGGGTGATAAACGCGGGGGATGGTGCCCACGAGCATCCAACCCAAGCGCTTTTGGATGCCTTTACCGTTAGGAAACATCTGGGTAGGTTGGAAGGGTTAAAAATTCTAATTGTTGGGGATATTTTGCATTCAAGGGTCGCCCGCTCAAACCTTTTCCTTTGGAGGAAGTTCAACTGCGAAGTTTATTTCTCCGGTCCCCCCACCTTAGTTCCGAAGGAGTTTGAAAAGCTGGGAGCGAAGATAGTGGAACTTGACGAGTATATTGATAAGGTGGATGTGATAATGGCGCTGAGGCTTCAGAGGGAGAGGATGGAGGGAAGTTTTATACCCTCCCAGAGGGAGTATAGGATGTTCTGGGGAATTACATCCGAAAGGCTCAGGAGGATACCGGAAAGTACCCTAATAATGCACCCGGGACCGGTAAATTGGGGGATGGAGATGGATTGGGAGGTGAATGAAAGGAGGAACACGGTTATATTGGATCAGGTTAGAAATGGGGTTGCATTGAGAATGTCCGTACTTTACCACCTTTTGGCGAGGGAAAAATGATGGGGATCATAAACTCACCCTATAAGGCGCTGACCGTGAAGAAAATTTCTATTGCCCTAATTTTCGTATCCTTAGGCCTTGCCCTTTATTCCCTCTTCACCTACCTAGCCTATTTCTCTTCAGGGCTTGACATTTTTAGGGTTTGGGAGATCCACCGCTTCTTCCCTATACCCACATGGGCTAAAACCTTTCCCGAATTCATCGCGGAGAGGGGTGGGGACGTATTCTTTAGGACGGATTTTGATAGATTCAACCTTACGGGTAAAGCCCTATGGTTCTTGGGTGTATACCTCTTGGTATTTTCCTACTTTTGCGCGGGTATAGGGATCTCAAGGCTTACCCTTGAGGAAAAGAGGGGGGATCCCTTCTATCCCTTCCTTGATGCCCTTACGGAATCCTTTAAAAAATCCGGGCTTTTCATAACCACCACCCTAACCCTACTCTCCTCCTTCCTCCTTTTGCTATTCTTCCACCTCCTATTCTCCTTCACCGCCAACTTTAAACCGCTCTTTTACCCAACCGCAATAATTCTTATCTTCGCCTTCCCCTTCCTTTTCATCCTCTCCGCAATGTTCTTTTATATGCTCGTCGGTTTTCTCGTTGGGATCTTATACGGTCCAATAACCGCCACATCCTTTGAGGGAGACACCTTTGATATATTCTACGAGGGCTTTACGGTCCTGAACGAAAGGCCCTTCAAAGCCATATTCCTTGAACTCCTTAACCTTATAGTTAGCCTTGCGGTTTTTTCCGCCTTCTCCTTCCTCTTCCTCAGGGCGGTTATACTCACAAACAAAATCCTAACCTTCTTTGCCCCGAATCTGAAGTTTTTACTCTATCCTAACATAGATTTCGGCTCCCTACCCCAACTTCACCCCTACCTTTCCAACTTCCTCTCCCTCATCCTTCCCAAAGAGTTCTTGGTTTTCGTCGGAACCCCCATTCCAACACCCCTAACGGACGCTTACTCAAAGGTCCTCTCCCTTTGGTACGTCTTCGCCCTAATATTATGCCTTGCGGTTTTTGTTAGCTTGAGCTGGACGGGTAGGGTTTTCGTTTATAGGGAGCTCGTTAAAGATAAGGATGGGGTAGATATTTTCTCCATCAAGCCCAAGCTACTAAATTTCAAGGAGGAAGCCAAGTCCGAGTCCGATTAAGGGATTGAACCCTACCCTTTTATTTTCAATCAATTCTGAGAGCTCGTAAGCCTTTATCCTCTCAAGGGATGCGGTAAAGAACCAGGGGTTATCCTTTGCCCTGTAATATGCCGAAAACCTGAAGGATATTGGGTTTTTGTCCCCTTCCCTAAGAACCCCAAGACCCGCCGAAAACTTAAAGGACCTAAAGTTATAAATACCCTCAAGCCTAAGGCTCTCGTACCCCTTATAGAACGCCAAGACCTTTAAGAAGGAAGAGGATAAACCTAAACCGAAGGATGCGTTTTTAACCAGATAAAGCCACGAACCCCATAACCTCAGATCCACCCCAAGGAAAACCTCCATCCTGTCGTCCGGAGGAAGGTTTTGACTTCCGCTTATATAATCCTCAAAGTACCCCCTAAGGATGTAAGCCCCGAATTCCACCTTCCTCGTCTGTCTCGGCGTTGAAATTACGGGTTGTATGTAAGTTCTTTCTTCTTTCTCCGCCTTGTCCTCTTCTTCCCCTTTGTTTTCCGCGCTATCCTTCCCTATGTTTAAGAGCTTTTCAACGGTTTCCTTGTTGTAGTTATCATCAAATAGGGAAGGTTTGAGCTTGTAGGCGGTGTTATACTCCCTTTCCGCTATTTTGTACGCGTTATACTTGTAAGCCAAAAAGCCGTAAAAGAAGTGCCCCTCCGCGTAATTGTCATCCATCTCTATTGCCTTTTGTGCGTGTTGTATGGCGGAGTTGTAATCCTCAAAGAACAGCGCCTTTATAAGGCCCCTCCCGAGCTCCTCGTAAGCCTCGTAAAGCTGTGTCCCCGAATATTTCCCCTTAAATTCCCTTATCTCAACCTTTTTCAGGACCTTCCTTACAACGGATGAAGGTACCGCGTAAGATATAGCCTCCCTCCCCATACCCTCCTTTGCGAATATCACCCCCACCACCTCCCCGTTCCTATCCAAAACGGGTCCCCCGCTATTCCCCGGATTTACACTCATATTCAGGGATATGGGATTGGCACCCTTATCGGATGCTACGAATCCAAACATAACCTTAAGCTGATTGTCGTGATAGGAAGTTCCGGGGTATCCCAAGGCCACAACCGGCTCCCCCTGACTTAAGCTATCCCTTGAGGATAACTTTAACGTCTTGAAGTTTTCCCCCGTTACCTTTATCACCGCTATATCGTTATCCGGGTCGTCGTATATAATCTCTGCAAAATATAGCCTATCAACGAGCTCCTTGAAGTTCGTAGCAGTAGGTCCCGGTAAAATCACCGCTATAACCCTCCCGTTCCTTACAACATGGCTATTTGTTATTATCTTCCCGTTTTTGTCGATAAAGAAGCCCGAGCCCGTCACCACGTTCCAATCAACCGCAACATCCCCTACCGACCTAAGCTTTGGCAAACCGAAGGATATGATCCTAACCACCGCATCCTTTTTATCCTTCGTAAGTAATGCATCCCAATTTGGCAAAGTTATCTGTCCCAAAATTGCAAGCATATACAAATATTTTAAAGGAGTTTTAAATCACACTGAAGGGGTGATTCCATAGGGCGGATAGGTATAAAAGTTCCTCCCGGGTGTTCCTCCTAAATCCCACCTCCACGTCCTTCAGGGCATATAAAAGTCTTCGGAAACTTGTTATATCCCCCGAATAAAGGTAAAATTCAGAAACCTTGAAATATCCGATCCTCAAAAAAAGCCCCTTCCACTTGCCAAACATCTCAAAAGCTCGATTTATGGCGGATATATCCCCAAAGATCACCCTTTCCCATATATCCAAAGAATTTTGAAGGTCCTCCCCCATTTGAATTAAGCTTTTCGCTATTCCCGGACTTCCCTCCGAGATCTTATATAAAATTTCGTCGTAAAAACCTATAACCCTTGAGAAGTCGGATGGGGATAAGGGGGAGAACCTAACCTTTATAGCCCTGGACCTTATGGTGGGAAGGACGAAGGTGGGCTTTGATGAGATCAGGATAAAGAAGGTATCCTTATAACCCTCCTCAAGGACCTTTAAGAGGGCGTTTTGACTCTCAAGGTTCGCGTTCTCTATGTTCATAATTATCACCACCCTCCTTTTAAACTCAAAGGGGGATTTTGAAAGTTCCGCCTGAAGCTCCCTAATTTGGGAGATCTTTATCGTTAGATCTCCTTCAAAGTTATAAAACTCGTCCGGCCTGGGTTTCCCGGGTTGGGGTTTTATGTCAGAAATTATGAGAAGATCTGGGGACTTAAGGTTTCCAAAAGCCTTACAACCGTAGCATTCACCGCAGGGTTTCTCTTCCGATGAACATACCAAAGATTGGGCGAACTCAAGGGCCAAAGTAGCCTTTCCCACACCCGGAGGACCGTAGAACATTAAAGTTGCTTTGTTATTTGTTAATTTTGACAGTATTCCCTTTGCGGTTTCCTGACCAATCGTCCTTTTAAAGTTTAGAAGTCCCATCCGAAGGATAAGACGAACCTTCCGGGAAAAACTATGCCCCTCTCATCCACGGGGAAAGCCCAATCGAGCCTGATGGGAATATAAAATGGACTTCCGAAGCCAAACCTTAATCCGAAACCTAAATTTGCGAAAACTTCGTAATTCCTATTCAAAAACCTAAAGTTTATGGGGTAAAAGTAGTCGTATCTATCCCCTACTGGTTCATCCCCACTGAACCACGCATTCCCAACATCAAGGAATAATAGGGCTCTAAGATTTCTAAACTCCAAAGGTAGAAAACCGAACCTCAACCTGTCAATGAAGGGAAACCTGAGCTCGGTGGTGTATTGGACGAGGTTGTTTCCCATAAGGGCGTAAACGTACCTTCCTTCCTCTGGGTCGTAAAAGATATAGTAAGGTTCGGGGTAAGCCCTTATACCGAAGGGACCACTTGCGAAGAATAGCTCCGCGTGTTTCCCAAAGCTCTTGGCGGATATGAAAAGGTTCGCCCAAATGGTCCGGTAGGTCAAGCTCTTGAACGCCATGCCCACGAATCGGATGGAGGTATTGAAAATCTGGGAGGATGGCAAATATGAAGATAAACCAAAGTGCCACCTTATACCCTCCGCGGAACCGTACTGGTTAATTATCACATCGTCGTAAAAGAAACCTAAAAACCCATCAAACCCCTTCGGATACTCAATCTTGGGTATTATGCAATCCGGCCCAAAGTTTATCCCGCAGTAGTATTTGAAGGTATCAATGTGAAGCTTTACCCAGGTGTTGTAATGGTAGGAAATTCCGGTTTCAAGCCTGAAGAACCTGTTGAAAGGGTATGATGCGAAAAGGTCCGCCCCAAGCCTCTTTTCAAAAACAAAGTAGGGCCTGAAGTACCTAACGTAAAAGAGCTGGTAAAGGTTTAAGCCCTTGTCTATCCTCCCCTTGAAGTTGTAGTAGTTTATCAAAAATTGGGAGTTTTCTATGCTACTTGACTGCCCTATTATCTGGGCTATTATCCAATTGTCGCCGGGAATATCCGAAAATAGCATAACCAAGGCACCCACGGCTCCATAAAGGCTTGAGTAAGAAAGTCCCCCATAGGCAAAGTCCAAACCCAACGTGAAACCCAGAGGTTCCTTAACCGCTTCAATATCCTTCTGCTCTACGAGGGTCCCCTCCTCGCTTTCAAGGGCCACCTCTTCCCCATCCTCCGGGAACTTTAAAAAGAGGAATACATCCCATCCCCCCTCCCAAAGGGCGCTCATAACCCACCTTCCCCCCTCGGAAATATCGTAATCTCCGATCTCCGTAAAATATTTCGTTAAAATCTTAGTCTTTCCGTTTTCAAGGGAGAAGAGGTTGGCGCACCCTTCGTATTCCGCTATGAAAACGAGCCTTTCCCCGACCCTTTTAGGCTTCTTTAGAAATCTCCTATAGCCGAAAACCCTCTCCTCCTTACCGCTTAGGGTTTTCTTGAATATGGCGTAGCTTCCGATTTTACCCGATTCGTTCTTATCGCTTACAAAAATAAGCGTGCTATCGTCAAACCAGCTCGGATCATCTTCCGTAAAGGGATCGTTTGTTATGTTTTTTATCTCACCGCTTTGGAGATCAAGGACGAAAACATCGGGTATTCCGTTTTTGTACCCCACAAAGGCAAACCTTTTGCCATCCGGCGAGATCTCTCCACCGTGCGCCCCATCAAGACCCCTAAGCTCAAACCTCTTAACCCTCTTAAATCTCCTCAAATCATAAACGCTCACTATGTCGGAATATGTCCCTTGGGATATCACCGTGAGAAGGTTATCCCTTGAAATGCTCAGGGAGGGTTTAAGAACGTGGAGGTTTTCAAAGTCCGGAGATCTTTCACCCTCCTGTAGCATCCTTAACTTCCTGTTTGCCAAATTCAAAACCCAAACCCCCATCCTACCCTTCCTATCCGAGATGAAGGCTATGTATGAGCCATCGGGGGATATCGTCGCGCCCATGTTCATAAAGGAATTGTCCCTCCTATTTGTTATCCTTTTGGCATCCGTAGGGAAGACGTACTTTCCGAAAACCTTCAAAACCTTACCTTTTATGTACGCTGAGAATTCTTCGGAAATCTCCGCAAAGTTCTTACCCGTTATCCTGTTTAAAACCGCGTCTATGTTCCCACCCAAACCCAACCTAATAAAATCCCTAACCGCCTTTTCCCCGTAAGCGTCTTCCAAAAACTTGAAAAAAGCTTGCCCGTACCTGTAGGATATGTATCCAGAATAGTAGCCCATCTCCTCAAGGCTCGGAAGCCTGAGATTTACAACAAGGTCCCTCATATAAACCTCCGTCCTCAAGCTCCAAGGTTGGGCGAGGTACTCCGCCATACCCTCTATGAACCATAGGGGGGGTTGGGATCTCCCCACCAGACCACTTAGACCCCTGCTATAGCTAAACTGAAAAGCATGAACCAGCTCGTGCCTTAACACATGCCTAAATTCTTCGTAATTCCCAGCAAAGGGAACCACAACCCTCCTCTTAAAACCCTCCGTAAAGCCCCCCACACCTTCCGGCACTATGTATGGTGATACGTTGGTTTGCTGAAAATCTTTATAGGATACGTATATCAAAACTGGGATCTTTTCCCCGCTTTTTATCGCCCCCGGAAAATAGTCCTTAAACTCGTTGAAAGCCTCTTCCAAAACCAAAGATGCAAAATCCGCCAAAGCCTCCCCACCCTGATAGTGGTATATCTTGAAATGTTCCGTATCCAAAACCTTCCACTTTATATCCTTAGCTTCCACCTTGTTCTGCCCAAAGGACCACTGCGAAAGTAGAAAAATTATCATCTCTTCTTCGCCTTTAGCCTCTTAAGCCTGAACTTATCTTCCCTCTCCCTATCCTCAAGGACCTGCCTTATGAACTTCATCTCCGCTATTATTTGTGGTATAACCCTTTGCTCAAGGGTATTTACCCTCCTTGATGTCTTCCTTATTTCGCCACCAAGCTTCTTGAGCTTCGCCTCCAAGGGTACAAGTTCAAAGATCTTCTGTATTAGCCTCTCATAGACGCTTGCGGTTAGGTCTATCCTTGAGGTTACCGTGATAAGGGAATATCCCCTTTCCTTTGACTTTTTGATAAGGTTCTCCGCCTTAAGTTCGGGTATCCTAACCCCCCAAACCTTAACCTCCGCCTTTTTAACGTTTATCTTGCTACCTATGGATAAGGACGCGGATCTTAGAGCTTCGGGTCCATCGTACCCCAACGCCAAGGAAAGTACCCCTATCGCCCTCTTTGCCTGCCTATCAATCTCCCTATGGGTTTCAACTATTGGTAAGAGAAGTTTCTGAAATTCCCTCAAAAGGGCATCCCTCTTTTTCCTCAGAAGATCCGCACCCTGCTTTGCTATCACCAACTGCCTCTTCCTTGCCAAAAGATTCATCCTCGTGGGACTAACCCTTTGCATAGTTTGGGTATTTTAAGGGGGCAATAGGGGAATTGGACAGCGTTATAATATTTTTACCATGAGAAGGATATATTTTACGCACTTCCGCGCTATGGGTTAGGGGGCTAATGTTAGCCCTCTTAAGTGTGTTCCTCGTCGCTCTCTTCACTCAGTCCGCTTACGCTGTGTCATTCGCAAAGATTTACGGGGTAGCAGATGAAGATTATGCTTATTCTGTTCAACAGACATCTGACGGTGGATACATCTTGGCAGGTTTGACAAGTTCCTTCGGTGCGGGCTCGGATGATATTTTCCTCATCAAGACGGATGCGAATGGAAACATAATCTGGGCTAAAACTTACGGGGGAACGAGTGGTGATTGGGCTTCTTCCGTTCAACAGACATCCGACGGCGGATACATATTGGCGGGTTCTACATATACCTTCGGTGCGGGCAATTATGATGCTTTCCTCATCAAGACGGATGCGAACGGAAACGTACAATGGGCTAAAACTTACGGGGGAACAGATGATGATTATGCTTTTTCCGTTCAACAGACATCCGACGGTGGATATATCGTGGTGGGTGGGACATCTTCCTTCGGTGCGGGCTGGGGTAATATTTTCCTCATCAAGACAGATGCGAACGGAAACGTACAATGGGCTAAAACTTACGGGGGAACAAGCGGTGATGGTGCTTATTCCGTTCAACAGACATCCGACGGCGGATATATCCTAACGGGTTGGACACTTTCCTTCGGTGCGGGCTTGGCTGATATTATCCTCATCAAGACTGATGCGAACGGGAACGTACAATGGGCTAAAACTTACGGGGAAGCAAATTGGGATTATGGTTATTCCGTTCAACAGACCTCTGACGGTGGATATATCGTGGCGGGTGGGACAGATTCCTTCGGTGCGGGTAATTGGGATATTTGGCTTATCAAGACTGATGCGAACGGCAACTTACAATGGGCCAAAACTTACGGGGGAACAGGTTATGATTTGGCTTATTCCGTTCAACAGACCTCAGACGGTGAATATATCGTGGCGGGTATTACGGCTTCCTTCGGTGCGGGCTTGGGTGATGTTTTCCTTGTGAAGATGGATGCGAACGGAAACATAATCTGGGCTAAAACTTATGGGGGAACAAATACTGATTTGGCTTATTCCGTTCAACAGACCTCAGACGGTGAATATATCGTGGCGGGTATTACATGGTCCTTCGGTGCGGACTTATATGAAGCTTTCCTCATCAAGACGGATGCGGACGGAGATATGGGTTCGTGTTCAATAGCTCAAGATGCAAGCCCAACGGTAAATACGGTCTCACCAACGGTAAATACACCTACTCCTTCCATTTCTTATCCAAGTTTCACCGTTAATTCCCCATCTCCAACCGTTACATCCCCAACCTTAACAGTTTCCGAACCCTGCCCCTTCTTATCCATCTCCGAATCCTGCCAAATTGCAAGTGGTCTTATAACGCCATACAAAGGTGGGATCAAGGTTAGCGGATCTGGAGAGTTTGAGGTGAAGGTTTATAATGTAAGCGGGGGTATAGTTAAGTCCATAAAAGGTAAGGATGAGGTTAAACTTGAGCTTTCAAGGGGTGTGTATTTTGTTGAGGTTATAACAAATAGCAGGGTCTTGAGGGAGAAGGTGATAATCAGATAAAAAAATCCTTAAAACCTCTGGGGGGTGGGTGAAAGCCCGCCCCCTTTTTTTATTTTCTCGCAAAAGAACATTTAACCCTTAATGGACCCTTTTCACGTAGTTCTCTATCCTCGCTCTGTTTTGCTATTACCAAGTGGGACTAACCCTTTTTAAGGGGGCAATAGGGGAACTCGACATCGTTATAATATCAGTGCCATGAAAGGGAGCCTTTTACGCACTTGGGCACTATGGGTTAGGGGGCTAATGTTAGCCCTCTTAAGTGTGTCCCTCGTCGCCCTATTCACAGAGTACGCTCACGCCGCGGTAAAATTTGCTAAAACTTACGGGGGAACGAATGACGATTATGCTTCTTCCGTTCAACAGACATCAGACGGCGGATACATAGTGGCGGGTTGGACATATTCCTTCGGTGCGGGCGATGATGATATTTTCCTCATCAAGACTGATGAGAACGGGAACATACAATGGGCTAAAACTTACGGGGGAACGAATAGTGATCCTAGTTGGTTCGTTCAACAGACCTCAGACGGTGGATATATATTGGCGGGTTGGACAATTTCCTTCGGTGCGGGCAATAATGATATTTTGCTCATCAAGACTGATGCTAACGGAGACATAATCTGGGCTAAAACTTACGGGGGAACAAGTCATGATTATGCTTATTCCGTTCAACAAACATCAGACGGTGGGTACATAGTGGCGGGTAGGACAAGTTCCTTCGGTGCAGGCGGTTATGATTTTTTTCTCATCAAAACGGATGCGAACGGGAACATAATCTGGGCTAAAACTTACGGGGGAACAAGTTGGGATAATGCTTATTCCGTTCAACAGACATCAGACGGCGGATACATTTTGATAGGTGAGACATACTCCTTCGGTGCGGGCAGTAATGATTTTTTGCTCATCAAGACTGATGCTAACGGAGACATAATCTGGGCTAAAACTTACGGGGAATGGTGGTATGATTATGCTTCTTCCGTTCAACAGACATCCGACGGCGGATACATAGTGGCGGGTTTGACATATTCCTTCGGTGCGGGCGATGGTGATTTTTTCCTCATCAAGACGGATGAGAACGGAAACATACAATGGGCTAAAACTTACGGGGGAACATATTATGATAGGGCTTGGTCCGTTCAACAGACATCCGACGGCGGATACATAGTGGCGGGTCATACACAATCCTTCGGTGCGGGCTATTGGGATATTTTCCTCATCAAAACGGATGCGAACGGAAACATACAATGGGCTAAAACTTACGGGGGAACAAATAATGATTGGGCTTATTCCGTTCAACAGACATCCGACGGTGGATACATAGTGGCGGGTCATACACAATCCTTCGGTGCGGGCTATTGGGATATTTTCCTCATCAAAACGGATGCGAACGGAAACATAGGTTCGTGTGGAATAGTTGGAAATGCAAGCCCAACGGTAAATACGGTCTCACCAACGGTAAATACACCTTCTCCTTCCGTTTCTTCTCCAAGCCTCACAGCTAATTCCGTATCTCCAAACGTTACATCCCCAACCCCCTCATCTTCCCAAGTCTGTGTCTTATCCTTCGATGATAACGTTGGAATCTCCGAATCATGCAAACCTGCAAGTGGTCTTATAACGCCATACAAAGGTGGGATAAAGGTTAGTGGATCTGGAGAGTTTGAGGTTAAGGTTTATAATGTGAGCGGGGTTATGGTTAGGTCCGTGAAGGGTAAGGACGAGGTTAAGCTTGAGCTTTCAAGGGGCGTTTATTTTGTTGAGGTTGTATCGGGTGGAAAGGTTTTGAGGGAAAGGGTGATAATCAGATAAAAAACTCTTAAAACCTCTGGGGGGTGGGTGAAAGCCCGCCCCCTTTTTTATTTTCTCGCAAAGGAACATTTAACCCTTAATGGACACTTTCCACATAACGGCTCCTTTTTGCAAAATCTCTTTCCAAGTTCATCAATTAAAGCGTGCATCTCCTTTAGGTAAAACAGATCTTCAAAGTGCAAAATACCCCTTATTTCTCCCTTTTTTGGCAAAAAGCCGAAAAACCTTCCAAACCACCTTAGGGTGTATTCGTCAATGACGAAGGTTGGAAAATTGTATGCATAAAGCATTATAACATCCGCGGTCTCCTCGCCAACCCCATAAACCTTCAAAAGTTTGTCCCTACTCAAATTTCCCGATTTTAAAACCCCAAATATCCCCCTCAGGGTTTTGATTTTTCGCTTCACAAATGCAGTGGGCTTTAAAAGTTCTTCTAAAACCTCATCTTCAAACTTCAAGAGATCCTCCAAGCTCCTTATTCCCATCCGTTTTAAATTCTCCAAAACCCTTTCAACATTTTTCCAGCTTACGTTTTGCGTCAAAACCGCCCCCAATATCACCTCATCCTCAACGCTCGCAATATCCCATATCCTTGGCCACCAGTTTTGCCTACCAAATGCGCACAAAAGTTTTAGGAAAGCCCAATAAACCTTTTCCTTAAGATCCATATAAGCAGGGAAAGGATAGGGCAGAGGTAAGGGAAAAGGAAACCGAAGGAAACGAAGGGTGTCCTATGCTCGTAAAGTTTAACGCTCCCAACTATGCTACCCCTCGTGTAGAGTTCCAAGCTTTCCAATACCCTACCCTCAGGGTCTATTATCGCGGAAATTCCGGTTTTTGCGGACCTTATTAGATACCTACCCGTTTCAACCGCCCTCGGGATCCCTAAATAAAAGTGCTCAACGGGTCCCAAGCTTTTCCCAAACCATCCATCGCTCGTTATCACCGCCAAAACGTTTGCCCCGTTATCAACCAACCTTTTACCTATACCGCTAAATATGGATTCGTAGCAAATCATAACCCCTATCTTCAAATTACCGTAGTTTATCGGATAAAAACCCCTGCCCCTGCTGTAATTCCCCTGCCCGAGCTCTATCTCCCTGATAAATTCGGGTAAGAATTCATAAAAGGGTAGGTTTTCACCGAAAGGTACAAGGCGCACCTTATCGTAAAACCCCACTATTTTACCGCTCGTATCCACCAACAAAGCCCTATTGTAGTACCTAAGGATCGTATCCCTCTCAACCCCTCCCGTTCCAAAGAGTATAGGGGTCTTAGTCCTCTCCAAGATCTCGGAAACTATCTTTTGGGAGTTTTGGGAATGGGTGTGTATTCCGGGAAAGGCGGATTCGGATGCTACAACGAGGTCCAATTCCCCCAAATTTTCAGTTATTTCCCTATAAGCCTTGAAAGTCTCCTCCCATTCCTTGGGATCAAAATCTAACCTCGGGAGGATGTTAGGTTGCAAAATCGCAACCTTTATCTCACCTATAGGCTCGGGTAATTTATAAACGAAATTCCAAAGAACACCGAAGGAGAGCATTATTAGCGCCGAAATTATATACCTCAAACTCCATAAGGATATTAAACCCCCAACAAGGACAACGAAAAAACTTAAGAAATAAACGCCAAATAGGGCGGAAAGCTTCAAAAAGGGTGAATTTACCAAGCTCTCCCCCACCAAAGCCCAAGGGTAAGACAGATCCCCCAAATTTTCCCCCCTTATGAACTCTAAGGATACGAAGAGAAATGAGCCGAAAAGAACCGCCATTAAGCCTTTAAACTTTGAAACCGTCCAACCCCAGAGAGCCCAAATAACGGAAAGGGTTATGGACATAGTTAAAACCCCCAAAAGTAGAAGAGGCCTTATATTGTTCGGAACATCAAGGTTGTAGATCCATAGGGAGTGGAAGAGCCAATAGGGTAAAGCTATGAGGAAGGAGAGGAGAAAGGGATTGCGACTTTCCCTTAAAGCCTTGAACCAAAGGGAGAAACCCAAAAAGGGAAGGAGGGGAAGGAAAAAGGGCGAATTCCCAAGAATTATGAATGCGGAGGAAAGTGTGGCGTAAAGACTACTTTTCGGAAAGGATATTTTCAACCTTTATTGTGCTATAAGGCACAAGCTTTTTGGATATCAAGTATTCGTTCATCTTCATAAAGTCATCAAGGTTTGTTGGGATAACAACCTCCGGTAATTCTCTAAGGTTCAGTCCCAAACGGTTTTTAAGTATGTTCTTTGCGTCTTGGGGGTTTTCCTTTAAGTACTTCACCGCGTCCCTTAAGGTGCCCTTTATCCTATTTATAGCGTCCTTCCTCAAGGATACGTTAACCGCTGATGTTATTCCCATACCCTGAATTATGGGTACATCCTTTGGAAAGACCACTTCCCTCTTTATCACCTTATAACCCTTAGATTCAAGGTAAGATAAAAGGGGTTCCACCGCGTAAATCGCATCCACCCTACCCTGATCTAGGGCGCTTTTCATCTCCCCAAGGGTTAAACCTACAAAATCCACCGCGGTATCCCCACCCAGCTTTAAAACCTCCTCTAACAAAACGTTATACCTCGTGTTTTCGCTGTATCCGATCCTTTTCCCGCTCAATTTCCCCAACTTAAGCGTAGTATCCTTAACCACCAATCCATCCCCGTAGGATTTCACATAATACAAAACCCTGATGAGGCTTAAATCCCCCGCATTTTTAAAGATAGTATATGTGTAATCTATTCCGAAAAGGGCGTAAAGGCTACCCTTTATGGTGTTTTCAAGCTCGTCAAGGGGCCTACTTACCTCGTTCGGCTTAAACTTTACGCCGTAATTTCCAAAAATTCCCCTCTCGTACGCTATCCAATAAGGTAGGCTGGACATATCCTCTATTGTCGCCAAATTTACCTCTATCTCCTTGGGTTTTTGTCCGGGCCTTGCGAGGATGATTATTAGGATGGTGGCGAGGATTATATTTATTATCGTTATGATGATGTTTTGCTTTTTGAGATCCATAGGCGGGTATTATAGGGTTGCACTTTAGGTTTCAGGCTTAGAATACCCAGGTTATGAAAGAGTATCCATTTTCTAAAGGTTTGGAGGATGTGCCAGCTGCGGAGAGCGTTTTAACATATATAGACGGTCAGGAGGGTAAGCTTTATTACCTTGGGATTCCCATAGAGGAATGGGCGGAAAACTCCACATACGAAGAGGTGGCGCTATCCCTACTTCTAAGAAGGCTTCCGACGAAGGGGGAGCTAAAGGTATTTGACGCGGCTTTGAGGAGCTCAAGGGATCTACCCGAAGATGTGATAGGGTTTATTTATGATCTTCCCCCTCAAACCCACCCTATGAGCGCCCTCAGATCCGTGGTATCCCTCCTTGAATCTTACGATGAGGATGCAAGGAGGGACGACCTTGACGCGAAGTTCAGGATAGCGGTAAGATTAATAGCGAAGTTTCCAACCATAGTTGCATACTTTGACAGGGTCAGGAAAAACCTTGACATAGTAAGGCCCAATCCCTCCCTCTCTCACGCGGAAAACTTCATATATATGCTTACGGGTAAGATTCCCACCAAGTACGAAGGTAAGGTTATGGATGTTGCCCTAATACTCCATGCGGACCACGAGATGAACGCTTCAACCTTTGCCTCCATGGTCGTCGCATCAACGCTATCGGATATGTACTCCACCATAGTTGCGGGGATAGGGGCACTAAAGGGACCCTTACATGGGGGAGCAAACGAAGCGGTTTTAAAGATGTTTGACGAGATAGGCTCGGTTGATAATGTGGAAAAGTACATAGAGGAAAGCTTGGCACAGAAGAAGAAGATAATGGGATTTGGGCACAGGGTATATAAGGCTTACGACCCAAGGGCGAGGATATTGAAGAAATTCGCGGAGGAGCTTGCAAAGGAGAGCAAATACTATGAGATTGCGGTAAAGGTTGAGGAGTATATGATGAAGAAAGTAGCCCAGAAGGGAATATTCCCCAACGTGGACTTCTATTCCGGAATAGTTTATAACGCCCTTGGAATAAGCACGGATCTGTTTACCCCTATATTCGCAATAGCAAGGGTAGCGGGTTGGGCGGCTCACGTTTTGGAATACCTTGAGGATAACAGGATCTTTAGGCCATCCTCAATATACAAGGGGGAGCTGGATAAGAAATATATACCTATTGATCAAAGGTAGTTGAGGGTATTACATATCTTAACCGCATGTCCGTATAGCGAGGAGGAGGCGGAGGTTTTAACGCCTTGGCTTTGGAGGATTTTAAGGGAAGTTGAGAGGAAAGGGGTAAAAGTAGAGATTTTTTGCCCAAGGTATTTGGGAAGGGAGGGGGAGAGGTTTGGGGATTTTTACGTTCATCGTTTTCCCTACTTTTTCCCCAAGGGGGAAATTTTGGGATATAAAACCGCCATCCCCGAGCTTCTGAAATTTAACAGATGGGCAAAGTTCCTAATACCCTTCTACATAACATCGGGTTTTTTAAACGCCCTGATCCTTTCGGGAAAGGAAAATTACGATGTGATCCACGTTCACTGGCCCATACCCCTCTCCCTATTTTCCCTACCCTTCAAGGTTAAGGGGACACCTGTGGTGCATTCTTACTATACCGCGGAGATAAAACTTGCGGAAAGTCTCGGAATATTAGGGAAAGTCTTAAAAATTTTGGTTAAAACCGCGAACGTTAAAACCGCAATATCAAGTTATTCCGCAAAACTTTTAGGTGAGGAAAACGTTATAATACTTCCCTACTCCTCCGCCCTTGAATTTAAGGAATTTTTTCCACCAAAAGAAAAGCTGGAAAATCCGAGGATCCTTTTCGTCGGGAGGCTCGTGGAGAGGAAGGGGGTAATTTACCTGATCTGGGCTATGAGGATCCTGAAGGAAAGGGGGATAAGGGCGGAGCTTAGAATCGTGGGGGAAGGTCCCCTTATGGAAAGCTTGAAAAATTCCGCAAAGGATTTGGATTCCGTTAAGTTCTTGGGAAAATTGAGCGCCGAAGAGCTGATGGAAGAGTACAAAAGGGCGGATATATTCGTTCTACCTTCAATAGTGGATTCAAGGGGAGATACAGAGGGGTTGGGGGTTGTACTTCTTGAGGCTTTATCCTTCGGACTTCCCGTTATAGCAAGTAATGTGGGCGGGATTCCGGATATAGTTGAGGATGGAAAAACCGGGTTATTAGTCCCAGAAAAGGATCCATCAGCGATCGCGGATGCTATAGAAAAACTCCTTTCAAATTGGGAAGATGCGAAGTTGATGGTATTAAGGGGACAGGATATGATAAGGGAAAGGTTCTCACCAGAAAAAATAGCCGATAAACTTGTAAGAATATATGATTATCTTCACCGCGGTTCCCCCACCCTCCAGATGGGATAAGGAAAGGATAAGGAAGAGGGCGGAAGAGTTCGTAAGGATCTTAGAAAGTGCTGGTTTGAGGATAATGAACATTCCCGAGGTTCCCCAAAAGGTTTCACCGATTGAGTTCTCAAGGGTCACAAAGGGAATAAATGAAAATATGGATGTGATAATTGACAAGGTTGTTTCAAAAGAGGATCTTGAGGAAATTTTCAGGAAGATATCCGAAATTACGGACAAGGTTGCTTTGGTTAATATAGGTGAGAAGGAGGAGGTGGTTAGATTGGCAAAGGGATACTTTAGGGAGGTTTATGGAATAGCAATATTTTCAAGGGAAGGTGAGGATTTTAGGCTTTTTAAGAGAACGGTTTGGGGATTTGACGGGTTTATTTCACAAATAATATTTGAGACGGAAAGCTTGAAAAGGACCCTTGAAGGTTATTATGGGCTTTGCGAGAGGGAGGGGATAAAACCCGCCAAGATCTTTGTAAGCATCGCGCCCATAAGGGGGGAGAGGGATATAAATTTTTTGGAGGGATTCAGGGTGGAAATCCCGGAAAATGTTAAAATGGAAATTTTGGCTGGGAGGGGTTTGGATGTGGCAAAAGCTTTAGCGGAAGAAGTATTATCCTTAAAGCTTGGAATAAACGTTGAGCACGTTATGATGGACAATTTGCCACTTGCGGGGGAGCTTTTGAGGTGGTTGGTCAATCGGGAAACTCAAAATCGTACCATTTCTTAGATACCTCCCAAATTTCGAGGATCATCTCAACGAAGTTTTTGTAAAATTTTAAGGGTATTTGTGTGCTTGCATCGGATAGGGCTTTCCCTGGATCCGGATGAACCTCGGAAAATATCCCATCAAAACCCACCGCAATGGCTCCCCTTGCCAAGTGTGTTATCAATTTCCTATAACCACCCGAACCCTCCGAGATCCCCGGCCTCTGTAAAGAGTGGGTTGCATCATATACCAATTTTGCTCCATAACCCCTCAACCAAACCGCATTCCTAAAATCAACCACAAGGTCGTTATATCCAAATGTTGTTCCCCTCTCGGTTATCCAAACCTCACCCCCCACACTCTTAACCTTCTCAATCGCCTTTAACGCCTCGTTCGGGGACATAAACTGCCCCTTCTTAATATTCACTATCTTGCCCGTCCTGCCCGCTGAAACGAGCATATCCGTTTGTCTTGAAAGGAAGGCGGGTATTTGTATCACATCAACAACATCAGCAACCTTCGGTATATCGTGCATATCGTGAACGTCCGTTAAAATTTTTAAATTAAACCTTTCTTTAACCTTCGCAAGGATCTCTAAACCTTTCTCCAAACCCGGTCCCCTAAACCCACTTATTGATGTCCTATTTGCCTTGTCGTAGGAGGATTTAAAGAAAAGCTCTATTCTTAAATCTTCCGAAATCTCCTTTAATTTTTCCGCGGTTTCCATAACCAAAGCTTCACTTTCAATTACACAGGGTCCGGCTATGAAGAAGGGTTTATCCATTGAGGTAAAATCTGGGCGATTTTGCCAAGGGATATAGCTTATCCCCAATCCTTTCTATATCCCTTTCCGTTATAACCACCTCCTTATGAGCCTTTACAAGCAAGAATGGATATCCTTCTGGCGAGATATTTGCGATATGGGATAGGTAAATCCCTATCTCTTCCTTTGGGACATTTAGGATCTCAACCTTGTAGGTTGAAATTGCCTCCGGGGTAAAGCGAACGAAAGTCTGATAAACTTCCACATCCAATATTCCCACAAAACTCGAGGGCAAATACTTCTTTTTTTCTTCAAGGATTGCGGGTATTGGAGACGCATAACCGGGCATCCCCCTTGTACAAGTATTGAACATCACCTGATCCGTCAAAAACTCCTTTATCCCCCAATCTTTTACGAAATCCGAAGAGAAGGAATCCTTGGCTATGAAAAATATAGGGTTTTTGAGTTCGGTTAGCTTCCTTAAGGCGAGCAAGTATTCGTAATATAGGAGATTAATAACCGCGTAAGCTCGTATGGGTAGGCTTTCTTTTAAAAAGTTTTCCGCAAGATAAACAAAGGCGAAATCTTCCTTCCAAAAATTCCCTTCGATCTCTTCGGAAATCTCCGAGAGTTTTTTTTCATACCTTTCCAATTCCTCCCTTTCAACCCCCAAGTGGCTAACCCATTCATATGTTGGTTGTGGGGTTATTACATCGCTTATAAAGGAGCCATCCATAAGGATGATGTAATCCTCATTCGTGTCCCTCAAAATCCTCAAAAGGTTTTTTACCTCCGCCAACTTCATAAACATAGAAAGGAAGTCGGACAGGTGCTTCTGCCTGAAGATATTTTTTTCCATTATATCAACGAAGGAGAGCCCCCTATCCTTTATCATTTCTCCATTTTGATAGAGTGCAAGTCCCGTTATAACGTATATTAACCCAAAATCCCTGACTGCACTCTTGTAAGAACCATCAACCGCTATAAATGGCTTTTTTATGTTTCCCTTCGGAAATTCAAGCCAATTAACCTCTGAAAATTCTTCGCTTGAAGAACCCGAAAATAAAAGCCCCCTTAAATTCCCCTTTAAAAGGTTCTCATAAACCGAACTGTGCATTACCTTACCCTTATGGGCAGGGGATAGGCTTTACCCTTTATCAAAAGCATGGTTGAGGGGGGAAGGGCATCCTGAATTTTCAAGTATTTTAGTGCGTTAATCATCAGGAATGCGGTTCCGGTATCGCTAACATATGATGACGGTATGTAATAATAAGTTGCGGTGGGGGGTAAGTTCTTTATGTGGGGATCCTTATCGTTGAGCTTGAAGAAAACCTGTATTGAATCCGCACCGGATACGGAGCTCCAGGAAACCCTTATGGAATCCCCAACCCTTATTCCGGTATCAACCGCTATGCTGTCCGGAGGATTTAATGCGGGAAGGCTGAATTTTATGCTTTCATTGTACTTGTTGGTACGTATGGAAATTTCCGTTCCGGCGGGAAGTTCTACGGGTTTGGGTATTCCGTTTGAATCCACAAGCATGTACAAACCCTTATCGGAAGAATAGCTTAACCTGGTTGAACCTACTAAAACCTCCGCGTTTGGATCTTCTTGTCCATCCACCAGGATCTTAAAAATCGCTGTCTCGTATTTTATGCTGTCAAGGAAGGAAGGGAAAGTTGGTGGGGTTATGTTGGAGGGAAGGAGAGAGTAAAGGCTCCTCAAAGCAGGTCCCGTAGATCCACCCACGCCGAATACGGAGGTATGGGGAACCTTGGATTTCTTACATCCGTATATTGCCAAAACCGCCAAAAGGAGAAAATAAAATCTCTTCATAAGATGGTATTATATGCCCGTTAACCTATCTCAAACATTACCTTCATTGCGGAGCCGTTCATTATAGCTTCAAGGCCATCTTTTAAC
>Ga0079995_1075486_pt1 | contig 80436 bp, 88 predicted proteins | sample FaiFalFF_MnMetaG_2_FD_69198 | JGI IMG/M metagenome (GOLD analysis project Ga0079995, IMG submission 69198) | Freshwater microbial communities from Yellowstone National Park, Wyoming, USA - Fairy Falls C (FF_Mn_C) (SPADES assembly) (version 4) | ecosystem: Environmental > Aquatic > Freshwater >... | reverse complement strand
CGTCGGTCAGCATCCTCTCCATGGCTGAGACCTCCCCACAAGCCTCACCCCCAGTTTGCGATAAGCACCGGCCTCCCACTACATTTCGGGACAAGTTCTAGAGCAGGCCTCCGCCCCTTTGTCAAGGGTGCGGGCATTTATGTAAGCCCTCTTTGAGGACACAACCCTGGCGGCTCAGGCGGCCGAGATCGCCCAGGCCCTCCTGGCCGCCCCTTCCTTACGCCTCACGGACATCGCCGCCCCAAGGGGGGCCCCTTCCAAGCCGCTTGCGAACGCATCCAGCGCTTTCTGGGCCGGGTGGACCCCCGCCCGGCCCTGGCGCGCCTCCTCTCCGCACAGGCCCCCTTTGTCCTGGGGGACGGGACGGAGGTCGAGCGCCCCCAGGCCCGCCGGACGGCGTATGGGGGGTGCTGCGGGACGGCCGCACTCGGGGCTTCTGGCTGCTGCTCCTGGCCATCCCCTATCGGGGGCGAGCCATCCCGTGCGGTTTCCTCTGTTCTTCCTCCCGGACCATTGCGGCGGCGGCGGATTCCCGCAACACGAACCACTGGCGGGCGTTCGAGCCGTTGAAGGGGGTGTTGGGCGGGCGGCATGTCTGAACCTTAGGGAACAAGGGGGCAAACCGGTTGCAGGACCCATTCCCATGACCACCCGTACGCTGAGCCCCGGGCGGGGATAACCCCGTAAGGGCAACCCCATGGGGTTGCCCTCCCTCGGGGCAGGCCCCTGTGCCTGCCCCTACGGGGTGGTGTTTGACAAAGGGGATAGGTGCGTCCCCGGGGGCATAGGGGTTGCCTGCCACAGGCGGGTGCTCTTGGGGGCCGTTCTGAGCACCCCCGGGAAGGCGGGCCTGTGCTATAATGGAGGGGCGAGGCCGCCCGTGGGGACGCGTGGGCTCGACGGGGGATGGCCTTGCGGGGCAGCAGGCCGAGGTGCCGTCCACCTCGTTAAACAGGCGGCAAAAAAGTAACTGGCGAGCGTGTCCTCGCCCTCGCGGTCTAGGTAGACCGCTGTCCCCTCCGCCTCCCCCCGAGGGGCGGAGGTGGACACCAGGGCTTCGGGGTGCGGCCCCTCCCCCCGCCGCCGGAGGGGGGGCCTAAGAGGAAGGCGGCTGGCCCCAAGGGGGCCTGTCGGCGGGCACCCGAGGGGCGAGGGCCGGTACACCGACTAAGCCTGTAGGCGGCCCCGGCGGGGAGTCCTCCGGACGGGGAGTTCGACTCTCCCCCGTCTCCACCACTTTTTTTATGTCGAGAGGGTCCCTTTGCTGCTGGGGGGGTGGTCCCCCAGACGGGGGTCCGGGGCGATGGCCTGGCGCAGGGCCCTGGCGAGGGCCTTGAAGAGGGCCTCCGCCTTGTGGTGGTCGTTGCGCCCCGCCAGCACCCGGGCGTGAAGGGTAAGGCGGCCTTCAAAGGCGAAGGCCTCCAGCATGTGGGCCAGCAGGTCCGCGGGGAGCCCCTCTACCTCCCCCTGTATCCCCAGGTCCACCGCCGCATGCCCCCTGCCCGACAGGTCCACCGCCACCTGGGCCAGGGCCTCGTCCAGGGGGACCAGGGCCCACCCGAAGCGGGTGATCCCCCTCCGCTCCCCCAGGGCCTGGTGGAGGGCCCGCCCCAGGGCGATCCCCACGTCCTCCACCAGGTGGTGCCAGCCTGAGGGGTCCCGCCGCCCCCGCACCTCCAGGTCGATCAGGCTGTGCACCGCCACCTGGGCCAGCATGTGGTCCAGGAACCCGTGCCCCGTCTCCACCTGCCACCGCCCCTGGCCGTCCAGGTCCAGGGCCACCTCCACCCGCGTCTCCCCCGTCTCCCGCACCACCCGGGCCGTGCGGGCCATGGCTACCCCCCCTCCAGGACGACCCGCAGGGCCGCCACCAGGGCATCGGTGTGTTCGGGCAGCCCCACACTGATCCGGACGGCGTCGGCCAGGCGGGGGTGGGTGAGGGGGCGGACCAGGACGCCCTGACGGGCCAGGGCGTGGGCCACCCCAGCGCCGCTCTGCCCCGGGAAGCGCACCAGGAGGAAGTTGGCCTTGGAGGGGTAGACCACCACGCCGGGGAGGGAACGCAGGAGGGAGGCCATGCGCTCCCGCTCCCCCACCAGCAGCCGGACCCGGTGGAAGAGGGTGTCGGTGTCCTCCAGGGAGGCTAGGACCGCCTCCTCCGCCGCCACGCTGATGTTATAGGGGGCCTTGATGGCCAGAAGGCGCTGGGCGATGCGGGGGCTCATCACCCCGTACCCAAGGCGCAGCCCAGCCAGCCCCGCCCACTTGCTGAAGGTGCGGAGGACGATAAGGTTCTCGTACTGCGCCACCCAGGGGACAACGGTGAAACCACAGAACTCGTAGTAGGTCTCGTCCACCACCACCCCAATGCCCGTCTCCACCATCTCCAGGATGGTGTCGGGGGAGATCAGGTTGCCGGTGGGGTTGTTGGGGTTGGTGACGAAGACCACCTTGGTGCGCTCGTCAATCACGCGGCGGACCGCGGCGGGGTCCACATCCCATCTCTCGTCCCTGGGCACGTCCACCAGGACACCCCCATTCACCCGGGTACAGAAGGCGTACATGCCGAAGGTGGGGGAGAGGTCGATCACCCTGTCCCCCGGACGCAAGAAGAGGCGGAGGAGGAGGTCGATGAGCTCGTCGACCCCCATCCCCGCCACCACCTGCTCCGGGTCCACCCCGGCGTAGGCGGCCAGGGCGGAGCGCACCCGCCTCTGAAGGGGGTCGGGGTAGAGGTGGTAGCGGGTGCAGGAGCGGAGGGCCTCCACCACCTTGGGGGAGGGGCCATAGGGGTTCTCGTTGGCGTCCAACTTCGCCATCCGCTCCGGGGGGATCCCCCACCGGGCGGCCACCACTTCCGGGGGCTCGACCCCCTCGTAGGGGGCCATGTCCAGCAGGTCGGGGCGAACCAACGCCTCCAGGGGGCGGGGCACCAAGGACCCTCCTCAGGAACGGCGCCGCCTCAGGCGCATCGCCAGGGAACGGGCATGGCCTTCCAACCCTTCGGCCCGGGCCAGGGCGATGGCCGCCTTCATAAGGGACTCCTCCCGGGCGAAGACGATGCCCATGGAGCGGAGGAAGTGGTGCACCCCCAGCCCCGAGGCAAAGCGCGCCGTTCCCCCCGTGGGCAGCACATGGCTGGGGCCCGCCGTATAGTCGCCCAGGGCCGAGGGTGTCCCCTCCCCCAGGAAAACGGCCCCGGCCGTGCGGACCTCCCCCACCCACCGCCAGGGGTCCGCCACGGCCAGGCAGAGGTGTTCGGGGGCGTAGAGGTTGGCCAGGTCGACCGCCTCGGCGAGGGAGTCCACCAGGATGACCAGCCCCTGCCCCTCCAGGGCCTGGCGCGCGATATCGGCCCGGGGCAGGGCGCCCCCCTGGCGCTCCACCTCTTGCAGGAGGCGGGGTATCAGGGGCTCGTGAGTGGTGATGAGGATGGGGGAGGCGAGGGGGTCGTGCTCCGCCTGGGCCAGCAGGTCGGCGGCCAGGAGGGCGGGGGTGGCCGTCCCATCGGCGATGATCACCGTCTCGGTGGGCCCGTAGAGGCCGTCCACCCCCACCACCCCGAAGACCATCTGCTTGGCCAGGGTGACGAAGATGTTCCCCGGCCCGCACACCATGTCCACCTTGGGGATGCTTTCGGTCCCGAAGGCCATGGCAGCAATGGCCTGGGCGCCCCCCACCGCGAAGACCCGGTGGGCCCCGGCCAGGGCGGCGGCGGCCAGGATCCAGGGGTGGGGTCCCTCCTGCCGGGGCGGGGTGCAGAGGACCACCTCGCCGACCCCCGCCACCAGGGCGGGCACCACCGTCATCACCACCGTGGAGGGGTAGATGGCCGTCCCCCCGGGGATGTAGACCCCCACCCGCTCCAGGGGGACGTATACCTCCCCCCACCCCATCTGCATATCCACCCAACCACGGGGCAACGTCGCCACGTGATACTCCACGGCCCGTTCCCAGGCCACCTGGAGGGCGCTCCGCAGGGAGCGGGGGAGGCGGCGCAGAGCCGCCTCACACTCCTCCATGGACACTTCAAGACGCTCCGGCGCCACGCCGTCCAGGAGGCGAGTGTAGGACCGGACCGCCGCGTCCCCCTGTTGACGCACATCGGCCAGGATGCGCCCCACCGCCTCCTGCGGCGAGAGGGGCTGCCCGAAGGCCTGGGCGAGGCGCTGGGCCAGGTGTGGGGGGAGGGAGAAGTCCACAAGGGGGCGGCGGGCGAGGGCCGCCCGCCCCTCGGCATACCCCTTTACAACCCGCATGCCAGCCACTCCTTGGCCACCGAAAGCCACACCTCCTGACACCCCCGGGTGAACCGGTCCACCTCTCCCGGGGGCACCCGGGCGGCGAGGCGGTCCAGGGCGGCGGAAGGGTCCCGGATCACCTCCTCGGTGAGGCGGTGGGCCAGGGGGTCCCCGTTGGGGAAGAGGCGACGGGTGAAACGGCGCAGCCGCTCCCACGAGAAGGGCCGCCCACACACCTCCTGGACGATCTCCCGCCAGCGGGCCAGGTCGCCCGGGGAAAGGAAGCCCACCTCCACCCCCTCCTCGCCCCCTTGCAAGAGGGGCGCCAGGCCCTGCACCCGGGGGTGGACACGCCCGTCCAGGGCCAGCTGCAGGGCCCTGTCCAGCACCAGCCCCTCCACGGGCTCGGGGAACAGGGTGGTGTTGGCGAAGTACGGGCGGAAGACCCAGAGGACCCAGGCCATATCGGCGATCAGGTGGGAGAAGTAGCCGAGGAGGAAGGCCTGGGTGGGTGGGGAAAGGGGGGATGGGCGGCGCAGAGAGGGGTAGGCCTCCAGCAGGCCCCGCACCCCGGCCGTCACCTCCTGACTTGTGAGGGGGGCGAAGTGGGTCTCCTCCCGCTCCACCCGGATCATCGAACGGATGTCGGGGGCCGTGGCGCCCAGGAGGAAGGCCCCCGGGTACTGCCGGAGGAGGGGGTGGGGCAAGGCCTCTGCCCCCTCCTGGGCGAGGGCGATGTGGTAGATCAGGTTGGGCACGCCCCCTCCCCCCACCGCCCTATGGCCTCCAGCAGACGCCCATAGGCCTCACACGTCTCCTGGAAAAAGTAGGCCGGCTGGACAACGGTGATGCCGTTGCCCCCCATCCGGCGGAGGTGCTCCACCGCCTCCATGACCCTCTCCCGGGGCACCAGGACAGTAACAGCATACCAGCCCCGGCCCTCGGCGCTGAAGACGGGGGCCACGGTGGGCCCCTGCACCCCCGCCACCTCCCGTCGGCGGAGCACGTGGGCCGCCACCGCCTCGGCCGACTCCCCCTGCAGGTTGGCCGTCACCTGGACGAACCGCTGCGCCCGCAGGTGGGCCTCCATCCGCTCCATCAGCGCCCGCGCCACCTCCAGGCGCGCCCCGTCCTTCCAGAGCCGTTCGAGGTTGCCGACGAGACACGCCTGGGAGGACAGGATCACCCCGTCGGAGAGGGGCTTGAGGCGGTTCTCCCGCAGGGTCGCCCCACTGGAGACGATGTCCACAATGACATCGGCGAAGCCGACGGCGGGGGCGACCTCCAGGGTGCCGCTGGCAGGGACGAGGGAAAAGGAGAGGACGCCCCTCTGGACGAAGAACTGTTGGGTCAGACGGGGGTACTTGGTGGCGACCCGCAGGGTCCGCCCCCGCTCCCGGAACTCCATGGCCAGGTCCGCCAGGTCGGCCGTGCTGGTGACGTCCACCCAGGCGTCGGGGACGGCCACCACGAGGTCGCACTGCCCATACCCCAGGTCCTCCAGGAGCACCATCGCCGGCCTCCCCTCCCGGTGCGCCTCCAGGAAACGGTCCAGGCCCACGATCCCCAGGTCGGTGCTCCCCTCATCCACCTTGGCGGGGATATCGGCTGTGCGCTGGAAGAGGACCAGCACCCCGGGCAGACCCCTTATATGGGCGGTATACCGGCGGGCACTGGAGCGCTCCACCGGCAGCCCACACGTCCGGAGGAAGTGCAGGGTGGGCTCGTACAGCTCCCCATCGCTGGGGATGGCCAACCGCAAAAGGTCGTCACGGCCGGAGATGCTCACGGCCACCGCCCCTTGAGACGATGATCACAGGACGCCCCTGGCGGAGGAGCCGCTCGACGTCGGCGCGGGCCAGGGGTGTGAAGGAGACCTCCACAGCCTTCCCCTCGCGGCGCAGGGCCTCGGCGGCGCCCACCGCGTCGGGGTAGGCCTCGGGGGTGGCGGGCGCCACCACCATCCGCTGGGGGACATGCCGCCCGGCGGGAGGGGGGGAGACCGCCATCAACCGCTCCAGGGAGAGGGCAAAACCGAGGGCCGGCACGTCCTCCCCCTGCCCCAGGGCCCCCACCAGGCCGTCGTAGCGCCCCCCACCGGCTATCCCCTGCCCCGTCGGGCGGTGGGTGATCTCGAAGAGGAAGCCCGTGTAGTAGGCGATGTCCCGCACCAGGCCCATATCGAGCACCAGGGGCAGGCGGGGGGAAGTGTGCACCTCCAGGGCCTCCAGGAGGGCCTCCAGGGGCCGGAGAGGGGAGGGGTCCAGGCCCCAGTGGCGCAGGAGGGAACGGACCTCCGCCAGGGCTGCCCCCGGCTCCCCCTGGATCCGGACGAGGTCGGCCAGGAAGGCCACCGCCCTCCGGAAAGCGGCCGGGTCATCGGCGGAGCGCGCCTTGCGGACCAGGCGGGCCAGGATCTCCCCCCGGGTGCGCCCCCCGAAGAGGGGCCCTTCCCCCTCCTCGGGGTGCTCGGCCAGGACCCCGGCGAGGGCCTCCGGGGCATCTACAGGGCCAGGGGGGCGGAGGAGGTCCCGGCCGGCGGCCCTTTCCAGCAGCCGCTCCTTCCCCCCCTCGCCCCGGAGAAGGGGGATGCCTGCCAGGAGGAACCCCTGGGCACGGGGGGAAAGGCCGAAAGAGGCCAGGAGGCCCCCCAGACACCCCATATGCCCTAGGGAAAGGGCAAACCCCTCCCCCCCCAGGGCGAGGACGCACGCCCGGGCGAGGGCCAGGATCTCGGCGTCGGCGGCAGGCCCCGCCGCCCCGAGGAGCTCCGCCCCCACCTGGGTGAACTGGCGGGGGACGCCGGGGGAGGGGTCGAAACGGAAGACGGGCCCCATATAGTACCACCGCACCGGGGGGGAAAGGGTGGGGCGCACCTCCAGGAAGTGGCGGATAACGGCTGGGGTGAACTCGGGGCGGAGGGCGACGGCCTGCCCCCCCGGCTCGGTGAAGGAATAGAGGCGGGAGATGAGCTCCGCCCCCGACTTCCGCAGGAAGAGGTCCAGGGGCTCGAGGAGAGGGGTGTCCAGCCAGGCATACCCGTAGGAGCGGAGCACCTGCTGCAGGGCCTCGAGCGCGGCGTGCCGCTCTCCACAGGCCTCTTCCTCCCAGTCGCGCATGCCGACGAGGCGGAGAAGGCCTGACGTCTGCACCACGGCCCTGTCGCCTATTGTAGCAGAGGGCGTCCCTATTGCCCCCGGAAGGAGGGCTGCCGCTTCTCCAGGAAGGCCGCCACCGCCTCCTTGTGGTCCTCCGTCAGGAAGGTGAGGCCCTCCAGGGAGAGGGAGGTGTCCAGCACCAGGTTGGCGTACTCCTTCACAATCTTGTTCACCGAGTACTTGGTCCACTTGATGGCCTTGATAGGCCCCTTGGCCAGGCGGGTGGCGAAGTGGAGGGCCTCCTCCAGGGCCTTCCCCTCGGGCACTACCTTGTTGACCAGGCCGATGCGTTCCGCCTCCTCGGCGGTCAGCAGGTCCCCCGTCATCAGGTACTGCTTGGCCCGGGCGACGCCGCACAGGAGGGGCCAGATGACGGCCCCCCCATCCCCGGCCACCAGCCCCACCCGCACATGGGGGTCGCCGATACGGGCGTTGCGGGCGATGAAGATGACGTCGCAGAAGAGGGCGAGGGTCGCCCCCAGCCCCACGGCATCGCCGTTGACGGCGGCGACGATGGGGGACTCCACCTCCAGCATGTTGCGGATGAGGTGCCGCCCGCCCCGGGTGGGGGCAATACCCCGGAGGGGGTCAAAGGCGCGCTCCTGCATCCCCCGGATGTCTCCCCCGGCGCAGAAGGCCCGCCCCGCCCCGGTGAGGACGATGGCCCGCACCTCCGGGTCCCGGTCCAGGTCGACCCAGATGTCCTCCACCTCCAGATGCATAGGGCCGTGAACGGCGTTCAGGCGCTCGGGACGGTTTAAGGTGACGATGGCCACCCCGTCCGGCGTCTTCTCCACCTTAAGGAACTGGTAGCGGGTGTAGTCCACCATGATGCCCACCTCCCTGTCGACCGCGCCCCTTGGGGCTCGTCTTCAGGATAGCATGCCGGCGCCCTGCGGGCACCTAGAGGGGAGGGTGGAGGGGTCGTCCCAGGACCTCCCTTTCCACCGCGGCGCCGATGCGCAAGAGGAGGGGCTCGGCAAGGAAGCGCCCCACGATCTGGAAGCCCACCGGCAGCCCCTGATGGGTGAGGGCACAGGGCACCGACAGGGCCGGCACGCCGGTGAGGTTGAAGGGGCTGACAAAGCGGGTGAGGGCCGCGCCCACGTCCAGGGTCCGCCCCCCTATGGACACCCGCTCTGCCCCAATGGGCGGGGCGGTCACGGGGCAGGTGGGGAGGACCAGGGCGTCCACCCGCTCCAGCAGGGACAGGAGGTCCCGGAGGACCTGGCGGCGCACCTGCTGCGCCTTGAGGTAGAGGCTCGTCGGCACCGTCATCCCCAGCAGCAGGCGGCGGCGCACGTCCTCCCCGTACTCCTGGGGGCGCTCCTTCAGCCAGCCCTCGTGGATGGCGGCGGCCTCGGCCATGAGGATGGCCGTATGGGCGGCAATGGCCGCCTCAGTCCCCGGCCAGGAGACCTCCTCCAGCCGGACCCCCAGCCCTTCCAGGGCGTGCAAGGCCCCCACAAAGGCCCCTTCCACCTCCGTGTCCACCAGGGTGAAGATGCCCCCCGTGAGGACCCCCAGCACCACCCCCTTGACCCCCTTCTCCACCTCCCGGAGGAAGGGGGGGTGGGGGCCATCCCCTTCCCACAGGACCTCCAGCAGGAGCGCCACGTCCCGCACGGTGCGGGCCATGGGCCCCACGTGGTCCAGGGACCACGCCAGGGGGAACACCCCCTGGCGGCTGACCTTGCCATAGGTCGGCTTCAGGCCGACCACACCGCACAGGGCGGCGGGGATGCGGACCGACCCCCCGGTATCCGTCCCCAGGGAGAGGGGGCAGAGGCCCGCCGCCAGCGCCGCCCCCGACCCCCCGGACGACCCGCCGGGGATGCGGGAGGTGTCCCACGGGTTGCGGGTGGGTCCGTAGTGGGGGTTCACAGTGGTGACCCCATAGGCGAACTCGTGGAGGTTCACCGTCCCCAGCACCACCGCGCCGGCTGCCTTGAGACGGCGGACCACCGCAGCGTCCCCTTGGGGGACGTGGGCGCGCAGAAGGCGGCTCCCCGCGGTGAGGGGGCGGCCGGCCATGGGGAAGACGTCCTTCAGGGCGATGGGGACCCCGTGGAGGGGGCCCCGCCACGCCCCCTGCCACCCCTCCCCCTCCAGACGGCGCGCCTCCTGCAGCGCCTCCTCCCTATACAGGGCGATGTAGGCGTTCAGGGTGGGGTTATAGACCTCGGCCCGCTGGATGTGGGCCCTGACGACCTCCACCGGGGAGAGACGCCGACGCCGGACCAGGCGGGCTATCTCCCACGCCGACAGCCGGCACACCTCGTCATCCCTGGGTATGGGCATGGGACACCCGCCCCTAACCCGGCTTGATGGCCACGACCATCACCAGCACACCCCCCAGGTAACGCTTCAGGGAGAGGACGTGGAACCCCGCCTCCCCTATGGTACGCACCGTATCCCTGTCCAGGTGGCAGCCCCCTGCTATGTGTTTCCAGAGGGGTGTGGCGGTCCTCTGCAGCCACGAGAGAGGGGGAGAGGGGTGGCGCACGTGCTCCAGGGCCAGAAACCGCCCCCCGGGGTGGAGGACCCGGGACACCTCCCGCAGCCCCCGGAGGGGGTCAGGGATGGTGCAGAAGGCCAGCTGGGAGACCACGGTGGGGAAGGAGGCGTCGGGGAAAGGGAGGGCCTGGGCGTCCCCTTGCACCGGGGCGAAGTCCACACCCCACCGCCGGGCCCGGGAGCGGGCGCGGCGCAGGGAAAAGGGCTGGGGGTCCACCCCCACCACCCGGTGGGAGGTGTAGGCCCGGAGGCCCAGGCCTGTCCCCACACCTATCTCCAGGACCGGCCCGGCAGGGAGGGCGTCCCCCAGGCGGCGCCTGAGGGCCCCAAGACCCATCCCCTCGACGGGGGCCAGGGCCCAGTCATACAGACGGGGGAAGAGGTCCATACATCCCCGTCCATCGGTGCAGCGGATATGCCCCTTCTCCAGGGTATAGCCCCCTCCGAGGGTTCGTCCAGGAGCAACACCTTGGGGATTGCTAGGGAGGAAGGGAACGCTGGTCCCGCCGGCCAGAGGGGAAAGAGGAGTGGTCGGTGTCGCTGCAGGGGTGGCAGGCCATCGAGGGAGGGGCGTTGGCCCCCTTCCGGGCCCTTCTCTGCACCCCTGTCCCAACTCCCCGGAACCTCAGCGTCCCCTCTGAGGGTGTTTGGCAAAGGGGAACGGGGATAAACCGTAGGGGCAACCCCCTGGGGTTGCCCTATCCCCCGTGGTTGCCCGGGGCGGGCACGGGGCCTGTAGGGGCAGGCACAAGGCCTGCCCCTACGGGGCGGGCACCCCGTCCGGCAACGATAACCCCGTAGGGGCAACCCTTGTGGTTGCCCTGTCCCCGTGGTTGCCCTATATTGGTGCAGGCACAGGGGCCTGCCCCTACGGGGCGGGCACGGGGCCTGCTGGGTAGGCACAGGGGCCTACCCCTACTGTCCTCAAACACCCCCCCTCGGCTTGTCAAGGCCTTTACCCCCGCCTATGATGGACGGGGAGGGTAGACATGGAGGTTGTCCTGGGGTCCCCCCGGGGCTTCTGCGCCGGGGTAGTGCGGGCCATTGAGGTTGTGGAGATGGCCCTCCGGCGCTTCGGCCCCCCTGTGTACGTGAAGCACCAGATCGTCCACAACCCCACCGTGGTCGCCTCCCTGGAGGCCAAGGGGGCCATCACCGTGGAGGACGTGGAGGAGGTCCCCCCCGGCTCGGTGGTGGTCTTCTCCGCCCACGGCTCCCCCCCGGAGGACTATGAAAAGGCAAAGGCGCGCAACCTCCGGGTCATCGACGCCACCTGTCCCCTGGTGACCAAGGTCCACAACGAGGCCCGCCGCTTCCTCCGAGAGGGGAAGCGGATCATCCTCATCGGCCACCGGGGCCATCAGGAGGTGCGGGGGACCATGGGCCAGGGGCCGATGTACCTGCTGGACGAGCGGGAGGGGATCCACCTCCCCGACTGGGACCCCGACACCGAGGTGGCTGTTATCACCCAGACCACCCTGTCGGTGGACGACACGGCCCGGGCGGTAGAGGCGATCCGGCAGCGCTTCCCCCGGGCGGTGGTGCGCAACGACCTGTGCTACGCCACCACCAACCGTCAGGCGGTGGTGAAGGCCATGGCCAAAGAGGTGGACATGGTCCTGGTCATCGGCGCCCGGAACTCCTCCAACTGCAACCGCCTGCGGGAGGTGGCCCAGGCCCAGGGGGTCCCCGCCTATTTGGTGAACGGCCCGGAGGAGCTCGATATGAAGGCCCTGGAAGGGGTCCGGCGGGTGGGGATCATCTCGGGCGCCAGCACCCCGGAGGACCTGGTCCAGGAGGTCATCCGGGCCCTCCACCCCCGGGGCATCCGCACCCTTACCCTGGTCGAGGAGGACATCACCTTCGTCCTGCCCAGGGAGGTGCGGGAGGAGACCCTTACCTCCTAGGGGGGGACGATGTTAGCGGCACGGATGAACCGCCTGGGGACCGAAACGGCCTTCATGGTGCTGGCCCGGGCGAAGGCCCTGGAGGCCCAGGGGCGCGAGGTGATCCATATGGAGATCGGGGAGCCCGACTTCCCCACCCCGTCCCATATCATCCAGGCGGCCTATCAGGCCATGCTGGAGGGCTATACCCACTACACCCCCTCGGCGGGGCTGATGGAGGTGCGGGAGGCCATTGCGAAGGACGCGCGCCGGCGTCTGGGCATCCCCGTGACGGCCGACCAGGTGGTCGTGACGCCTGGGGCAAAGCCGGTCATCTTCTACACCCTCATGGCCCTCGTTGGACCGGGCGACGAGGTCATCTACCCCGACCCGGGCTTTCCCATCTACGCCTCCCTTATCTCCTTCTGCGGGGCGCAGCCTGTCCCCCTCCGCCTCGACCCGGCCCGGGGCTTCCACCCCGATCTGGAGGAGGTGGAGCGGAGCCTCTCCCCCCGCACCCGCCTCCTCCTCCTTAACTCCCCCCACAACCCCACCGGCGCCGTCCTCTCCCGGGAGGAGCTGGAAGCCGTCGCCAGTCTCCTCCAACGCTGGGAGCAGGTCTATGTCCTGTCGGACGAGGTCTACCGGGCTATCCTCTACAACGGCCAGCACCACAGCATCGCCTCCCTCCCCGGCATGGCCGAGAGGACCATTGTGGTGGATGGGTTGTCCAAGACCTATGCCATGACGGGGTGGCGGCTGGGGTGGGGTATCTTCCCCCGGGAGCTGGTGGAGCCGGTGGTACGCCTGGTGGTCAACAGCGTCTCCTGCGCCCCCGCCTTCGTGCAGAAGGCAGCCCTGGCCGCCCTGGAGGGGCCCCAGGAGTGGGTGCAGGCCATGGTGGCCGAGTTCCGCGCCCGGCGGGACCTGCTGGTCCAGGGGTTGCGCTCCCTCCCCGGGGTGGCTTGCCCCCTCCCCGAGGGCGCCTTCTACGCCTTCCCCGACATCCGGGGCACAGGCCTTACCAGCCAGGAGATGGAGCGGCGTGCCTTAGAGGAGGCGGGGGTAGCCCTCCTGGCGGGGACAGCCTTCGGGCAGTACGGCGAGGGGTGTGTCCGCCTCTCCTACGCCACCTCCCGGGAGAACATCGTCCGGGGCCTGGAGCGCCTGGAGGCCCTCCTCCGACGGGCCCGTCCCTAGGAGAGCCCCTTGCCCCCTCCCCGCTGGATCCCCGCCGGACCCATCCCCCTGGAGAAGGCCAGGGAGGTGGAGGAGCGCCTGAAAAGGCGGGTGAAGGGGGAGGTCCGCTTCGACGCCTACTCCCAGGTGCTGTACAGCACCGACGCCTCCATCTACCAGATGGTGCCCGTGGGGGTGGTGCTCCCCCGGGATGAAGAGGACGTGCTGGCGGTGGTGGAGGCGTGCCGGGAATGCCGGGTGCCCATCCTCCCCCGCGGTGGGGGGACCAGCCTGGCGGGGCAGGGGTGCAACCACGCCGTTGTCATCGACTTCACCAAGTACATGCACCGCGTCCTGGAGGCGCGCCCCGAAGAGGGGTGGGCCCGCGTCCAGCCCGGCATCACCATCGACGAGGTGAACGCCGCCCTCCGCCCCTACGGCCTCCACTTCGCCCCCGACCCCACCACCACCAACCGGGCCACCGTCGGGGGGGCCATCGGCAACAACTCCTGCGGGGCCCACTCCATCCTCTACGGCAAGACCGTGGACCACGTCCTGGCCCTGGAGGCGCTCCTGGCCGATGGGACCCGCACCACCTTCCGCACCCTCTCCCCCCAGGAGTGGGAGGCCCGCCTCGCCCTCCCCACCCTGGAGGGGCACATCTACCGCACCGTCCAGCGCCTCGTCCGGGAGCACCGGGAGGAGATCCTCCGCCGCTACCCCAAGATCCAGCGGCGGGTGGGGGGGTACAACCTGGACCTGTTTCTGGAGGGGGAAACCAACCTCTCCCGCCTCATCGTGGGCTCAGAGGGGACCCTGGCGGTGTACACAGAGGCGACGGTGCGCCTCACCCCCCTGCCCAAGGCCACGGGCCTGGCCATCCTCCACTACCGGACCCTCTGGGAGGCGGGGGAGGACACCCCCCCCTTGCTGGAGGAGGAGCCCGCCGCCGTGGAGCTGGTGGACAGCACCATCCTCCGGCAGGCCCGCTCCCAGGTGGGCCTGGCCCGGCGCATGGGGTTTGTGGAGGGCGACCCCGGCGCCGTCCTCATAGTGGAGGTGTTCGGGGAGGGCCCGGGGGAGGTCCAGGCCCGGCTGGAGGGCCTCCGGGCCCGGGCCCTGCGCCGGGGCCTGGCCTATGCCGTCACCTTCGCCCTCACCCCTGCCCAGCAGGCCGACGTGTGGGCCGTCCGCCGGGGCGGCCTGGGACTCCTGATGGGGATAAAGGGCGACACCAAACCCCTCCCCTTTGTGGAGGACACCGCCGTGGACCCCTCCCGCCTGGCGGAGTTCATGCGCTCCTTCGACGCGGTGGTGCGCTCCCACGGGACCACCGCCGCCTACTACGGCCACGCCAGCGTGGGCTGCCTCCACATCCGCCCCCTCCTGAACCTGAAGACCCCCGAGGGGCTCCGGCGGCTGGAGGGGATCGCCAACGACATCGTCGACCTGGTCCTGCGGTTTGAGGGCGCCCTCTCCGGCGAGCACGGCGATGGACGGGTGCGGGGTGTCTTCAACGAGAGGGTGTTCGGCCCCCGTCTCTACCAGGCCTTCCGGGAGCTCAAGGCGGCCTTTGACCCCCACGGTCTCCTCAACCCGGGGAAGATCGTGGACTGCCCTCCCCTGACCCAGGACCTCCGCTACTCCCCCTCCTATCCCGCCTTCTCCCCCCGGACCCACCTGGACTTCTCCGCCGATCAGGGCTTCCACCGGGCGGTGGAGATGTGCAATGGGGTGGGGGCGTGTCGGAAGGTGCTGACGGGCGCCATGTGCCCCTCCTACATGGCGACCCGGGAGGAGGAGCACTCCACCCGCGGCCGGGCCAACGCCCTGCGGGCGGTCCTGGCGGGCCTTCTCCCCCCCGAGGAGTTCACCAGCCCCCGCCTCTACCGGGTGCTGGACCTGTGCCTGGAGTGCAAGGCCTGCAAGGCGGAGTGCGAGTCCAGCGTGGACATGGCGAAGATGAAGTACGAGTTCCTGGCCCACTACTACCGGGCCCATGGGTGGCCCCTGCGGGCCCGCCTCTTCGCCCACATCGCCACCCTGGGACGCCTGGGGAGCGCCACGGCCCCCCTCTCCACCTGGATCGCCACCTCCCCGGTGGGGCGCTGGGTCCTGGGGAGGCTGGGCATCCACCCCCGTCGTCCCCTCCCCCCCTTCGCCCGCCCCACCTTCACCGCCTGGTTCCGCCGCCACACCCCCGCGCCCCAGGCCGGGAGACGGGGGGAGGTGGTCCTCTTCCACGACACCTTTATGGACTACCACTACCCCTCCGTGGGGCAGGCCGCTGTGGCCCTGCTGGAGCGGGCCGGGTACCGGGTGCGCCTGGCCCGGAGGGTGTGTTGTGGACGCCCCATGATCTCCAAGGGGATGCTGGAAAGGGCCCGGGAGCACGCCCGCCGCAACATAGAGGCCCTCTTCCCCCTCGCCCGGGAGGGCATCCCCATTGTGGGGTGTGAGCCCTCCTGCCTCCTCACCCTGCGGGACGAGTACCCCGACCTCCTCCCCCATGACCCCCGGGTGCAGGTGGTGGCCCAGCAGGCCGTCCTCCTGGACGCCTTCCTGGTGGGGCTGGCCGAGCGGGGGGAGCTGGACCTCCCCCTTTCCCCCTTCCCCGGGAAGGTGCTCCTCCACGTCCACTGCCACCAGAAGGCGCTGGTGGGGCACGAGGGCGCCCTCCGGGCCCTCCGCCTCGTCCCCCAGGCCCGGGTGGAGTTCGTAGACGCCGGCTGCTGCGGCATGGCGGGGGCCTTCGGCTTCGAACGGGAGCACTACGACCTCTCCCTCCGGATCGGGGAGGGGCGCCTCCTTCCGGCGGTGCGGGCCAACCCCGACGCGGCCGTCGTGGTGACGGGGTTCTCGTGCCGCCAGCAGGTGGAGCACGGCACAGGGGTCCGCCCCCTCCACCTGGCGGAGTTCCTGGCCGGACGGCTGGAGGCGGTTACGGCCAGGTGACACCGAACTCGGCCCGCTTCACAATGCGTCCGGTAAAGGTCTGGGCGCTCTGGAGGGCCAGCCACACCGCCGCCGGCCCGACGACCTCCGGGGGCTCGTGGCCCGTCCAGTCGAAGTCGGGGGGGCGGGTCAACACCGCCCCCTCCGTCTTGATGAGGCCCGGGTCGAGGGCGTTGACGGCGATGTTGTACTCCCGGACCTCCTCCGCCAGGCCCAGGGTGAACAGGTTGAGGCCACCCTTGCTGGCGCTGTAGGCCACGACCCCGGGCGCCCCCCTCTCCGCCGCCCGGGAGGTGATGTTGATGATGCTCCCCTGACGCTGGGCCATCATCACCGGGAGGACATACTTACAGCAGAGGAAGGGCCCCCGCAGGTTCACCCGCATCACCAGGTCCCAATGGCGCGCCTCGGTGTGGAGGATGGGGTTGCGCACGATCACGCCGGCGTTGTTCACCAGCACATCGATGCGCCCGTACCGCTCCACCACCCGGGCCACCATCTCCTGCACCTGCCCCTCGTCCGTGACATCACACCGGATGGGGAACGCCTCGCCCCCAAGGGCGTGGATCTCCCCGGCCGTCTGGGAGATGGTGCCGGGGAGACGGCCGGGGGTCTCGCTGCGGGCCACCACCACCACCTTCGCCCCCTCCCGGGCATAGGCGAGGGCGATGGCCTTGCCGATCCCCCGGCTACTCCCTGTGACGATGGCCACCTTCCCTGCCAGGCGCATCCCTTCCCCCTTTATGGAGACACCGTCTGTTCTGCAAAACACCCCCCCTATTCTAGCAGGGGAAGGGGGGTATAATGGGATATTGCTGACCCTTGCTGGGGAGGGAAGGTGATTGCAGGCCCTGGGACGGCACCTCATCCTGGAACTGCGGGGGTGCAATCCCCGTCTGCTGGATGACCTGGCGCATATTCGGCAGACGCTGCTGGAGGCGGCGAACCTGGCGGGGGTGACGGTGATAGGGGAGGTGTTCCACAAGTTCCAGCCCGTGGGCGTCACAGGGGTAGTGGCCATCGCCGAGAGCCACCTGTGCATTCACACCTGGCCGGAGTATGGCTACGCGGCGGTGGACATCTTCACCTGTGGGGACCGCTTCAGCCTCTATGAGGCCGCCCAGAGGGTGATCGAGCGGCTCCAGTGCCAGGAGCCCGACATCACCGAGATCGAGCGCGGCCGCTTGGCCCAGCGGGCTGGGGCCGCCTCACCACCCTAGGAGGGATATGGTACCGAAAGGCAAGTGGTTCCTGGAACCCCTTACCCCTGACCTCTTCCACGGCGTCAGCATCTCCAGGGTCGTCGCCAGCGGGCGCACCCGCTACCAGCAGGTGGAGGTCCTGGAGACGCCGGCCTTTGGGCGGGTGCTGGTCTTGGACGGCAAGACCCAGTCCGCCGAGGGGGAGGAGTTTGTATACCACGAGGCGCTGGTGCACCCCGCCATGGTGACCCACCCCCGGCCCCGTTCCGTCTTCATCGGGGGTGGGGGGGAAGGGGCGACGGCCCGGGAGGTCCTGCGCCACGCCACCGTGGAGGAGGTGGTGATGGTCGACGTGGACCAGGAGGTGGTGGAGATGGCCAGGGAGCACCTCCCCTTCCATCAGGGCGCCTTCCACGACCCCCGCCTGCGCCTCCACTTCGCCGACGCCTTCGCCTTCCTGGAGCAGTCCCCCGCCTGCTATGATGTCTGTATCTTTGACCTTTCGGACCCCATGCAGGGGGGGCCCGCCTACCTCCTGTACACCCAGGAGTTTTACCGCCTGGTGCGGAACCGCCTGAACCCCGGGGGCCTTATGGTCACCCAGGCCGGCCCCGCCAGCATCGTCAACTGGGGCGAGGTGTTCACCGCCATCCACCACACCCTCGCCACCGTCTTCCCCCGCACCGCCGCCTACACCGTGCCCATGATGTCCTTCGGGGAGGTGTGGGGCTTCGTCATCGCCTCCACCGGACCCGACCCCCACTCCCTCACCCCGGCGGAGGTGGAGGCCACCCTCGCCCAGCGGCGGGTGGGCGGCCTCCGCTTTTACGATGGGGTAGTGCACCCTGCCCTCTTCGCCCTCCCCAAGTACCTGCGCCAGGCCCTGGCCGGGGAGAAGCGCATCATCACCAAGGAGAGGCCCCTCTTCGTCTTCTAGGAAGGGTGGGGTGGTATAATACCTGTGGCCGGGGAGAGGTGGCCGAGTGGCTGAAGGCGCCGCACTCGAAATGCGGTATCCCCGTGGGGGATCGTGGGTTCAAATCCCACCCTCTCCGCCGTAACCCCCACCCGCCCTTGCGGAGAGGTGCTGGAGCGGTCGAACAGGCGCGCCTGGAGAGCGCGTAGGGCCCACAAGGCCCTCGTGGGTTCGAATCCCACCCTCTCCGCTGCCGGTGATGGGTGATGGAAGGGTTGGCCTATTGGGTCGCCTTCGCCCATATCCCCTCCCTGACCCCCTCCCGCTTCCGCCTCCTGGAGCGGGCCTTTGGAAGCCTGGAGGAGGCGTGGCGCGCCCCCGCCCACCACCTCAAGGCGGCGGGCCTGGAGCCGGGGGTGGTGGACGCCGTCCTGCAGGCCCGCCGGCGCATTGACCCCTTCCGGGCGCTGGAGGCCCTCCACCGCTGGGGCGCCACCGCCATCACCTGGCGGGACCCCACCTATCCCCCCCGCCTGAAGGAGACGCCGCACTCCCCCCCTGTCCTCTTCCTCCAGGGGGACCTGCTCCCCCAGGACGGGAAGGCCATCGCCGTGGTGGGGACCCGCCGGGCCACCCCGTACGGGCTGGAGGCGTGCCGCCGCCTGACCCGGGCCCTGGTGGAGGAGGGCTTCACCATCGTCAGCGGCCTGGCCCAGGGGGTGGACGCGTGCGCCCACCAGACGGCCCTGGAGGCCGGGGGACGCACCATCGCCGTGGTGGCAGGGGGGCTGGACCGCCTCTACCCCGCCCACCACCGCCCCCTGGCCCGTCGCATCGCCTCCCAGGGGGCGGTGCTCACCGAACACCCCCTGGGCACCCGCCCCGAGCCTTTCCACTTCCCCCGGCGGAACCGTATCCTAAGCGGGCTGGCCATGGGGGTGCTGGTGGTGGAGGCCCCCCTGGAGAGCGGCGCCATGTCCACGGTGCGCTGGGCGTTAGAGCAGGGGCGGGAGGTGTTCGCCGTCCCGGGCCCTATCACCTCCCCGGCCTCCATGGGCGCCAACCGCCTCATTCAGGAGGGGGCCAAACTGGTTATGACGGTCGAGGACATCCTGGAGGAGGTGCGCCTGGAGCCCGTCCAGGGATCCCTCCCCCTGGCGCCGGCCTCTGCCCCCCCTCCCGCCCCTCCCCCCGCCCCGAGCCCGGAAGCGGCCGCCCTCCTGGCGGCCCTGGGGCGGGACACGGTGCACATCGACGACCTCTGCCGGCGCACCGGCCTGCCCATGCCGGTGGTCAGCGCCACCCTGACCCTGCTGGAGGTACAAGGGTTGGTCCGCCAGGTGGGCGGCATGCACTTCCTCCGCACCGACCCCGGAGGGGGATAGCCCGATGGCGGAGCGGCTGGTCATCGTGGAGTCCCCCGCCAAGGCCCGCACCCTGGCCCACATCCTGGGGAAGGGGTACACCGTCAAGGCGTCCAAAGGGCATGTGCGGGACCTGCCCAAGGACACCCTGGGGGTCCAGATCGACAACGGCTTCCGGCCCCAGTACCGCCTCCTCCCGGAGAAACGGTCCATCCTGAAGGAGATACAGGAGCTGGCGCGCCGGGCCGAAGGAGTCTATCTGGCCACCGACCCCGACCGGGAAGGGGAGGCCATCGCCTGGCACCTGGTGGAGGCGGCCCGCCTGGACAAGGGGAAGACCGTGAGGGTCGCCTTCCATGAAATCACCCCCCAGGCGGTGCAGGAGGCCTTCCGCCACCCCCGCCCCCTTGACATGCGGCTGGTGGAGGCCCAGCAGGCCCGACGGATCCTGGACCGCCTGGTGGGGTATCGTCTAAGCCCCTTCCTGTGGGAGAAGGTGTGGCGGGGCTCCCTGTCGGCAGGGCGTGTCCAGTCGGCGGCGTTGCGTCTGGTGGTGGAGAGGGAACGGGAGGTCCAGGCCTTTGTCCCCCAGGAGTACTGGACCATCACCGCCACCCTGCGCCAGCCCCCCCAGGGCGCCCCCTTCCCCGCCCGCCTCGTCGGCCGGGTGGGGGAGAAGGAGCGCCTCCCCCTCCCCGACAGGGACGCCGCCCAGAGGGTTGTGGAGGAGCTCCGGGATGCCTCGTACCGGGTGGAGGGGGTGCGCCGGAAGGAGGTGCGCCAGAAGCCCCCTCCCCCCTTCATCACCAGCACCCTCCAGCAGGAGGCCTGGCGCAAGCTGCGCTTCTCGGCGCGCCAGACCATGTTCATCGCCCAGCAGCTCTACGAAGGCGTCCCCCTGGGGGACCAGGGGGTGGTAGGCCTCATCACCTACATGCGCACCGACTCCACCCACGTGGCCGCCCCGGCCCAGGAGGAGGCCCGGGAGTACATCCGTCGGCGCTGGGGGGAGGAATATACCCCCCCCACGCCCCCCCGGTATGCCGGGAGGGTGAAGGGCGCCCAGGAGGCCCACGAGGCCATCCGCCCCACCTCGGTGGCCAGGGAGCCCGCCCTGGTGCAACCCCACCTCTCCCCCGACCAGTTCCGCCTCTATGACCTGATCTGGAAACGCTTCCTGGCCTCCCAGATGGCCGATGCCCTGCTGGACACGGTGAGCGTGGATATCCACGCCCGCTCCCCTTCAGGGGCGGCGTACCTCCTCCGGGCGACAGGGGGCAGGGTGGCCTTCCCCGGCTTCCGGGCCCTCTATGAGGAGGGGAAAGACGAGCCGGAGGAGGAGGGGGAGGGGGACCTCCCCCCGCTACGGCCGGGGGAGGTCCTGGAGTGCCTGGGGTTGGAGCCGGCCCAGCACTTCACCCAGCCCCCGCCCCGCTATACAGAGGCCTCCCTGATCAAGGCGCTGGAGGAGAAGGGCATCGGCCGCCCCAGCACCTATGCCCCCATCGTCTCCACCATCCAGGAGCGGGGGTACGTCCGCCGGGAGGACGGGCGTCTGGTCCCCACCCCCCTGGGGATGGCCGTCAACGACCTGCTGGTGGAGTACTTCCCCGACATTGTGGACTACGCCTTCACCGCCCATATGGAAGAGGAGCTGGACGCCATCGCCGAGGGGAAACGGGAGAGGGTCGAGGTGCTGCGGGCCTTCTACCAACCCTTCGCGGCGGCCCTGGAGCGCGCCAGGGCCCAGGCCCGGCCGGTGTCCATCCCCGCCGGGGAGGAGTGCGAACGGTGCGGCCGGCCGATGGTGGTGCGCGGGGGGCGCTACGGGCTCTTCCTCTCCTGCAGCGGCTTCCCCGAGTGTCGGAACGCCAAGCCCTACCGGGTGAAGACAGGCGCCCTCTGCCCCCAGTGTGGCGGGGAGCTGGTGGAGCGGAAACCCCGCCGCGGGCAGAGGAGGCGCGCCTTCTACGGGTGCGCCCAGTACCCGGCCTGTAACTTCATGACAACGCGTCGCCCCCTTCCCCACCCCTGTCCCGAGTGCGGCGGGCTCCTCGTCGCCCTCAGGGGGAAGCGGGCCCAGTGCCTCCGGTGCCGGTGGACGGGCGCCCAGCCCTCGGAGGCCGCCTTCGGGGAGGGTGTATGAGCCACCCCTGCGGGCCGGGCTGTCCGGGGGAGGCCTCCTGGCTGCACCCTTTCTATGAGGCCTACCGGGACTCCCTCCTGGCCCGGCGAGACCTCTCCCCCCGCACCCATCGCAACTACCTGAACGACCTCTCCCCCTTCTGGGCCTTCCTCCACCGGGAAGGGGTGCGGGGGTGGGAGGGGGTACACACCCCCCTTCTCCGCCGCTACCTCCTCTGGCTGATGACGGAGGCCAAGGTGGTCCGGCGCAAAGGGCGTCTGCTCCGGGACGCCTACGCCCCTCGGAGCATCGCCCGTCAGGTCAGCGCCCTGCGCTCCCTCTTCCGGTTCCTCTACCGGAACGGCCATATCCCCAGGGACCCCACAGCCCTTCTGTCCCTCCCCAAGGGGGGGCGCACCCTCCCCCGGGTGCTGGACACGGTGGAGGCCCAGGTCCTTGTGGAGACCCCCCACCCCACCACACCCCAGGCCCTGCGGGACAGGGCTATCCTGGAGCTCCTGTATGGCGCGGGCCTACGGCTGGGGGAGGTGGTCGCCCTGCGGGTGGACGACCTGGACCTTGTCCACCGTCAGGTGCGGGTGAGGGGGAAGGGGGACAAGGAGCGCATCGCCTTCTTCGGGGTACCCGCCCGGGAGGCCCTGGCCCGCTACCTGGAAGAGGGGCGTCCGGCCCTCCTGGGCGCCAGGACCACCGACGCCCTCTTCCTGAACCGCTGGGGGTCTCCCCTCTCTCCCCGCTGGGTCCAGGCCCTGGTGAAGAAGTGGGCGGTCCGGGCGGGCCTGGACGCCTCGGTGCACCCCCATACCCTGCGCCACTCCTTCGCCACCCACCTCCTCCAGGGGGGCGCAGACCTGCGGGTGGTGCAGGAGCTCCTCGGCCACGCCTCCCCCACCACCACCCAGGTCTACACCCACCTCACCCACCCCGAGGTCCGCCGGGTGTACCTGGCCGCCCACCCCAGGGCCCGCAGGGGCGACCAGGACCCGGGGTTGCAGGGAGAGGGCAGGGGCCTATAATGGCAGGGCAGGGGGAAGAGGTGCGCCGTATTCTCGTCATCAACGGCCCAAACCTGAACCGCCTCGGGGCGCGCGACCCGGCCCTCTATGGGACCCTCACCCTTCGGGACATCCAGGAGCGCCTGGAAGAGCGGGCCGGGGAGATGGGGGTGGAACTCCTCTTCTACCAGTCCAACTCCGAGGGGGGGATCATCGATTTCCTCCAGGAGCATAGCCCGGGGGCCCAGGGCATCATCATCAACCCCGGCGCCCTGACCCATTACGGCTATTCCCTGCGGGACGCCCTGGCGGACACGCGCCTCCCCATCGTGGAGGTCCACCTGTCCAACATCTACGGACGGGAGGAGTGGCGGGGCCGTTCGGTCATCGCCCCCATCGCCGTGGGGCAGGTGACGGGGCTGGGGTGGAGGGGCTACCTCTACGCCCTGGACTTCCTCGCCGCCCACATCCGCGAGGAGGAGGGGTGAGGGACCGCCTGGCACGGCTCCGCCACCGCCTGGGGGAGGCGGGCCTGGAGGCCCTCCTCGTCTCCACCCCCGAGAACCGGCGGTGGCTCTCGGGCTTCACCGGCTCCGCCGGCTGGCTTTTCATCACCCCCCACCACGCCCTCCTGGCCACCGATTTCCGCTATGTGGAGCAGGCGGAGCAGGAGGCCCCCGCCTTCCGGGTGGTGCGCATCGGCGCCGGCCTCTCCTGGTTCCCCCAGCTGGTACGGGAGACGGGGGTGCGGCGGGTGGGGTGTGAGGCCGCCCACCTCCCCGTGGCCACCTATCAGGGCCTGCTGGACGCCCTCCGGGAAGCGGGGGCAGAGGGCGTCTCCCTGCAGCCTACCCAGGGGCTGGTGGAGGCCCTCCGGATGGGCAAGGACCCCCAGGAGGTGGCCCTCATCGCCCGCGCCGTGGCCATCGCCGAGGAGGCTATGCGCCGGGTGGCCCCCACCATCCGGGAGGGGGAGACGGAGCGGGCGGTGGCGTGGCGCCTGGAGAAGGAGATGCGGGAGCTGGGGGCCGAAGCCGTGGCCTTCCCCATCATCGTCGCCGCAGGGCCCTCCGCCGCCCTCCCCCACCACCGCCCCACCGACCGCCCCCTCAGACGGGGGGAACCCATCGTTATCGATTGGGGGGCCCGCTATCAGGGCTACTGCTGCGACATCACCCGCACCTTCTGCCTGGGCGCCCCCTCCGACACCTTCCGGCGGGTCTACGGGACCGTCCTGACGGCCCAGCAGCAGGCCATGGCCGCCATCCGCCCCGGGATGCCGGCGGGGGAGGCGGACGGCGTTGCCCGCCGGGTCATCGAGGAGGCGGGGTACGGGGAGAACTTCGGCCACAGCCTGGGCCACGGCATCGGCCTGGCGGTGCATGAAGCCCCCCGCCTCGGGCCCGGGAGCCAGACCCCCCTGGAGGAGGGGATGGTCTTCACCGTGGAGCCGGGGGTCTACCTCTCCGGCTGGGGGGGTGTGCGCATCGAGGACACGGTGGCGCTGGAGGGGGGGAGGGTGCGCCCCCTCACCACCCTCCCCAAAGACCCCCTGCTGCCGGGATAGGGGTCCCCGGGAAGGCGGCCCTCCCCAGCCCCGCCCCCGGGCGGTACAATGGCCTTGCGGAGGAGGCCCTGTGGTCCTGAGCGACCGCGACATCCGGGCGGCCCTTAGGGAGGGGCGACTGGTCATCCGCCCCCTGGAGGAAGAGTGCATCCAGCCCTCCAGCGTGGATGTCCGCCTTGGCCGGTACATCCTGGTCTTCCGCAACACCCGCCGCCCCTACATAGATGTGCGCCAGCCCGTGGACGACCTGACGGAGATGGAGGAGGTGGGGGAGGATACCCCCTTCATCCTCCACCCGGGGGAGTTCGTCCTGGGGAGCACCCTGGAGTACCTGGAGATCCCCCCGGACCTGGTGGCCCGCCTGGAGGGGAAGAGCTCCCTGGGGCGCCTGGGCCTCCTCATCCACTCCACCGCCGGGTACGTGGACCCGGGGTGGAAAGGGCACCTCACCCTGGAGCTGAGCAACGTCTCCCGCCTGCCCATCACCCTGTACTACGGCATGCGCATCGGGCAGGTCTCCTTCCTCCGCCTCACCTCCCCCGCCGAACGCCTGTACGGCTCCCCCGGCCTGGGGAGCAAGTACCAGGGCCAGACGATGCCCACCCCCAGCCGCGCCCATAGGGATTTCGCCCCACGCCCACCCAAGCCCTAGCCTGCCGTGTCTACCGTGGACTTTATGGCCCAAGCCATCGCCCTGGCCCGGGCCTCCCTGGGGCGGGCCAGCCCCAACCCCACCGTCGGCGCCCTGGTGGTGAAAGGGGGACGGGTGGTGGGGCGCGGGGTCACCGAGCCGGGGGGCCGCCACGCCGAGAAGGTAGCCCTGGAGGAGGCGGGGGAGGAGGCCCGGGGGAGCACCCTGTACACCACCCTGGAGCCCTGCGGCCCCGAGCAGTGGGAGGGGAAACGGAATACCCCCTGCACCCACGCTATCCTGCAGGCCGGGGTGCGGGAGGTCCACATCGCCACCCTGGACCCCAACCCCCATGTGAACGGCAAGGCGGCCCGCTTCCTGGAGGAGGCGGGGGTCCGGGTGGTCATCGGGGAACACCGGGAGGAGGCGGAGGAGGTGGTGGAGGCCCACGCCAAATGGGTGGTGACCGGCCTCCCCTTCATCACCCTGAAGTGGGCGATGAGCCTGGACGGCAAGACCGCCGCCCGGACAGGGGACTCCCGCTGGCTGTCGGGGCCCCAGGCCCGCGCCCTGGTCCACCGCCTGCGGGCCGCCAGCGACGCCGTCCTGGTGGGCATCGGCACCGTCCTGGCCGACGACCCCGCCCTCTCCGCCCGCGGGGAGGAGGGGGACCCCCTCCCCCGCCAGCCCCTCCGGGTGGTGGTGGACAGCCAGGCCCGCACCCCACCGACGGCCCGGTGCATCACAACGCCGGGGGGGAAAACCCTTATCGCCGTGGCCCACGCCCCCCAGGGGCGCATCGAAGCCCTCCGGGCCGCGGGGGCGGAGGTGATCACCCTCCCGGGCCCTCAGGGGGAGGTGGACCTGGAGGCCCTGTCCCGGGAGCTGGGCCGGCGCTCGGTGACCAGCGTGCTGGTGGAGGGGGGAGGGACCCTGGCCGCCTCCTACCTCCGGCAGGGCCTGGCCGACAAGGTCCTGGCCTTCATCGCCCCCCGTATCGTCGGGGGGAGGAGCGCCCCTACCCCTGTGGAGGGCGAAGGCGTTCCCCGGGTGGCCGAGGCCATCCCCCTCCGGCGGGTGCGGGTGGAGCGGGTGGGGGAGGACCTCCTGGTGGTGGGATACGTGAGGTGAGGCGGTGTTCACGGGCATTGTGGAAGAGGTGGGACGGACGGTGCAGCGGGAGGGCCCTCGGCTGGAGATCGCCGCCTCCCTGGTCTGCCAGGACCTCCGGGAGGGGGGGAGCATCGCCGTCAACGGGGCCTGCCTGACCGTCACCCGTCTCCTGCCCCAGGGGTTCGCCGTGGACCTCTCCCCGGAGACGCTGCGCCGCACCAACCTGGGCCTCCTCCGGCCCGGCGACCCCGTCAACCTGGAGCGCCCCCTAACGTATGGGGGAAGGGTGGGGGGCCATCTGGTCCAGGGCCACGTGGACGGCGTGGGGACGGTGGTCGCCATCCTCCCCGAAGGGGACAGCCACCTCTTCACCTTCGCCGCCCCCGCCCCCCTGATGCGCTACATTGTAGAAAAGGGCTTTATCGCCGTGGACGGCATCAGCCTCACCGTGGTGCGGGTGGAGGGGGACCGCTTCACCGTGTCCATCATCCCCTATACCTTCCACCACACCGTCCTGGGATGCCGCCGGCCGGGGGACCTGGTGAACCTGGAGGTGGACATCCTGGCCAAGTATGTGGAGAGCCTCCTGGAGGGCGCCCTCCGGAAGGGGAGATAAGCCATGCCCTTCGCCACCATCGAAGAGGCCATCGCCGACATCCGCGCCGGCAAGTTTGTCATCGTTGTGGACGACGAGGACAGGGAGAACGAGGGGGACCTGGTCGTGGCGGCGGAGAAGGTCACCCCGGAGCACATCAACTTCATGGCGAAGGAGGCGCGGGGCCTTATCTGCGTCCCCATCATAGGCCGGCGCCTGGATGAGCTGAGGATCCCCCTTATGGTCCAGGACAACACCGCCCCCCACCGGACAGCCTTCACCGTCTCGGTGGACTACAAGGCGGGCACCACGACGGGCATCTCGGCCTACGACCGCGCCGCCACCGTCCGCGCCCTCATCGACCCCGCCGCCCGCCCGGAGGACTTCGCCCGCCCTGGGCATATCTTCCCCCTGCGGTACCAGGAGGGGGGTGTGCTGGTGCGCGCCGGGCACACGGAGGCGGCGGTGGACCTGGCCCGCCTGGCGGGGCTCTACCCCGCCGCCGTGATCTGTGAGGTGATGAACGAAGACGGCACCATGGCCCGGCTGCCCCACCTGGAGGCCTTCGCCCAAAAGCACGGCCTGAAGATCATCACCGTCGCCGACCTGATCGCCTACCGCCACCGGCACGAGCGCTTGGTGCAGCGGGGGGCCACGGCCCGCCTCCCCACCCGGTGGGGGGAGTTCACCGTCTACGCCTACCGTTCCGTGGTGGACCCCAACGAGCACCTCGCCCTCGTGAAGGGCGTCCTCTCCCCGGAGGAGCCGGTGCTGGTGCGGATGCACAGCCAGTGCCTCACGGGGGACATCTTCGGCAGCCTGCGGTGCGACTGTAGCTGGCAGCTCCAGCGCTCCCTGGAGATGATCAGCCGGGAGGGGAAAGGGGTCCTGGTGTACCTGCGCCAGGAGGGACGGGGGATCGGCCTCCACAACAAGATCCGGGCCTATGCCCTGCAGGACCAGGGGCTGGACACGGTGGAGGCCAACCAGCGCCTCGGCTTCCCGCCAGACCTCCGCCACTACGGCGTGGGCGCCCAGATCCTGGTGGACCTGGGGGTCCGGAAGATCCGCCTCCTGACCAACAACCCCCGCAAGGTGGTGGGCCTCCACGGCTACGGTCTGGAGATCGTCGAACGCCTCCCTATTGTTGCCCCCACCACCCCCGAGAACAGCAAGTACCTGGAGGCCAAACGGGTGAAGCTGGGCCACCTCCTCGAGCCCCCGCCGACGGAGGCCAACCCATGAGGGAGGTGCGCGGGTCCCTCGACGGCGCCGGGTTGCGCATCGCCATCGTGGCCTCCCGTTTCAACGAGGCGGTCACCCTTCGCTTGGTGGAGGGGGCCAAAGCCGCCCTGCGGGACGCCCGGGTGCGGGAGGAGGACGTGCTGGTGGTCTGGGTGCCCGGCTCCTTTGAACTCCCCCTGGTGGCCAAGCACCTGGCCTCCACCGGGCGCTTTCACGCCATCGTCTGTCTGGGGGCAGTGGTCCGGGGGGAGACGGCCCACTTCGAGTACGTGGCGGGGGAGGCCGCCCGGGGCATCGCCCAGGTGGCCCGGGAGACGGGTATCCCCTGCCTCTTCGGGGTCCTGACCACCGAGGACACCCTCCAGGCCCTGGAGCGGGCGGGGGGGAAAATGGGCAACACAGGGTACAACGCGGCCCTGGCGGCGGTCCAGATGGCCACCCTCCTCCGCGCCCTGAGGGAGGAGTAGGGGCAACCCTTGTGGTTGCCCAACCCCCGTGGTTGCCCGGGGCGGGCGCCCCGTCCGGCAACGATAACCCTGTAGGGGCAACCCCCTGTGGTTGCCCAACATTGGGGCAGGCACAAGGCCTGCCCCTACGGGGCGGGCACAGGGTCCTACCCCTACGGGCCGCAAACCCCCTCAAGGGGGGGGGTGACGGGGTCGGGGGTAAACGGTACAGTGCGGGCGGTGGGGGGCCGTGCGCGGCCGGGGGGCCGCCGCCCCCCAGGGCATCCCCCTGCCCTCCGGCGGAGCCCGAGGGGAAGGCCCCTGGTAGAATGGCGGTGGGGGTCCTCGTGGGCGGACAGGGGTACGATGTGGTCATTGTGGGGGCGGGGGTGGCGGGCTGCGCCACCGGCTACTACCTGACCCGCCGGGGTGTCCGCCCCCTCGTGGTGGAGCGGGACGCCCTGGGCTCCCACGCCTCCGGCTTCGCCCTGGGGGGCCTGCTGCCCACGGAAGGGGTCTTCGTCGCAGGGAACGCCTACCACCCCCTGACCTCCATAGCCTTCGACCTCCACAAGGCCCTGCACCCCCTCCTCCACGAGGAGACGGGGATCGCCACCGACTTCCAGATGACCGTGAGCCTGCACCTGGCCCTCACAGAGGAGCAGGAGGAGGAGGCGCGCCGCGCCCTGGCATGGCAGACCGGGCACGGCTTCCGGGTGCGCTGGATCAGCGCCCAGGAGGCGCGGGAGATAGAGCCCCGCATCACCCCCCACCTGCGGGGGGCCGTATACAACCAGGACTCGGCCATGGTGGACCCCTACAAGTTCGTGCTGGCCCTGGTGCACGCCATCGAGAAGGCGGGGGGACGCCTCCGCCACGGGGAGGCGACGGGGCTGGTGGTGGAGAAGGGGAGGGTCCGGGGCGTCCGCCTGCGGGGGCAGGGGACCATCCCCTGTGAGAGGGTCGTCCTCGCCCTGGGGCCATGGCTGGGGCTGGCGCCCTGGCTGGGCATCCCCCTCCCTGTGCGCCCCCTGAAGGGGCAGATCGTCCGGGTCCGCCTCCCCGGCCCTCCCCTGGCCGCCGCCCTCTGGTGGGGCATCGCCTACGCCGCCAGCAAGCCCGACGGCCTCCTCTGGGTGGGCACCACCGAGGAGGACGTGGGCTTCGATGAGCGCCCCACCCCGGAGGTGCGCTATGCCCTCCTCCGGGAGGCCCTGGGCGTCCTCCCCTGCCTGGGGGAGGCGCAGGTGGTCCTCCAGACGGCGTGCCTGCGTCCGTATGCCGCCGACAACCTCCCCATTGTGGGGGCGGCGCCGGGGCTGGAGGGGGCCTATGTGGTGGGTGGGGCGGGGCGCAAGGGGATCCTGGTGAGCACCGCCCTGGGGAAGGCCCTCGCCGACCTCATCGCCACCGGCGCCACCGATATCCCCATCGCCCCCTTCGGGCTGGACCGCTTCCTGACATGAACCCCACCCCCCTGCAGGAGCGGGTGCTGGCCTGGCACCGCGCCAACCCCCGCCCCCTCCCCTGGCGCGCCACCCGGGACCCCTATGCCGTCCTCGTCGCGGAGGTCATGCTCCAGCAGACGGGGGTGGGGCGGGTGCTCCCCAAGTACGAGGAGTGGATGCGGCGCTGGCCCACCTGGGAGGCCCTCGCCTCCGCCCCCCTTGGGGAGGCGCTCCGGATGTGGGGGCCCCTGGGCTACAACCGGCGCGCCCTGTGGCTCCACCACATCGCCCGGCGGGTGGTCCGGGAGTGGGGCGGACACCTCCCCCCGGACCCCGCGGCCCTGGCCTCCCTCCCCGGGGTCGGCCCCTCCACCCTGACGGCCGTGCTCTGCTTCGCCTTCGGCCACGACGTCCCGGTGGTGGACACCAACATCCGCCGTGTCCTGCGGCGCGCCGTCCTTGGGGGCGACGAGGATGGACGGGACGTGACGGCCCTCGCCCGCGCCCTGGTGCCCCCGGGGAAGGGGAGGGAGTGGAACCTGGCCCTGATGGACCTGGGGGCGGTGGTCTGCCGGGCCCGGCGCCCCCGCTGCGGGGAGTGCCCCCTTGCCTCCCTCTGCGCCTGGCGGGCAGCGGGGATGCCCCCTGCCCCTCCCCGGAAGCCCTCCCCACCCTTCCGCGGCTCCTCCCGCTACTACCGGGGGCGCCTCCTGGAGGGGCTGCGGCGGCTCCCCCCGGGGACCTCCCTCCCCCTGTCCACCCTCTGCGCCCAGATGGATATCCCCCCCGAGAGGGGCCACGCCGCCGCCCGGGCCATGGCGGCCGAAGGTCTGGTGCGCCTGCGGGAAGAGGGGGGAGGGGAGACATATGTGGCCCTTCCCTGGTAACCTGTAACAGCGCGCCCGCCCACCTGCCAAAGGCCGGGGGTTCCGCACAAAAGGGGAGATGATCGGCGATGATGCCGGGCGGTTCCCTTTCCTGGCGCCCCCCATCCCTTATCATGGGGGGTGATGAACACGCCCCGCCCCGCGGTCCTGGTCGACTTCGATAACACCGCCGCCGAGGAGAACGTGGCCGAAATGCTCCTGGACGCCTTCTGCCAGGGGGACTGGCGTTCCCTCCGAGAGGCCTACCGGGCGGGGCGCCTCACCCTGCGGGAGTACCAGGAGAACGCCTTCGCCGCCGTCTCCGCCCCCCAGGAGGCCATGGCCGAGTACGTGCGGGCCCACGCCCACCTGCGCCCCGGCTTCCCCGAGCTGGCCCGCTTCTGCCGGGAGCGCAACACCCCCCTCGCTATCGTCACCAACGGCCTTGATTTTTATGTCCACGCCCTTCTGGAGCGGTACGGCCTCCTCCCCCTGGTGGAGGTCTATGCGGTGCGGGTGCGCTTCACCCGGGACGGCCCCCGCTACACATACCCCTGGTCCGCCCCCTACTGCTGGGAGTGGGGGAACTGCAAGTGCCGGGTGGTGGACCTCTACCGCCAGCAGGGGTACCGCATCCTCTATGTGGGGGACAGCCAGTCCTCGGACCTCTGCCCCGCCTCCCGCAGCGACATCCTCTTCGCCCACCGCTCCCTCCTGGACGTCTGCCGGCGGGCGGGCATCCCCGCCTACCCCCTTGGGGACTTCACCGATGTCCTGAAAGTCCTGCAGGAGGCCTAGCGTGCTGGAGCGGTATACCCGGCCCGTCATGAAACGCCTGTGGTCGGAGGAGCACAAGTATGACCTCTGGCTGCGGGTGGAGATAGCGGTGTGCGAGGCGTGGGCCGAAGAGGGGGTGATCCCCCCCGAGGACATGGAGAGGCTCCGCCGGGCCCGCTACGACAGAGAGCGCCTGCAGGCCCACTTCCAACGCACCCGGCATGACGTGACGGCCTTCCTGCGCTCCGTGACGGAGACCCTGGGGCCCGAAGGGCGCTGGCTCCACCTGGGCCTCACCTCCAACGATGTCATAGACACCGCCCAGGCCCTCCAGCTGGTGGAGGGGTGCCAGGTCCTGGACGCCGACCTGGCGGCGCTGGAGGAGGTCCTGCGGGGGCGCGCCCTGGAGTTCAAGGACACCCTGATGATCGGGCGCACCCACGGGGTCCACGCCGAGCCCACCACCTTTGGGCTGAAGCTGGCCTCCTGGTGGGACGAGGTCCGCCGCCACCGGCAGCGCCTGGCCCAGGCCCGGGAGGAGGTGGCCGTGGGGAAGATCGCCGGCGCCGTGGGCACCCACGCCACCGTCCCCCCACAGGTGGAGGAGCGGGTCTGCCGCAAACTGGGGTTGCGCCCGGAGCCCTTCGCCAGCCAGGTGGTCCACCGCGACCGCCACGCCCGCCTCCTCACCACCCTGGCCCTCATCGGCGCCTCCCTGGAGAAGTTCGCCACCGAGGTCCGCCACCTCCAGCGCACCGAGGTGCGGGAGGTGGAGGAGCCCTTCGGGGAGGGGCAGACCGGATCCTCGGCCATGCCCCACAAGCGCAACCCGGAGCTGTCGGAGCGGGTGTGCGGCATCGCCCGCCTGCTCCGGGGGTATGCCCTGGCCGCCCTGGAGAACGTGGCCCTCTGGCATGAACGGGACATCTCCCACTCCTCGGTGGAACGCATCGCCCTCCCCGAGGCGATCACATACCTGGACTACGCCCTGGACCTGTTCACCGGGATCATGCGGGGCCTCCGGGTCTTCCCCCAGCGCATGCGGGAGAACCTGGAGCTGACCCGGGGGCTGGTCTTCTCCCAGCGGGTGATGCTGGCCCTGGTGGAGAAGGGGATGAGGAGGGAGGAGGCGTATGACCTGGTCCAGCGCCACGCCATGCGGTCCTGGGACGAGGGTCTAGACTTCCGCGCCCTCGTGCGCTCGGACCCGAGGGTGCAAGCCCTCCTCTCCCCCCAGGAGGTGGACGCCCTCTTCGATTACGGCTACTACATCCGCTATGTGGACGAGACATTCCGCAGAGGAGGCCTGGTATGACCAGCGTTATCGTGCAGACCGACCTGCCGAACCTGCTGTACCGGGGGAAGGTGCGGGATACCTATGCCCTGGGGTCGGAGATGCTGTTGATGGTGGCCACCGACCGCATCTCCGCCTTTGACGTGGTCCTCCCCACCCCCATCCCCGAGAAGGGGGTGGTGCTGGCCAAGCTCTCCGCCTTCTGGTTCCGCAAGACGGCCCACATCCTCCCCAACCACCTCCTGGCCATGGCCGACGAGCCCGAGGCCCAGCGCCTGGCCCCTCATGTTATCCCCACCCTTTCCCCCGAGGTGCGCCGGCGGGCCATGCTGGTGCGCCGCGCCCGGCGCATCGACATTGAGGCCATCGTGCGGGGGTACCTGGCCGGCTCCGCCTGGGCGGAGTACCGCGCCAGGGGCACCGTCCACGGTCAGCCCCTTCCCCCGGGCCTGCGGGAGGGGGAGCGCCTTCCGGAGCCCCTCTTCACCCCCACCACCAAGGCCACCACGGGCCACGACCAGCCCCTCTCCTTCGCCCAGGTGGTGGACATGGTGGGCTCCTCTCTGGCCCAGCGGATCAGGGATATCGCCCTCCAGGTGTACGCCTACGCCCACGCCTGGGCCCTGGGGAAGGGGGTCATTATCGCCGACACCAAGATGGAGTTCGGGCTGGTGGATGGGGAGCTGATCCTCATTGATGAGCTCCTGACCCCCGACTCCAGCCGCTTCTGGGACGCCGCGGGGTACGCGCCGGGCAAGGCGTTGCCCAACTTCGACAAGCAGTTCGTGCGGGACTGGCTCACCCAGTCGGGGTGGAACAAGGAGCCCCCTGCCCCTCCCCTTCCCCCTGACGTGGTCGAGAAGACCCGTCAGCGCTACTGGGAGGCCTACCGCCGCCTGACGGGGGAGGGGGCATAGGAGAACCCCCCCATGGCCCCGGAGCCGCGCCCCCAGGCCGGTGGCCTCCCCCGCCGTGAGGCGAGGGGGCGGGAGCGCGCCCGACGCAAGGCCCAGCGGCGCCTCCGGCGCCGTGTGCTCCGGTGGCTCCTCATCGTGGGGGCTGCCGTCGTCGTGATAGCCCTGGTGGTCTCCCTGGTCCTCCCCCCCCTCCCCACCCGGTAGCGGCTATCATGACACCGCACTCCCGCCCTATCATTGCATCCGGAGACCGGAAGGAGGAGCGATGTCCCTTCTCCCCCGCCCCCGGTATCAGCAGATCCTGGTGCCCCTGGACGGGAGCGAGGTAGCCGCCCAGGCCATCCCCCACGCCGCCGCCCTGGCCAAGGCCTTTGGGGCCGCCCTGACCCTCTTCCACGTGGTACCCCGAGCGGGCGTCCCCACCCGTCCCCTGACCCCCAAGGAACGGGAGGCCTTCGCCCAGATCGACGCCTATCTCCAGAACCTGAAGGAGGAGTTAGGGCGGGAGGGGGTCGAGGCCCGCTGGGCCGTCACCGTTGGCGACCCCGCCCAGGAGATCGTCCGGTACGCCACCCTCAACGGGATAGACGCCGTGGTGATGGCAAGCCATGGGAAAGGGGGGGCCTTCCAGCGCCTGTACGGGAGCGTGGCGGACAAGGTGCTGGCCCGCCTGACCATCCCCGTGGTGGTGATCCGCCCCAAGGAGGCCCTCCGGGGGGCGGGGTAAGGGGAGCCCCCTATAGCCCCCCCCTCCTGCGGGGGTGCGCCGCGCCGATGGCCTCCCGCACCGAGGGGAAGCCGTACCGCCGGAGGACCTTCGGCATCTCCCGGGCGATCTCCTGGGGGGCGCACGGGTCGGCCAGGGCGGCCGTGCCCACCCCCACCGCCGTCGCCCCCGCCATCAGGTAGTCCAGGGCGTCCCCACCACTGGCGACCCCCCCTATGCCGATGATGGGGATGTCCACCACCTCATAGGCCCGGAAGACCATGGCCAGGGCGACAGGCTTCAGGGCGGGACCGGACACCCCCCCTGTCCCTCCCCCCAGGGCGAGGCGCCTCCCCCGCCGGTCGATGGCCACCCCCACCAGGGTGTTGGTCAGGGCAAGGGCATCGGCCCCCGCCTGCTCTGCCGCCCGGGCGAGGGGGGCGATATCCCCCACCTGGGGGGACAGCTTCACCACCACGGGGAGGGAGGTCACCCCCTTGACCTGACGCGTCACCAGGGCGGTGGCCTCCGGGCTCTGGGCAAAGGCCAGCCCCCCCTCCACGTTGGGGCAGGAGAGGTTCAGCTCCAAGGCGGCGACCCCGGGGACCCCTTCCGCCCGCCGGGCCAGGGCGACAAACTCCTCCACCCGCTCCCCCGCAATGCTCAGCACCACGGGGACCGGCCACTTTGCCCACCGGGGGGCATACCGCTCCAGGACGGCATCGATGCCCGGGTTCTCCAGGCCGATGGAGTTCAGGAGCCACCCCAGGCCGTGGACCAGCCGGGGGGGAGGATGGCCGGCCCGAGGGTGCAGGGTGGTGGTCTTCACCACCACCGCCCCCAGGTGATGGAGACGGACCGTGGGGGGAAGCCCTCCACCGTACCCGTCGGCGCCAAAGGTCCCCGACGCCCACACCACGGGGTTGGCCAGACGGAGGCCCCGGGGGTGACGCGGCGCCAGGTCAACGCTCAGGTCCATAGCCCCCGGGGGTATTGTGCCCCGGTGGGAAGGGGGAGACAAGGGGGGGTGGGGGGATAACCCCGGGGAGATCATCCCCCCACCGGCGCCTAGACCTTGCGGGGGGTCTCCCACAGGCTCGGGGCAGCGGAGGCCGGCCGCGGGGTCTTGTCGGGGATCCCCGTGGCGATCACGGTGATGCGCACCTTGTCCCCCATGTTGGGGTCGTTCACCATGCCGAAGAAGATGATGGCCTGGGGGTCCACCTTGGAGGCGATGAACTCGCCGGTGGCGTTCACCTCCCCCAGGGTCAGGGAGGGGCCACCGTTGACGTTGAAGAGGATCCCCTTGGCCCCCTCGATGGAGACGTCCAACAAGGGGTTGGTCACCGCCTGCCGGGCCGCCTCCAGGGCGCCCCCTGGGCCACTCCCGTGCCCCAGGGCCATCAGGGCATGGCCGGGGAGCTTCATAATGGTCTTCACGTCGGCCATGTCCACGTTGATCTCCCCGGGGACGTTGACCAGCTCGGCCACCGACAGCACCCCCAGCATGACCGCCTCGTCGGCCATGAGAAGGGCCTGCTCTATGGGGACATCCCTCTTGAAGAGCTTCAGGAGGCGGTCGTTGTGGATAACGATGAGGTTGTCCACCTTCTCCCGCAGGCGCGCCATCCCGCTGTGGGCCGTCTCCAGACGTCGCACCCCCTCAAAGGAGAAGGGCGTGGTGACCACACCGACCACCAGGGCCCCGGTTTCCTTGGCGATCTCCGCCACCACAGGGGCGGCGCCCGTGCCTGTTCCCCCTCCCATCCCGGCACACAGGAACACCAGGTCAGCCCTGCCGATCGCCCGCCGGAGGGCCGTGCGGGAGGACTCGGCCGCCTGGGCCCCGACGTCGGGGTTGCCCCCCGCCCCCAGCCCGTGCGTCAGGCGCTCGCCGATGTGGATGACCGTCGCCCCCTGCACCCGCTCCAGGGACTTGACGTCCGTGTTGACGCAGATGTACTTCACCCCGGGGACCTGCTTCTGCTCCCGGAGCATCCGCATGACGGCGTTGCACCCCCCACCCCCAACGCCGAGGACCACAATGCTGGCGGGGGCTTCACGGCCACGGGGCTTGCGCGCGGGACGAGCAGCGGTATCAACCATATCTACTCCCTCCACCGGCCCCAGGTCTCCTGGGGACTGTATGACGCTCCCACTGTAGGAGAGGAGGGAAGGGGCTGTCAAGGGTTTTGACGGCTTTTTATCCGCCAGTTAGGCCCTCTCCCATCCGTGGGGAAAGGGGCGGGGGGCCACACCAGCGGCGCCAGAGGGCGTAGACCTCCCCCCGGCGCCATCCCGCCCGGCGCGCCACCTGGGCGACGAGCCGGCTGGGGGGCAACCCCCGCGCCTGCCCTTCCCGCAAGGCCTGGAGCACCTCCCCCTCACCCCATTGGGGACCCTGGGGAGTGGGGGCCCCCTGGACCACAACGGTGAACTCCCCCCGGGGCTCCCCAAAGTGGGAGACGGCCTGGGCCAGACCCCCCCGGAAGACCTCCTCGTGCACCTTGGTCATCTCCCGACAGATGGCGCACGGACGGTCGCCCAGGACGTCCAGGGCATCCTGCAGGGAGGCCCGTAGCCGGTGGGGGGCCTCGAACCACACGAGGGTGAAGGGCAGGGGAGCGCAGCGGGCCAGGAGGGCCCGCCTCTCGCCCCGGGAGCGGGGCAGGAAGCCCAGGAAGAGGAAGGAGTCCGCCGGGAGGCCGGAGAGGGCCAACGCCGTTGTAACCGCCGAGGGCCCGGGCACCCCCACCACCGGGAACCCCTCCCGCGCCGCCGCCTCCACCAGCTCCCGCCCCGGGTCGCTGACCCCCGGCATCCCCGCCTCGCTCACCAGGGCCACATCCCCCTCCCGCAGACGCCCCAGGATATAGGGGATGCGCTGGGCCTGGTTGTGCTGGTGAAAACTCACCACAGGGGTGGCGATGCCGTAATGGCGGAGCAACCCCCGCGTCGTGCGGGTGTCCTCGGCGGCGATCAGGGAGACCTCCTTCAGCACCCGCAACGCCCGCAGGGAGATGTCCTCCAGGTTGCCGATGGGGGTCCCCACCACATACAGGGCGCCCATAGGTCTCCCCCACCCCCCGCCCAGGGTATCATAAGGGGAAAGGGGGGTAGGGGGATGGTCCCTGTCATCTGCATCGTGGGCAAGGCGTCCTCGGGGAAGACCACCCTCCTGGAACGCCTTGTCCCCGAGCTGCGCCGGCGGGGGTGGAGGGTGGCCGTGGGGAAACACGCCCCCCACGGGGTGGACATAGACACGGCGGGCAAGGACTCCTGGCGCCTGGCCCGGGCAGGGGCCGAGGCGGTCCTCCTGCTGGGACCTGACGTCGCCCTCGCCCTCCACACCCTCACCCCCAACCTTCCCCTGGAGGAGGTGGCGGCCACCCTGCCGCCCCACCTGGACGTCCTCCTCGTGGAGGGGTTCCGGGAGAGCCCCTTCCCCAAGGTGGAGGTCCACAGGAGCGCCCTGGGCCCTGACCTCCTCTGCCGCCCTGAGCAGGTGGCGGCGGTGGTCAGCGACGGGCCCCCGATACCGGGGGTGCGCACCTTCCGGTGGGAGGAGGTGACAGACCTGGGGCATTTCCTGGAGACCACCTACCTGCGCCCCGCCCGACGGGCCGAGGGGGTCCACCTGGTCGTCAACGGACAGCCGGTCCCCTTGAACCCCTTCGCCGGCTCCCTCATCGCCCGGGGCCTGCTGGGGATGGTGTCGGCCCTCAAGGGCGTGGGGGCTGTCCGCTCCCTCTCCCTCACCCTGCGCCTGCCCCCCGGGGATGAGGGGAAAGGGATATAATCGGGCCGAGGACCCGGAAAGGAGGGGAGTGGGCATGGGGATGACCATCGCGGAAAAGATCCTGGCCGACCACGCGGGCAAGAAGGAGGTGAGCCCCGGCGACCTCCTGTCGGTGAAGGTCGACCTCTGCATGGGGAACGATGTCACCGCCCCCCTGGCCATCCGGGAGTTCAAGAAGCTGGGGGTAAAGAGGGTGTTCGACCCCTCCCGGGTGGTCTTCGTTCCGTCCCACTTCGTCCCCAACAAGGACATCGCCTCCGCCGCCCTGGCCAAGGCGATGCGGGACTTCGCCCGGGAGTACGGGGTGGTCTACTTTGAACAGGGGCAGGCGGGCATCGAGCACATCCTCCTCCCCGAGCAGGGCCTGGTGGTCCCCGGGGACGTGTACGTGGGGGCCGACTCCCACACCACCACCTGTGGTGGCCTGTGCGCCTTTGCCGCCGGCTTCGGCTCCACCGACCTGGCCGTGGCCATGGCCACCGGGGAGATCTGGATGAAGGTGCCCCACACCCTCCGCTTCATCTACCACGGACGGCTGGGGCCGTGGACGCGGAGTAAGGACCTGATCCTGTACACCATCGGCCGGATCGGCACCGACGGCGCCCTTTACGCCTGTATGCAGTTCGAGGGGGAGGCCATCCGCACCCTCTCCATGGACGCCCGCTTCACCATGTGCAATATGGTGGCGGAGGCGGGGGGGAAGACGGGCATCGTCCCCTTCGACGAGGTGACCCTGGCCTATGTGCAGGGGAGGGCCAAACGCCCCTGGAAGGTCTACACCCCCGACCCCGACGCCTCCTACGCCGCCACCTACGAGTTCGACGCCTCCACCATCGAACCGATGGTGGCCCTGCCCTTCTCCCCCGGGAACGTCGTCCCCGTGGCGGAGGTGGCCTCCAAGAACATCACCATCGACCAGGTGTTCATCGGCTCCTGCACCAACGCCCGCCTGGAGGACCTGCGGGAGGCGGCGGCCATTCTGAAGGGGCGCAAGGTGGCCCCGTGGACCCGCTGCATCGTCATCCCCGCCACCACCCAGGTGTACAAGCAGGTCCTGCAGGAGGGGCTGATGGACATCTTCGTGGAGGCGGGCTGCGCCGTGAGCACCCCCGCCTGCGGCCCCTGCCTTGGGGGGTACATGGGGGTCCTGGCCGAAGGGGAGCGGTGCGTCTCCACCTCCAACCGCAACTTCCCCGGGCGCATGGGGCACCCCAAGGCGGAAGCCTACCTGACCAACCCCTCGGTGGCCGCCGCCAGCGCCGTCCTGGGCCGCATCGCCCACCCCGAGGAGGTGGCCAGGGCCGAGGACGTCCTGCTGGCTATGCGGGAGGGGGTAAAGGCATGACCGCCCCGAGAACAGGACGCTTTGACCTGCTCCCCGTGGTCTCGGAGGCCGTCGCCAAAAATGGGATGCGGGAGATGAAAAGGCTCAACCGGCTCCACCCGGAGGCCCTGTTGAAGGAGGTGGCGCAGAACCTGGACGAGCTGGAGAAGAGGAATGAACACCTTATCCCTATGATTGTGGGGCTGGCGACAGGGATTGTGGACCTAGACCCCCCCGCTGACAAGCTGACCCGTCGGGAATCGGAGGTCCTGGAGATCATTATGACGTACGCTTTTCTGATGGTCCTCCGGGCCCTGAACGAGTCCCGCCGGGAGGAGCAGAGGGGGGTAAAGAAGGAGGGAGGGTGAGATGGAGCGCCTTCTCCGCGGGACGGTGCACAAGTACGGAGCCGACGTCAACACCGACGTTATCATCCCCGCCCGTTACCTCACCAGCATCGACCCCAAGGTGCTGGCGGCCCACTGTATGGAGGACATCGACCCCGACTTCGTCAAAAGGGTCCGGCCGGGGGACATCCTTATGGCCACCACCAACTTCGGGTGCGGCTCCAGCCGGGAGCACGCCCCCATCGCCATCAAGGCCGCGGGCATCTCCTGTGTCATCGCCAAGTCCTTCGCCCGGATCTTCTACCGCAACAGCATCAACCTGGGCCTCCCCGTCCTGGAGTGCCCGGAGGCCGTCGACGGCACCCAGCACGGCGACGAGGTGGAGGTGGACCTGGCCACAGGCGCCATCCGCAACCTGACCAGGGGGACGACCTTCCGGGCCAAACCCTTCCCCCCCTTCATCCTGGAGATCCTGGCCGCCGGGGGGCTGATCGAGTATACGCGGCGGAAGCTGGCAGCCCAGGGCGGGGTGTGATATGCGCGCCACCATCGCCGTCCTGCCGGGCGACGGCATTGGGCCCGAGGTGATCGCCGAGGGGGTGCGGGTGCTGGAGGCGGTGGCGCGCCACTTCGGCCACTCCTTCACCTTCGCCCATGGCGAGGTGGGGGGGTGCGCCATCGATGCCTACGGGACCCCCCTCCCCCCGGCCTCTTTCGAAACGGCACGCCGCAGCGATGCCATCCTCTTCGGGGCCGTGGGGGGTCCCAAGTGGGACGACCCCAAGGCGAAGGTGCGCCCCGAGGACGGCCTGCTGGCCCTGCGCAAAGGCCTGGGCCTCTTCGCCAACCTCCGCCCCGTGAAGGTCTACCCCTGGCTGGTGGACGCCTCCCCCCTGAAGCCCCAGGTCCTCCAGGGGGTGGACGTCCTGGTGGTCCGGGAGCTGACGGGAGGCCTGTACTTCGGCAAGCCCAAGCGCCGGTGGACGACCCGCAAAGGCCGGCGCGCCGTGGACACCATGGCCTACACCGAGGAGGAGGTCGCCCGCATCCTCCGGGTGGGGTTCGAACTGGCCCGCTCCCGCCGGAAACGCCTCTGCTCGGTGGACAAGGCCAACATCCTGGAGACCTCCCGCCTCTGGCGGGAGGTGGCCATGGAGGTGGCCCGGGAGTACCCCGACGTGGCCCTGGAGCACATGCTGGTGGACACGGCGGCGATGCAGCTGGTGCGCAACCCCGCCCGCTTCGACGTCATCGTCACCGAGAACACCTTCGGGGACATCCTCACCGATGAGGCGGCGGTGCTGGCCGGGAGCATCGGGATGCTCCCCTCCGCCAGCCTCGCCTCCATCCCCCGGCCGGGGGAGAGGGCCTTCGGCCTCTTTGAGCCGGTCCACGGCAGCGCCCCGGATATCGCCGGCAAGGGTATCGCCAACCCCATCGCCACCATCCTGACGGTGGCCATGCTCCTCCGGTACGGCCTGGGCCTGGGGCAGGAGGCCCAGGCGGTGGAGGCCGCGGTGGAGAGGGCCCTGGCCGAGGGCTGCCGCACCGCCGACCTGGCGCGCCCGGGGGATACCCCCCTCTCCACCCGCGCCATGGCCGACGCCGTCCTCCGCCTGCTAGGATAGAAAGGTGGTAGCCACGCCGACCCAGGAGGGGGAGGGCATGCCTCCGAAAGGGCGGGTCTTCTCCGGCATGCGCCCCACGGGGCGCCTGCACATCGGCAACTACCTGGGGGCCCTGCAGAACTGGGTCGCCCTCCAGGAGGAGTACGAGTGCATCTACTGCGTGGTGGACGTCCACGCCCTCACCACCATGAAACCCCCGGAGACCCAGCACCTCCCCACCCTGATCCGGGAGATGGTGCTGGACTGGCTGGGGGCCGGGCTGGACCCCCACCGCTCCATCCTCTTCGTCCAGTCCCACGTCCCCGAGGTGATGACCCTCCACACCCTCCTCTCCATGGTCACCCCCCTGGGGTGGCTGCTCCGGGTGCCCACCTTTAAGGAAAAGGTCCGCCAGATGGCCGAGACGGAGGAGTCGGTGAACTACGGGCTGGTGGGGTACCCCGTCCTGATGACGGCGGACATCCTCCTCTATAAGGCGGACACGGTGCCCGTGGGAGAGGACCAGCTCCCCCACCTGGAGCTGGCCCGGGAGATCGTGCGGCGCTTCAACGCCCTCTTCGGCCCCACCTTCCCCGAGCCCCAGGCCAAGCTGACGGAGGCCCCCCTGGTCCTGGGCCTGGACGGGAAGCAGAAGATGAGCAAAAGCCTGGACAACCACGTGGAGATCGCCGCCACCCCCGAGGAGGTCCGGTCCCGCGTCCTCCGCGCCTTCACCGACCCGGAACGGCTCCGGCGGGACCAGCCGGGCCGTCCCTGGGTGTGCAACGTCTACACCCTCCACGGCTTCTTCAACCCCACCCGCCTCCGGACGGTCTACGAGGAGTGCACCACCGCCAGGCGGGGGTGTGTGGAGTGCAAAGGAGAGCTGGGGGACGCCATAAGCGCCTTCTTCGCCCCCTTCCGGGAACGCCGGGCCGGGTGGGCGGCCCAACCGCACCGGGTGGACGAGGTCTTGCGGGAAGGGGCCCACCGGGCCCGGGCCATCGCCCGGGCCACCCTGGCCGAGGTGCGAGAGCGCATGGGCCTGGGCCACCTCCCGGAGTAAGGGATGGCCTCCCCTTACCCCACCCTCCCCATCGGCCGGAGCGGCCTTCCCGCCGACCAGATGGCCCTCGCCCTGGCCCGTCAGGCGGGGCGCACCCTCCGCCAGCGCTTCGGCGGCCCCCTCTGGGTGCGCCCCAAAGGCCCCCGGGACGTGGTGACCGAGGTGGACTACGAGGTGGAGAGGGATGTCCTGGACACCCTGCGCCACGAGTTCCCCGGCTGCGGCCTGATGGCGGAAGAGACGGCCCGGGAGGCCCCCTCCCAGGAATGGCTCTGGGTCCTGGACCCCCTGGACGGGACCCGCAACTTTGTGCGGGGCATCCCCTTCTTCTGCCTGACCCTGGCCCTGGTGTGGCGGGGGCAGCCGGTGGTGGGGGTGATCTACGACCCCTTACGGGACGAGGCCTTCCACGGCGTCCTGGGGCAGGGCGCCTACCTCAACGGGACCCCCATCCGCGTCAGCGGAAAGGAGCACCTGGCCGGCTGCCTCATCGGGTGCGATGTCTCCACCGCCGATACCCTTGGACTGCGCACCCTGGCCCTCCTCGGGCGGCTCTTTCCCCACGTCATGGGGGCGCGCACCCTCGGCGCCGCCGCCCTCGGCTTTGCCTACGCCGCCGCGGGGAGGGTAGACCTCTACTTCCACCTCCGCCTGCACCCCTGGGATGTGGCGGCCGGGCTGGTGATCGTCCGGGAGGCCGGGGGCACGGTGACAGACCTCCAGGGGAACCCCGCCTCCTTCACCACCCAGGGGTTTGTCGTCGGGAACGAGCCCCTTGTCCGCCGCTTCCTGGAGCTGGCGCTGGGGGGCAACGCCCAGGAGGACCTTAGTAGCCCTTGATGCCCCACCCGTCCAGCATGCGGCGGGTCACCGCCCCGATCTCGGCGGGGCTGGGGATGATCCAGCAGCCCGCCTCCCGCAGGGCCTCCACCTTCGCCTCGGCGGTGGCGGACCGGCCGGTGATGATGGCCCCCGCGTGACCCATGCGCTTCCCCGGCGGGGCCGAGGCCCCCGCGATAAAGGCCGCCACGGGCTTGCGCATCTCCTTCTTGATGAACTCCGCCGCCTCCTGCTCCTTTGTCCCCCCTATCTCCCCGATGAGCACCACTGCCTCCGTCTCCGGGTCCCCGTTGAAGAGACGGAGGACATCCACAAAGGAGGTCCCGCTCACGGGATCGCCCCCGATCCCCACGCACGTGGACTGGCCCAGGCCCAAAGCCGTCAGCTGCATCACCGCCTCATAGGTAAGGGTCCCCGAGCGGGAGACGACCCCCACCTTGCCCGGGCGGTGGATGCCCCCCGGCATAATCCCCACCTTGGTGCGGGTGCGGGGGGTGATCACCCCTGGGCAGTTGGGCCCGATAAGGCGCACCGGCCTCCCCTGCAGCCACCGGACCACCCGCACCGTGTCCAGGACGGGGATGCCCTCGGTGATGCAGACGATCAGGGAGATCCCCGCCGCCGCCGCCTCCAGGATGGCGTCGGCGGCGAAGGGGGCTGGGACGAAGACCAGGGAGGTGTTGGCCCCCGTCTCCCGCACCGCCTCCTCCACGGTGTGGAAAACGGGCACCTTCCCCAGGACAACGGTACCCCCCCGCCCGGGGGCCACCCCCGCCACCACCTTGGTCCCGTACTCCAGACACCGTTCGGCGTGGAAAGACCCCTCCCGCCCCGTGATCCCCTGCACCACCACCCGGGTTGTCTCGTCGACCAGGATGGCCACCGGGAACACCCCCCTTCAGAGGCCTCCCCGCAGGGAGCGGAGGCGGTCCCCCGCCTCCTGAAGCGTCTCCACAAAGGTGACCGACAGGCCGGCCTCCCGCAGAAGGGCGCGCCCCTCCTCCATGTTGGTGCCCAGCATCCGCACCACCAGAGGGGGGCAAGAGCCCTTGGCCCGCACCGCCGCCAGGATCCCCCGGGCCACCACGTCGCACCGCAAGATACCCCCGAAGACGTTGACCAGAACCCACCGCACCCGGGGGTCCTCCAGGATGATGCGGAAGGCCTGCTCCACCCGCTCCTGACTGGCCCCCCCTCCTACGTCTAAGAAGTTGGCAGGCCGTACACCCGCCCGGGTCATCAGGTCCAGGGTGGCCATGGCCAGGCCCGCCCCGTTCACCAGACACCCCACATCGCCGTCCAGGCGCACATAGGCGATGTGGGCATCGGCGGCAGCCGCTTCCAGGGGGTCCTCTTGCTCCCTGTCCCGCAAGGCGGCCAGGTCAGGGTGACGGAAGAGGGCGTCGTCGTCCAGGACCACCTTGGCGTCCACCGCCAGCAGACGGCCGTCGGGGGTCAGGGCTAGGGGGTTGATCTCCACCAAAGAGCAGTCCTTCTCCACAAAGAGACGGTAGAGGCCGCCGGCGATATCCGCGAAGGGACGGACCAGGGTGGAGGGCAGGCCCAGGGCATAGGCTATCTGCCTCCCCTGGAAGGGCAGGAGCCCCAACAAGGGGTCGGGGACGAGGCGCACGATCTTCTCGGGGGACTGCCGGGCCACCTCCTCGATGTCCACCCCTCCAAGGGCGCTGGCCACCACGGCGGGGCCCAGGGCGGCGGCGTCCAGGACCACCGCCAGGTAGAGCTCCTGGGCGATGGCCACCGCCTCCGCCACCAGCACGGCGTGGACGGGAGCCCCCTGGGGCCCCGTCTGGGGGGTGACCAACCGCTTCCCCACCAGGGCGGCGGCCGCCTCCCGCGCCTCCTGGGGCGTCTCCACCAGACGGATACCCCCCGCCTTGCCCCGCCCCCCTGCATGGATCTGGGCCTTCACCACCACCCGCCCCCCCAGGGAGCGGGCGATGGCCTCCGCCCCCTCGGGGGAAGAGGCCACCTCACCCCGCGGCAGGGGGATCCCATAGGCTGCCAGAAGGGCCTTGGCCTGGTACTCGTGGAGCTTCACACAAACCGCCTCCGCCGGGGGATGTTTGAGGAAAGGAGGGGCAGGCCCCTGTGCCTGTCCCGACAGAGGGCAACCACGGGGGGGTTACCCCTACGGGGTTATCCCCCGCCCCATCCTTGCAAACATCCTCCCTCCGCCGACAGGGGGTTGACGTCCGCAGTAAGTATAACACACCCCTTCGTAGGGAAGAGCGCCGCGGAGGGGGTGGGATTCGAACCCACGTCCCTGCCCTTCAGCAGGGATGCGGTTTTCAAGACCGCCGCCTTCAGCCGCTCAGCCACCCCTCCGCCCATACCTATGGTACACCTATAATTGGGGCCCCGGACAGTGCCATGAGGCAGCCCATCAACGACCTGGACCTGACCCGGTGGCGGGAGTACTCGGATATCCTCACCGACAGCCTGTGGCTCCTGGGCCCCCGGGACAACTCGGGGGCCCACACCCCGGAATATTGGGGGAACTTCGTCCCCCAAATTCCCCGCCAGGCCCTCCTGCGCTTCACCCGCAAGGGGGAGCTGGTCTTGGACCCCTTCCTAGGGTTGGGGACAACCCTTATTGAATGCAAGCGGCTGGGGCGATGGGGGATCGGCGTCGAACTGGTGGAGAGGGTGGCGGAGAAGGCACGGCGTCTGGTCAACGGGGAGCCCAACCCCTATAACGTCCGGGTGGAAGTCCTGACAGGGGACAGCGGCACGGCGGGGGTATGCGAGCGGGTCGTCGCCCTTATGCGCCACTGGGGCTTCCCCCACGCCCACCTCCTCATCCTCCACCCCCCCTACCACGACATCATCCGCTTCAGCCCCCTGGAGGCCGACCTCTCCAACGCCCCTACGGAAGAGGCCTTCTATGAACGCTTCGAGAGCGTCCTCCGGAACTTCGCCCCTCTCCTCCAGGACCACCGCTTCCTGGTCCTGGTCATCGGGGATAAATACACCCGCGGCCACTGGATCCCCCTGGGCTTTCGGACCATGGAGCGGGTCATAAGGCATGGTTTCGCCCTGAAAAGCATCTGCGTGAAAGACATCCAGGAGAATCGGGGAAAACGGGGGCAGATACATCTCTGGCGGTACCGGGCCCTCAAGGGGAACTTCTACGTTTTCAGGCACGAATACGTGATGTTCTTCCAGAAGGTGTCCCGCAGAGGGTGAGGGGCGCGCCCTTACCCCTCCACCACCCGCAGGGAGCCGTCGGGGGAGGCCTCGAGGAAGGCGGTGACGGTATACCCCTGTTTGGAGAGGGCTTCGCTGCCCCCCTGGTGCCGATCCAGCAGGACGGCGATGTGCACGACGGAGCAGCCCTCGGCCTCCACGGCGTTGATGGCCCGGAAGAGGCTGGCCCCCGTGGTGCACACGTCGTCCACCACCAGGACGCGGGCGCCGCGGGGGAGGGGTCCTTCCACCAGGCGGCGGGTGCCGTGGCCCTTCGGCTCGCCCCGCACCAGGAAGCCCTTCAGGGGATACCCCTCCAGGGAGCTGAGGGCCACCGTCGCCCCCACGATGGGGTCGGCCCCCAGGGAGGGGCCGCCCACCGCCTGGGCCCCCACCGCCCGCGCCAAGGCCACCATCTCCTTCCCGATGAGATAGGCCCCCTCGGGGTCCAGGGTCAGGAGACGCCCGTCAAAGTAGTACGAGCTGCGGTGGCCCGAGGAGAGGAGGAAGTCGCCGAACTTTAGGGCCCCTTTGACCTTGGCCAGGTCCAGCAGCCGCTGCCGCGCCTCCCTACTCATATCCCCCTCCCTTGCGGTACAGGCCGTGCTGGGCGATGTAGAGCTCCACCGGGCGGGGCACCCAATAGCGGATGGAGACCCCCATGCTTACCCGCCGGCGGATTTCGGTGCCGCTGATGCCGATCTGGGGGCCGTGCAGCAGCACCAGGCGTTGGGATGCCCCGGGGAAGACGACGTCCAGGGTGCTGGGGGAGAAGTCCACATAGCCGGGGCGGGCCATCCCCACGAGGAGGCATTGCTCCAGGATCCGTTGGGGTTCCCGCCAGCGGGGGAAGTCCCGGAGGGCGTCCAGCCCCAGCAGGAGGTAGACCTCCGGGCCATCGCCCCAGAGGGCGCGCAGCTCCTCCAGGGTGTCGATGGTATACGTGGGGCCGGGCCGCCGGAGCTCTATATCCGAGGCCTCAAAGGCGGGGTGGTCTTCTATGGCCAGGCGCACCATAGCGAGCCGGTGGTGGCCGGCGGAGACGGGCCGCCCCTCCTTCATCCAGGGCTGGCCGGTGGGGATGAAGAGCACCTTGGTGAGGCTGAGGCGGACCCTGGCCTCCTCCGCCAGGAGGAGGTGGCCCATATGGATGGGGTCAAAGGTCCCGCCGAAGATGCCGACCTTCACACCGCGCCCGTCTCCTTCAGGGGGACAGAGGCCTCCTCCGGGGGCGGGCGGACCGGCACACCCCGTTGGGCCAGGTAGGCCTTGACCTGGGGGATACGGAACTTCCCGTAGTGGAAGACGCTGGCCGCCAGCACCGCCGACGCCTTGCCGATGGTGAAGGCCTGGTAGAAATGCTCCAGGTCGCCGGCCCCGCCGCTGGCGATGACGGGGATGGACACCGCCTCGGCGACGGCCCGGAGGAGGGCCAGGTCATACCCCTGCTGGCGTCCGTCCATATCCATACTGGTGAGGAGGATCTCCCCTGCCCCAAGGTCCGCCACCCGCTGGGCCCATTTGACCGCATCGATGCCCGTCGGCCGACGTCCCCCGTAGATCCACACCTCCCACTGGGAGGTGGCGTCCAGGGCAAGGGAAGGGTCGGAGCAGAAGGCCTGGGGGCCCGGACGCACCCGACGGGCGTCCACGGCCACCACGATGCACTGCCGCCCGAAGTGGCGGGCGGCGCGGCGGACCAGGTCGGTGTCCAGGACGGCGGCGGTGTTCAGGGACACCTTATCGGCCCCCGCCTGCAGCAGGCGCTGGATATCGGCGAGGCTGCGTATCCCCCCTCCCACGGTCAAGGGGATAAAGAGCACCTCCGCCACCCGCCGCACCACCCCCTCCATCACCCCCCTCCCCTCGGCGCTGGCGGAGATGTCCAGAAAGACCACCTCATCGGCCCCCTCCCGGTCGTACACCTGGGCCAGGGCCACGGGGTCCCCCGCGTCCCGCAGCGCCACGAAGGAGACACCCTTCACCACCCGGCCCCGGTCCACATCCAGACAGGGGATAATGCGCTTGGTGAGCATGGCTACTTCCGCAGGATCAGGAGGTAATGGCGGCCCGAGACATCCCGCCGCTCACTGGCCCGGAAGCCGACCCGCTGGGCCAGGGTCAGCACCTCCTCCTGGGAGAGGCGCTGCTCCGGAGGGGGGCCCTCTTTCTGCCCTTCCCCCTTCTGCCACTCCAAGACGGCCACCCACCCACCCCGCCGGACGACCTGGAAGGCCTGACGGAGCACCTCCTCCCTCTTCGGCGCCTCCGAGAGGACGAGGATAAGGAGGACCCCGTCCACGCTCTCCGGCTGGAGGGGGGGGAGGAGGGTGCCGCTCTGCACCGGCTCCACGTTGGTCAGGTGCACCCTCTCCAGCTGTTTCCGGAGGGCCTCGATATGGGCGGCATCGGGGTCCAGGGCGTAGACCTTCCCATCGAACAGGTACTTGGCAAAGGGGATGGTGAAGTACCCCGAACCGCACCACAGGTCGGCGATGACGTGGTAGGTGCGGATGGGGAGGGCCGCCACAAGGCGCATGGGGTCCAGGGTCTCCCAGCTCTCGGCGGCCAGGAAGCGCTCCTTCTGGGGAGAGACCACAGGGCTCACCGGCTCACCTCACCCCCTTTCCCAAGGCGTGGCGCACCACCTCCAGGGCCTGGGGGAGGGCGATGGCCCCGGTATAGAGGGCCCGGCCCACAATGGCCCCCTCCACCCCCAAGCGGGCCAGGCGCGCCAGGTGCTCCACACTGCCGATGCCGCCCGCCACAAGGATAGGGTACGGGCTTATCTCCACCAGGCGGGCGATGGCCGCGAAGTTGGGCTCCGTCAGGGTACCATCCCGGAGGACGTCTGTATAGAGGAAACGGCGCACCCCAAGGGCTGCCATGTGCCGGAGGAGGTCCTCGGGGGACAGGGGCGCCTCCTCCTTCCACCCCCGGATGGCCACCCTTTCCCCCCGGGCGTCCAGGGCGACCACCACCGCCTCGGCCCCCAGGCGCCGGAGCAGGCGCGCCACCAGCTGGGGGCTCTCCACCGCCGCCGTCCCCACCACCACCCGCTGCACCCCCATACTCAGGAGCTCCCGGGCGATCTTGAGGGTGCGGATCCCCCCTCCCACCTGGACGGGGATGTCCACCGCCGCCACGATCCCGTTGATCACCCCCAGGTTCTTCATCTGACCCTCGGCGGCCCCGTCCAGGTCCACCAGGTGCAGCCGTGGGGCCCCGAGGGCCTGCCAGTGGAGGGCTAAGGCGATGGGGTCCTCGCTGTAGACCTCCTCCTTCTCGTAGACGCCCTGGTACAGGCGGACGACCCGTCCCCCGCGCAGGTCAATGGCCGGGATGACCTCCATCGGCTCTCCCCCTGCGGGCCCACGCCAAGAAGTTGGCGTAGAAACGCACCCCCACGGCGCCCGACTTCTCCGGGTGGAACTGGGTGGCCACCACGTTGCGCCACGCCACCACGGAGCAGAAGGGGATGCCGTACTCCGTCTCCCCCGCCACCAGGGAGGGGTCGGCGGGGTCGGGGTAATAGGTGTGCACGAAGTAGAAGTAACTACCGGAGGGGATCCCCTCCCACACGGGGTGGGGGCGTTTCCACGCCACCCGGTTCCACCCTATGTGAGGGGTCACCAGGCCCCGGGGCAACCGGCGCACCACCCCGGGGAAGAGGTCCAGACAGGGCACGCCGTCCTCTTCGGAGCGGGTGAAGAGGAGCTGCAGGCCCAGGCACACCCCCAGGAAGGGTCTGCCCTGCCGCACCACCTCCTTCACCGCCTCCCCCAACCCCCGGGCGAGGGCCACCATGGCCGACCCGCACGCCCCCTGACCGGGGAGGACCACGGCATCGGCCCCCTGAAGGTCGTGGGGGTCGGAGGTCAGGAAGGGGGAGCCCCCCGCCGCCTCCAGGGCCTTGGCGACGCTGTGGAGGTTCCCCGCCCCATAGTCCACCACCGCCACCCGGAGGGGCGCCGGCATACCCACCCCCTTATGCCCGTTTGCCCCCCACCGTGTCGGCGGGGAGGGAACGGTCCTCCCACCGGGCCAGGAGGAACAGGAGGTCACTGGCCCTGTTGACGTAGCGGAGCACCTCGGCGTTGACCAGCAGCCCCTGCCGGTGCAGGGCGACGATAGAGCGCTCCGCCCGCCGCAGGATGGTCCGGGCCAGGTCCAGCGCCGCCGAGCCGGGCGACCCCCCGGGGACGATGAAGGCCTGGGGGAGGGGGAGCTTGCTGTCCAGCTCGGCGATCAGGGCGTCCAGGCGCTGGGTGTGGTCGGGGGTGAGGGGGCGGAAGTGGCGGGTGAACTCGGCATAGTGCTGGGGGGCGGTGGCCAGCTCCGCCCCAACGGTGAAGAGGGCGTCCTGCACCTCCCGGAGCACCCCCCGGACCCAGGGGTCGCGGCAGAGGGCACGGGCCAGCCCCAGGGCCGACACGGCCTCGTCGGTGGTGCCGTAGGCCTCCACCCGGGGGTCTGTCTTGGGGACCCGGCCCCCATAGAGGAGGGAGGTCTCCCCCCCGTCGCCGTAGTGGACGCGTTTGAAGGGCATGGCCCCCCAAGGTTACTATGCTATCACAGGGGTCCGGAGGGGTCTACCGACCCCATAGAGTGAGCACCACCTCCTCCACGGCCTCCAGGTCGGGGGGCAGGTGGTAGAGGGGGATGTCGGCGATCTGGTTGGCCAGGTCGGGGTCCTTCAGGCCGGTGCCGGTGATGACGCACACCACCCGTTTGCCCCGCAGGTCCAACCCCTGGCGGGCCAGCTTCAGCAGGCCGGCCACCGAGGCGGCGGAGGCGGGTTCACAGAAGATCCCCTCCATCCGGGCCAGCAGCTTGTAGGCCTCCAGGATCTCCTCATCGGTGACGGTGTCAATCACCCCCCCCGATTCGTCCCGCGCCCGGAGGGCGCCCTGCCAGGAGGCGGGGTTGCCTATGCGGATGGCGCTGGCGATGGTCTGGGGGTTTTTGATGGGGTGGCCCCGCACGATGGGGGCGGCGCCCTCCGCCTGAAAACCCAGCATCTTGGGGCGCCGGCTGGCCCGCCCCGCCGCGTGGTACTCCGAGAAGCCCTTCCAGTAGGCGGTGATGTTGCCCGCATTCCCCACAGGGATGCACAGGTAATCGGGGGCATCCCCCAGGGCGTCCACCACCTCAAAGGCGGCGGTCTTCTGCCCCTCGAGGCGGTAGGGGTTCACCGAGTTCACCAGGGTGATGGGGTAGCGCTGGGCCAGGACCTGCACCAGCTCCAGGGCCTTGTCGAAGTTCCCCTTAATAGCCACAACGCGGGCCCCATAGGCAATAGCCTGGGCCAGCTTCCCCCGGGCGATGTTCCCCTGGGGCACCAGGACGATGGTGACGAGGCCCGCATAGGCCCCGTAGGCGGCGGCCGAGGCGGAGGTGTTCCCGGTGGAGGCACAGATGATGGCCCGGGCCTTCTGCTCCAGGGCCTTAGCCACCGCCACCACCATCCCCCGGTCCTTGAAGGAGCCGGTGGGGTTGCACCCCTCCAGCTTGAAGTAGACCTCCTCACACCCGATCTCCCACCCCAGCCGCCGGGACCGCACCAGAGGGGTGCTCCCCTCCCCCAGGGTCAGCACGGGGGTCTGCGGGGTAAGGGGGAGGAACTCTTTATAACGCTGTAAGACCCCTTCCCCTCTCACTCCCCCTCCACCCGGATGACGCTGCTCACCTCCTGCACCACCGGCAGGCGCCGGATCTGGCCCAGGGCGTTCTGCACCGCCCCCTCCCGGGCCGGATGGGTCATGATGACGATCTCAGCCGTTTGCGCCCGGGGGTCGGCATCCTTCTGGATGACGGCGGCGATGCTGATGAGGAGGTCCCCCAGGACGCGGGCGATCTGGGCCAGGACACCGGGGCGGTCGGCCACGGTCATGCGCATGTAGTACTGGGTCACCAGGTCCTCCATGGGGCGTATGGGGAGGGGGTGTCCGACCTCGGGGGCGGGCAGGGGGCGGGCCTGGGCTCTAAGGGAGCGGGCGATGGTGAGGATGTCGTTCACCACGGCGCTGGAGGTAGGGGCGGGGCCGGCCCCCAGGCCGTGGAAGACCACCCGCCCCACCAGGTCGCCCTGGACCTCAATGGCGTTGTAGGCCCCGTCCACCTTGGCCAGCAGGGTATGGGCGGGGAGGAAGACGGGGTGCACCCGCACCTGCACGGCGCCGTCCTCCTTGCGCCCGATGGCCAGGAGCTTGATCTCGTACCCCAGCTGATGGGCATAGAGGAAGTCCTTGGGCTGCAGACCGGTGATGCCCTCCCGGTAGACCTGGGAGACGGGGACAGGGGTGCGAAAGGCGAGGAGGCAGAGGACCGCCAGCTTGTAGGCCGCATCAAGCCCCTCGACGTCGTTGGTGGGGTCGGGCTCGGCATACCCTTTCCCCTGGGCCTCCCGCAGGGCCGTCCGGTAGTCCACCCCGTCCCGGGACATCCGGGTGAGGATGTAGTTGGTGGTGCCGTTGATGATGGCCCGCAGGGAGGAGATGTCGTTGACCAGGAGGTCCCTCTGGAGGGGGCCGATGAGGGGGATCCCCCCGCCCACGGCGGCCTCGAAGAGGAGGAAGGCGTGCCGCTGGTGGGCCAGGCGGAGGAGGGAGGGCCCGTGCTTCGCCAGCACCTCCTTGTTGGCGGTCACCACGTGTTTGCCCCCTTCCAGGGCACGGCGGATGTAGGTGGCGGCGGGCTCCTCCCCCCCCATGACCTCCACGATGATGTGACAGCGGGGGTCGGTCAGGAGGGCGTCGGGGGACGTGGTGAGGAGGGCACGGGGGAGGGAGATAGGGCGGGGCTTGTCGGGGTCCCGCACCAGGACCCTCTGGAGCACCAGGGGCACCCCCGCCTCCCGGGCCAAGGCCTCCCCCTTGGCCAGCAAGACGTGGGCCACCTGACTGCCCACCACCCCCAGCCCCAACAGGCCGACGCCGATCTCCGCCATAAGTCACCCCGTCACCGGCCGGCCTAGCCGCCCCGGGCACGCGGCGAGGCGATGCGCAGCTGCTTCACCACCCACTCGTACTTCTCGGAGTCGAAGTTGATGCGCACGATGTGCTTGGGACGCTCCTCGGCCAGCCACTTCTCCAGGGCGCGGGCCTTCAGGACCTCCCTCTGCTGGGGCTCTACCTCCCGGGCGGCGGCCTTCTCGGTCACCAGGTAGACCTGCCACACGCTCTCCCCCTGGGGACCCCAGGAACGCATTTGGGGACAGAGGAGGGTCCCCGGCTCCGCCCCCGCAAACAGACCGGGCATCTCCTGGGGGAAAGGGGAGCCGGGCTCGGGGAAACAGCTCACCTTGTCGTCCAGGTCGGGGTAGATGCCCTTGGTCACCCATCCGATATCGCCGTCCTTGCGCACCTCCTCATCATCGATGGAGTACTCGCTGACCAGCTTGGGGAAAGGCTGGCCCTCCCGGAAGCGCCGCGCCACCTCCAGGGCCTTCTGGTGGGTGGGGACCGTGAGCCGGGAGAGGCGCACCTGGGGCTGGACCGTGGGGATGGCCTGCCCCAGGAGGTCCCGCAGGCGCTCCCGGTAGAGGTCCCACTCCACCAGCTGGCGGTGCTCCTCCTCGGAGAGGCGGATGGTCCCCAGGTACTGGCGGTACCGCTCCCGGAACTCCCGTTCCAGCTGGTCTGGGGGTGTGGGGTCCTGGGGAGGGCGCTGCCCCAGGATACGCTGGCGCACCTCCCTATCGATATCCTGGGGTGTCACGGAGATGTTGTAGCGGGGGGCGACCTGGCGGATGAGCTCGTTGTCGCTGAGGGCCTGCACCACCTGGAAGGGCATCGTGCCCAGGCCGGCCTGCTGCCCGGTGATCTCTGCCCCCCGCTGGAACATGCGCAGGAGCTTCACCAGATAGCCCATGGTGAAGGTCCGCTCGTTGACCTGCACCACCCACTCCCGTGGGGGTCTGATGAAGGTGGTGTAGTAGCCGTAAGCGGGGATGGCCAACACCACCGCCACCGCCACGATGCCCAGAAAGAGGGCCACCCGCGCCTTCCGTTGCTCCTGCTGCCAGCGGGAGGGGCGACGCCGGGGGGAAGGCGCGGGGGCATGGCGGCCAGCGGGCATGGGGGGCTCCTAACGGGCAGGGGACAGCGGGGCCTCAGGGGGGGTCCACCCCGAGCGGCGCACGTGGTCGGGCACGAAGGGGAGGAGGGCCACCTGCCGGGCCCGCTTGATGGCCACGGCCAGACGGCGCTGGTGTTTGGCACACACCCCCGTCTTCCGCCGGGGCTCGATCTTCATCTGCTCGCTGATAAAGCGCCTCAGCAGGGGGATATCCTTGTAGTCGATGACCAGGCCCTTCTCCACGCAGAAGGGACACGCCTTCTTCTTGGGGGGATAGTAACGGCGGCGGGCCTTGCGCTTCTGTGCGGCCTGGGCCGAGGGGGCCGGGGCAGGGGCAGAGGCCTGGGGTTGCGTGGTCACGGCTTTCACCTCCCTCAGAAGGGAAGGTCATTGGGGGAGGGGCTTTCCTCAGGGGCCTCCTCGGTGGCCGGCCCCTCCGCGGCGGGCGGCCGGTCCAGGAAAAGGACCCGGTCGGCAATGATCTCGTTCACCCACCGGGTCTGGCCGTCGTTGCCCACCCAGGAGCGGCTCCGCAGGCGCCCCTCCACATACGCCCGCCGCCCCTTGGTGAGGTACTGGCTCACCTGCTCCGCCAGCTGACGCCACGCCACCACGGTAAACCACTCCGTCTCCTGCTGCCGGGTGCCGTCGGGGGCGTTGAAGACCCGGCTGGCGGCGAGGCGGAAGGAGGTCACCGGCGTCCCCTGGGGGGTATAGCGCATCTCCGGGTCGCTGCCCACGTTGCCGATGACGATGATCTTGACCAGCCCCGCCATCACTCCCCTCCCTTTCTACTCTACCTTTACGAGCAGGTGACGCAGGACATCCTCGGTGGAGCGGAGGACCCTCTCCACCTCCCGGGAGACCTGGACGGGGGCGGTAAAACGGGTGTAGACATAGGTGCCCTCCGTATAGCGGCGGATGGGGTAGGCCAGCCGCCTCCGCCCCCACGCCTCGTGCCGGGTGAGGCTCCCCCCACTCTGGGTGATGAGGCGGTGCACCCGTTCCACGATCCCCTGCATACGGCCCTCATCGGCCGCCGGGCTGATCACCATGACCAGCTCATAATCACGGGTCCTCACGGTACCACTCCATCCCCGCCCCTGGGGGGGCGCGTCCCGGGCTCGCTTTTCAGTATATCACCCGGGCCCACGGCCAACCCCCTTGCCCGGGAACCCCTGCCCCCCTATGCTGGGGGTGATGGTCCCCAAAGGCCTTGTCCTGGCGGCGGGGAAAGGGACCCGCCTGCGCCCCCTCACCTTCACCCGCCCCAAACACCTCCTGCCCGTGGCCAACCGCCCCGCCATCTTTTACGTCCTGGACTACCTCGCCCAGGCAGGGGTCGGAGAGGTGGGGGTGGTGGTGTCCCCCCAGGGTGGGGAGGCGATCCGGCGGGCGCTGGGGGAGGGCGCCCCCTGGGGGCTCCGCCTCTCCTATGTGGTGCAGGAGGAGCCGAAAGGGCTGGCCCACGCGGTGGCCTGCGCCCGTCCCTTCCTGGGGGACGACCCCTTTCTCGTCCTCCTGGGGGACAACCTCCTCCAGGGGGGGGTCGCCGACGCCCTGGAGGGGTGGCAGGAGGGGGAGGCCGACGCCCTGGCCCTGGTGAAGGAGGTGGCTGACCCCCGGCGCTTTGGGGTGGTGGAGGTGGACCCCCTGGACCGCCCCCTCCGCCTGGTGGAAAAGCCCCGGGACCCCCGGAGCAACCTGGCCATCATCGGCGTCTACCTCTTTACCCCCAGGGTGCACCGGGTGATCGAGCGCTTAAAACCCTCGGCCCGGGGGGAACTGGAGCTGACCGACGCCCTGCAGGCCCTCCTGGAGGAGGGGGCGACGGTCCGCATCCGCCGCTTCCCCCGCTGGTGGCTGGACCTGGGGCGCCGCGAGGACCTGCTGGAGGCCAACCGCCGCCTCCTCCAGGAGCGCCCCCTGCGGGGTGTGCAGGGGGTGGTGGAGGGGTGCCAGGTGATGGGGCCGGTGGAGGTGGGGCCCGGGTCCCACGTGCGGGGGAGCATCCTCCGGGGGCCCCTCGCCATCGGCGCCCACTGCCTGGTGTCCGAGGCCGACGTGGGGCCCCACGTGAGCATCGGGGACGGCTGCCACGTCCAGGAGAGCACCCTCACCGAGAGCATCCTTATGGAGGGGTGTGGGGTCCGGGGGGTGCACCTCCGCCACACCCTCCTGGGGGAGGGGTGTCGCGTGGAGGGGACGGGCGAGGGGTGGCTCTCCCTCTTCCTGGGGGATGGGGCCCAGGTGCACATGGGCGTGCCCTGACCCCCCAGGGCGCTAAGGTACACTGGTGGAGGAGGAAGACGGCCGTGGCCGGTCCGCTGGTGGGCGTCCGGGTCCTCGACCTCTCCTGGATCCTCTCGGGCCCCTTCTGCACCATGGTCCTGGCCGACATGGGGGCGGAGGTGGTGAAGGTGGAGCGCCCCCAAGGGGGTGACGCCGCCCGGGGCATAGGCCCCTTTGTGGACGGGGTCAGCTCCTACTTCCTCTCCCTGAACCGCAACAAGAAGAGCATCACCCTCGACCTCCGCAGGCCCGAGGGGAAAGACCTCCTCCTGCGCCTCGCCGCCCGGGCGGACGTGCTGGTGGAGAACTTCACCCCCGGCACCATGGAGCGGTTGGGCCTGGGGTATGCCACCCTCTCCCGGGTCAACCCCCGCCTCATCTACTGCGCCATCTCGGGGTTCGGGCAGGACGGGCCCTATGCCCAGCGCCCCGCCCTGGACATCATCGTCCAGGCCATGGGGGGTGTGATGAGCATCACCGGGGAGCCCAACGGCCCCCCGGTCCGCCCCGGCACCTCCTATGGGGACATCGTCGCCGGGCTGTTCGCCGCCATCGGCATCTGCGCCGCCCTCCACGAGCGCCAGCAGAGCGGGAAAGGCCAGTACATCGATATCAGCATGCTGGACTGTCAGGTGGCGGTGCTGGAGAACGCCCTGGCCCGCTACTTCGCCACCGGCGAGATCCCCCGCCCCCTCGGCACCCGCCACCCGGCGGCCACCCCCTTCCAGGCCTTCCCTACCAAGGACGGCTGGATCGTTGTTGCCATCTTCGGCGGCAACGAGACCCACTGGCCCCTCTTCTGCGCCGCCATCGGCCACCCCGAGTGGATCGACGACCCCCGCTTCCAGACCTCCTGGTCCCGCACCCAGCACATCGATATCCTGGAGCCCGCCATCGCCCAGGCGATGCGCCAGAAGACCACCCAGGAGTGGCTGGAGGAGCTCCTCCCCATGGGCATCCCCTGCGGGCCGGTGAACACCATCGATAAAGTGGTGGAGGACCCCCAGGTCCGGCACCGGCGGATGCTGGTGGAGTTACCCCACCCCCGCCTGGGGGTGTGGCGGTACCCCAACACCCCCATCCGCCTCTCCCGGACCCCTGGGGGTGTGCGCGCCAACCCCCCCGAGCTGGGGGAACACACCCGGGAGGTGTTGCAGGAGTGGCTGGGCCTTTCCCCGCAGGAGGTGGACCGCCTGCGCCGGGAGGGGGTGGTATGAAGCCACCCCAGGGCCCGGCCCTGGCGGAGGGGCTGCGCCTGCTGGCCCGTCGGCCCCTCTCCGAGGCCGGCCTCCGCCACCGCCTGGCGCAGAAGGGGTTTGCCCCAGAGGAGGTGGAGGCGGCGGTGGGGCGTTTGAAGGCTATGGGCTACCTGGATGACCGGCGCTTCGCCCAGGGGTGGGCGGCGACACGCCAGGCCCACCGTCCCCGGGCCCGCTGGCTGGTCGCCCGGGAGCTGGTGGCCCAGGGGGTTGACCCCCAGGTGGCCCGGGAGGCCCTCCCCCCTGACGACGACCCCGCCCTGGCCCTCCGGTGCGCCGAGGCGTGGGCGCCCCGCCTGCAGGGGCTCCCCCGCCACACCTTCCTGCGCCGCCTCTACGCATACCTGCGCCGGCGCGGTTTCTCCCCCTCCCTGGCCCGCCAGGTCTCTCTGGAGATCTGGCGCCGGACCCCCACGGAGACCTCAGGATGAGGCTCGTCGACCTCACCCTCCCCCTTACCCCCCACGGCCTCACCCCTGTCCCCGGCCTGCCGGGCTTCCAGGCGGAACCGGTCCACACCCACGAGCGCGACGGGCGCAGCAACACCCGCATCACCCTGGCCACCCACCTGGGCACCCACGTGGATGCCCCCTACCACTTCATCCCCCACGGGGAGACCATCGACCGCGTGCCCCTGGAGCGCCTGGCCGGACGGGGGGTGGTGGCGGACCTGCGGCGGGTGGCCCGCCCGGGCGCCCCTATCCCCCTCCATGACGTGCGGTATGCCCTCCGGGAGGCGTGGCTGTGGGAGGCCATCGTCCTCCTGTTCACCGGGTGGGCGCAGCGGGAGATGGGGAGCCCCACCTACTACACCCACCACCCCTTCCTGGAGCCCCAGGCCGCCCGGTGGCTGGTGGAGCAGGGGGTGAAAGCGATAGGGGTGGACTTCCCCGTGGACCCGCCCGGGAGCGGCTTTCCCGTCCACCATACCGTCCTCGGGGCCGGCATCCCCCTCATTGAGAACCTGGTGAACCTGGACCTCCTCCTGGGGAAAACCTTTGAGGTCTTCGCCTTCCCCGCGAAGATCGGGGGAGGCGATGGGGGACCGGCCCGGGTCGTGGCCCGCCTCCTGGAAAAAGGGACCGGGATCTAAAGGTCGGCGCCGCCACCCGTTGGGCAAAGGCAAAGCCCCCGCCCGGGGCCAAGAAAGGAGGGCCAAGGATGGGCGCTCTAGAGGGTAAAGTGGCCATCGTGACAGGGGCAGGGCGGCTGCGGGGCATCGGACGGGCCACAGCGGTGGCCCTGGCCCAGGAGGGGTGCGACGTGGTCATCACCGGCACGGGGCGCGACCCCTCCACCTTCCCCGAGGACGAGAAGCGCATCGGCTGGCGGGACATCGAAAGCGTGGCGGAGCAGATCCAGGCCCTGGGGCGGCGCGCCCTCCCCCTGGTGGTCGACGTCACCGACGCCCAACAGGTGCGGGAGATGGTGCACAGGACCCTCCAGACCTTCGGACGCATCGACATCCTGGTGAACAACGCCGCCTTCGCCCGCGGCCCCGACCGGGTGCCCGTGTGGGAGGTGGACGAGCGGGTCTTCCGACGGGTGTTGGAGGTCAAGGTGGTGGGCGCCTTCCTGTGCACCAAGTACGTCGCCCCCGTGATGCAGCGCCAGCGGTGGGGGCGCATCGTGAACGTCTCCTCCGCGGCGGGGAAGCGGGGACCGCCCAACACCTCGGCGTACGCCGCCGCCAACGCCGCCCTCCACCTCTTCACCCAGTCGGTGGCCCGGGAGCTGGCCCCCTACGGCATCACCGTCAACGCCGTCTGCCCCGGGGTAACCGACACATCCCGTATGGACGACCTGGGGAGGGGGGAGCGGTGGGAGGCGCTCCTGCAGACCATCCCCCTGGGGCGGGCCGCCACCGACGAGGAGGTGGGCCGCTTCATCGCCTTCCTCTGCTCCCCCGTATGCGACTACATCACCGGCCAGGCCATCAACTTCAACGGGGGGTCGGTGATGGAGCACTAGGGGCTCCCGCCCTCCTCCAGGGCTTTGTTGAGGGCCTCTATGAGCTCGAGCACCTCGGGGAAGCGGCCGGCCTTGCCCCTGGAGAAAACGACCCGGCCGTTGACCAGCACGTCAAACACACCCCCACCCCCCGGTGTAAGGGTGAGGGAAGAGATGGTCTCCTGGAAGACCTGGAACAGCTCGCCCGCCATCCAGGCGGCGCGCAGGTGGTACCCTCAGGCCATGCAGAAGACGATCTCTACCTTCAGGCCTCGCTGGGCCATAGGCCCCTCCCTTTAGGCGGGGATACCCAGGGTGCGGGCGATGAGCTCCCGGATCTCCCGCACCGTCTCCTGCTGCCAGACCGGCCAGCGGGAGAGGAGGCGCTTGCGCCGCTCGGCGCGGACCTCCTCCTCGGAGGCGTGGGGCATCTCCCTCTTCACCTGCTCGGTCACCTCGGCCATCTCCTTGTTGGCCAGGGCGGGGCGCTCGATCCAATGGCACAGGTACTCCATGTCCCTGGTGTAGAAGACGAAGGTGGGGATGGAGCGGTACTTGCCCTGGTAGAGGAACTGGTCCATAATGTCCAGGTTCTGGTCCCGGGGGAAGACGCGCACCTCCATGCCGACGGCCTCGGCCACCTTGACCATCACCGGGAGGCCCCGGTAGACGTCGGGACACCAGTCCTCCCCCAAGGCCAACACCTTGGCAGGCCCCCGGGGGTGGGCCAGGGCCCGGCGGAAGAAGGCCAGGTCATCGGGGGAAGGGGTAAAGGCGTCGTACCACTTCCGGAACTGGTCGAGGTTGACCTTCGCCTGGGCCAAAAACCCCTCATAGGTGAGACCTTGGGCAAAGCGCTGGGGGGTAACGACGGTGGTCTGCTGTCCCATGCTTCCCTCCCGGGCGTTGTCGTGGGGTCCAGGGGCCGCCGGCCCCTGCTCACCCGATGTGTCAGCCCTCTTCCCCCTCGAAGCCCACCTCCACCCGTCCATCGGGCCAGAGGATAATGGGCACCGTGTCCGCCAGGGCGAGGGCCTCCTCTAACCATTCCTGGCGGGCGCTGACCACCCGCTCCTCAAAGGGCTGCCCCTTGCGCCGCCACGCCACCTTCAGCTTAAGGCAGACGGGGCAGTCGGGCAGGGTATAGACGATGGGCCTCTGGCGGGACACAGGGCTCTCGGGCACACCCCCAGTATACCACGGGACGGCTGTGAGGATGTCTGAGGAAAGCAGGGGTAGGCCCCTGTGCCTACCCAGCAGGCCCCGTGCCCGCCCCGGGCAACCACGGGGGATAGGGCAACCACAGGGGGTTGCCCCTACGGTTTATCCCCGTCCCTCTTCGCCAAACATCCTCGACGGCTGTTGCCCACCCCCCCGGCCTCGGGTATCATAGGGGTGTACACGATGAGCGGGTACATCGTCCGGCGGCTCCTGGTGGCCATCCCGACCCTGATCGGGATGTCCATCTTCATCTTCGTCATGCTGCGCCTGGCCCCCGGGAACATCGTCGACATCATCTTCGAATCGGCGGGCTACGTGGACCCTAAAGCGAAGGCGGCCCTGGAGAAGGAGCTGGGGCTGGACAAGCCCCTGGTGGTCCAGTACTGGAATTGGCTCCGCGACATCTTCCGGGGCGACCTGGGCAAGTCCTACTTCTTCGACCGGCCTGCCTGGGAGATCATCCGCCCCCGCATCCCCGTGAGCCTCCAGCTGGCGGTGATGGCCCTCATCATCTCGGTGCTCATCGCCATCCCCACGGGGATCATCAGCGCCGTACGGCAGGACACGCCCCTGGACTACGCCCTGCGGGTGTTCGCCATCGCCGGCCTCTCGATGCCGGCTTTCTGGCTGGGCCTCCTCATCATCCTGGCCCTGGTGCGGGTCGGGCAACTCCCCTCCATGCTCTACATCTCCCCCTTCGAGGACTTCTGGGGGAACATGAAACAGTTCATCTTCCCGGCGCTGGCGGTGGGGTACCGTTCCAGTGCCCTTCTGATGCGCATCGTCCGCTCCTCCATGCTGGAGGTGCTCCGGGAGGACTATATCCGCACCGCCTGGGCCAAAGGGCTCCAGGAGCGGGTGGTCATCTACCGCCACGCCCTCCGCAACGCCATCCTGCCGGTGGTGACCGTCATCGGCATCGAGTTCGCCTTTCTTATCGGCGGCCTCATCGTCACGGAGCAGGTGTTCAACTTGCCCGGGGTGGCCCGTTACCTGGTGGACGCCATCCGGCAACGGGACTACCCCATTGTGCAGACGCTGGTCATGTTCATCTTCATGGTGGTGGTCTTGACCAACCTCGTCGTGGACATCGTATACGGTTGGCTGGACCCCCGTGTACGCTACCGGTAGGGGGAAGGGCATGGGGCAGAGCAGTGTGTCGGCCGCGGGGATAAGGGCCCTGGGGAGGGGGCGGCGCCTCTGGGGGAAGGGCCTCCTCCGCTTTGCCCGCACCAAGCCCTTGGGGATGGCGGGTAGTGTGATCATCTTCACCATGATCGTGGTGGCCATCTTTGCCAACCTCCTGGCCACCCACGACCCCACCGCCACCAACGCCCAGGCCACCTTTGCCTCCCCGAACAAGACCTACTGGCTGGGCACCGACAAGCTGGGGCGGGATGTGTACAGCCGCATCGTCCATGGGGCGCGGGTGTCGCTGATCGTGGGGCTGGGCTCCACGATCCTGGGGGCGGTGGTGGGGGGGATCCTGGGCCTGGTGAGCGGCTACTTCCTGGGGAAGGTGGACCTCCTCCTCCAGCGCCTCATGGACATCATGCAGGCGATGCCCCTCCTGGTGCTGGCCCTGGTGATGGTGGCCGCCCTGGGGCCCTCCCTGCCCAACGTCATCATCGCCATCTCCATCCCCATCATCCCCGTGGCGGCGCGGGTGATCCGCTCCAGCACCCTCCAGATCCGGGCCATGACGTACGTGGAGGCGGCGCGGGCCGTCGGGTGTGGCGACTGGCGCACCGCCTTTGTCCACGTCCTCCCCAACACCTTAGGGCCCTTTATGGTGTTGACGACGGCCCAGCTGGGGAGCGCCATCCTCACCGAGGCGAGCCTCTCCTTCCTGGGGTTGGGAGTCCCTGAACCCCACCCCTCCTGGGGGCGGATGCTCTCCGGCGCCGCCGCCGAATATGCCCAGAAGGCCCCCTGGCTGGTGGTTTTCCCCGGACTGGCCATCAGCCTGGCGGTGCTGGGGTTCAACCTCCTTGGGGATGCCCTGCGGGACGTCCTGGACCCCCGTTTGCGGGGGCGCTAACACCCCCAGGGCAGGGGCCGGCCCCTACGGTTCCGAGCCGGTCTTAATGGGGGCCCCCACGACGCTCCCCCACTCCGTCCAGGAGCCGTCGTAGTTGCGCACCTTGGGGTAGCCCAGCAGCTCGTGGAGGACGAACCAGGTGTGGGCGCTCCGCTCCCCGATGCGGCAGTAGGCGATGACCTCTGTCTCGGGGGTGATACCCTTCCCGGCATAGAGGGCCCTCAGCTCCTCAGGCGCCTTGAAGGTGCCGTCCTCCCGGACCGCCTGGCTCCAGGGGATGTTCACCGCGCCGGGGATATGGCCCCCCCTCTGGGCTCCCTCCTGGGGGAGGTTTTCCGGGGCCAGGAGCTCCCCTGTGTACTCCCGGGGGGAACGGACGTCTACGAGGGCGATGCGGGCCCGCTGCTGGAGGGCATAGGAGACATAGTCCCGGAAGGCGCGCAGGGAGGCGTCGGGGTCCTTGGCGACATAGGTGGTGGGGGGGTAGCGGGGCGCCTCCCGGGTCAGGGGGCGTTTCTCCGCCACCCACTTGGCCCTCCCCCCGTCGAGGAGGCGCAGGAGGGAACGGGGGTGTCCGTAGTAGCGGGCCAGCCAGAAGGCGTAGGCGGCGAACCAGTTGTGGTTGTCCCCGTAGAAGACGATGAGGGTGTCGTTGGCGATCCCCGAGGCGCGGCAGAGGGCCTCAAACCCCTCTTTGGAGACCACGTCCCGGTGGGGGGCGGCCTGGAGCTGGGTCCGCCAGTTCCATCCCACCGCCCCGGGGATGTGGCCCTGTTCGTAGGCTGACGTGTCCACATCCACCTCAACGATGCGCACCGTGGGGTCCTGCAGGCGCTGGGCAACCCACTCGGTGTCCACAAGGACGGGATGGGCGTATCCGGTCATGGCTCTTCCTCCCTCCTAGATGAACAGGGTGATATGGGCCTTTGAGGCGAACTCCAGGAACGATGCCGCCCCCGCCACCTCCACGCCCTCCACGAGGTCGCTTGCTTTCACCCCCATCACGCCCATAGTGGTGGAGCACGCGAACAACTTCACCCCCATACCCCGGGCCGTGGCCAGGAGGGCCGGGACCGAGGGCATGTTCCGCCGTCGCATCATCCACCGCATGGCGAAGGTGGCCAGGTGGGTCATCCCCGGCAGGGCCCCCAAGAGGGTGGGGACGGGGATAGGGGCCGCCGGGTTCCCCAGGGGAGCCACCCGCAGGGAGCGGGACTTGCGCTTGTGGACGATGGTGAGGCCGTAGAAGGTGAAGAAGACAGCGCACTCCATGCCCAGGGAGGCGGCGGTGGAAGCGAGGATAAGGGCGGGGTAGGCCATATCCAGGGTTCCCTTGGAGGCGATGATGGCCACCCGCTTGGTCTCCCCCTCGTGGCTCCGGTGGTGGAGGGCGGCGAACTGCTCCATCAGGTCGTGGAGGGGTTGGGTACGCAGCGGAGCGGTCATGGCCCCTTCCTCTGCACCCAGAAGAGGAGTTTACCCCCCTGCGTCTCCTGATGGAGAAGGATGTGGCCGGTGGCGCGGGCCCAGGCAGGGATATCGGCCTTGGCGCCCGGGTCGGTGGCGATGACCTTGAGGACCTGGCCGGGAGCCAGGGAGTCCATCGCCTTGGTAGCGGCGATGACGGGCAGCGGGCACAAGGTGCCCGAGGTGTCCACCGTCTTGTGTTCGGCAGGGTGTGCGATCATAACCTCCTCCTGTACCCCGAGAAAGCGAAAGCCCCCGAAGGGTTCCCTTCGGGGGCCAATGGCCAGGGGATACCCCCTCGCCTATGGCCCCCTGGGGACGGTACAGCAACACAGACAACACCGACACACCATGGCTCCTCCTTTCCCTTGGCGCAGAGGGACTACCACCACAGCCTCCCCCGTATCTCGGGCTCGAGTTCAGGGTAGTCGCGGGTCCAGAGGCTGGTGCTCAGGTACTTCCACCCCCCGTCGGCGCAGAGGCAGACGATGTTCCCCCGCTCCATCCGGGAGGCTATCCGCTTGGCCACCGCCACCACCGCCCCCGAGGAGACGCCGGCGAAGATCCCCTCCTTCTCCATCAGCTCCTTGGTGGTGGCGAAGGCCTCCCGGCTTTTCACCATAATGCGTCCGTCGAGCAGGGAGAGGTCCAGGATAGGGGGCACGAAGCCGTCCTCCAGACGGCGGAGGCCCTCGATGGTCTCCTCCGGGTCGGGGGCGGCGGCGATCACCTTCACCTTGGGGTTGGCCTCCTTGAGACGCCGCCCCACCCCCATCAGGGTACCCCCCGTCCCCAGCCCGGCGATGAACACGTCCACCTCCGGGAGGGCTTCCAGGATCTCCACGCCGGTGGTCTCGTAGTGGGCCCGGGGGTTGGCCTCATTGGCGTACTGGTTGGGCATGAAGTACCGCTGGGGCTCCCTGGCCGCCATCTCCTGGGCCACCAGGATGGCGTAGTTGGTCCCCAGGTTCCCGGGGGTGAAGACGACCTCGGCGCCATAGGCCCGGAGGAGGTGCACCCGTTCGGGGCTGACCGACTCGGGCATGACCGCCACCATCGCATACCCCTTCACCTTGCACACCATGGCCAGGGCGATGCCGGTGTTGCCACTGGTCGCCTCCAGGACCGTCTTGTCGGGGGTGAGCAGCCCCTGGGCCTCGGCCTGCTCGACCATATACTTGGCGATGCGGTCCTTCAGGCTCCCGGAGGGGTTCTGCCCCTCCAGCTTGGCGAAGATACGCACCCGGGGGTTGGGGGTGAGATGGCGGAGGAGCACCATAGGGGTGTTGCCGATGGCATCCAAGATGCTCCTCTTGAGAAGGCCTCTGGGGAAGCCGGACAGGTCCTGGTCAGAGCGCAGGGGGATGGGCATGGTTACCCCGACACACCCTCCCGGGGGGGCAGGCCGCAGAAGGCCTCGTAGTCGATCAGGTGGGTAATGGTGGGGTTGTCGCCGCAGAGGGGGCACTGGGGGTCCCGCCGGAGGCGGACGACCCGGAACTCCATGTTGAGGGCATCGATGAGGAGGAGGCGGGAGACCAGGGGCTGCCCCACCCCCAGGATGAGTTTGAGGGCCTCTGCCGCCTGGATGCTCCCCACGATGCCTGTCATCGCCCCCAGGACCCCCGCCTCGGCGCAGTTGGGGACAGCCCCCGGCGGTGGGGGGTTGCGGAAGAGGCACCGGTAACACCCCTTCCCCGGGAGGAACACCGTGGCGGTGCCGTCGAACAGGAGGATGCTCCCGTCCACCAGGGGCTTCTTGAGGAAGTAGCAGGCGTCGTTCAAGAGGTAGCGGGTGGGGAAGTTATCGGCCCCGTTGACCACCAGGTCATAGGGGGCGATGATCTCCAGGGCGTTCTCCGAGGTGAGGCGGGTTTCGTGGAGCTCCACCCGGACATCGGGGTTGTACTCCCGGATGGTCTCAGCGGCGGAGAGGACCTTGGGCCGCCCCACATCGGCGGTGTGGTGGAGGATCTGGCGCTGGAGGTTGGAGAGGTCCACCGTATCGAAGTCCACGATGCCCAGGGTGCCCACGCCCGCCAGGGCCAGGTAGATAGCAGAGGGGGAACCCAACCCCCCCGCCCCCACGATGAGGACGCGGGCCTGGCGGATCTTGCGCTGGCCGGCGCTGCCCACCTGGGGCATAATGATGTGCCGGCTGTAGCGCTGCACCTGCTGGGGGGTCAGGATAAGGGTCTGGGGTGTCGAGGAGAGCGTCATCGTCGGTATACCTCCCCTTGCCCCCTGAGGGCGTCCCGCCGGCGTGGGGGGAAGGCGCCCATAGCCTGGGGGGTCAGATTTGGTAGAGACCCCGGGTGGTCAACTGCCGCTGGCGGGCGGCCAGGTCGGCAATGGACGTGGTGCTGAGCACGCTCTGCACCACCTCCTCCACCGTGCGCCACACCTGACGCTGGGCACAGGCGCTGGAGAGGACACACTCCCCCGGCTCGTCCAAACAGTCCAGGGGGGCCAGCGTCCCCTCCAGGGCGCGGATGACCATGTCCAGGGTGATCTCGTGGGGCGGGCGGGCCAGCATATGGCCCCCCTGGGGCCCGCGCCGGCTCCGCACGAAGCCCGCCTTGTTCAGGATGCTGAACAGCTGGTCCAGGTACGGCTCCGGGATGGCCTGCCGGGCTGCCACCGCCGCGGTGGGCACCAGCCCCTCCTGGTAGTGCTGGGCCAGGTCCACCAGAGCCCGCACCCCGTAGTCCACCTTCATCGAGACCCACATAGCCCCCCCTCCGCCCTTAATAATGCGTCAACAAATCAACATTGTCAAGGGGTGCGGAAGGGTGTTTGAAAAGGTGGGCGGGGGATAACCCCGTAGGGGCAACCCTCTGTGGTTGCCCGGGGCGGGCAGGGGGGCCTACCCCTACCTGCCTCAAACACCCTCAGGGGTGCGGGGACCGTGGGGTGGTCAGGGACCCCAGGGGGCGGCCCTACAGGTGGACCACCACCATCTTCTCCTCGGTCATCTCCCGGATGGCGTACTTGGGGCCCTCCTTCCCGAAGCCGCTCTCCTTCAGGCCCCCATAGGGCATCAGGTCGGCCCGCCATTGGGGGCCCCAGTTGATGTGGAGGTTCCCCGCCTCTACCTCCCGGGCAAAACGCAACGCCCACTCCAGGTTCTGGGTGAAGATGCCGGCCGAGAGGCCGTATACCGTGTCGTTGGCCAGGGCGATGGCCTGCTCAATGGAGTCCACAGGGGTGAGGGCGACGGCCGGCCCGAACAGCTCCTCACAGGAGATGCGCATAGAGGGGTGGACATCGGCCACCACCGTCGGCGTCACGAAGGCGCCATACCGCTCGCCCCCGGTGACCAGGCGCGCCCCACCCTCCACCGCCTCCCGGATCCAGGTGTGGACCCGCACCGCGTCGCGCTCCCGGACCAGCGGCCCCATCCGGGTGCTCTCCTTGAGGGGGTCCCCCCAGGTGATGGCCTCCACCGCCGGCTTCAGGGCGTCCACCAGGTCCCCATAGATAGGGCGGAGGGGGAGGACCCGCTGGGTGCTGATACAGACCTGCCCCGCGTTGCTGTACCCTGTCGCCACAATCCCCTCCACCACCCGCTTCAGGTCGGCGTCGGGCATGATGATCAGGGGGGAGTTGCTCCCCAGCTCCATGGTGACCCGTTTCAGGCCTGCCACCTTGCAGATGCGCTCCCCCACATCCCGGCTCCCGGTGAAGGTGATCTTCCGCACCCGTCGGTCCGCGCAGAGGGCCTCGCCGACCCGCCCTCCGGGGCCGGTGATGCACTGAACGGCCTCGGGGGGCACCCCCGCCTCCAAAAGCACCTCCGTGAGCTTCAGGGCCGAGAGGGGGGTATCGGAGGCGGGCTTGATGATGACGCTGTTCCCGGCGGCCAGGGCGGGGCCCACCTTGTGGCAGACCAGGTTCAGGGGGAAGTTAAAGGGGCTGATGGCGACCACCACCCCGCAGGGGACGCGGAGGGTAAACCCGAAACGGTTCCCCGCCCCGGGGGCGCCGTCCAGGGGCACCACCTCCCCCCCAATGCGCTTGGCCTCCTCCGCCGAGAGGGTCAGGGTCTGCACCGCCCTGCTCACCTCAAAACGGCTCTCGGCGATGGTCTTCCCCTCCTCCAGGGTAATGGTGCGGGCGAACTCCTCGGCCCGGGCTTCCAGCAGGTCGGCCGCCCTCTTCAGGATGCGGTACCGGTCATAGCCGGAGAGTCGGCGCATGGCCTGGGCGCCCCGCACCGCCGAGGTGATGGCCCGGTCCACATCCTCCAGGTCGGCCTTGGGCACCGTGTCCACCACCCGCCCGTCATAGGGGTGGAGGACGGGCATGGTCTCACCCTTGGCCACCCACTCGCCCGCCACGTACATGCGCATTGTCTCCCCCCTCCTTGCACCCTCGTCATGGGTATGATAGCAGCCCGGGCGATGGGGTCGCCGGACCGCCCCGGGGCTACTTCCAGAAGCGCTCCTCCTTTACCTTCCACCCTTTGGGGATGAAGCGGGCCTTCACGTCCTCGATCATCCCCGGGTGGCCGCAGGCGTAGAGGAGGGTGTCGTGGGGGGATAGACCCCACCGGAGGAGGTACTCCTCCAGGATGAGGTTGACCCGACCCGTCTGCCCCTGCCAGCCCCTGTTCCGCTCCTCGTGGGGACGGCTCACCGTGGGGACGTAGGTGATCTCCCCTGGGTGGCGCCGGGCGTATTCCCCCAGCTCCCGGTCATACCCGAACTCGTCGTGGTAGCTGGCCCCCTGGAGGAGGAAAAAGCGATGTCCTGTCCTCTTGTTGTGCAGGTAGTCCCGCAGGATGCTCACGTAGGGCACCACCCCGGTCACCGTGGCCACCATGACGTGGTTCCTCCACTTGGGGTCAAAGGTGAAGATCCCCTTGGCCCGGGGACGGATGGAGACCTGGGCCCCTTCCCGCAACTTCCACAGGCGAGGGGTCAGCTCCCCGTGGGGGACCAGCTCGATGAACAGCTCCAGGTACGGCTCGTGGGGCGCCGACACGATGGAGTAGGCCCGCTCAATGCCCTCCAGGCCGATGGTGCAGTACTGGCCCGGCTTGAAGGAGAAGGGGACCTCCGGCTGCAACCAGATCTTCCACAGGTCTGCCGTCACGTCTTCCCGGCGGACGATGGTGGCCTTGGGGAGGGTGGGTTGGGGGCGGACCGGCTTTGAGGCCACGACCTCTTCGACCATCACACCTCTCCTGTCTGGAATGCATACCCCCCAGGGCGGGGGGTATCCCCTCACCCCCCACTCTACCAAAAGAAAGATATCCGCCGACAAGGGCCATGTGGCCCATGTCCCCCGGGGGGGCGGCCGCGTCGGCGGGGGAAAAGGGATATACTGCCCGTGGGGGGCCCATGCTCCGTCCGTGGCGCCTCTGGTTGGGGATAGGGGGGAGCACCCTCTTCCTGGGGCTGTTCCTGTGGCGCGCCGACCTGCCCGCCATGCTCCGCGCTATGGGGGGGGCCACCTATTGGTCCCTGCTCCCCGCCATAGCCCTGTACTTCCTCGCCCTGGGGTTCCGGACCCTCCGCTGGCGGGTGATCCTGGGGCCGTTGGGACGCCCCCCCCTGGCACGTCTGTGGTCGGTGATGGCGATAGGGTATATGGCCAACAACCTCCTCCCCGGACGCCTGGGGGAGGTGGTGCGGGCGCACTTCCTGGGGGAGCGGGAGGGGATCAGCAGGGCCTCGGCCCTGGCCAGTATCCTGGTGGAGCGGGTATTGGATGGCCTCGCCCTCCTCTTCCTGGCCCTCCTCCTCGGGTCCTTTATGCCCATGTCCGCCATCCTCCGCTCCCTTGGGGAGCAGACGGGGGTCCACTGGCTCCTGTTGACCTTGGGGGTCAGCGTCCCCTTCCTTCTGGCGATGGGGGTGCTGATGGGGGTGACGTGGCTCCCCGGGCCCACCCTCCGCCTGCTGGTGGGGGCGGCCGGGGCGCTCCCCCCTCGTCTCCGGGCGCCCGTCATGGAGGTGGGGGTCCGTTTCCTCAACGGCCTGCGGATCCTGAGGAGCCCCCGGCGGGTGGGGATGGCCTTCCTCCTCTCCCTTCCGGTCTGGCTCGCCGAGGCGGCCATGTGCGCCGTCATCGGGCTGGGTTTCGGACTTGTCGGGGAACTGCAGGGGTGGATAGGGCTGGCAGGGGGGATGGTGCTGGCGGTGGTGGCGGCCAATCTGGGGACCGCCCTGCCCTCGACGGGTGGGGGTATCGGCCCCTTCGAGTTCTTCACTTCGGTCACCCTCCAGGCCCTGGGGGTCCGGGCCGGGGTGGCCTCGGCCTTCGCCCTGGTGGCCCACATCACCCTGTTGCTGCCGGTGACCCTTCTGGGGCTGCTCTACCTCTGGATGGACAACCTCTCCCTGCTCCGCCTCCTCCGGGAGAGCCGCCAGCGGGAGGCGGTCCTGTCGGTCCACCCCTCGGTCCACGGGGAAGGGTAAAAAGATGCGGGTGGGCATCATCGGCGGGGGCGCCGCCGGTCTGGCGGCGGCCTATGAGGTGGGGCGCCACGGCCAGGAAGCGGTGGTCTACGAGCGGGCCCCCTTCCTGGGGGGACAGGCCAGCACCTTCCCCATCGGAGGGGCGCCCCTGGAGCGGGGCTATCACCACCTGTTCACCAGCGATGTGGACATCCTCTGGCTTGCCCGGGAGATCGGCCTGGGCCACCGGGTGGCGTGGCTCCCCTCCAGGGTGGGCCTCTTCCACGAGGGGCGTATCTGGCCCTTTACCACCCCTCTCGATCTCCTCCGCTTTCGCCCCCTAACCCTTCCCCAGCGTCTGCGCCTGGGGGTGGCGAGCCTCTACCTGCGGCGCTACCGGAACTGGCGGGCCCTGGAGCCCTACACCGCCAGCCAGCGCCTCCCCCGGCTGGTGGGCCGTCGCCCCTATGAGGTGGTGTGGGAGCCCCTCCTGCGGGGGAAGTTCGGGTCCCACTACCGGGAGGTGGGGATGGCGTGGTTCTGGGGGAAGATCGCCCTCCGCTTTGCCTCCCGGGGGCGCTGGATGACGCGGGAGGTCCTGGGGTACCCCATGGGCAGCTTCGGGGAGGTGTTTGACACCCTGGGGGAGCGGGTCCGGCGCATGGGGGGCCACGTCCACACCGCCACCCCCGTGCGGCGGGTCCTGGTGGAGGAGGGGCGGGTGGTGGGGCTGGAGGTGGCGTACCCCGACGGGGTGCGCCGGGAGGCCTTCGACGCCGTCATCGCCACCGTCCCTTCCTTCGTCTTCCCCCGGCTGGTGCCGGGCCTGCCCCCCTCCTACCTGCAGCGCCTGACGGGGGTGACCTACCTGGCGGCGGTGCTGATCGTCCTGGCCCTGAAACGCCCCCTCTCCCCCGTCTACTGGCTGAACATCGCCGACCGCAGCATCCCCTTCGTGGCCCTCATCGAGCACACCAACTTCATCCCCCCGGAGCACTACGGCGGCCTCCACATCGTCTACCTCTCCAACTACCTGGATAAGGAGGACCCCCTGTTCCACCTGGGCCACGAGGAGCTCCTGGAGGTCTACCTGCCCCACCTGCGGCGGATCAACCCGGCCTTTGACCCCTCGTGGGTGGTGGAGAGCCACTACCACCGGGAGGAGGCCGCCCAGCCGGTGGTCGGCGCCCACTACTCCCGCCAGATCCCCCCCCACCGCACCCCTATCCGCGGCCTCTACCTGGCCAACACCACCCAGATCTACCCCGAAGACCGGGGCACCAACTACAGCGTGCGTCTGGGGCGGAAGGTGGCGCGCATGCTCCTTAAGGACTACGGCATCCCGGTGCAAGGGGAGCTGCCGCGGCCGGCCATCCCCGACGGCATCACCTCGGCGGAGGAGTGGGGGGAGGCTTGAAGCAGGGGCCGGCCTCTGTTACCATCACCCCTTGGTAAAGGGGGTGGGCCTATGGAGGACCGGCGCCGGCGCATCCGGGAGGCCATCACAGGGCAGCCCCAGGCCACGGTGACCGTCCTCTCTTCTCTGCTGGCCGTCCAGGACGCCCTGGGGTGGATACCGCCTGAGGCGCTGGAGGAGGTGGCCGCCTATACCGGCTCCACCGTCAACGATGTGTGGGGCGTAGCCTCCTTCTACCCCAACTTCCGCTTCTCGCCGCCCACCACCCACACCCTGGAGGTGTGTTGGGGGCCGACGTGTCACCTCCTGGGCGCCCAGGCCCTGCTGCAGGCCTTCTATGAAACCCTCGCCCTCTCCGGGGAGGGGGATACCCCCGACGGGCGCTTCTCCCTGCGCCTGAACCCGTGCCTGGGGGCGTGCGCCCAGGGGCCGGTGGCGTCCCTGGACCACCGGGTCTACGGACGCCTCACCCCGGAAGGGGCGCGCCGCCTCGTCCGGGAGGTGACGTGACCACCCCCTTCGCCCTCTATGAGGCCATGGCCCGGGAGGCGGGGGCCCGCTGGGAGGCCCTGGCCAACGGCCCCCATCCGTGGGTCCGGGTGGGGATGGCCATCTGCGGGAAGGCGGCGGGGGCCGGGGAGGTGTTCACCGCCCTGGAGAAGGCCCTGGCCCGGAGGGGAATACAGGCCACCCTTACCCCTGTGGGGTGCATCGGGCTCTGCTTCGCCGAACCCCTGGTGGACATCCAGAAACCCGGCCGTCCCCGTGTTTTCTACCCCCGCGTCACCCCCGCCCTGGCCGAGACGCTGGTGGAGGAGTGCCTCCTGGGCGATAACCCCCGCCCCGACCTGGCGCTCGGGACCCTGGGGGGCAGGGTGGAGGGCATCCCCCCTCTGGAGGAGCACCCGGCCTGGAAGGTCCAGGTGCGCATCGCCACCCGCAACTGCGGGACCGTGGAGCCGGCCAACCTCTGGCACTACATCGCCAACGGGGGGTACCGCGCCCTGGCCCGCGCCCTGACGGAGATGAAGCCCGCGGGGGTCCTGGAGGAGGTGACCCGGTCGGGGCTGCGGGGGCGGGGAGGGGCGGCCTTCCCCACCGGCACCAAGTGGTCCTTCCTGGCCCGCGCCCCAGGGCCCGTCAAGTACATCCTGGCCAACGCCGAGGAGGGGGACCCCGGGGCCTTCAACGACAAGGGCATCCTGGAAAGCGACCCCTTCACCCTCATCGAAGGGTGCACCCTTGCCGGCTATGCCACAGGGGCCACCAAGGGGTACGTGTTCATCCGCCACGGGCACGAGGGCCCCATCACCCTCACCCGCAAGGCCATCGCCGAGGCATATCGGGCCAACCTGCTGGGGAAGAACATCCTGGGGAGCGCCTTCTCCTTCGATATGGAGGTGGTCCTGACGGGGGAGTCCTATGTCTCCGGCGAGGAGACGGCGCTGATGGAGGCGATCGAGGGGAAGCGGGCCATGCCCCGCCCCCGCCCCCCCTTCCCCGCCCAGGTGGGGCTGTGGGGCCGCCCCAGCAACATCAACAACGTGAAGACCCTCTCCTACGTGCCGGAGATCGTGGCCCGGGGAGGGGCGTGGTTTGCGGGCATCGGCACCGAAAAGAGCAAGGGGACAGCCATCGTCTGCCTTTCCGGGCATGTGGCCCGCCCCGGATGGTACGAGGTGCCCTTCGGCCTCACCCTGCGCCAGGTGGTGGAGGAAATAGGCGGGGGGACCGGCACGGGGCGGCCGGTGAAGCTCCTCCAGACGGGGGGGCCCCTGGGAGGGGTCCTGGGGGCCGAGGGACTGGACATCCCCCTGGACTTCGACGGCATGGCCCAGGCGGGGGCCATCCTGGGGTCGGGGGGGATCATCGTCGCCGATACCTCCACCTGCGCCGTGGACCTGGTGCGCAACCTGCTGGCCTTCTGTCAGTGGGAGTCCTGCGGCAAGTGCTTCCCCTGCCGCCTGGGGTTCACCCACCTCCTGGGGATCGTGGAGGGCATCGCCGCCGGCAAGGGACGCCCGCAGGACCCGGAGACCATGCGGGCCATCGGACAGTCCATGACCCTGGGCTCCCTGTGCGGGCACGGGCAGCTGGGCTTCAACCCCATCCAGTCGGCCCTCCGCTTCTGCGCCGAGGACTTTCACGTCCACATCCGGGAGGGGCGGTGCCCCACGGGGGCCTGTCGCCCCCTCTCCCTCCCCCACCGCACCCGTCCCCAACCCGTGGAGGGGTGGTATGCCTCTCACGCTCACCATCGACGGTAAGACCGTCACCGCCCAACCCGGCCAGGTGGTCCTGCAGGCCGCCCTGGACAACGGCATCTACATCCCCTACCTGTGCTACTTCCCAGGGATGAAGCCGTGGGGCGCCTGCCGGATGTGCGTGGTGGAGATCGAGGGGGTGCGGGGTACCCCGGCCTCGTGCACCACCCCCGTCGCCGACAAAATGGTGGTGAAGACCTCCACCCCCCTCCTCCAAGCCCTGCGGCAGGGCATCCTGGAGCTCCTCCTCTCCGAACACCCCCACGGCTGCCTCACCTGCCACCGCATTGACCTCTGCGGCCCCACCGACATCTGCCTCCGCCACGTGCGGGTGACGGACCGCTGCGTGGTCTGCCCCAAGAACGAGCGGTGCGAGCTGAAGGACACGGTGCGCTTCGTGGGCGTCCCCATGGAGACGCCCCTCCCCTACGCCTACCGCAACCTCCCCATCGAGGTGCGGGACCCCTTCTACGACAGGGACTACAATCTGTGCATCGCGTGCAACCGCTGTGTCCGCGCCTGCGAGGAGCTGCGGGGGGACAACGCCATCTGTATGGTGGAGCGGTCGGGGACGGTGCTGGTGGGGACATCCCGGGGCGTCTCCCTCCTGGAGTCGGGGTGCGAGTTCTGCGGCGCGTGCATTGACGTCTGCCCCGTGGGGGCGCTGGTGGAGCGCCGGTGGAAGTGGGAGAAGGCCGCCGCCACCGCCTTCACCACCTGCCCCAACTGCCCCGTGGGGTGTCAGGTGAAAGTGGAGGTGGACCGCCGCGGGCGGCTGATCCGGGCCATAGGGGACTGGAACGCCCACAACAGGGGCATGCTCTGCTACAAGGGGAAGTTCGGCCTGGAGTTCGTGAACGCCCCCGGCGCCCTCCGCCGACCCCTTATCCGTCAGGACGGCCTCCTCCGGGAGGCCTCGTGGGAGGAGGCCCTGGAGTACACGGCCCGCCGCCTGGGGGAGTATAGGGGTTCCTACGCCCTCCTCCTGGGCTGGCGGGCGACCAACGAGGACGCCTACGTGGCCCAGAAGTTCGCCCGGGTGGTGATGGGCTCCAACGCCGTGGACGCCGCCTACGACACCCGCCCCTTCCTCTTCCACCCCCTCCGGGAGGCCCTGGGGGTGTGGGGGGCCCCGGGGAACGTGGCCGACCTCCCCGCCGCGGGGGCGTTCCTCGTGGTCAACAGCAACATCACCGAGGAGCACAACGTCGCCGCCGTCCCTATCAAGCGGGCCGCCAAGGCCAGGAGCGCCCCCCTGGTGGTCCTTGACCCCCGGGAGGTGGAGCTGACCCGGTACGCCGACCTCTGGCTGCGCCCCTTCCCCGGCACCGAGCACCTGGTGTTGGGGGCCATGGTGCGCCTCCTGCTGTCCGAGGGCCTGGCCCCGCCCGAGGCCCTGGGGCGGGTGGAGGGGGTGGAGGAGGTCCGCCAGGGCCTTCAGCCCTTTACCCCGGAGGAGGTGGCAGCCCTCTCCGGCGTGCCGGTGGAGGCCATGGGGAGGGCGCTCCGCCTTCTCGCCGGCCGGCGACCCGTGGCGGTCCTCTACGCCCTGGACACCCTCCCCCCTCCCCAGGGGGAGATGGCCTCCCGGGCCCTGGTGGACCTGGCCCTCCTGATGGGCAGTGAGGAGTGGCTGCTGCCCTTGCCCCCGGGGCCCAACCAGCAGGGGCTGCTGGACGTGGGCGCCCTGGCGGGCTTCCTCCCCGGCCACGCCCCCCTGGAGGACGGGGCGGCCCGGGGCCGCCTGGCCCAGGCGTGGGGGGTCGAGGTCCCCGCAACGCCGGCCCTCTCCTTCCGCGACATCCTGGACGCCATCGCCGCCCAAAAGGTCCGGGCGGTGCAGGTGGTGGGCAACAGCCCCGGCCTGGACCCCGAGGCGGTGCAGGCCCTGACCTCGGCCCGGTTCCTGGTGGTCCACGACCACCTCCTTTCCCCCTTGGCCCGCCTGGCCGATGTGGTCTTCCCCTCGGCCACCTTTGCCCAGAGGGAGGGGTCGTACACCAGCCTGGAGCGGCGGGTGCAGCGGATCCGGGCCGTGGCGCCTCTGCGGGGGGAAGAGCGTCCCGACTGGTGGGTCTTCGCCGCCCTGGCCGGGCGCATGGGGAAGGGGGGCTTTGCCTACGCCTCGTGGGAAGAGGTGTGGAAAGAGATAGCCCACGTCGTTCCCCCCTATGCCGGCCTTGCCGGTCAGCGGTGGGGCCTCCTCTGGCCCTGCCCCGCGGGTGATCACCCGGGGACGCCCCGCCTTTCCCCGGCGCGGCGCCGCCTTTTGCCCCTTACCCCCTTTCCCCCGGCCGATGGACGCAGCGATGCCTTCCCCTTTGCCCTTGCCCTCGGACGGGTGCTGCTGCAGGGGGAGAGGGAGATGGAGGTGGTGCGCCAGGGGCGCCTCAACGCCATCCGGCGGGAGGAGGTGGTGGAGGTGTACCCGGGGGATGCGCAGCGGCTGGGGTTGGGGGATGGCGCTCTGGTGGACGTGGTCACCCCGAAGGGGCGGATCCGGGCCCGGGTGAAGACCTCGGGGACGGTGCCCGGCATGGTCAGCGTCACCTTCCTCTTCGGGCAGCTGGCGGTGGACCTGGCCGCCTCCGAGTCCCCCGACCCGATGCTGGCCGTCCCCGGCCTGGAGGTCCTGCCCGCCCGCCTGGAGAGGGCGCCGTAGGGGGGTGGGCACAACCATCGTGCCGGGTCCCCCACGGCCGCTTACCGATGAACTCATCTCAAAACTTCAAAACTCTCCAGGTGATGATGAAGCAGGCCAGGTAGACGAAGGCAGTGAAGGTGGCCAAGAGGCGCTCATGGCGCAGGGCCAGTCGGCGAAAGCCTCCCTTGAGCCAGGCGAAGAAGCGCTCCACCGCACCCCTGGCAGCCTGGTAGGTCACCTGGCAGAAGCGATAGGGCCTCCCCATCTTGGGCCTCTTCCTACCCCTGGGGTTCTGGGGGATGCTAGCCTTGATGCCCCGCCGACGCAGGTAGAGCCGCACCTCCCTCGAGTCGTAGGCGCCATCAGCGCACACCTCTCCAGGCCTCGTCCTGGGCCTGCCCCTCCTGCCCCCAAGCCGCAGGCCCCCCATCAGCTGGGGGAAGGCGGTGGCATCGTGGCGGTTGGCAGGGCCTATGGCCACGGCCAGGGGCAGGCCCGGCGGCGCCACCAGGGCGTGCACCTTGCTCCCCCTGCGCCGGCGGAAGCAGTCCACCCCTACTCCCTCCCCCCTTTCCTGGCCTCCACGGTGGTGGCAGCTATGGCCACCGCCCCCAGCCTTAGCCGGCCCGCTCGGTAGCCCAGCTCCAGGAGCCGCCGCCAGGCCGTCTTGTGGGAGCCGTACTCCTTGGCCATATCCATCTAGCGGCAGCCCGTGGTCAGGACGTAGAGGATGCCGCCCGGAGTCCCCCCATCCTCGGCCCTGGGGCGGCCGGTGCGGGCCTTGGGAGGCAGCAACGGCTGAATGAACTGCCACTGCTCGTCGCTCAGCTCCCGGAACTCCATGCTCCCTCCCCCTCGTCCCAGGAGAGAGTCTACCGCCAACGGAGTTTCGAGACCACTTGACCGCCACACACGCCCAATACTCCCATCACCCCTACTGGCCGACCTTCCGGCGCCAGTAGGCCTCCCGGCGGCGCTGCCGTACCGCTGCACGGTTTCGCCAGTAGTAGGCCTTACTGCGACACTGGACGGAGCAATAACGCCGGGTGACCAGCCCCGTGAAGGCCTTCCCGCAGACGGGGCAGGTACCCTCCACCCGGCGCCGGAGTTTCGTCAGGTAGCGGTAGACCTCCCGCAATGCCCCCCGAAGGTGCTCGGGCATCATCCTTTCGCCCTCCTCCTGGACCTCCCTTGACAAGGACCCACGTCATGATTATATCGTGGAAACAAAGGGGGAAAGCAATGCGGACAAGGAAGGGGCAAAGAGCGCGGGGGGAGGCGGGAGGCTTCCTTGCCAAAGGCCAGGTCCGCCAGGGGGAGAGAACCGCCGGATTGTCAGGGAGGGGCCCCTTTATGCCGGCTCCTTCACCGTAACGAAGAAGGGGAAGTGGTGATTTGTGCCCGAGGACGCCTTCCAGGAGGGCAGAATGCAGGCAATGCGGGAGGTGACTCGGGAAGAATACCTTGCCTTCAAGGCCTGTCACCCCTACGTCGTGGTGGAGGGCAAGACAGTCCGGTTGATGGATGCCGGCCAGATTGCGTTGTTCGAGCCCCCTGATTTTCGGATGGAAACCACCACGGTCTGGTCTTTCGAGAATAGGGGTAAGTGGGCCACCCATCGGGGCGACTATCGGGGCAACTGGGCCCCGGAAATCCCCCGTAACCTTATCCTCCGGTACACCAAGCCGGGGGAAACAGTGCTTGACCAGATGGTCGGCTCTGGCACCACTATCGTCGAATGTAAATTGCTTGACCGCAACGGCATCGGCGTGGACATCAACTACGAAGCCCTCATGGTGGCATGGAACCGCCTTGACTTTGCAGTTACAGGACATCGCTCTCCCTCGTCATGGCAGAAGCTGTATCTGGGCGACGCACGGAATCTCGACTTGATAGAAGACAACTCGGTGGACCTCATTGCAACCCACCCGCCCTACGCCAACATCATTCGTTATTCCGGACGGGGGCTCCCCAACGGCGACCTGTCCAGAGCCCCCTCGCTGGAGGAGTACCTGGCGGGGATGTACGAAGTGGCAAAGGAGTGCTATCGGGTCTTACGCCCTGGGCGCCACTGTGCCATATTGGTGGGAGACACCCACAAGCATAAGCATTATGTGCCCATTGCTTTCAGGGTGATGCAGCTCTTCCTTGAGGTAGGCTTCATCCTCCGGGAAGACGTGATCAAACTTCAGTGGCACGTCCAGACCGAGAGGCAGCGCTGGAACCCGAGGTGGCAACACGACTTTCTGCTGACCTTTCACGAGCACCTCTTCATCTTCCGCAAACCGGATGTGGGGGAGGACACGAGGAGGCTTCGCAACAGCATGAAGTGGTGGTGAGGGGGGGCTGGAAGCATCACACGGCCCCCCGACCCCTCTTGATGGGGAGCACATCGAGATTCGCAGCCAGCATCGCCTCCACCGGGTGCTGCCCCCTTGCGACCCGTAGGAGCAACACCATTGCAAGTTGACTGCCCTCCCGCCTGGGAGGCACCTGCACCCCAGCGCCCTGTAGTTCAGCATCCAGCCAGGCCTGTAGCGCCGCCGGCCTGCCGCCGAAATTTATGTCCTCTTGCTCCAGTATCCATTCGAGAGCGCACAGGATGTATTCAAAGTCGTATCCTGGGAGGTTTTGCGCCCGTTGGGCATAACGCTCCAGCACTTGCGCTACGGGCTGACCTTGCCATACCTCCACGATGGCGGAGAAGACATCCCAAGCGTCTTTGGGATTCCTGCACCACTTACCGTACAGGTCGATGGCGAAGTGGGCATGTTTGGGCGTGTAGTACCGTAGCGGTGTGGTCTGGTAAATAGTTCTTACCATGAAGTCGCCCACGGATTTGCCGTTTTCGGTCTTGACCAATATCCAGCCGTTCCTCAGACGACGCACATCTTTAATGAGCCGCCTGGTGCGGGCGAAGGGCTGACCTATCTGAAACACGGGGGCCCTCCCGGCCCGATTTTGCCAAAAAGAATAGCTAACAAGGCTCCGCCCGCGCAACCCTCACGGTCACGTCCCGTCAAGGGTGTATATGGCCGGGT